>Ga0190359_1000478_pt1 | contig 26846 bp, 13 predicted proteins | sample 48721823_MG_FD_161269 | JGI IMG/M metagenome (GOLD analysis project Ga0190359, IMG submission 161269) | Hydrothermal vent microbial mat bacterial communities from Southern Trench, Guaymas Basin, Mexico - 4872-18-2-3_MG | ecosystem: Environmental > Aquatic > Marine > Hydrothermal vents >... | reverse complement strand
TTTTCTCCACCTGAGGTTTTACCAATTATGGCTTTGAGAAATACGGTGCTTTTTCCCAATCATGTTATACCTATTTATATAGGGCGTCCCAAATCGTTGAAACTTATCGAAAGTCTTACAGAGGAAAACAGAAAGATAATGGTTGTTGCTCAAAAGGAAGGTTCGATAGATGACCCCACGCCTGATGATTTGTATGAGTGGGGTACAGTAGCACTGGTGCTGAAAGTTTTTGACATGCCTGATGGGAGTAAAAGTGCGATAGTTCAGGGGCTTGAAAGGGGAAAAGTTGAGGAATATATAGGGGAGGAGCCATATTTTGTTGGTAAAGTGGCGCGAGTTCAGGAAATCTACAAGCCGAGCATAGAAGTAGATGCGATGGTTGCTAATCTAAGGCAGATATTTGCGAAGCTTGTGAAGGTTGCTCCATATCTTACTGATGAACATGCACAGATTCTTACAAATATTCAACACCCCGGAAGGCTTGTCGATAGAGCGATCGGGCTTATGAATATTCCCGTTGCTGAGAAACAGGAAGTTCTTGAGGAGGTTGATGTAAGAGATAGGCTCGAGAAAGCTACCGTTATTGTCAACAAGGAAATTCAGCGTATAGAACTTGGTGAGATGATACAGTCTGAAGTGCAGGATGAGATAAGCAAGGCTCAAAGGGAATATTTTCTTCGAGAGCAGCTGAAAGCTATTAAGAAAGAGCTTGGAGAAGATGAGACTACCCTTGAGCTTAAGGAGCTTGAGGAGAAGATAGAAAAGAGCAAGATGACTGAGGAGGCGCGGAAGGTAGCAAAGAAGGAGCTTGACAGGCTTCAGAAAATTCCTCCTTCCTCTCCAGAGTATACGGTTTCCAGAACATACCTTGATTGGCTGGTTGATCTGCCCTGGGGAATTTATACCGAGGACAATGTTGATATCAAACGTGCAAGAGAAATTCTTGATGAGGACCACTATGGACTGGAAAAAGTCAAAAACAGAATAATAGAGTATCTTGCGGTGAGGAAGCTCAAGAAAGAGGTGGAAAAAGAGGACGTTGTGAAGGGTCCTATACTTTGCTTTGTTGGGCCTCCGGGTGTTGGGAAAACTTCTATGGGAAAGTCCATAGCGAGGGCTATGGGGCGTAAGTTTGTGAGAATATCCTTGGGTGGTGTTCATGATGAGGCTGAAATAAGAGGGCATAGGAGGACTTACATTGGAGCTCTGCCAGGCAGGATAATTCAGGGGATAAAGAAGGCTGGTTCGAGTAATCCCATTTTCATGCTGGATGAAATAGACAAGGTTGGTGCTGATTTTAGAGGGGATCCATCGTCAGCTTTGCTTGAGGTTCTGGACCCAGAGCAAAATAATAGCTTCAGCGATCATTATCTTGAGGTTAGCTATGATTTATCGAAGGTGATGTTCATTGCTACTGCCAATATCGTGGATACTATTTTACCTGCTCTTCGGGATAGGATGGAGATACTTGAATTTCCGGGATATATTGAAGAAGAGAAGGTTCAAATAGCTAAAAGGTTTTTAGTTCCCAAACAGCTAAAAGAGCATGGTTTGAGTAAGGTTAGTGTTGAGTTTGAAGATGATGCGATAAAGCATATTATTCGAAGTTATACAAGAGAAGCCGGCGTCAGGAATCTTGAAAGGGAAATTGCAAATATATGTAGAAAGATAGCGACAGAGTATGCAGAGAAGAGGAGAAGAAGAAAGTTTGTAATTACCAAAGAAGAGGTGAGGAAATATCTTGGTCCTGAGAGATATATTTTCGATTTTGCCGAAAGGGTTTCCAAGCCCGGGATTGCTGTTGGTCTTGCATGGACTGCAGTTGGCGGAGATATTTTGTTTATTGAGGCGACCTCTATGAGAGGTAGTGGCAAATTGCATCTTACCGGTCAGCTTGGAGATGTGATGAAGGAATCTGCAGAAGCGGCTATGAGCTACATTAAATCCAATGCTAGAGATCTTGGTATAGATGAGTCCATATTTCCCAATATAGACATCCATGTTCATGTACCTGCAGGAGCGATTCCCAAAGATGGCCCGTCAGCTGGGGTGACAATACTGACGGCGATTTATTCTCTTCTTAAAAAGAAGAAGGTTAAAAATAACCTTGCGATGACAGGGGAGATTACTCTGAGAGGAGCTGTTTTACCAGTAGGTGGCATAAAAGAGAAAGTGTTAGCAGCTCACAGAGCTGGACTGAGGAGAGTAATTCTTCCTGAGCAGAATAGAAAGGACATTGTAGAGATACCACGGGAGATAAAGAAGGATATGCGCTTCGATTTTGTGAAAGAAATGTCAGAAGTTCTGGAGCTGGCTGTAAGGAAATAGTTTCCTGCTCAGAGTAAATAGATAATTCAGAGAGGACTTTTCACCCGTAAAATTTTGGTTTTGATGTTGTTCAAGTGTTGTTCGTCACAAGCTGACGTTGAAAATTTTTTAGATAGGAATTATATTGATAATTGGTGGTGAAATGATGTGGAAATGGATGGAAAATTTAGGCTCTCAGGTGTGGAAGAGGGCAGGGATTTCTTCTTATCTGAGAAGCTAAGAAGGGAAGGTGCCCCTGATGAGTGAAAACAAAAGAATTGCAATTGTAGAAGATGAAGGGCTCGTAGCTGAGGATTTAAAGCAGACATTAAAGGCTCTTGGATATGAGGTGGCGGGGATCTTTTCTAAGGGGGAGGAGTTTCTCAAGAGCGTTGAAAAGAAGAACCCTAATCTTGTGCTTATGGATATAATGCTGAAAGGTGCTTTTGATGGTATAGAAACGGCGCAAAAACTTAAGGATTTGAGAGATATTCCCGTTATATATCTTACGGCCTATGTGGATGATGATACTCTTAGCAGGGCGAAGATGACGGAACCATATGGGTATATTGTTAAACCTTTTGATGAGAGGGTTCTAAAAAGTACGATAGAGACAGCATTTTATAAGTATCTGATAGAAAATAAGCTACGGGAAAGTGAGGCAAAACTCTTTACGACCTTAAAGTCCATTGGTGACGGGATAATCACAACAGATACCAGGGGTGTTGTTAATTTTGTGAATCCTTCGGCAGAAAGAATACTTGGGTGGACTCTCGCAGAGCTTGTAGGGAGACATATTTCAGAAGTTTTTGTGATATTTAATGAAGAAACCGGGGAGAGGGTTGTAGATCCTGTGAGTATGGTTTTAGAGAAAGAAGTTGTTATAGAGTTGCCGAGCCATACTGTTCTGCTAACAAGGGACGGAAAGTTTGTACCTATTGTCGATAGTGCTGCTCCTATCAGGGATGAGAAGGGTAAATTTTATGGTATAGTACTTGTGTTTCAGGAGATTAGTGAGAGAAGGGAGAGCGAAAAGAAGATAGAGGAAAGTGAAAGGAAGTATCGCACTCTTTTTGAGAAAGCCAATGACGCTGTTTTCTTGATGGAGAGGGATGTTTTTAAGGAATGTAACAGGAAAACACTTGAAATATTTAGATGTGATTACGGGGATATTATAAATCACACCCCTTTTGATTTTTCTCCAGAGTATCAGCCAGATGGAAGACCGTCAGTGGAAAAGGGTGAAGAGTATATTCGTAAAGCTCTGAGTGGAGAGCTTCAGATCTTTGAATGGGTTCATAAAAGGAAGGATGGGGAGTTGTTTGACGCGGAGGTTAGCTTATCAAGGGTAGATATTCAAGAAAAAGGGTATATACTTGCATTGGTGAGGGATATAAGTGAGCGGAATAGGTATTTGAGGAAACTTGAGGAGAGCGAGAGGAAGTTTAGAACACTTGCTGAAAAGGCTTTGGTGGGTATTTATATTCTCCAGGATGGGAAATTTGTGTACATTAATCCAAAGTTTGCAGAGATAACGGGAAGTAGTAGGGAAGAACTGATAGGCAGGAGATATCTTGATTTTATTCATCCTGATTTCAGGGAAGAGGTGAAAAGAAATATTGAAAGGAGGCTGAGTGGGGAAACTGACGCTATAAACTACGAATTTAAAGCACTGATGAAAGATGGAAAAGTACTGGATATTGAGGTTTATGGAGCAAAAATTGAGTTCGGGGGTAAGCCAGCGGTGATGGGGACCCTGATTGACAGAACCAAAGAGAAGAGGATTGAGGAGGAATTGGTAAAGTATAAGATTGAGCTTGAGAGAAAATATAGCTTTCTGGAAATCATCCACAGGGTATCTGATATAGCTAACAGGAGCAAAACTGTGAAAGAAATGGTTAGAAAGGTGCTTGAGGCGCTTTCGGAGTTTCTCGGGTATGCCAGAGCAAGTATTTATTATTACAATAAGGAAGATGATATTCTTGAGCTACTTGGCTCCCGTGGGTACAGTGCGGACTTTGACAGGGTTACTAAAAGGATGCCAATTGATGGTTCCCTTAATGGATATGCTATCAGGGAAAAAGACATTATTGTTTGCAATGATTTAATTAATGATGAGAGAGTCCTGAAAGAGGTAAAGCCAGTTTTCGAAGTAGAAGGGTTGAGAAGTGCCGTTATTGTTCCTCTTATTAGTGATGGAGAGGCATGGGGTTCTATTGCCCTTGTTTTTGACCATTTGTTGAAGCTTGGTGATTTTGAGTTTGATGTTTTGAGGTCGGTTTCGGATACGATCTCTGTTGGGATGAAGAAGATATGGCAGATGGAAGAACTGAGAAAAGAGATTAGGAAGCGCAAGAGGGTTGAAGAGAAGAAGCAAAAGTACTATGAAAGACTTAAGATACTGAGACAGATAGATGTAAAAATACTGAGTTCAAGAAGTATTGAAAGGGTTATAGACTATATTTTAAAATCAGTAAGAGAAAGGCTTAATGTTGAAGGTGCTGCAGTTGTGAGAATTGAGGGGGAACTTGAGAAGGTTAGAATTGTTCGGATGCTGGCTTCAAGTGAGCTGTTATTCAGTGAGGATATGGAATTTTATCTCTCTAAGGGGGCGAAGCATCTTATCGAAAAGCTCTATGAATTGGAAATGTATGTTGTTCCTGATGTTGAAAATGAAAAGGAAATAAAAGAGCATAAAGGGTTTTTTGAAAAGAGGGGGGTGAAAGCTTTTGTTATTTTCCCGCTAATTTTCCGCGGGAAGATGATAGGAATCTTCGGGCTGGGAGGTAAGTCTGTAGCCCATCTGAGGAGGGAGGATTTTGCTTTTTGTAGAGAGCTTTCGGGTCTGATCACTCTGGCGTTTGCCAATTTTGAGCTCCTCAAAAAGGGGAGTAAGGGATAAAAAAACAAAAGATTCAGAACACTCCTATTGTTTATTAAAGGTGGATCTACTGTTTTGATAAATGATTTGTATAAACGAATGATTATTGATGAAATAAAACTCCGAAGAGAAAATCTTATGAATATTCTCGGAGCATGTTCTGGATTTCTATTTGCGTGGAGGGAAATAGAAAGTGTGTAAAGTTCTTGTGCTTCAGGATCAAGGAATCTCTGTTGAAGGTATTAAAAAGTATATTAGCGAGAAAATGCCGGATCTGAAGTTGGAGGTTGTTGATTCTCGCCCTCTTCTGGAAGAGACATTTTCTAAAGGTGGTATAAAAGCTATAGTGATGGATGTAGATCTTGGCTGGATAGATTACAAGGGGGTGATAGAGCAGGCCAGAAAACATTTTGTGTATCTGCCAGTTATTGTTTATTCTGACTGCAGAGATGTAAGTGTAATAACCAGTGTAATAAAAAGTGGGTGTTACGACTATATTTTGAAGGGAGAGCGTGGGTTTCAGGAGCTTGCTGACTGTTTAGGGAGTATTGTTGAAAATAAAGAACTGTGGAAGACTATTCCTGTCAAAGGGTTTATTTTTGAGACGTTTCTTTCTCTTTTCCCCGTAGGCATTTTATATGAGGATCCGGGTGGAGAATTAAGATTTCTTGATGGGCGTCTGTTGCGAGATGTTTCTGTTCGACCTGAGGAATACATAGGGAAACCTGTAAAGGAACTTGAGAGGGTGGCCCCATTGAAGGGAGTTTTAAAGAGCAAGGAGGAGGCAGTTGGGGCTGTGGATTACAATGAATCCAGGATTGGATTCATGTTGCGAGAAGAGGGAAAGGGAAGGGGGAAATTTTATATGCTGTTGGACCATTCTCATGTTTCCTCGCGGCGAGGTGCTCTTAAGGAACAGGAGATGCTTCTTCGAGAGTTAAATCACAGAATAAAGAACAATCTGCAATTTGTTATGAGTTTGCTGAATATTTACAAGCGAAATGTAAAAGCTCCTGGAGTCGCAGAGGTGCTGCAGGATATTCAGAATAGAGTTTATCCCATGCTTGTGGTACACGAGAAGTTGTACAAGGATGGCGCTAATAGAGATTTGAGGATGGATTTACTTATTCAAAGCATAGTGAGCATGATCTCCCGAACCTACTCACCAGCCGTTAGTGGGGTTGACTGCAAGGTGGATGTAGAGTCGGTAGTGCTGGATGCGGATAAGGCAATTAGTATAGGTATGATAGTAAATGAACTCGTTACGAATGCATATAAGCACGCTTTCCCGGATGATTTTAGAGGTGAAAAGAAGATCAGGGTTTCTATGAGGTACGATAAAAGGGGGAGAGGTTTCCGTTTAGAAATAAGTAACTCCGGGGTGGAGCTAAAGGATGTAAATAGTTTGTTTGACACTCAACAGTTGGGAATGAGGCTTGTACAGATGTTTGTTAAGGATAAGCTTGAAGGTAAATTAAAGGTTATCTCCGGAAGAGGATTAAAGTTTGTTATAACATTTAAATAAATGTATTTTCCATTGATTGTTTTTACCGTTAGCTTTTTAAAAATTTTACTGTGATAGAGTAAAGTTTATGAGGGAAACATGTCTGTGAGAAAAAGGGCGAAAGTTTTGATTGTAGAGGATGAAATATTGGTTGCTCAAGATATAAAAGAAATCCTTGAAAATAATGGATACGGCGTTGTTGGTATTGGGAGGGATTCTAATTCTGCTCTTGGGTTACTGAAACGGGAAAGGCCAGATATTGCCCTTATAGATATTTTTCTTGGCTCTCGAACTGAGGGGATTGGGCTGGCGGAAGAATTTCGGCAGAGATATTGCATTCCTGTTGTGTTTATAACTGCCTATGGTGATAAAGATATAATAGATAGGGCAAAGAAAGTTGAGCCTGTAGGTTTTATAGTGAAACCCTTTTGTGATGTGGAACTTTTGAGCATTCTGGAAATTGGGCTTTATAAAGCGAAACTTGAGAGGGAACTGAGTGAGCGGGAGAAGAAATATCGTCTGTTAGTAGAGAATGTTAACGACGTTATCTTTTCGTCTGACGTCAGAGGGATAGTGAAGTATGTGAGTCCGAATGCTCGTTCTTTGTTTGGGGTCAAGCCTGAGGAACTGGTTGGTAGGCATTTCAAAGATTTTACAAGCGTTGAGAAATGGGGCGGTGATTTTGAGGAGTTCAATAATAGAATTTCCAGAGGTGATATAGGGGTTATAGAGTGTAAAACGAGGTTGGGAACTGGGAAAAGTAGGTGGCTTAGAATATCGGTTAAGCCGGAGGTTGTTTCCGGAAAAGTAGTTGAGGTTAGGGGTGTAGTTAGTGATATAGCAGAGAAAAAAGCTCTCGAGGACTCTCTGGTAAAAAGAAATAGATTACTTGAGGAAATAAGAAAAGCTGCTGAACATTTTTTAAGATACGAAAACTGGGAAGAGGGTGTTGAAGAGGTTTTAGAGGGTATAGGGAAAGCCACAGGCGTCAGCAGAGTTTACATTTACGAAAATTTTGTGAAGAATGGGAAACTTTTCACGCGGGTGATTCGCGAGTGGGCTGAAGAAGGGATTCCATTGCAGAGAGAGTTTGAGGAACTCACAGGGTTTGACTGGGAGGAGCACGGTTTTTTGAGGGAAGTAAAGTTGATGGAAGCTGGGAAAGTTGTGTATGGGCTGGTTAGGGATTATCCGGAGCCGGAAAGGTCACTTTTTACAGCGCATGGCGTTAAGTCCTTGTTGGATGTCCCAATTTTTGTGAAAGGAAAATGGTGGGGGTTTATTGGTTTTGATGACTGTAAAAATGAAAGGATATGGGAGGAGGAAGTAAGTTTATTGAAATCGCTGGCAGAGATGATAGGCATTGCGATAGAGAGGTCATTATATAGAAGTGAACTGGAAAAAGTAAGTAAAAGGTTCAAAGAGTTTTCAAGGAATTCAAGGGATGTTTTCTACATCTATCAGATTACTCCGGAAAGGAAGGTAGTTTATGTAAGTGAAGCAGTTTCCAGGCTAACTGGTTATAAACCAGAGGAACTTTACGAAAATCATGACCTGCTTTTTGAGAGGATACATCCAGATTATAGAAGTTGTATCGGAGAAAAGGTATTTGATAGGGATTTTTTGAAGAAGCCATTTGTTGCATGCTGGAAGAAAAAAAATGGTGAGTATATTTGGGTAGAGCATTTTGGCACTACTGTTTGTGATGAAAAAGAAAACATATGTATGATTTATGGAGTGGCCAGAGATGTTACGGAAAGGTTTCACTATGAAGAGAAAATCCGTCGTGAAGCTGAGAAAGCCAAGGCTTTTTTTGAAGCTGCTGGAAGCATGGTAGTTGTGCTGGATAGTAACGGGAAGATCACTGATATTAATGAAGAGGGACTTGAGTTGGTAGAGTATTCCAGAGAGGAGCTTGTTGGGAAGGACTGGTTTGAAGTAATGCTCCCTAAGGAAATAAAGGAAGAGGTAAAAAATGTATTTGACAGGACTATTAAACTGGACGTAGTAAAGACGTATATTAATCCTGTATTATCGAAGTCAGGGGTACGGAGAGATATTTTATGGAAGAACAGTGTAATTACCAATGAAAAGGGGAAGGTTGAGTTCGTTGTGTGTGCCGGTATTGATATAACAGGCCTTCGCCTTGCGGAACGGAGGTTTAAGGAAATGGTGGATCTACTGCCTGCTGTTGTATTTGAGGCGGATAAAGAAGGAAAAATTACTTTTGTTAATAAGACCTCAGAACGGATGTATGGCTTTAATAAGGATGACTTAAAGAAGGGGATGGTTATATTTGATGTTATTGCGGATGAAGATGTAGAAAAAGCTCGAGAAGCCTTCAAAAAAATTATAAGTGGTGAGAATATACAAGATGCTGAATATATGATGAAGAGAAAAGACGGTACAGTTTTCCCTGCAGTTGTTTATTCAAACAGGATGCTGAGGAATGACGAAGTGATTGGTATAAGAGGTGTGGTTGTAGATGTGTCCAGAATAAAGGAGTACGAAAGGGAACTTAGAAAAACCCATGATGTTTACAGACATGCGATTATGAATATAGAAGGTGTCCCCTATGTTTTTAGTTACTCAGATAAGAAGTATAAATTCATTGGGGAGAATTATAAAAATATACTGGGTATAGACCTTAAAGAAATGACTTTGGAAAAGTACCACGATAGGATTTTAGAGAGGATAGTAACTGATGAGACTCTTCCGCAAGATGCTATCCAGTTAGCCAGGTATTTTGAGGAAGGTAAAGTGGATAGGTACAAGGTAGATTTTAAAATAATTGATGATAACGGTGAGGAGCGATGGTTGCACGATTCTTCTATTCCGATTAAGGATCCCGAGACGGGTAAGGTTGTGGAATCGCTGGGAATACTTGTTGACGTTACAGATAGGAGACGTATTGAAAGGAAGCTCGCGGAATCTGAAGCGAGATTAAGGAGTATTCTGAATGCGATTGTAGATCTGGTTTTTGTGTTTGATAAAGAGGGGAGATATGCTTTTGTTCATGCTTATGATAGAGAGCTTTTGATTTATAGAGGCGATCTTCTCGGAAAGAAGTTTGTCGATGTATTACCTCCTGAAGTGGCCAAAAGATTGGGAAGGGCAATTGAGAATAATAAAAAAGGAGAGGTGGATTCTTTTAACTATTTTCTGAACCTGTCGGTGGGCACGAAGTGGTTTTCTGCAAAGGTTTCACCAATATTTGTTCGCGGTGAATACATGGGGTCGGTAGCGATTGTCAGGGATGTAACCGATGTTCACGAGATGGTAGAGGAAATTAAAAGGAGTGAGGAGAATTTCAGGAATTTGATAAGCAGTTCGCATGATGGGATATGTGTCTGGCAGGACGGAAAGATTGTTCATGTAAACTCTGCGGTGGAAAGAATCTTGGGGTATAGCTCTGAGGAGATTTGTTCACCAGAGATGGGTTATAGAAAAATTTTCCCTCGTGAAGAATTGGAGAAGATAAGTAACGTCCTAAGAAAGATGAAGAGTGGAGAGATAGATTTACCAGTTAATATAGAAATGAAAGCATTTTCGAAGAGTAATGAGTTGTTAACACTAAATGTTACTGCTTCTTTACTTAACTGGAACGGTAGGCCTGCATATCTTATAGTAATGAGAGATCTAACCGAGTATTATGAGTTGCAAAAGGAAAGAATGAAGGCAGAGAGACTTGAATCAATAGGAATTCTGGCTGGAGGAATTGCTCATGATTTCAATAATATTCTTTCGGCGATACTTGGGAATATTACTCTGGCCAAGTTCAGCCTCAGTCAAGGCAGGGATATTTCTGAATTTTTGAGTAAAGCTGAGGCAGCTGTGAACAAGGCCTCTGCTCTCACAAAGCAGCTTTTAATCTTTTCCAAAGGAGGTGCTCCCGTACTGAAGCCGGAGGTAGTGGATGATTTAATCCGCGAGACGGTCAATTTTACTCTGGTTGGAAGTAATGTAAATGTTGTATTTGATATTCCTGATGGGTTGCCTTCTGTGAATGTTGATGCTGATCAGATAAGTCAGGTGATTATGAACATTACAGTGAATGCAAAGGAGGCAATGCCTTCGGGAGGCAATTTTTACGTTTCCGCTGAAGAGGTTGAGATAGAGGAGAAAGAGGAGGTTTCCGGTCTATCCCCGGGAAGGTATGTAAAAGTTTGCTTCAGAGATGAGGGTGTGGGTATACCCGAGAACATATTAGATAAGATTTTCGAACCATTTTATTCCACAAAAGCGAAAGGGAGTGGACTGGGGCTGGCAACATCTTATACTATTATGAAGCGTCACGGGGGAACGATTACCGTTCAATCCGAGATGGGGAAAGGTTCTACATTTTGTATTTATCTGCCTGTCAGCCCTGAGTGCAGTGTTAGAAAGGAAAGAGAAAAAGGGAAACTTGAGAGGATTTCCGGTCGGATGCTTGTGATGGATGATCAGGACGAGGTAAGGAATTTTATCGCGGATGTGGCCAGGCTATTTGGTATGGAGATTGAAACGGCCAGAAATGCAGAGGAAGCAATCGAGAAGTTCAAGAAAGCGAAGGAAGAAGGCAAAGGTTTTGACATTGTTGTTCTTGACCTTGTGATTCCTGGAGGTATGGGGGGTAAGGAAGTAGTAAAGATTCTTAAGAAGATAGATGAGAATGTAAAGGCCATTGCAGTATCCGGATATTCAGATGATCCAGTGATTTCGAATCCTGAGGAATATGGTTTTGTTAGGGGTATATCAAAACCCTTCGATATTGGCGATTTTAATTCAATTATATCAGAAGTTATGAAGATGTAATCCTGGATTTACCGTTGTTTTATCGGCTCCCATTCTGCGAAAGTCTCGACTTCGTACTTTGTATCTGGTTGGGTTGTGATAAACTCATTTGTATTGTAATACCATCCCAAAGTTTTTGAATTTCCTCCACTGTCTGTAGTAATCAAAAATCTGTTTGATAGTGAGCCAAAACACCTTGCCTGATCTCGGGGGGATGGTTTGTCGCCACCGGAAGGATCTACTGGTAGCCATCCATATCCTGGTAGATATATTTCCACCCATCGGTGGAACACATCGTCAATGCTTGCGTCATCACCTCTTACCACTACAGACCCAACATACTTTGCGGGAATTCCTGCAGATCTGCACATTGATATAAAGACAAAAGAATACTCGGAACATGAGCCGTTACCTCTTGTAAGGACTGTGGGTGCTGTATTCCAGCCTCCAGAAAGCTCGTAATACATGTGTTTTAGAATGTAGTTGTATATTTTTCTCGCTATCCAGTATGCATTTGTCTCATCGCCAATTGCTTCCTTTACAGCCTTTTTTATTGCTGGATGGTTTATCTGATACTTATCGGAATCCTGTAAGTATTTTTTCTTAATGTCCTTGGGTATATCTTTGACAGTTCCTATCTCGTCAGGATACACAAAATACTTTACACCATAGACTTTCGCATGGAATTTTACAACCGATTCGGCAATTTCTCCTGGTTTAATGTTTTTGTATGTGTAGTGGGCTGTCTTTTGTCCCCACTGATCTGTTACGAAGTCTGTCGGAGGGACGATATATTCTGTGTTTAATACTTTCTGGCTTACCCTATCGAGGGGTAATGCTATATGTACGTCCGCTTTCAGAATACGGCCTGGCCCATAGTTTCTAATGCGATGTGTTAGTGTTATGTTTGCTTCTCTTTCATTTTCCAGAAGATATTTCTCTCCATCTCTTACCTTTAGTTTGTAAATCTTGTCGTTCTGGTAATCTACTGCCCAGAGATATTTTTCATCAAATGCAAGCCCTCGCGTGAATGGTCCGGGGGCATCTGTGATGATGATTACGCTTCCGGATGCTGTATCCATCATATATATCTCGTCCGTGATTCTGTCGCTGATCCAGAGGTATTTCCCATCGTAGGTAATGCCCCTGGGATCTCCGGCTGGTGACTTATACTCAATGATAGTTGTGCCGTCATAGGGGCTTATTTGCATTACTTTGTCTAAGGCATTGTCTGTACACCAGAGGTATTTGCCATCCCATGCCAGTCCTCTGGGACTCGGAGTTGGGGCATCGACGATTCTCACAATTGTTCCGTCCTTCGGATCAATTCTGAAGATTTTTCTGGCTTTTGGGTCAGCGTTCCAGAGGTACTTACCGTCCCAGGCAAGTCCCATTGGCCAGTTTCCGGGAGCCTTTATTTCCTTAAGGATTTTGCCGTTTTCTGGGCTGATACAAAAAATCTTGCCAAGCTTTCTGTCTGCCACCCATATGTTTTTTCCATCGAAAGTTAGTCCAGTAGAACAAGGGCCAGGGGTATTAAAGGATTTAGCTACCTCGCCTGTATAAGGAAAGATTAAGAAAGGGAGAAAAAGAATAAAAAAGAATAATTTCTTCATGGTAATGCCTCCTGTCTCTTTACATATTTAATTAGATATTCTATGCCTTCAGAATAGGCATCGATGCTTAGTTTATAGAATCTTTTCAGGCATACTTCTTTTAGGACGGAATTGTTGTAGTATTCCTGGGAAAAAGGGAATTCCTGAGGTATTACCTCCACTGCCGGGAGTTTTATGATTGCGATAACTTCACGGATAGAGAAACCTCTGAGTGCCAGGGAAGTAGGATTTATTAATATTCCGTTTACTTTATTCCTGTTCTGGCTTATTGTTTTTACTACTTTTGCTTCATCGTACAGCTGGAATATTTTAAGTTCTGTGTCCATTTCATAGGCTTTAATTCTCAGGGATTTGTTTATTTTGTCTAAGGTTAATCTTGTACCCGTTGTTGCTGAGATTTTCCCGAGCAGGGGCATATTGGGTCCGTGTATGACAAGGATTTTGTGTCTATCCATAGCGGAATTTTTCTGGAAAATAGCTTAAAAGATTACTCTACTGGCTGTATCATTCCAAACCCGAGCCTGTTATCTTCTCCTAAGCCGGTCTCGTATGCAAGCTTTATCAGTTCGGGATTACCGGTGAGCGTGAAGTGAGCATCAAACGATTTTATCTTTAGCTCTTTTGAAGGCCAGTTTTTAACAGTTATGAGTCTTATTATCCTGTCCGGGCCCCCTACGGATTTGAGATAATCTTCATCAATACTGAAATCAAAAGCTTTTTCTTTTGGATCTCTGCCGAAGAGTTTTCTGTATTTATGTATAATGACTTCTCTTATTCTTTCTTTTAGCTGTTTGTCTCCCGGCAGGAGATATTTTACTATTCTGCGGTGTCTGAATCTTGTTCGGATTGAGCATTTTATGGGTGATAGGGTTTTGAATTTCATAGTATCGCTAAATTTAGGATCCTTGATAACCTTTATCTGGTCTATGGTAAAGTATTTTGATGGATGCCCGAGGTACAAGCGGGAGTTTTTTATTTTTTCAATGAAGCTTTCCTTTAGCTGTTCGGGAAAAATGAGAGATGTAAAGAAGTGTACTTTGCTACATTTCATCAGAAAGCCGGTTTCTATCCTTTTTCTTAAGGGGATCATTATTCTTGAGAAAGTGAAAAATCTGAAACTTTTCCTTAAGAAGGGTAGTAGCCTAAAATCATTTCTATATCTTAGTTCATTCTGTATGCTTTTCAGGATTTGAGAAATGAAGCCGATTATGTAGTCGTTATGGTTGAAAGGAATTATTATTTTACTGGAGCGAGGCCTAAGGGTAATCTTGATTCTCATACCAATTATATTTTACAACAAAAATTCTTTTATGTAAATAAATTCTACCAGGTAATGTTTTCAGGCGAAGGGTCTATTTACGTGTTATGATAGAGTTTATCTTCTCTTTCATTCTTTTTGTGTGTCCACCATACCAGTAGATCCTGTGACATTTTGGGCAAATGTAAAATTCATTGTAAAGTTTGATGGTCATTTCTGGCAGTTGTTCTTTTATTTCCTCTTTGTCAATTGGTTTGACAGGTTCATTGCATAGAAGACACAAGGAGAACATTTTTTCCTCTCTTAGCTCCAGATTGAATTTTGAGAAAATTTCTCTGAATTGCTGGGAGAAGTTATCGGATTGGATTATATGAAGTTTTTCCTGCGGGAGAAGTTTGTTATATTTTTTACTTCGTGTTAAAAATATTCTTGATTCACTTTCTGTCAACCTTTTGATTTCCTGGAATTTTCGCGGGGGTGGATAGATGCAGTTATATCCTGTAGCTCTTAAGTATTTAGCCAGTTTTGCAAGCATGTTATCAGCGATAAACTTCATGTTGACCACTAAGAGATTAACCAGATTTTCTTTTGGGGGTGGGAAAGCCAGTCTGCTCCGTTTTCCGTAACGACAACCATTTCTTCTATTGTAACCGTACCTTTTCCTTCGACCTTTAAGCGAGGTTCAATTGTGAAAACTGCCCCTGGTTCTAATTTTTTGAAAGGCCTTTTCCCATATTTTTCCCATGCAGGACCTAAGAGAGCAGTTCCATCGTGTGCAAATCTTCCGACTCCATGTCCCAGGGCGTGAGGGAATTCTTCGTACCCATTGTCTTTTAAAATTTTTCTGGCGATCTGATCTATTTCCACACCTTTTACTCCGGGTTTCATGGCATTTTTGCATTCTTCGATTACCGTAACTATTGTATCAAATCCTTTCCTGACATCCTCTGGGATTTCTGTTTCCCCTTCGTTGAGTATGTAAAAGGTTCTCTGTAAATCTGAGCAGTATCCGTTGATTTTAAGACCAAAGTCCATATTCAATATATGCCCTCTCTCTACTTTTCTGTCTGTAGGACCATAGTGTGCTTCTGCAGTTTCTGGACCTGTGAAAACTGAAGGGCATATTCTTTCGTCCCAGGCAAATCCGAAACCCCTATCGTATGCTTTTTTCTTCATAAAGCTGGCAATTTCTTTCTCCGTTATCCCTGGCCTTATGAAATCTCTGACCTCACTATAAATTTTTTCGGTTTCTTTTATGGCATTTTTAATGAGTTCTATTTCTATTGGAGATTTTCTTTCCCTGAATGCTGAGGTGAGTGTCTCCGCTGAGATTATAGCATCTTTCATTCCTATTTCTTCGAGGTACTTTTGTAATTTTAAGAATAAACCATGAGTGATACCATCACATATTTCGCTATCTTCCGAAAAGTTTACAGCTATAGAGCCCGGTTTTTCCTCTTTTAAAACCTTCTGCAGATCATCTTTTATGCTTTGGACATATCCTATTATTTCATTATAGGCTCCGGTGTCTTCTACAGATTTTTTATCATATTCACCGATGATGACCACATCCCTGCCGGATTTAAAAAGTAGAATGGCTGTTTGCCAGGTAACATCTCCCGGAAGGAAGTAGGGTAAGATGGGGTCTCCATTGAGTGCGGATTCCCTTGTGAATATTATCCAGCAATCGATATTAAATTCTTCTAACAAGGTTTTCGCTTGAGTTACTTTTTCTTTGATAAGCATTTTCCCCTCTCTTTTTTCAATCTGTAAACCTATTTAATTTCGAATTTCCTGGTAAAATTGCAAGAGTATCTTGACTTGCTGCCATACGGGTAATATTTGACAATAATGCTTAAATTAATAATGCAGAATGAAGATGTAGAGAGAAATATGGGGGTAGGTAATGATTAAAACAGGAAATTATGAGATTTTTATTCTTGAGTCGGGACGTTTTGCTCTGGATGGTGGAGCTGTTTTTGGGCTTATTCCAAAACCGTTGTGGAGTAAGCTAGTTCAACCTGATGAGAGGAACCGTATCACAATGAGTCTTACTACTCCTCTTGTCATCGGCAGGAATAGGAAAATTCTGATTGACACAGGGGTTGGAAGCAAGCTTGAGGAGAAACTGAGAAAAATTTACAAAATCGATTTTAATTTTGATGTCAGGAAGGCGCTCAAAGATGTAGGCATAGAGCCAGAGGAGATAACAGATGTTGTTGTTACGCATCTTCATTTTGATCATGTGGGTGGGTGCCTTGAGGTTGAAGGTGGTCAGTTCCGTCCTGTTTTCCCCCGTGCGAGATATTTTATTCAGAGAAAACAGTTGGAGTGGGCAAAGTCACCTACTGAACTGGATAGGGCAAGCTTTATAAGGGAGAATTTTATGCCCCTAATCGATTTGGGTGTGGCTGAAGTTGTGGATGGTGAATTTCAGCTTTATGATGGTATAAAAGTTTTTGTTACCAATGGACATACTCCCGGTCAGCAGCATGTACTGGTTGAAGATAGCATCAACCCTGTGTTTTTTGTTGCGGATCTAATTCCCATGTCGTATCATATTCCGACGACGTGGATAACAGCTTTTGATCTTTTTCCTGTAGAGCTTGTAAAGGAGAAGAAAAGATTTTTGACCGCAGCTTACAAAAATAACTGGATTCTTGTGTTCCCTCATGACCCGGATGTGAGAGCAGTCAGGATTGGACCCGGGCAAAAATATTTTGAGGTCAAAGAGGTTATTGAATAAGGGGCGTTGAAATGGGAGCTGAGAAAATAACCAATGAGCAGATTGCGGAAATTTTCAAAGAACTTGGAGCTATTCTTGAGTTAAAGGGGGAAAATCCATTTAAGGCAAGAGCGTATTATAATGCGGCAAGGATTATCGAGAAATTGCCTGCTCCAATGGAAGAAATGATTAACTCGGGAGAAATTGCCAGGATAAAAGGAATAGGTGAAGCTGTAATAAAAAAGAGTAAGGTACTGATTGAGACGGGACAGCTTCCCTATTACGAAAAACTGAAGTCCAGCATACCTCCGGGGTTACTTGAAATGCTAAAGATTCCCGGTCTGGGACCACGTAAAGTCAGAAAATTATGGCAGGAGCTTGGGATCACTAATATTGGGGAACTTGAGTATGCATGCGATGTTAATCGTCTGGTAAGCCTTGAAGGGTTTGGTCTGAAGACACAGCAGAAAGTGCTGGAAGGTATAAAATTTTTGAAGAAATATTCAGATAAGCATTTTATTTCCGATGGGATAGCGGAGTCAGAGCTCATTGCAAGTGTTTTGCAGGAGTTCCCTAAGGCTTTACAGATGCATGTGGTTGGTTCTGTTCGACGCAGATGTGAAATCATCGGGGAGATCGAAGTACTGGTGGCAATTGAATGCGAGCTAAGGAGTGAGCTTCTAAACTTTATAAAAGAAGCGTTTTCAGGAGCTGATGTTAAAGAAAAGGATGAAAATATTGTGTTTCGTTCTCCTGGCGGCATTCCTGTTGTCATACATTTGGTTGATAAAAGTAGTTTCATCCCCGCGTTGTTTTATTTTACCGGGAGTGATAGTCATGTTAGAATGATAGAAAAGTTGCTTATTGATAAGGGTTACAGATTTGTAAAGAATGCAATTCTTGGTAAGACCGGAAGAGTTAACCTGAATTCAGAAGCTGATATATATGCGCTCGTGGGCTTGCCATTTATTCCGCCTGAGCTACGGGAAGGCAGGGATGAGTTAGAGCTTGCCGGTTCAGGGGAGATTTCTGAACTTGTAAAGATGGGTGATATAAAGGGGTGTTTTCACATTCATTCAAACTATAGTGATGGGATTAACTCCGTAGAGGAAATGGTGATCAGGGCAAGGGAGCTGGGGTACAGTTTCATTTCGATATCAGACCACAGTAAATCAGCTTTCTATGCTAATGGATTGGACGAAGCGAGACTGGAGCAGCAATGGAAAGAAATTGACGAGATAAATGAAAAGTATCCTGATTTTAGGGTGTTTAAGAGCATTGAGTCCGATATTCTTGTTGATGGAAGTCTTGATTATGAAGACAGGGTTCTTGAAAAGTTTGATTTTGTCATTGCCTCGGTACACTCCAGATTTGCGCTTTCTGCCTCGGAGCAGACTGAGAGAGTTTTGAGGGCTATAAGAAATCCGTTTGTAAAAATGCTTGCACATCCTACAGGACGGCTCCTGCTGGCGAGGAAAGGGTATGAAATAGATCTCGAGAGAGTTTTAAGGGAAATAGCAAAGCTGGATAAAGTTGTGGAAATAAATGCGAGCCCCCACAGGCTTGATCTGGATTGGAAATGGGGAAAGCTGGTTCGAGAACTGAATGTGAAAATAGCTATAAACCCCGATGCACACAACGTAGATGATATCTCTGATGTTGAATATGGTGTTTATGTTGCTCGCAAAGCAGGAATCCCCGGGCGAAATATACTAAATACCTGGTCAGTAGAAAAACTGGAAGCATTTTTTAGAAAGAAAGAATAAAGAAGATTATAGCAGTTTTGCGTTTTTCCTGCAGAGTTTTTTAGAGTCGTTTTTTTACATGTCCCTACATTAGAATAGCATTGAACAGGAGTTTGTAATTTGACGGAACCATGCACCTGAAAATCGGGTCAAAAGCGAAGAAAATAATTTCACCTTTATCTTTTTTGACCCACACAAGTGCTGGCCTGTTTGAGAGTAATTTCTCCCCTTCTATATATCCGCTTAAGAGAATTTTCTCTTCGGGAAAAGAGCCTATGACTCTCCTATCGATGCTGGTGAACATGGGAATAGTTGTATTGAATACAGCATCTCCTCTGTAGTAAACTCCAATCTCGCTTCCTACACCGAACGTCAGTGGGTGATTGCTTTCGAGATTAACCCGCACCAGGCATCCCGGACAGTATATACCCTTCTTCTTTAGATTGCTGGCGATATTTCGGATAGGTAGTTGGAATTCTTCACTACTTTTTTTGTCTTCAATTTTCAGTATTCCCTCAAAAAGGCTTGTCGAACTCGCCCAGGTGATTATCCGTCCACCTTTGGATAGAAATTTGAGCAGGTTGTTTAAGCCTTCTTTTTCCATACCCTTCGTGTATTTGGGTGGATAGGAAGGTAGCGATTTTCTGCCATCGGAATATTTGTATTTGCCTTCCATCAGGATAGATTTTTCTTGATCCGGGAAAATTATGATATGGTAGCCATTGAAGAGTTTACTATTTTTTAGCTCGTGCGGACGTACAACTCTGTATGGTATTGAATACTGATCAAAAAGAAATCTTGTCCAGCCTGCATCCATGTCGTGAAAGTATGTTTCTACTAGGAGAATTCGAGGTGGAGAAATTTTTTTTAGGTTTTCTGGGAGTTTTCTGCTCTTGATAAAGACTGGCTCTGCAGTGTTTCTTGTTAGGATATTCTTTATTGTTTTTGAGTCTTCGGGTTTTTTGATTATTACTAAAAAATCGCCGTTCTCTGCGGTGATGTCTTCTATACAGGATTTTTTCATTACTCTTGTAACATTTAATCCTTCCTTGAGGGCTTCGAATACGATTTTATAGCTTCCATTCGATCTGGCGGGGAGAAGCACAGCTGAGAATTCTTCTGGGATGTTATACTTAATGGTATATTCTTTTTTAATTTCGGTCAGATATTTTTCTTTGATGTTAACTTTCTCGTTTATTTCGTAGACTTTAAGTCCCATGTGGAGTGGTAATGACCAGCTTGTGATATCGTACGGTTTTATTATCTTGCCTCCCGGGGTATAATGTCTTACAGGATATTTTTGCACTTCAAGGACTTCCTTTATAAAAGCTCTAAACGGTTGGCTAAGCGGTATGGCTATGTCACCTTTCTTAAAGACGATACTGTTTATTTCTCTATCTTCTGTAAGCTGATAAACTTTAATACCATGTTCCCGCATCAGATTAACCAGGTTTACAAGTTCCGTTTTATCCTTCTGGTTATAAGGAAAGATATAGTAATATGGGGGTTCGGTCTTTCCCCGAGCAACTTCCCTTTTGCAGAGCAGGTTTCTGAACTGCAGGATATCTTTTTTGTATTTTGAAGCTGTTCTTAATATTGATAAGGTTGATTCGATCTCATATTTCACTATATCTCCAAGTCTCCACCAGCCTCCTCTCCAGATTAGAGGCATTTTTATACTCTTTTTATATTCGGATAGACCCTTCCCTGAAACTCCCAGCTCATTTGGCTCTACGTAAACGGGAGTTGCAAGTTTCGCACTGGCGCTTTCTGTTAGCATAGCGATGACACCTTTCCAGAGGCAGGTTTCCGTCGATCCAGGCCAGTAGTCATCGAAGAGATAGTTCTGTGCTACACCAGCAAGGTTTTTATTGGTCATATCTCTGAGCATATGTGAGCCAAATATGGTAGTCCAATTCCAGAGCTCCGCATCTATATTTTCAGCGATAGGATCGTGGGCGGGAGGAACGAAGTACCTTACTCCACGGCTTCCCATCTGGTGTTTTTCTACCATTACTTGTGGGAACCAATCCTGATTGTAAATTTTAGCTATAGCTTTGGTGTCTTCCTGAGTGAGCATAATAAAATCTCTATTGTTGTCATGGCCGACGTATTTGTGGTAAATTCCTGGCAGCGGTGTTCCTTCGTATTTTGTTCCTTTATATCTCCTGTAGTGTTTTACTACCATATCCATACCATCGGGATTGTGACAGGGGACTGCCATATAGACTACGTTATTCAGCATGTTTTTTATCTCGGGGTTCTGACTGGTTGTCAGTTTGTATACTATCAAAGGCAGTGCCTGTGAAGGACCGACCTCATTTGAATGCATTGAGAGTGTAGCAAGGACAAAAACTTTTCCTTCCACCGTGTACTTTTTTAGAGTTTTTTCATCAAGCTCGGGGTTGAGTGCTAATTCTCTGTTGATAAATCGTAGCTGTTCGAGATTGTTTATATTTTCCGGGCTTGAGATGAATAGCAGGTACATTGTTTTTCCCATAGGAGTATGTCCTATCCTGATCATTTTTACCATCTCGGATTCACTGTCCACTTTTTTTAAATATCCAATCAGTTGTTCGTAGTCGATTAGATTTCTGTCTGAGCCCGGGACAAAGCCAAAGTACTTTTCTGGTGTTGTGATTGCAAAAAGGAGTGTTGAGTATAAGATTAAAAGCACTAGGGTGATCGATTTTAAAAGTGAACGTGATTGCATTTTATCCCCTCCTTCAAACATTTCTTCAGAATTGATTTTATTTATTTTTTCTGTAAAAAGGTAAGAAAAAATAAAGCATTTGTGGGAGGGTAAAGAGGGGATTCGTTGAGGGGATTTCTTTTATTGTCTCGAGTTGTTTGAAGGTATGCTTCCATCTGTTTGGTTGCTTTTGTTTTAGAATTTTAGAAGCGCTTTTGATCTGATATCCTGGCGGGTATCATGTATATGGCTATTTAGAAATTTTGTTGATAATTGTTAATTTTATTCGGTATTTTGAGAGACGTTTGAAAAAGAGAGTGGTTGAAGATAAAGTCTCCGATAGCTCTGGACGGGGTGATTAAGCGTGATTCGGGGCAACTTCAGCAACTAAACCTACATTTTTGAGGAAATGGGCAAAGTCTTAAAAATAGTGCTGATATTCTTTTTTACCCTTTTCTTTGTAGGGGTAGCCGGGATATATCTTCTGTTTCATGCTGAATATTGGGAAAATTATTTCATTGATTTCGCAAATAAGCAGTTAAGTAGAAACGGGATAAAGTTTGTTACACACGGGGTAAAGGGGAGTGTTTTTACGGGGCTGGAGTTCAAGGGTGTGGAATTTTTTTCTGTAGCCGATGGAAGGTTATTATTCTCGGCTGGCCATCTGACAGTGAGATATAAACTTTTTTCTCTCTTTAAGAAACATCCCGAGATAGGAAGTCTGGTGCTGGATAGCGTGAGGGTGTTTTTCCCGCATGTGTTGAATCTTCCCTCGGAATCGAAAGGATCTGCCGTAGCCTCAGGGGGAAGCGGGAAGGGGGTTAAAGTAGAAAGAGTGAAGATAAATGATGCTGTTGTGATAGGCGAGAAAGGTAGATGGATCGATTCCTGTTATGTAGATGGTGGTCTTAAACTGTTCGGTGATTCTCTATGTGTTTATGTTAAGAATGCCTGGGCGAGATTGGTTGAGTATGGTGAGTTTGTAGAAGTTAAAAATAGCAGGTTGTCATATCGAGCCGGGAGAGTGTATCTGGGAGAGTTTTCTTTTCGGAACCGAAGTACTACAGGGGATATAAGGGGTTTTTATAATAGCCAGTTGTCGAGGGGAAACTTTTTAATGAAACTGAATAATGTGGTTTTCAGTGAACGTTTTACCGGCTTGGGCAGGTATTTTGATAGAGGGGATCGTTTAAATTGTGAGATAAAAGTTTTGCTGGATACGGGTTCAGTGTACGTTCGGGGTAAGTTTCATGGATTGTACTTAGGTAAGGCGGTGGAACAAGGGGTGATTGAGGCATGGGTAACATCCGATAGGATTAAGGTGGATACAATTAGTATAAAATCAGGAGGGGGATGGATTTCCGGGAAGGGGGTTGTGATCAGGGATGATACTCTTGTTACGGAACTGGTGTTGTCCGGGTATGATGCAAGTAGACTTTTGGGTATTGATGACAGAGTGTGTGTGACTGGGAAAGTGGGTTTCGATGCTGGGAAACTGGAGGGATACTTGCCCCAAGAGTTTTTTGTGGATTTTCAGTTTGATACTATCGGGTACAATCAGTATGAGGTTTATCAGGTAAAGGGTGCCGCTGTATATAATGGAGAGATAATAACCCTTGTGGATTCGCTCTCTTTTTTCTCCTCTGGGAATTATGCGAGTATAATCGGAAGTTACAGCCCGTCAAGCAGGGAGATTTCTGTAGAAGGGTTTATTGAGATAAATGAACTAAGTGGTTATGCGAAGTATCTGGGAGTTAAGGAACTTGCTGGAAGTGGCACAGTGTTCGTTGGGGTTTCGGGAGACATTTTCAATCCTGATGTTAAAGGTTGGGCGAGACTGGATTCGCTCTGCACGGAGCATTTTGACATTAGGGGGTTTTTAGGACGTTTTGGCTCAATTTATACAGCACTTGGCAGGATAGGTAATATCGATATTGAGTTTTCCCAGGCGAGATTAAATGCTATTGATAGGAATATTCCCCCTGCTACAATGGAGGCTCATATAAAGGGTGACACAGTATATATCGATGATTTTCAGTTTTCAGAGAACAATAAGAAGGCTCGTTTGAGAGGGAAATTAATAGGTATGCATGAGTTTTTCCTGGATGAGCTTAGTGCAGATTACTATGGTACCAGGCTGGTTAATCTTTCCCCTGTGGTTGTGAATTTCTCAAATGACACTTTGAGATTAAGTCAGGCCTCTTTGATGGTAGATACTGGAAAAGTTGTGGTACAGTCGGAGTTTTGTAGAGGGAAAGGATTGGATCTTAGGTTGGCCACCTATGGGCTTGATCTTTCTGAGGTTAGGAAATTTTTCCCCCGGCTTGGAAGGTTTAAAGGGGTGTTAGATTCTGATTTGGGTTTGAGTTTTTCTGGAGATGAAAGGGTGGCACAGGGGCATTTTGTGATAAAGGATTTTCAGTTTAATGGTGAAGTCTATAACAAAGTAGATGGGAGGTTTCGGTATTCAAAGGATGCTTTTATAGTTGAGGATTTGAAGCTATTTGACAGGTCCGGAGGAGTGTTGAGTGTTTCTGGAAGAATAAGAGGTTTCCAGCAAGTGGCAAAAAGTGCTGAATTTTTTACTGGTCTTGATAGTATTAGGGCAGCTGTTAGTTTTGATAGTTTTGATGTTTCGTACCTGGACCCAGTGTTCTTTAAAGGGACGAAGAAAGGGGGTAAACTTTATGGCAGAATGATTTTCCATGGGAGTTTGGGTAAGCCTCTTTTTGATTTTGATCTGGTTGTGGCCAATCCTGTTTTTGATAAGTTGGATGGTGATACTTTGATGCTAGTGGGAAAGTATGAGGGTGGTGACATAGTTTTTAGGAAGATAAGATTGCTAGATGGGAAGGATATTTATAAAGGATATGGTTATCTTCCCTACAAAGTTTCTTTTTATCCGTTTATTATAGAGTTGCAGAGGGATTCAACATTGGATGTTAACATTGTAGGTCATACAAGTACTCTTGAGTTTCTAACTCGGTATGGGGGGATTTTTGATGATATTCAGGGAGATTTTGGCCTTGCCATGAACATCTCAAATACCCCCTCTTCCCTTACTTATAACGGAAACATGAATATAAGAGAAGCTTCGGTCAGTCTTAGTTTTCTTGAAAATCGTATTACGGGGGTTAAAGGCTCGGGAATACTGAAAAATAATGTTATTGACATAGTTGGCCTAACGGGATATACCAGAAAGCGGGAATCTTACAAGTTATCCGGCGGCTTGTGGAGAAGAGCGGTGAGTTTTGTGAAAGGGGTTCTGGGCTTTAGAAGTGAAGAATCCGGGCTACCAAATATTTCCATTACAGGCAGTATAGATGTTTCTGATCTGTTTTCCCCTTATCTAAATTTAAATATTGATGGTAAAGATTTGTATGTAAGGACATTCCTGGGTGAGTATGAAGGAATTCTGGATGGAACACTCAGGATGAGGGGAAGTGATACGCTCTTTATTGAGGGTGATATAAACAACAAAGAACTTGTTATAAGAAGTGAGTTCCTGAAATCTGAGCCGTCGGCTTTCGGTGGGATGGATAATGTGGTCTTGAATATTCATATAAATTTCCCTGCCAATCTTTATATTAAGAACAGCCAGCTTGATTGTCAGATGGAAGGGGAGCTTTACATAACGAAAGATGTCGGCGAACCTATAGAATTGTCTGGAGAATTGCACACCAGGCGGGGGAATTTTTATTATCTCGGGTATAAGTTTGTTATAGAGAAAGGGGATATATATTTTGACCCTTCTCTTGGGAGTCCTCAGGTAGATGTTCTGGCTGGTGTAAATATTGCCGTTCCGGATACGGTTAGTGGTGAGAGGAAATATACAAGTGAGTATGTGAGAGTTGAACTAACTGGTGAGCTGGATAATCCTACTCTTCAGTTTATTTCTGATAAATATTCGGAGGCAGATATAATCAGATATCTTGCAAGAGTTCAAACATTTACCAATGGTTATCCTATTCAGGAGCAGGTTACCCAGGAAGCTTTAAATGTATTTGGTGCATATTTTGAGAGATTGATCGAAAGGCAAATATCCAGGCTGGGGATTGTAGATAATATTGAGATAAGAACCGGTGGATTACTTTCTCCGGGGCTTGGTCCTGATCAGTGGACATTGATGCTGAGCAGAAGGTTGCGTTCTAATCTTTTTTTAACCTATGAGAGGAGTTTGTCTCTTACTGAACCTTTTCAAACTTTTGAGATAGAATACTTTATCAGTCCCAATTTTTCGATAGTTGGAAATGTTGACTCTGAAGGTTTAATCCATATAAGGTATAAATATAAATTCAGGTATTAACGGATTGGTGAGGAAAGCTACTTTCTTTCTGACAGCGATATTCATATTTGTAGGGAGTATTCTGTCTCAGCAGAGAATAGCTGGAAGGCGCAATTACTATATAGAAAAGATATATTTTCTGGGGAATGAGCACTTTTCCGATAAAGATTTAAAGAAGGTGATGTTGCTAAAGGAAAAGAGAATGTTTTCCAGAACAGTTTTTAACAGAAAACTTTTGGAACTGGATAAACTTGCTATTTCGAATCTTTATATAAGAAATGGGTTTTTAGGGTGTACGGTGCTGGATTCGATAAGTGTGGAAGGGGATGTCGTTAATGTGTATTTTGTGATTAATGAGGGGATCAGATATTATCTTGAGAGTCTTGAGATAAAAGGGGTGAGGGTTTTTAAAGAAGAATATTTGAGGACACTTTTCGATATCCGTAGAGGAGAACCATATAATCAGGAAGTCATTCAGAAGGGTGTAAACTCTATTCTGGAGCTGTACCTGAACAGGGGATATGTGAATGTGAAGCTTAAAGATTCTATCAGTGTCCAGGATTCAAACCGGATTAAATTCCTTCTTAGGATAAAAGAAGGAAAACGGTATGCTATTGATAGTATAATAATAAGAGGGCTGAAGAGAGTCGATCCGGTTATTGTTCGAAGAGAAATGGTGGTGGGAAAGGGTACTATCTATTCAAAGAAGAAGATAGAACTTTCCAGGAGATATATCTATGAGACCGGACTGTTTTCCAGTGTGAATATTAGTGTTATAAACATCGATACTATTGAGAAGAAATTAGATCTTCTGGTTAGCGTTAGAGAACTTGAATTGAGATATCTAGGAGTTAGTGTGGGTTTAGGGCAAGATAGGGGTATTTCAGAAGGAAGTGAACCATATACATCGTTCTATGTGAGTAGCGAATGGCTTCATAGATACTTAACAAAAAAAGGAGCAAGGCTTAGTTTAAAGCTTGAAAGTTCAGTAAGCCTTTCCAGCATTCTAAACAGACCCAGGGTTGATTTAGACGTTGATTATGCTGTTCCATGGCTTTTT
>Ga0190359_1000476_pt1 | contig 26886 bp, 20 predicted proteins | sample 48721823_MG_FD_161269 | JGI IMG/M metagenome (GOLD analysis project Ga0190359, IMG submission 161269) | Hydrothermal vent microbial mat bacterial communities from Southern Trench, Guaymas Basin, Mexico - 4872-18-2-3_MG | ecosystem: Environmental > Aquatic > Marine > Hydrothermal vents >... | reverse complement strand
CTCCGCCGGGGCCAGTTTTCGTGTCCTTCACCGCCCGCATCATGGGTAGCGTGGGGGGAAGAAGCAGGCCGGCGCCTTGCGCACCCCGGTCGCGCCGGCCGCGCAGGCGAAGCTGTCCGTAGCTGCGAGCTTGCCGAGCAGCGGAGGGCAGCGAGGCGTTAAGCAGGCCGGCGCCCCGGGCACCCCGGTTGCGCCGGCCGCGCGGGAGGTATTCGTTCAGTCGCGGTGGGGACGCAGGTCGCGGATGCGCAGCTGTATGCTCAACCCCCCGTCCCAGCTGTTGAGCTGAGGTGTGTAGGCCAGGTCGATGCGCCCCCGGGCCTCCGGGAGGCGATCGCTCATGGTAAAACCGATGGCATCGAAACTGCGCTGCCCGTCACGCACCGCCAGCTTGAGGTGGTTGGGGCCATCGCGTCCCACCAACCGGGCACTGGCCACCTCGAGGCCCCGGGCCAGGAACACCGGCTCGGGATTTCCCAGCCCGAACGGCTGCAGCCGCCCCAGGGCCTGGATCATCTCCGGGGTCCATTGCCCGGGTGCCACCTCGCCATCCAACCAGTACTGCGGTCGCTGCCGCTGCTCGTCGAGCTGGTGCAGCACCTGCCGGGTGAATTCCCGCCGGAAGTCTTCCAGGTTTTCGCGGCGAATGGACAGTCCCGCCGCCGCCCGGTGGCCCCCGTAGGCCTCCAGCAACTGCTTGCATTCCTCCAGGGCCCGGAACAGGTGTACCCCTTCCACCGAGCGGGCCGAGCCCTTGCCCATCTCACCGTCCAGGGCCACCAGCAGTGCCGGGCAGCCGAAGCGTTCCACCAGGCGCGAGGCGACGATGCCCACCACCCCGATGTGCCAGTCGTCCGACCACAGCACCAGGGCCGGGTCGCCGCGTTGGTGGGCGCGTTCGGCCCGCTCCAGCGCCTGCAGGAAGATGCGCTGCTCGATGGCCTGCCGTTCACTGTTGGCCTGGTCCAGCTCCCGGGCCAGTTGCAGGGCCCGGGCGTAGGAGTCGGTGGTGAGCAGCTCCACCGCCAGCCCGGCGCGGCCCAGCCGGCCCACGGCGTTGATGCGCGGTGCCAGGCGAAAGGCCACCTGTCCCGCCGTCACCGTGGAATCGAACAGCCCGGCCACCTCCTTGAGCGCAGCGATGCCCGGCCGGCGACCGGCCGTCAGTTCCTGCAGGCCGAAGTGCGCCAGGATGCGGTTATCGCCGGTCAACGGCACCACGTCGGCCACCGTCCCCAGCGCCACCAGGTCGAGCAGCTCGCGCAGGTTCGGCTGCACTTCCTCTTCGAAGCGTCCCAGCCGGCGCAGGCGGGCCCGCAGGGCCATGAGCAGGTAGAAGGTCACCCCCACCGCGGCGGCCTCCTTCTGCGGAAAGGGACAGTCGAGCCGATGCGGGTCCAGCACCGCCACCGCCTGCGGTATCTCCTCCGGTACCTGGTGGTGATCGATTATCAGCACCTGCACACCCGCCTGCCGGGCTTCCTCCACCTGCCGGTAATCGGAGATGCCGCAGTCGACGGTTACCAGCAACTGGGTGCCCTGCCGGATCACCTGCTGCACGGCGTCGCTGTTCAGCCCATAACCCTCTTCCAGGCGCGAGGGTATGTAGTAATCCACGGTGAATCCCAGCCGGCGCAGAAACAACAGCAACAGCGACACCGAGGTGACCCCGTCGACGTCGTAGTCACCCCAGATGGTGATCCGCTCTCCCTGCCGGCCGGCCTGGAGCAGGCGCTCGACGGCGGCGTCCATGCCCTTCATGGCAGAGGGATCGGCCAGGTCGGCCAGGCGGGGGAGAAGAAAGGCCCGTGCTTGCTCCAGATCGCTCAGGCCCCGGGCGACCAGCAAGCGGGCCAGCATTTCGGGAAGGGACAGTTCTCGAGAAAGCCGGCTGACGGCCTGGGGATCGGCGGGCCGGATTTCCCATTCCCGCTTCATGCCCTCAGGCCCGCATCTTCTTCATCATCTTGTCCAGGTAGAGAGTGAGCGAACTGGCCACGTAGACGGAGGAATAGGTACCCACGACCACCCCGAAGGTCATGGCGATGGCGAAGTCGCGGATCTCGCCGAAGCCCATTACCAGCAGTCCCAGCAGGGCCAGCAGGGTGGTGACCGAGGTCAACACGGTGCGGTTGAGCACCTCGTTGAGGGAGGTGTTGACCACCTCTTCCAGGGGCTTGGAGCGGATGCGGGCCATGTTCTCGCGGATACGGTCGTAGATGACGATGGTGTCGTTTACCGAGTAGCCGATGACGGTGAGCACCGCGGCCACGAAGGTGAGGTTGATTTCCAGGCCGGTCAGGGCGAACAGGCCCACGGTGAGCAGGGCATCGTGGGCCAGGGCGATGACCGCGCCGGGGGCGAACTGCAGGTTGAAGCGGAAGGCCACGTAGGCCAGGATGCCCAGGATGGCATAGAGCATGGCCAGGATACCGTCGTTGCGCAGCTTCTCGCCCACCTGGGGACCGACGAACTCGACCTTGCGAATCGTGGGCTGGGCCTCGGGCATCTTTTCCTTGAAGGCCGAATCCAGCTGGGCGGCCACGCCGGTGATCAGGACCAGGTAGCGGTTTTCGTCCTCGCGCCCCTGCTTCTTCACCTTGACCTGTTTCAACTCTCTCCGCCCTATTACATCGGCGGCCTGGCCCACCACCTTGGCAACTTCCGCCTCGGTAACCGGGGCCGAGAAGCGCAGGTCCAGCTGATCGCCGCTGTCGGCATCGAATCCGAAGTAGACCAGCTTGCCGGCAAAGCGCTGCTTCAGTTCCTTCTCCAGCTTGTTGGCATCCTCCCGGGAGAGGATGGCAATGCGCTCTACCCTGATGATGTACTCGGAGTGGTTTTTTTCCTCGCCCAGCGTGGAGCGCTGGATGACGTTTTTCTTGTAACCCAGCCCCTCCACCACCTGGCGTATCTGCTCCGGAGGTATGTCCTTCTGGAACTCGATCTCCACCACGGTGCCGCCGGCGAAGTCGATGCCCCAGTTGATGCCTCCGGCCACGTCTTCGATGAAGATGGCCACCAGGGCCACGACGATGAGTACCAGGGAAAAAACGGCGAAGAACTTCTTCTTGCCGACGAAATCGATGTGGGTTGAACCCGCCTTGAAGAATTCCATGGTGCCTCTCCTTGTCCGCCGGTCAGATGCTCAACTTCTGCACCTTGAGCCTGATGACCAGGTAATCGACCACCAGCCGGGTGACGAAGATGGCAGTGAACATCGAGGCAAAGATACCGATGAACAGGGTTACCGCAAAACCCTGTACCGGGCCGGAACCGTAGGACCACAGCACCACCGCGGCAATCAGGGTGGTGAAGTTGGCATCGAAGATCGTCCAGAAGGCCCGGCCGTAGCCGGCTTCCACGGCTGCCCGGGCCGTCTTGCCCAGGCGCAATTCCTCGCGAATACGCTCGTTGATGATGACGTTGGCGTCCACCGCCATGCCGATGGTGAGGATGATGCCGGCGATGCCGGGCAAGGTCAGGGTGGCCTGCACCGCCGACATCACCGCCAGGATGAACACGGCGTTGAGCAGCAGGGCCAGGTCGGCCACCAGTCCCGCGAGGCGGTAGTAGAGCACCATGAACAGCACCACCAGGGCCATGCCGATGGCCAGCGCGTAGGAGCCCTGGCGGCGGGCGTCTTCACCCATGGTGGGACCCACGGTGCGTTCCTCGAGAATGCGTACCGGCGCCGGCAGGGCCCCGGCCCGCAGCACCGCGGCCAGGTCGTTGGCATCGGCCAGCACCTCGTTGTAGTTGCCGCCGGTACCCATGGTGATACGGGCGCGACCGCCGCCGATGCGCGTCTGGATGACCGGGGCCGAGCTGACCTCGCCCTCCAGCACGATGGCCATGCGCTCGCGCACGTGGGCGCCGGTGAGCTTCTCGAACTTGCGGGCCCCGATGCGGTCGAAGTTCAGTCCCACCTCGGGCCGGCCGGTTTCCGGATCGGGCCGCACGTGGGCATCGGTGATGTAGTCGCCGGTAAGGGACACTTCCTTGAACAGGTAGAAGGTGCGGTACTCGACCTCGAGCTGTTTTTCGGTACGCTTGAAGCCTATCTCGTGATCCTCGGGAACCTTGCCCCGGAGCAGTTTCTCGAAATGAGCCAGCTTGGCCAATGCCTGGGCGTGAGTGTCGGAGGCAGCCTCGGTCTTCTTTTCCTCGACGGTCGCGTCCTTGTCGGCGCCGGCAGCGGCGGCGGTCTTCTCCCCGGCGGCTTTCTCCCCCGTGGATTTTTCTCCACCGGCAGTCTTCTCCCCGGCGGCCTCCTCCCCCGTGGATTTTTCTCCACCGGCAGTCTTCTCCCCGGCGGCCTTTTCCCCTCCGGCGGCCTTTTCCGGGGCCGTGGTCTTGTCCGTAACCGCGGCCTTGTCCTCGCTCACCCCGAAGGCCTTACGGGCCAGCTTGATTACCTCCTTGCGCTCCCGCTCGCTGATGCCGGAGCGACACAACCCGACGATCTTCTTGCGCAGTTCCGGATCCACCTTCTGCTCCAGCAGGTAGGCGTCGATCTCGGCCACGTTGTTGAAGAAGTCCAGCAAGCGGTTCTTGCCCTCGTTGCCCTTGCCCCGGGCCACCAGGTAGGCCTCGGTAACCGGCTCGTCGTTGGGACCGGCATAGGTGTAGTAGTCGATCTTGATGCCCTCGGGCAGCTTGTCCTTGAGGCTCTTGATGAAATCGCTCTTGTCGTCGACCATCTTGAACTCGAGCTGGGCGGTGCGCCCCAGCAGCTTCTTGGCCCGCTCCGGGTCGAACAGGCCGGGAAGCTGCACCAGCACCCCGTTCTCGCCGTGCGGCGCGATGTCGGGCATGGCCACGCCCAGCTCGTCGACGCGGTTGCGAATGGTCACCAGGGCCTGGTCGCGGGCGTTCTTGCGCAGCTCCTGCACGTGCTTGGCGGAGAAGGTCAGGCGAATGACCCCGGCTGCATCCTGCTTCCCGGCGGCCTCTGTGCCCTCCTGCCGGGTTCCCGTGCTGCTGACCTCTTCCAGGTTGTAGTAGCCGCGCAACACCCGGCGGCGCAGTTTCTTGGCGTCGGCGGGGTCCTTGAGCACGATCTCGATGTCGTAGGTTCCCGGCACCCGGGCCACGTGCTTGTAGCCGATGCGCTTTTCCTTGAGAATGTCCTTGAAGTCGGCGGCGTACTGGTCGGCCTTGTCCTCCAGGGCCTTCTCCACCTCCACCCCCAGCACCAGGTGAATGCCTCCCTGCAGGTCGAGACCGAGGTTGATCTTCTTCTCGAAGATCTTGCCGTACCAGCCGGGCAGGCTGCCGGAGAAAAACGTCGGCAGCAGGTACAAGACCGATACCAGTACCAGGACGACGACGAAACCTACCTTCCAATACCACGAACGTTCCATTTCCACGCCCTTGATGGCTGCAGCCCGCGCCGGGCGGGCCGGCCGTTGCTATTTTCCGCCCGGGGCCAGGGGAGCCGGGTCTTCCATCTTCTCGCCCAGCGCCGGCTGCTTGGCGGCGATGTAACTGCGCAACATCTTGATGTGCACGTTCTTGGCCACTTCCAGGGTGACGGTGTTGTCGGTCATGCCGGTGATGGTGCCCAGGATTCCCGAGTTGGTAATCACCTTGTCACCCTTGCCCAGGGCCGCGATCATCTCCCGGTGCTTCTTCTGCTGCTTCTGCTGCGGACGGATGATCAGGAAGTAGATGATGACGAACATGAGCAGGATGGGAAGCAGCATGCCGGACATCTGCTGGCAGCCCTGCACCGGCGCCTGGGGAGGTGCTCCGCCACCCTCGGCGGCCAGGGCAGCCACCAACCTGGCCAGGATTCCAGATTCCACGTTATTACCCTCCAACCTCCACCAAAACAGGTGGATACGTTATACCCCAGAACAACAGGCACCCTTCCCTAGCAGAAGCAATCGGGCAGATCAAACCTTTTCTTGTCCGCTCTGTCGCCCCTCCAGGCCGGGTAGTACGTCCCGGGCCCAGCGGGAATATTCACCGCGCTCGATGGCTGCGCGGATGCGCCTCATCAGCTCCGCGTAGAAATAGAGGTTGTGCATGGTATTGAGCCTGACACCGAGGATCTCGTTGGCCAGGTAAAGGTGGCGCAGGTAGGAGCGGCTGAAACGGCTGCAGGCCGGGCAGCGACAGTTTTCGTCGACCGGGCGGGTGTCTTCACGGTGGGCGGCGTGGCGTATCTGCAGCGGCCCCTGCCAGGTGAACAGCTGGCCGTTACGGGCGTTTCTGGTGGGAACCACGCAATCGAACATGTCCAGGCCGTGGCCCACGGCGCGCACGATGTCCTGGGGCAGTCCCACCCCCATGAGGTAGCGGGGCCGGCCGGCGTCCATGGCCGGGCCCAGGGCGGCCACCACCTCTTCCATTTTCTCCGGTCCCTCCCCCACCGAAAGCCCCCCCAGGGCCAGGCCCTCGAAGTCGAGGGCGGCGATCTCCTCCAGGTGGCGGCGGCGGCGCTGGAGATCGAGCCCCCCCTGGACGATGCCGAACAGCGCTCCCGCCGAATCCCGACGGGCCCGCAGGCAGCGTTCGGCCCAGTCGGTGGTGCGCCGGCAGGCCTGTTCGTGCTCGCCGGCGCCGGCATCGTGGGGCGGGCAGATGTCCAGCGCCATCATGATGTCCACCCCCAGCGCCTGCTGGATGGCCACCGCCCGTTCGGGAGTAAGCAGGTGCAGGCTGCCGTCGATGTGGCTGCGAAACTCCACCCCCCGGTCATCCACCCGGCGCCGGGCCGCCAGGGAAAACACCTGGTAGCCGCCGGAGTCGGTGAGGATGTTGCCCGGCCAACCCATGAAACGGTGCAGGCCGCCGTGGGCCGCCACCACCTGCTCGCCGGGGCGCAGCATCAGGTGATAGGTATTGCCCAGGATGAGGCCGTAGCCCAGTTGCTGCAACTCCTGCGGATCGCAGGCCTTGACCGTCCCGGCCGTGCCCACCGGCATGAACACCGGTGTCTGCACCACGCCGTGCGGCAACTGCAACCGGCCCCGGCGGGCGGCACCGGCGGGATCGCGCTGCAGCACCTGGAAATGCAACCTTTGCTTCATGGGACCTTTCCCGGCTCGATGAACATGGCATCACCATAGGAAAAGAAGCGGTAGCGCCGGCGCACGGCCTCGGCGTAGGCGGTCATGATGGCCCCGCGGCCGGCCAGCGCGCAGACCAGCATCAGCAGCGTCGAGCGCGGCAGGTGGAAATTCGTCACCAGGGCATCGACCACGCGGAAGCGGAAACCCGGCCTGATGAACAGCTCGCTCTCCTGCCAGCCCACCCGCGGCGGTTGCCGCAGCCAGGCCGTTTCCAGGGCGCGTACCACCGTGGTGCCCACCGCCACCACCCTTCCGCCGCGGGCGCGAACCTGCTGCAGGCGCCCGGGCAACGATTCGGGGAGGTGAAAACGTTCCCGGTGCATGCGGTGCTCGGCGATGTTTTCGCTCCTGACCGGCAGGAACGTGCCCGCTCCCACGTGCAGGGTAAGCCACTCCAGGCCGACTCCCCGGTCACGGATCTCTTCCAGCAGCGGCCGGGTGAAATGCAGCCCGGCCGTGGGTGCCGCCACCGCCCCGGGCTCGCGGGCATATACCGTCTGGTAGCGCTCGCGGTCCTGGTTCCGGTGCTCTTCCGCGTCGGGCCGGTGGATGTAGGGCGGCAGGGGTACCTGGCCGTGGCGCTCGAAGTATTCCTCCGGCTCCAGCGGGCAGTGCAGCTCCAGCCGGTAAAAACCGCCCTCGCGCCCGTGCACCACGGCCTCGGCGTGGCCGGGCAGGAAAATGCTGCTGCCATCGGCCGGCGGCCGCGAGCAGCGCAACAGCGCCAGCAACGGCTGGATCCACAGCGCCCCTGCCCGCCGGCGCTCCTCCAGCATCCGTTCCAGCAGCACCTCCACCTTGCCCCCCGACTCCTTTCGTCCCCACAACCGCGCCGGCACCACCCGGGTGTCGTTCAGCACCAGCACGTCGCCCGGCCGCAGCAGCCCGGGCAGTTGCCCGAAGCGCAGGTGCCGCAGCTCGCTTCGGCCCTCCCCCGGGCGCAGGTGCAACAGGCGCGAATCCGTGCGCCGGGTCGCCGGTTGCTGGGCGATCAGTTCCTCCGGTAGCTGGTAGTGGAAATCTTGCAGTTGCATGTGCTGGCAGGCTTTCCCCGGCGGCTGAAGCGCGCGGGAGGAGTTGGTTACTTCAGCTGCTGCACCAGCTGGCGGATGCGCTGCGGGTTGTAGCCCCGCACCAGGTGATTGCCGATGCGCACCACCGGAACGCCGGTTATCTCCACCCCCTGCCTGACTGCCTCCTTCATCAACTCCTCCCGGGCCCGGTTGTCGTCCTCGATGTCCTTGGCCTGGTAGGGAACCCCCAGGCTGTCGAGCAACTGGCGGGTCTTCTTGCAGTAGCCGCACCATCTGGTCATGTACAGAACGATATCACCGCCGGCCAGGCGGGCATTCTCCCTGGCCTCGACCTGCTCCTGCTGCCGGGAAAGCTCGCGCAGGCGGGCGCGGGTGAGCTTCAGCCGCCTTTCCAGTTCCCGGGTCATCGACAGCGCCGACTTTACCTCCTGGGCCTTGCCCCGGGCCAGGTCGAGCAGGTGCCAGGCTTCCTGGACCTGCTTGCCGCTGTGCTGGCGACCGGCCCGGGCGGCCTTTTCCAGCCACTTGATGGCCAGTTCCCACTCGCCCTGCTCGAAGGCCGCCCGGCCGCGCAGCAGCTGGTTCACCTGGTCGTTGGGGTCGATGGCGATCAGCTTTTCCGATAGCTCCTCGGCTCCCCCGAATAGCTTCAACTCGGGATGCAGGTAGTTGCGTACCTGCAGGCGCAGCAGCGGCTGGTGCCGCGGTGCCAGCATCAGGCCCCGCTCGCAGAACAACGACGCATAAGAGACATCCTTGTGGCGGCTGCGCAGCCGGCCGGCCGCCTCCGCGAAGATGTCGGCCAGCTGCCGCCGCTCGGGCACGGTCAACTTGTCGACGTCACCGGGCTGGAACACGTCCAGCAACTCGTCGAAGCGGTTTTTCTTGAGCAGCATCCGCGCTTGCGCCAGATCGACCAGGCCGCTGGAACCCGCCGGGCCGGAAACCGGCTGCGGTGCCGCCGCCGGAGCTTCCGGTGGAGCTTCCGCCACCACGCCGGCAGGCGGCGGGCTGGATTCCGCCTGCCGGTGCGTCGCGCCCGTCCTTGCCGGCCCGGTATCATCCGTACCGGCTTGCCCACGCTGCTGCTGCCTGCCGCCGCCGCAGGAAGCGGCCAGGAAGGCAATCGCCAACAATGTCGCCCAGGTTCTTTTCTCCATGTGCACCATGAAGATACTGCACCACGACCGGGACAAGCTGTCAATACAAGTCGTCCCTCCCCCCGTTCCGGGATTATTCTTTGACTCCCCGGTTGTTCTACAGCAGAATGCCCCTGGGATCGGAATCCCTGAACAACACCGGAATGGATCCGTCTGCTTTCACATGACCTGGCACAAAAACAGCATTGCCACCAGAATCGCCGCGGTGGCCGGGCTCCTGTTGCTGTGCGTGCAACTGGTTGATGCGGCCGCCTCCCGCCGGCTTCCCAGCCTGCTGGAACTGTTGCGCGACCTGTCCCTGGCCGCGGTAATGACCATGACGGTGTTTCTCTGGGTGAAACTGACCGTGTCCCAACCGCTGAAGGAACTTGCCCGGGCCCTGGAAAACGCTTCCCGGGGCGACACCCTGCGGCGTATTCCCGTCGGGCGCGCCGACGAAATCGGCCACATCATCGAGTCCTTCAATCTCCTGCAAGCCCGGCTCACCGAGATAGAGGCTTCCAAGATCGACTCGGACATGGAACTGGGCATCGCCCACCGCGAGCTGGAATTGAAGTCCCAGCTCGAAGACAAGAACCGCATCATCGAGCAGACCAATCTCAAGCTCACCGAGAGACTCAACCAGCTGCAGCTGCTTTACGACCTGGCAGCGGAGCTGGCCGCCACCCTGGAGCCCCAGCAAATCGTGGAGATCCTGGAACGTCGCCTGGTCCCCCACCTGGGCCGGGACGGCTACCTGTTCGTGTCCACCGACGGCCAGGGAAGCACCCTGCGGGTACTCAGCGGCCGCGGTGTCTTCGAAAAGGCCGGAGAACACGGTTCCATCGCGGGACACCGCAGCCTGGTCACCTCCTCGCTGAGGCGCCGGCAGCTGGTCAACATCCCCGATCTCAGCCGTGAACCCATCGATCCCGACACCGGGCGCCTGGCCCCCGCCCAGGGGTCGTTGCTCAGCGCTCCCCTCCTGCACAAGAACACCCTGCTCGGGGCCATCACCGTGTGGCGCCCCGGCCACCAGGGATTCAACAACCACGACGAGCAGTTGCTGCTGTCGGTGGCCCACCTGGCCTCGCTGGCCCTGGTGAACGCCAGGTTGTACCAGGAAAAGCTCGATCTCAGCGTTACCGACGAACTCACCGGCCTGGCCAACCGGCGCCTGCTGGGCCCGCGGCTGGAACTGGAGTGGAACCGGGCCCGGCGCTTCGAAACCCCCTTGTCGGTGCTGATGATCGACATCGATCATTTCAAGAAGTACAACGACCGCAACGGCCACCTGCTGGGCGACAACGTGCTCAAGAAGGTGGCCGACATCCTCAAGTCCACCACCCGCCGCGTGGACACCGTCGCCCGCTTCGGCGGCGAGGAATTCGTCATCCTGCTGCCCGGCCAGGACGGCAAGACCGCCTTCAACATCGCCGAGAAGCTGCGCCAATCGGTGGCCCGGCACAAGTTCACCCGGGAAGAGACGCAACCCGGGGGCAAGGTAACCATCTCCGTCGGGGTGGCCTGCTTTCCCCGGGACGCCGACGATCCCCACGAGTTGCTGGAACGCAGCGACCTGGCCCTGTACGCCAGCAAGCAGGCCGGGCGTAACCGCACCACCCGCTATCGCCCGGAAATGAAGGAGATGGCCGAGGAGCGCCTGCGCCAGATCCAGGAACGACGGTCCCGCCGGCGCCGCAAGAAGTTCCGCCCCCGGCGGCTGGATCTCATCGATCCCACGTGACATGGGAACGATTTCAGGCAGGAGAGACGTGCATGGACAGGAGATGGCGTGTTCCGCCGGTCACGGGCTACTACCGTGTAATCGCCCGAGGGCGAGACCGGCAATCCTTTCGAAGTGTTGCCGGTTGCGCGTCAGCAGGACGAGGTCTCGCTCCAGGCAGATGCCGGCGATCAGGTAATCGGCCATTCCGATTCCCAGCCCCTCGGACTCCAGCTGGCGTCGCACCTCGGCAGCCCGTCTCGCGGCCCCCTCGTCCACGGGAAGGATGGTTAGTGCTCCCAGGAGTTTCTCCACCTTCTTTTTTCCCGACTCCGTCTTGGCCCCGCTGAGAAGCTCGAAGCAATTCACCACGGTAGTCGCCAGGGTGCCCATCTTCAACTCGAGGGCAACCCGGTCGACCAGCGGCTTGCGACCGCGAAGGCTATCGATGAGCACGTCGGAGTCGGCAACGATCATCGCCACTTGCTCCTGAGTTCCCGTATCGACGATTCGATCGACTCGGCCTGATCATCGTCCAGGGTGCCAAGAACAGACAAGGCCTCCGTCACTCTTTCGCTGCCCGAGAGGTTTTGTCGCAGGTACAGTTCGATGGCCTCCTGGACGATCCTGGAAAACCCCTTGAGTCCCCGTCGCATGGCGATCTCGATCAACTTGGCCCTTTGACTATCCGGAATTTCGATAGTTGTTCTCATGCTCTCCTTCTAGCATGCATGCACATGCATGTCAAGATGTTTTCGAATTATGTGTTCTGTAACCTCCGTGACGGATTTGCAGCATCAACGTCTTGTGCTAGCATTAGACAAACATCCCCGGAGGGAATCCCATGCCAGTCAGTAGAACCAGGCTAGCGCTGTTGCTGCTCGGAATGTGGGCGGCGGCGGCCTGCTCAGACGCCAGCTGCGGCGGCTGCGTCACCCCGCTGGAGCAACCCTTCCCCCGTCCCCCGCGGGTCTACGATGCCACCCAGGTGAGGGTGCAGCGGACGGGCTTCGACTTCATCGAACGCAACCTGCCGGACATCCTCGACACCCTGCTGGCCGACGGGCTAAACTTCGAGGTGCCGCCGCAGACCATCGACGCCGTCGTCACCGACGTGGACATCTGCGATACTCCCTGCCCCCTGCAGGTGACCATCCAGGACGCGCACCTGTCGCTGCTGTCTCCCGACAAGCTGCGCTTAGACGGCCACATCGCCGTCGACGGCACCATCACCATGGACACCACCATCATAGTTGACGTGCACTGCGATTTCCCGCTGCAGATAGATCAGAAACCCATTTCCGCCGAAGTGGCCCTGCGGGTGGACCCGGCCAGTGATTTCCTCTACTTCCAGGTAAGCGACCTGCAGATCTCCATCGCGGAAGAAGACTACGACATCGCTTGCCCCCCGGTATTCGATGACATCATGGAATGGCTCAAGCCGGCGTTGACCAGCGTTCTCGATTCGCAACTGCAGAGCCAGGTCGGCCAGGCCGTCGACGATCTCATCGCCCAGCAGACCTGCCTGCCCTGCGATTTCTACACCGGCGGCTGCCCGGCCGGCTCCAGCTGCAACGGCGACGGCTACTGCGAGCAGTCCGGCGCCTGCCTGGTCAGGCCCCAGGGTCTGGTGGGCACGCTCGACCTGGGCAGCCAGCTCGGCAGCGTGGATCCCGGAAACCAGGCCCGGGCCGACCTGCTGCTGGCCCTGGGCCAGGCACAGCAGCCCATGGCCAAGCCCTTCGTCAAGGGCCAGGGGTTGGAACTGCGCCTCATCGGCGGCACCGACACCCTGGGCGACGACTGTGCCACGGTCGACGATCCCCAACAAATACCGCCCACCGGCGAGGCACCGGCCATGACCTTCCCGGCCGTCGTGCCCTCCAGCGGCGAGGGCTACATGCTGGGCGCGGTCATCTCCGACATGTACCTGGATCACTTCCTGTTCAAGCTGTGGCGCAGCGGCCTGCTCTGCCTGGATCTCGACAGCTACCACTTGAGTCAGCTGTCGTCACAGACCCTGGCCCTGTTCATCCCCTCGTTGACACTGCTCAGCGACGGGGCCAACGTCCCGGTGAGGATGCGCACCCGACCCCTGTCGATCCCCTACCTGGAGATCGGCGCCGGCACCTTCCTGCCCGACGGTTCCATCGACCAGCCCTTGCTGTCGATGTTCCTGCCCGACTTCCGCATGGACTTCTGGATGCGCTTGCAGGGGCGCTGGGTGCTGTTTCTTTCCCTGCTGCAGGATATTCGTATCGACCTGGGGCTCTCCTTCACCCCGGACAACGAGCTGCTGCCGCTGCTGGACGGCGACAGCGTCATGGTCAGCAACGTGACCGTCTCCCACCACGAGCTGCTGGCCGAGGACGAGCAGGAGCTGGCCCAGGTGATCCCCCAGCTGGTGGGCATGTTCCTGCCCCTGCTCACCGACCAGCTCGGCGCCATCTCCATCGGCGACCTGCAGGGGTTCGTGCTCGACGTCAAGTCGGTGGAGGGCAACGTCGCCCGCGCCGGCAGCGACTTCTACGAATTCCTGGCCATTTACGCCGACATCGCCTTTGCGCCGTCTCCTCCACCGGTACGCACCGCCGCGCGGCTGCTCCAGGACGAGGATGGCAGCCTGGTCATCGACAACCCGGCTCCCGACCAGGAAGTACAGCTGCGCCGGGACGGCGGGGCCTGGACTCCCTTCTACCGGGGCAGCGAGATTCATCCCCGTCTGCGCAGCCTTCCCGGCCGGCACCTGTTCGAGTGGCGGGCCCGTCGCATCGGCGCCCCCCGCACCCTGGATCCCCGGCCGCTGGCCAGATACCTGGACATCGGCGACTCTGGAAGAGCCCTCGTCCTCCCCGCACCGGCCAGCGCCGTTGCCGCCCGCGGCGACGATACCGGCACGAAGACCCGCGCCATGGAGGCGCTGCCGGGGCCGGAAGCGGCTACGGGCTGTTCCACCCCCGGCCCGGGACGGCCGCCGTCTCCCTGGTTGTTAGTCCTGGCGGCCTTGCTGGCGATGTGCCGGGGGAAGGAAAAGTCCTAGCCGGTGGCCGGAACGGCCGCCCGCTGCCACGAACTGGGGAAATGAAACCCACCTCTCCCGTCTTCACCCCGGCACGGCTGGGACCTTGCGAACTGCGCAACCGCATAATCCGGGCCGGGGCCTTCGAGGGCATGAGCCCGGAGGGGCTGCCCTCCGAGAGGCTCATCGACTATCACCGGCAACTGGCCGCGGGCGGCGTGGGCCTGACCACGGTGGCCTACTGCGCCGTGGCGAAGGACGGGCTGACCTTTGCCGACCAGCTCCGGGCCCGGCCGGAGATCGAGCCGGGCCTGGCCCGCCTGGCCGCGGCCGTGCACGAACAGGGTGCGGCCTGCGCCCTGCAGATCGGCCACGCCGGCTACTTCGCCAATCCCCGGGCGACGGGAAGCAGGCCCCTGGGGCCGTCTGCCAAGTTCTGCCTGTTCACCGGGGCACGGGCCCGGCGGGCCACCGGGGCCGAACTGGTCCGTTTGCGCGACGACTTCGCCGCGGCCGCGGGCCTGGCCCGGCGGGCGGGATTCGACGCCGTGGAGCTGCACGTGGGCCACGGCTACCTGTTGAGCCAGTTCCTTTCCGCTTTCACCAACCGCCGCCGCGACGACTACGGCGGCTCTTTCGAAAACAGGTTGCGCTTCGTGCTGGAGGTCACGGCCGCGGTGCGGCAGGCCCTGGGGGAAAAACGGGCCCTGCTGGCCAAGTTCAACCTGGAAGACGGCTTCCGGGGAGGACTCACCGTCGACGAATCGCTGCAGGTGGCCCGGGCCCTGGAGCGGGCGGGTGTCGATGCCCTGGTGCCGTCCGGCGGCTTCGTGTCGAAGACGCCCTTTTTCATGATGCGCGGCGAGGTCCCCGTGCACGAGATGGTGGAGAACGAAAGCAGCCGCCTCAGGCGCCTGGGACTGCGGCTGTTCGGCAGGATCTTCGTGCAGCGCTACCCCTACCGGGATCTTTTCTTCTTCGAGCAGGCCCGGCGCATCGTCGCGGCCGTCTCCATCCCGGTGGTGCTGCTCGGCGGGGTGAGATCTCTCGAACAAATGGAGCGGGCCCTGGCGGCCGGCTTCACCTTCGTATCCCTGGCCCGTCCCCTGATCCACGACCCCGCCCTGCCGCTCAAGCTGCAAGGGGGCCAGGCCCTGGCCTCGGGGTGCGAGCCCTGCAACCTGTGCGTGGCCGAGATGGAGCGCGGCGGCATTCGCTGCCCCCTGGCCGACCGGCATTCCCGGCAGCCACCCTTGACCGCTCCCTCACCCCACGTCTAGGATCCCTTCATGACCACATGGCGGCTCACAGCTATTATCCTCTGGCTGTCATCGCCGGTTGCCGGTGCTGCACCGTTACTCATCGATGACTTTTCCTACCCCGATAACGCGGCGGCCCGGGCCGCCTGGCAGGAAGGAGGCGGTTCGCTGCCGGTGGAAATGGCCGCTTCGGGCCCCTGGGGCGATGAACGGGTGATGAAGCTGCCCTGCGACTTCAGTGTACAGACGGAGCGCTCCTACTGGGACCGCAACGTCACCCTCGATCTCTCCGGCTACCGCCAGTTCGCCCTGGAGATCTTCGTTTCCGATCCCGGAGCGGTTTCACGGTTCACCATCTACTTCAGGTCCGGCTCCGGCTGGTACGGAAACGGCGTCAGCTTGACTTCCCCGGGCTGGCAAACCCTCTACTTTTCCCGTAGAGACTTCTCCGTCGAGGGTACTCCCGCCGGCTGGGAGCAAATCGACGGCATCCGCCTCTCGCCCTGGAAGGAAGCCGCCCGGGACACCTTCCTGGCGGTAAGGCAGTTACGCGCCTTCGTTCCCACAGTCTTCATCGTCAGGGACACTCACACCGCCGACGATCGCACCGTCGACAGGACCACGAAGCTCATCGCCACCTGGCTGGGCAGGTACAACGTGTTAGCCGGCACCATCGATGACGTGGATGTCGAGAACGGCTACCTGCAGGGTTCCGGCATGGCCATCCTGCCCTACAACAGCACCCTTTCCGACGCCTCCCTGGCGCAGCTCGAGCAATACGTGGCCGCCGGCGGCAAGCTCATGGTGTTCTACTCCCTCCCCGAACGAATCGCCACCCTGCTGGGCATACAGAATGTCGGCTGGACCCAGGGCGACTTCGCCGCGTATTCGTTCAACGACGATGTAATCCAGTATCTTCCCGCCCGGGTGCAACAGGCCTCCTGGAACATCACCATCGCCGCCGCCGGGGGTGAGTACCACTCCCGGGTCATCGCCGAGTGGGAAGACGATCGGGGCGTCCCCACCGGCTACCCGGCCTGGCTGGCCAGCGACCGCGGCCTGTTCATGTCGCATATCATCCTGGGCGACGACGCCGACAACAAGCAGTTCATGTTGCTGGTGCTGGTGGGCCATTACCTGCCGGAGATCTGGCCCGCGGCGGCCGACGCCGCCATAGAGAACATCGGCCGTATCGCCGATTACCGGGGTTACCAGGAGGCCCGCGACGACATCGGTACGCGGGGGGCGCTGACTCCCCGCTCTTCCCAGGTGAGCGACGAACTGTCGCAGGCCGGTTCCCTCCGCGACCAGGCCCTGGCCCTGTCCTCGAACGGCGAGTTCGTCCCGGCCATTCAGACGGCCTCCGGGGCCCGGGCACACTTGCTCGAGGCCTACTACCTTTCCCAGTCGCCGCAGCGGCCGGAGTTCCGCGCCGTCTGGGAACACGCCGGCACCGGGCCCTTCCCCGGCGACTGGCAGAGCGCCATCGACGTCCTGGCCGACAACCACTTCACCGCCCTTTTCACCAACATGATGCGCGGGGGGCTGGCGCACTACGACAGTGCCTACCTGCCCCACTCCGACAGTTTCGAGCAGTACGGTGATCAACTGTCGGCCTGCATCACCGCCGCCCGGAGACGCGGCATCCAGGTGCACGTATGGAAGGTCAACTGGAATCTCGCCGCGGCACCGCAGTCCTTCATCGACGACATGCGCGCCGCCGGCCGTACCCAGGTGGATCGCTACGGCGATCCCGTCGACTGGCTGTGCCCCTCCCATCCCGACAACCTGGCCCTGGAACACGACGTCATGATGGAGGTGGTCCAGAACTACGACGTCGACGGGTTGCACTTCGACTACATCCGCTATCCCAATTCCGACAGCTGTTACTGCGACGGCTGCCGCGCCCGCTTCGAGCAGCAGACCGGCCACAGCGTGGTGGACTGGCCGGCCGACGTGCTGGAAGACGGTCCCCTGCGCTCCGAGTTCCTCGACTGGCGCCGCCGGCAGATAACCAACCTGGTGGAGGCCGTCTACCGTGACGTCAAGGCCACCCGGCCGACGGTAGCTGTTTCGGCAGCGGTTTTTTCCAACTACGGCTACTGCCGGGACGGGGTCGGCCAGGACTGGGTGGACTGGATCGATCGCGGCATCGTCGATTTCCTCTGTCCCATGGACTACACCAACGACTTCGATCACTTCACGGATATCGTCGGCGAACAACTCGGTTACGCGCAGGGACGGCTGCCCATCTATCCCGGTATCGGTGCCAGCGCCTCTTCCAGTTCCCTGGGTGCGGACGGCGTCATCGTCCAGATCAACACCACCCGGCAGCTCGCCACCGGCGGGTTTATCATCTTCAACTACGACGGCAACCTGGCCGAATCAGTCCTGCCCGCCCTGGGCCGGGGCACCACGGCCGACGAACTCGCGGACGGAGGCAGTGACGGCGACGGGGGGCATACTGACGGAGGTGCCGACGGCGCCGTCGACGGTGGTGCCGACGGTTCTGCCGACGCCGAGAACCACGTGGACGGCTACGCCGATGGCAGTGCTGCCGACGGCGGCATCGATGCCGGCACCGGGGAGGACGCGGGCGCAGTGGCCGGAGGCTGCGGCTGCAGTCCGGGTTCCGCTCCCGGCAATGCCTTCCCCACCGTCCTCTTGATGTTGTTGATATTGTTATTACGGCTCCGGCCGGTTGGAGGCAAGCCATGAAAATAGCGGTATCCGCCAGCGGCGGTTCCCTGGACGCCCAGGTCGAACCTCGATTCGGACGGGCTCCCTACTATGTCGTCGTGGACAGCGAGGACATGAAGTTCGAGCTGGTGTTCAACCCCAACACCCTCGACGAGCAAGGAGTGGGTCCACGCACGGCGGAACTGATTGCCAACACCGGCGCCCAGGTCGTGCTCACCGGGCGCGTCGGTCCCAACGCCGCCCGGGCGCTGGAGGCTGCCGGCATTCGCGTGGAACAGAGCGTCTCCGGTTCGGTGCGCGAGGCCGTCACTTCTTTCCTGGCTCGCCGCTGAAACTGAATCGCCGGCGCGGCAAGATCTGTTGAGCAAGGGCCACAGTGGTGCTATAGCAGTCGCGCCCGGTAGGTGGACACCGGGTGTACAGGCGCTGTACTCGCTTCGGGAGTGTACACGCCGATGTCGAATCAGGACGGCAAATTGGCGCAGGACGGCGCCACCGATCAACAAGGCGGCAAGAAGCCACGACGGTCGCGGCGCTTGATCGAGGAGCGGGCCCTGCTGGTGCTGCAGGCCGTACTGGTGGGCCTGGTGGCCGGTGGCGCCTCGGTGTTGTTGAACTGGCTGCTACACCGGGGACAGGTGCTGCAGCGGCAACTCGAGGGCAGCTGGCAACTTGTTCTGCTGCCGGCCCTGGGAGCGGTCCTGGCGGTACTGCTGGTTCGCCGGGGATTCGGGGACATGGGAGGCCACGGAGTAGCCGAGGTCATCTACAGTGTTACCAGACGTGGTGGTCTGCTGCGTCGACGAACCATCTTCTCGCACCTGGTGGGCTCGTTGCTGACTCTTGGCAGTGGTGGCTCCGCCGGCCCCGAGGCCCCCGTGGTGGTGAGCGGAGCCAGTCTAGGCTCTGCCGCCGCCGGCCTCAGCGGCGTCTCCGAGCGCCGCCGGGTGGTGCTGGTCTGCTGTGGGGCGGCCTCGGGACTGGCCGCCATCTTCAATGCCCCGGTGGCGGGGATTATCTTCGTCTTCGAGGCAATCCTCGAGGAATGGACGCCGTTTTCCATGGTGCCGGTGGCCATCGCCTCGGTGGTGGGAACCGAGGTCAGCCGCCTGTTTCAGGGCAATCAGCTTCCCTTTGCCGGCAAGAATCTCCAGGTGGGTCTCCACGACCTGGCTGCTTGCCTGGGCCTGGCACTTCTGTCTGCCCTGGTGGCGGTCTTGCTGGCTCGCGGGTTGCACTGGTCGGAGAAGTTCTGGAAGCGCACCCGGCTGCAGGATCTGTCCAGGGTTTTCATCGGCGGCCTGGCGGTCGGCGGCCTGGGTTATTTCCTGCCCCAGGTGATGGGCGAGGGTTATCACGTCATTCTGGATGCCCTGGGGGGAAACATGGCCCCGGGCCTGGCGCTGGTGCTGTTGCTACTGGCGGGCAAGTTGCTGGCCACCTGCCTGACGCTGGGCAGTGGAGGTATCGGCGGGGTGTTTGCCCCCAGCCTGGTGCTGGGCAGCCTGGCAGGCCTGTTTTATGCCCGCCTGCTGCACCTGGTGCTGCCGCAGGTCTTGTTCGCCGGCGATGACTACTTCGCCTTGCTGGGCATGGCCGGGGTCCTGGGCGCTCTGCTCAAGGCCCCCCTTACCGGGGTGTTTCTCATCGTCGAGATCACCGGTGGCTACCAGGTGCTGGTATCGGTGCTGCTGGTCACAACCGTCAGTTCCTGGCTGAGTTCCTACCTGGAACCCTTGTCGATCTACCGTCGTGAACTGCAGGAGCGCGGGGCCCATTTCCGGACGCGTACCGACGCCCGGGTATTGCTGGGGCTGAACCTGACAGACTTGCTGGAGCGGGATTGCCACACCGTGCACCCGGAGATGAGCCTGCGCGAGTTCGTGGGGATCCTGAAACGTACCCACCGCAACTACTTTCCAGTCGAGGATACCGGCAGCGGTCGCTTCCTGGGCCTGGTACACCTGGACGACGTGCGGGAATATATCTTCGAGCCCAGATTGTTCGATGTTGTAGTGGTGGCCGATATCATGGAAAGCGAGCCGGTCACGGTGTCACCCGACACCCTGTTGCCCGAGGTGATGCAATTGTTCGAAACCAGCAAGGCCTGGAGCTTGCCGGTGGTATACCAGGGTAAGTTTCTGGGCATGATATCGAAATCGAGAATCCTGGATTTCTACCGGCGCGAGCTGCTGGCCGAGGAGAACTGAGTCACGCCGGAAAGCGGAGGCCGACATGAAAGGCGAATTGTTCCACATCTTCCGCAACACTCCCTTTGGCCGGGAGATATTCCTGCAGTCGCTTTACACCTGCAAGACCATGGGGAAAAAGGCCAAGGTGCTGCTGCCGGGGTTCAAGCAATACCTGATGTACTTCGAGCATGCCGTGGTCACCCTGGAGCTGGACGATTCTTTCCTGCGGGCCCGGGCCACTGCCGAGACCCACGCCCGGGAACTGGCCGGCCAGGCCGGGGTGGACATCACCTTCCTTGAGCCCCGGGAATTCACCGCTTCCACCCTGCCGGATCTGCCCATCGACTTCGACATCATGACCTGTCCGCGCAGCATGAAGGACATGTCCAGCAAGGTCGGCCTGGGCTACATCGGACCCAGGGTCCGCGCGCTGGTCCGCCACGCACCCTTCCCGGTATTGATTCCCGCGGCGGTGTTCAAGCCTTTCAACTCGCTGGTGGTTTTCTTCGGGGGGTCGGAATACTCACGCCGGGCTCTTTCCGTGGCGCGGGAAATGGCCGGAAAGACTCACATGCCGCTTTCCCTTTTCACCGTCCTGGAAAACCAGGACGAGGCTCACTACCGGCGTATTCTCGAGCAGGAAGGCCTGCTGGCGGAGATAGAAAGCGGCCACATCAAGTGGCAGCTAGCCGGCGGGCAACCCTTGCGCGAGGCGTTCTACAGCGTCCCCCACGATGCCCTGGTGGTGGCCGGGGCCTTCGGTCACGGTGTCGTGCGCGACATCGTCTTCGGCAGCATGCTTGAGCAGATCCAAACCATCCTGCCCAACAACCTGCTCATCGTCGGACCCCAGTGCGTTCACCTGTCCTGAAAAGACCAGCTTCGGCCCGTCTCACTCCGTGGTGCCGCCGATTTCAACTACTTGCCAGTGCTGCCGGTAGCCGTATCCCTCTAGCCCGCACGGGTCGACATCCTCGTCAAGCTTCACCAGGCCCAGGGTGTCGCCGCCGGCGGGCGGCTGGTAGGTCCACGTAGGCCGGCACTGCCCTGCCCCCGGGCAGGTGCCGCCGCTGCAGGCCACCAGCCGGTCGGTAGACTGGTCGGGACAGTATTCGGCGGGCAAGGGAGTTCCGTTGACCAGCACCACCAGGTTTTCCGGGGTGGTCACCTGGCCGGCCAGCCGAAACACCTGGGGACAGCCCACGAAGTCGGGCGGCGACAGAACCCCGGGGCCCTCGCAGACGCTGGCCACCCAGCCGTGTTCTCCCAGGCCGAACTTGCCGGCCAGTTCCAGGTAGCGCGTGCCGGGCAGGGCCTGGCAGGAACCCTGGCAAATGGTATCGCCCGCCGGGCAGCCTTCCCGGCAGCCGGGGATCTCGCAGGCGGGCTGTACCCGCCAGGGGCCGCTGGCCTGGTCGCGAACATACTCGATGGTTGTCGTCTCGGGATGGGCGGGGTCGGCGACGCCGACAATGGCGACGAAGTCCACCTTGCCGGTGTCGCCGCCCTTCAGCGAGAGCAGGAAGTCGCGGTAATCGGAGACCGGGGTGAGCGCGTAGGGCCGGCCGCCCCTATCGCTGGTATTACCCTCGGGATCGCGACCGGAGGCGGCGTAGTAACAGACGCGGCCTCCCTCCTGCCCCGACTCTTCCACCTCGCCCACGGCGCCGCAGTCCTCTTCGTCACTCAGCACCACGACGTACAGGCGCGCCTCGGGGCGCAGCCAGTCGCCGTGTTGATCGAGGGCCAGGCGCATGGCCTCGAGGCCGCGCTCGTAGCCGCAACCGTAGTTGCCGGTCAGCAGGCGCCCGCTGCCGGAGTCGGTGTCGAACAGGCAGGCTACCTGGTCACGGTCGAGTACCTGCGGGCAGGCGGGATCGTCTCGCGTGGAATACTCGTAGGGCCAGGATTCACCCCGGTAGTCTCCCTGCCGGTCTTCCAACCGGCCGCTCTCACCTCCGTGGTTGATGCAGGAGTTCTTCCGCTCGATGACGCAGGCAGTACAGCCCGGGGAAGCGATGCCCGTGGTTACCACTCCTACCCGGGGGACCATTCCCAGCGCCCCCGATGCCACCGACCGGGCCAGGTAGGACGCCCACTCCAGTTGCTTGCGCGCCATGTCACCGGAGTTGTCCACGACCACCAGGACGTCGACCGGGTCCAGGAAGATCTCGCGGTCATACAAGACATCTCCCGGCAGGCAAATCCCTTCCGGGCTGCAGAACAACCCCGTCTGGCATTCGCCGCCGGGACCGCAGGACTGTCCCGGTCCGCCCCCGGCCACCAGGTACTCCGCGCAGGCACCCAGCAGGGCCAGGCTTCCAATTACCACCAGCTTCCTCGCGCTCATGACATACCTCCCGGCAAGTCGCACCAATTATAACACAATGATGCGCGCAACGTCCTGCAGGCGACAAGCCGGCCGAATCGGGCTATAATGTGAGCAACTCCATTTCCGGGAGGTATTGCCATGAACGGTTCCGCCAGGATCGCTTTGGCGCTGTTCACTGCCGCCGCGCTTCTTTACCTGTTGTCCTGGAGCTACTCCTGCAGCAGCGACCAGGCCCCCGCCAGTGAACAGAACTGCGCCAACCGCTTCGACGACGACGGCGACGGCAAGATCGACTGCGTCGACGAGGACTGCCGTGATACTTCCACCTGCCAGGCCAACCCCGAGTTCTGCAGCGACGGCCTGGACAACGACGGTGACGGCGCCGTCGACTGCGTCGACAGCGACTGTGCCGGCAACCCCAACTGCAGCGAGGACTGCGCCAACGGTACAGACGACAACGGTGACGGCCGCAGCGACTGCGACGATCCCGAGTGCCGGGGCATCGATCCGCGCTGCGGCGGCGAGATCTGCGGGGACGGGGTGGACAACGACAATGACGGCAGAACCGATTGCCTGGACGAGGACTGCGCCGACGTGATCCCTCCCTGCGGGGGCGGGGTGACTCCTGACGGCACCATCTGCGCCTACGGCGAAGACGAACCCCACGTGTGCGAGTGCGCCGACGGCCAGGACAACGATTCCGACGGGCGGGCGGATGCCGACGACATCCACTGTTTCGGTCCCTTCGATGACGACGAGTCCAGCTACGCCACCGGCATCCCCGGAGACAACATGGGTGCCATGGGCGACAAGGAGTGTCCCTTCGACGGCAACAGCGGCATCGGCAACGACGGCGTCTGCTGCAACCCCGAGGATCCCTCCCAGAACGTCACCCCCAACGGTTGCGACGACCGCGGCTGCTGCGAGATCGACGTCAACGGCAACGGCACCGGCGAGTTCGTGTACGTGCGCGAGGACTGCGTCTTCGCCCCCGCCTGCGGCGAGGAGGGCCGGCACGGCTGCTCCTGTTCCAGCGACGCCGACTGCGACTCCGGCCAGTACTGCATCGCCGATGACGACGACGGTGAGAAGTTCTGCTCCACCTGCGCCCCCTGCCAACCCAATGATGCCTGTCTCAATCCCTGCGAGTGCGGCGAGCAGTGCTTCGGGGGCTTCGAGCAACCCCCCGAGGAATGCGGAGGCCAGGTTGACGGCGGCACCGCGGATGGCGGCGGCAGCAGCTGTCCAGTGGGTGTAGACGAATGCACGTTGGATTCCGACTGCGACAGCACCGCCAACGAGCGTTGCACCAGCGGCTGCTGCTACCAGGTCTGTCCCGAGGGGGTGACGCCCTGCGAGACCTCCGGCGATTGTCCCACCGACCTGCTCTACTACTGCATCACCGGCTGCTGCATCGAGGTTCCCATGTGAGTGGACGCCTCTATCCCTTGTATCGGCAAACAGAACCACCGGACAAGGGAATGCCTGCCTCCTCCCAACGGCCGGATCTTGGCAGCGGCCCGCCCGCGCGCCCAAATGACGATTACGTTACTGGCCGGATCCGGCTATCCGCGTGACCAGCGGGTTGCGGGACAGCGCACACAGGAGCGACCAGGTGTCCCAGGAGATCCTCCCGGTGGCGGGTTCCATCTCCAGTCGTCCCCGACAAGCATGTTGTCCAGGTGGACAGGCATCGGCGGGCACCGCCGCCCGGCATTCCAGCTCCGGGTCGTACCTGGCCGCGAGCTCGGCCGGGTCTTCGATCCGACCCTCGAAGCAGACCAGGTAGGAGGCAAACCCCTGGGGGTTGTCCCGTTGCAGGTGAACCTTTTCGTACCGGCAACCGTCCCGGCACTCGCCCGCTTCCCGGTCGCAGATTCCCCGGTAGCAGTCGCAGTCGTCGAAGCAACCGCGGCAGCCTCCCACCAGGGTGCCGCAGGGAGCACAGTCCACCAGCCGACAGAAGTCTTCCAGGCAGGCGCCGGTGAAGCGGTTGCAGATCTCCAGGTCGCCGCAATCGGCATTGTCGCTGCAGCCCCCGGCCACCGGCTCGACACAGGCGCCGCGGAAGGGATCGCAAACCTCACCCTCATGGCAAACGACGCCCGGGCACAGGTTGGGTACACAGCGCCGGGCCGAGGGCTCGCACAGTTCATCGGGGGGACAGTCGGCATCGTCGTAACAGGGGCACTGCCTGGAGTCGACGTTGCTGACGGTGGCCATGTCCAGCCAGCCCATGGGCATGTCGGTGCACTGCACTTCCAGGTACTGGTGAAACACGCCCACGAATATGCGCGTGCTGAAGTCCCCCTGCGAAAACACGGCGGTGCCTCCCTGTCCCAGCTTGCCGGCCGCGAGTTCCATCAGCGGGTAACCCTTGAGGCCGCACTCCTCCTGGCGGGGCGGGCACATGAACTCGGGATCGTCGAGGTAGTTGTCGCGGCTGACAAAACTGAAGATGGTGATGTCCGACTCCAGGGAAAGAGTGACTTCCTGGTTGATCCACCAGGGCATCTCCACCTTGACGACGGCATAGACCCGGTCACCCAGGTCTACCGGCACCCGGCGCCCGCCGGGCAGCGCCACCACCAGCTTCACCAGTTCACCGTCGTCGAACAGCAGCCAGACTTCCGAGCTTTGGGCCGTATTGCCCTCCCCGACGAACACCACCTGGGCCCAGCCGGTCCAGTTTTTCGGGCAATCGAAGCAGGGTTGCTCGCCCACGGTTATGGAAATCGGTTGCGGGGCCGGCACCAGGCATCCGCCCGGGTCGCTGCCCACATCGGCGAAGGAGTCGGAACCATCCGGGCCGCTGTCGGCGTCCCCGGGCGAGTCGCCGTCCGGTGGAGGGGGGCCGTCGTCGCCGGCATCCCGGCCATCTACATCACCACCCGCGTCGGGCATTGCCACACCGTAATCATTACAGCCCCCGCCCAGCGCCAAGACCACCAGCAACACCATGCAGAGCAACCTTTTCATTTCATCGACCTCCTCGAGTGCACATCTTCCCCGGCTTCACATCACGGTACGCGCGGCTCACCGGGACGATACCATCGTTGCCGGGACGGTTTCCTACCGGGTACCCCCGGCGCCATCGCGATCATGCTAGCATAAATGCCATCCGGCGCCCAGGTAGCCCCACCCCGAACCGCCACGAACGGCCCGCCCCGCGCCGGCCTGGTAGCGCGGCAACTTGCATTCCCGCCCCGCCTGCGCTAGTAACCCTGCCGGCCGGCGGGGTGGCGGAGGCGTGACGCGAGATGAAAGTCGGTATCTTCGGTCTCAAGGGCTCGGGCAAGACCACCGTCTTCAATTCACTCACCGGCCTGGGAATGGCTCCCCATCGTTCGGGCGAAATGCTGCTGGGCACCGTCAAGATCCCCGACGAACGGGTCGACTACCTGGCCTCGGTCTATCATCCCCGGAAGGTCACCCATGCCGAGCTGGTGCTGGCCGATACGGCCGGGGCGGCCAATGGAAACCTTGCGCCCCGCGCCGCGGCGGACCTGCGCACCATGGACGTGCTGACGCTGGTGGTGAGGGACTTCGACAGTCCCCTGCACGAGGCCGCTGCCGATCCCCTGGCCGAGTTCGCCACCATGGGAGACGAGCTCATCCTCGAGGACCTGGCGGTGGTGGAAAAGCGCATGGAAAGGCTGGCCAAGGAGCGCGGCAAGCACGGGTCGCTGGAGGAGGCCCTGTTGTCTCGATGCCGGGAACACCTCGAAGACTCGCAGCCCCTGCGCACCATGGAACTGACCGGCCAGGAGCTCGAGCTGCTGCGGGGATTTCAGCTGCTGAGCCTGAAAAGGCTCATCGTCCTGCTAAACACGCCCGAAGACGATCCCCGGCACCGTCCGGCCAGGCTTTCAGAACGCGTCGAGAGCCACGGGGCCTCGCTGATGCCGCTCAGCGCCGCCATAGAGGCCGAGATCATGCAGCTGGAGGCCGAGGAACGCCGGGAATTCCTGGCCGATCTGGGTCTTGAGGAGACGGCCCGGGAGCGCTATCTCCGGCATGCCTACCGGCAACTCGGCCTCATCAGCTTCCTCACCGTCGGACCCGACGAGTGTCGGGCCTGGACCATCCGCGCCGGCACCCTCGCCCGCCGGGCCGCCGGGGTGATCCACTCGGACATCGAGCGCGGCTTTATCCGTGCCGAGGTGATCTCCTTCGAGGACTTCCGAGCCTGTGGCGGCACCGAGTCCGCCGCCCGCGCCGCGGGACGCTATCGGCTGGAGGGCAAGGACTACCTCGTCCGGGACGGTGACATTATTAATTTCCGCTTCAACGTATAATTACCTGTTTTACATGCAAAATCATTGGGGACAGGCCCGACCTGTGGGGACGCCCCCGCGGGGGACAGGCCCGCGGGGAAGGGGTGTGTACGAAAACCGGACACT
>Ga0190359_1000475_pt1 | contig 26890 bp, 17 predicted proteins | sample 48721823_MG_FD_161269 | JGI IMG/M metagenome (GOLD analysis project Ga0190359, IMG submission 161269) | Hydrothermal vent microbial mat bacterial communities from Southern Trench, Guaymas Basin, Mexico - 4872-18-2-3_MG | ecosystem: Environmental > Aquatic > Marine > Hydrothermal vents >... | reverse complement strand
CTTCCTGCTTGTACTTGAGCATCTTGGCAGGCATGGTCTTCCTCCTTTACTTTTCCAGGATGGCCAGGATCTCGTCCTCGCGCAGGATGAGATGCTCCTCGCCGTCGATCTTGATCTCGTTGCCGGACCACTTGGCGAAGAGGACGATGTCGCCTTCCTTCACGTCCATGGCAATTCGCCTGCCCTCGTCATCGAGCTTGCCCGGGCCCACGGCGACTACCTTGGCCTCGATGGGTTTTTCCTTGGCGGTGTCGGGGATGATGATCCCGGATTCAGTCCGTTGCTCGGCTTCCAGGCGTCTGACCACCACCCTGTCGTGTAACGGCCTGATTTTCATGTCTTTTCCTCCTTTTTCCATTGTTTTGCCAGGTCCGGGAGGGATCGGTAATCACTGGGAAAACCTTGTCAAGACCTTTGGGGGACCATGACCGTCCCCGAGTTGAGCTAGTTCAGCCAGAGGAGGTAGCGCAGCTTGCGGGCCAGGGATTCCTGGCCGTGCTCGATCTCGTTTTTCATGCGTGCCAGCCTGCCCACCAGGGGAGATGGCTTCATCACCGGTACATACTTGTCACCAAACAGGTCGGCCAGGACTCTTTCCGCCGCCTGCCGGTCTCCCTCCCGGCCCAGGTCTTCGAAGTTGCTCTTGCTGATGACGATGTCGCCGGGTTGGGTCAGCAGCCCGGCAATGTCGATGAAACCAGCCGGGGGTGTCTGCCACTGGTGATCTCCCAGCTGGGCCACCTCGGCCACGCTGAGGCCCTCTACGCCCTGGACCAGCGCGCGCAGGTCGCGCAGGACGCCCTCCCAGGTGGCATAGAGGGTCTCGTCCACCGGCAGGGGCAGGGGATGGTTCTTCTGGCGGGGATTGGGCAGCCATTCGCCGTTATCGTCGGTCTCGAGCAGGTATTCCCGCCGGGCCCGGTCGGCGTGGTCGATGCCGGCCAGAATGAGCCGGCGGACCACCTTGATGCGCTCGGTGTCCACGAGTCTGATGGTTATCTGCTCGGGGTTGCTGGCCAGTTCGCTCAGCTCTGGCAGGCGGTAGGACATGGCGACGTTGAAAAATGCCCGCTGGAAAGAAACCATGGCTCGGGCCCAGAAAACGTCGCCGAGGTCGAAGTGGAAGGTGGGACGCCGGCGCGGATCGCCTTCGGGCAGGAGCTGGCCGTTGCTGTCCAGCTCCACTTGCAGCAATAACCGATCCCGTTCGTCGATGCGGCCGTTGTGGTTCCAGTCGCGTTCCCAGCAAGCCAGGCACAGCTCCAGGGTTACGTCCCGGGCCCGGGCTGCGGCAGACAGGTGTTTCTCGACCCCGGCCAGGGCTGCTTCGGCCCGTTGCAGGGCGTCATGCAGAAGTTGGTGGTTGAGGGTCCTGCTCACCTCCAGTCCGCCGACGACCGCGGCCAGGTCGCGGTAGAGTTGATGCAGGGCGGCCTGGTATCTGCATACGGCCATCACCAGGTGGGCCTGGGGATTGTTGGCATCGTCGTGCAGGGTATTGCCGGCCAGATCGGCGGCCCTGTCGAATGCCCCCTCGCGCAAGGCCGCCACGGCGGGCCCGGCCGCCTCTCTCCTTTCGCTGGTGAGCGTAACCGAACTAACGCCGGCACAACCCGTGGTTGCCAGGGCGACGGCAAGCGTAATGTATGCCACGCGGCTTCTCAAGATAGTAATCCTTTCCGGGTGTTGAGTGGGGCTCCCCCCAGTTTCTGGGTACGGGTCCGATCATAGTCGTGTCGCCGCCTCCGAGCAAGCTCTTTTTCTCCCGGTGTCAGAAGGCGAGAAGGCGGGGAAGGCGGGGACAGGCCCAGCACAAAGATGTTGTATTCCCAGCAGTTGCCTGGTGCAACGCTGCCACTATATTGTTTTTGTAAATAATATCAAACTATTGCGCACAACGATCCGCCTTTCGTGCGTGCATCTCTCTGAAATATCGGTAATTTCATGGGTGCCTGTCCCCGGTCTTTCCGCAATTGCACATTACCGTCCATGTCAGTTGACCTCGACGGTAATCTCGTGAGTATCGCTACCGCCTGCCAAACTGGTGGCCCGGACGGTTATGCTCGTCTCACCGCCTGTGGCGGGGAGAACGGCGTCTTGCTGGTAGACATTATTGCCAACGGCTTCCATCTCTTGCCAGTTGCCGCTGCCTGCAACCTGCAGTTCCACTTTCTCCACTCCGCTTGCAGCGAAGGCGATGGCGCGCACGCGTGTCGTCCCTCCTGCCGGCAAGGGGCTTGCCAAGGGGTTTTCTCCACCCAAAGAAGCATCTTCCGGTGTGGTGATCATGACCACTGGCCACTCCGGTGGTGCGGTGAGGTTGATGAGCCGGACGCTGGGACCGGTGGAATCAATGGCCACGAGAGAGTACGAGGTGGGATCTGTTTTCCCCACGCTCGGGCCGGTAACGTGCAGGACCGTGCCCAGCCAGTCTATGGCCGCTCGGTGGGTATGGCCGCACAGATAGACCTGAGCGCCTGACCGGTCGATTATCCCTTGCAACGAAGTTGCGCCCAAGCGTAGTTTTTCGAGACCGACCATGGGGTGATGGGCAGCGAATATCGTAAGAGCGACACTATTGTTCGATTCGTCAACCATTGCGCCCAGTGCGGTGGCTTGTTCCGAACCAAATATCCCGGCAATATTCATGGCATTGACCGAGGAGTCCGCAGTGTCGGCGCGGACCACTCGCACGGTTCCCGCAGTGGAAGGAACAAGGGTCACCCCGTAAAACCCGCCACCTGCCTGGCCTGTTCTGGAGTAGTCGATAAAGGGCTGGCCGTCGCCGGTTTTCTTGTCATGGTTGCCCGGTATTTCGAAAAAGTACGGGTATTCGGGAGCGTTTGCAGTGTCATTCACGTACCAGGACCACTGGGTTGCTCTGCCATTATCCGCCGTGTCGCCCGTATTGATCGTTGCCGTGGGTTGTATGACAGGAACGATCTCGTCGACGAAGGTGGAGGTCAATGTACTGGTAACGGCGCTTTCTCCATAGTGGCAGTCGGTGATATGCAAAAACCAGACAGGTCGATCACCGGCAATGTCATCTGCAATGCAAGCAAGCCCCGTCGGGTGGTAACCGGCATCGCATTCACAGCGTGCCTGCCCGCCTTCCGCAAGGCATTGACCATGGCCAGAGCAGGTTACTCCCTCGCAGGGGTCGGCTTCATCCTGTACACAGGTCAATCCCTCCGCGTGGTACCCGGTCTCGCAGTGGCAAACCGGTTCGTTGTCGTCGCCTGGTTCGCAGTTTCCGTGCCCGGAGCAGGTAACGCCTTCGCACGGATTGTCGACGTCGTTCTCGATGCAGTCCAGCTCCTCCGGATGATAGCCTTCGTCACAGTTGCATGCGGCATTGCCATCGGCATCAAGAACACAGGCTCCGTGATTGGAACAGGTGACACCGTCACAAGGGTCGGACTCCTCGACGCACGCCAGCCCCGCGGGGACGTAGCCTTCGTCGCACTGACAGTCCGGATATCCGTCCTGGACGATACAAGTACCATGCCCGGAGCAGTCCACCCCCTCGCAGGGCTGCTCGGATGAGTTGGCAACGCATTGGAGGTCCTCGGGATGGTAGCCGGTTTCGCATACACACGTGGGCTCATCGCCCTGAACCACACAACTGCCGTGATCGGAGCAATCAATCCCCTGGCAAGGATCGACATCGTCGGGCAGGCATGACAGCCCGTCTGGATGGTAACCCGGATCGCAGGCGCAAATGGGCTCATCCTGAACCAGCGCACAGGTGCCATGACCTGAACAAAGAATGTCATGACAGGGATCTTCTGCATCGGCATTGCCGCCACCACAAGAACCCGTCAAGATCGCGATTCCAAACATGGCAAGTGCCGCTGGCACCGAGAGCAACCGTTTGGTATCTCTTGGCATTTTCAACATAGTTCCTCCAATGACGACATGTGGGCGTACACAAAAGAGCAAAAGTACCCCTGGGGCATTTGCCGACAGGCCGGTATTGCGTTTTTTTGAAGCATCATTCACATCATGGCGTTTGGTTTGCCTCTAGTCTTATATAAATACACATAATCTTCGTCAGGTCGCGCAAGATCGGGTAAACCCTGCGTCTTGGAGCACAAACTGCCCGAGGGCAGCGACGGGGGTTTTCGACCGCAGGATCCCGGCTGGGCGTCAGGGTAGGGTTTTTGAGTACTCCAAGGGGTTGAAAGAGTCGAGCCCAGACCTCATCCTCTGCTGAAAGTCCTTGAAAAAAAGTAGTATTCGGTGCATACCTTCTCCTGTTCGGAAAAATGCGGGAGGTTGCCGATGAGCGCGAATGGCAAGGGTACACTCAAGCTTTTCAAAACCGAGGACTACTGGGCCATCTGGCTGGGCATGCTGGTGATATTTCTGTGTGTTGGGTTTTTCTGGGGTGGCGGCACCTTGAAGTCCGTGGCCGTCACCCCCGGCTCCTGGGCCGATTTCGGTGCCCTGGCAGCGGACCTGTCCAGCCACTGGTGGGGTTACCTGTTGATTTTTACGGGATTTGGCGCCGTATTCACGTTGAGCATGAAGGTGATGGGTCGTAACGTCAAGCAGTTCCTGGGAGGTTACACCATACTCTTCATCGGCTCCCTGCTGGTGTTCTACCTGGCCGGTTGGAAGGTCATGAAACGGCTCGATCTGGGGGCTCCCCTGCTGGCGCTGGTGATCGGGCTGGTAATCGGCAACATCAAGGCGGTGCCCGACTGGTTCAAGACCTCTCTGCGCACCGAGTACTACATAAAGACGGGCATCGTCCTGCTGGGCGCCACCTTGCCGCTCACCCTCATTGCCGAGGCCGGTCCCATCGCCTTCGTGCAGGCAACCATCGTCTCGGTATGCACCTGGCTGACCATCTACCTGGTGGCTACCAGGTTGTTCAAGCTCGATCCCCGCTTTGGCGCGGTGCTGGGTACCGGGGGAGCGGTTTGCGGGGTGTCGGGGTCCATCGCCGTCGGTGGCGCGGTACGCGCCGACAAGGATCACATCGCCATCGGCATCGCCGTGGTGTCGGTGTGGGCCATCGTCATGATCTTCAGCCTGGCCTTCCTGACCAAGGTGATGATACCGGCCGACGGCGCGGCACCCAGCCAGTGGTATCACATCTCTCCCGGTGAGGCCGGGGCCTGGGTGGGAACGTCAGAGTACGCCGATGCCGCGGGTTTTGCCGTGGTGGCGGAACTGGCCGCCGAGCACGGGGACTCTCCCATCCATACCTTCACCCTCATGAAGGTGATCGGACGTGACATCTGGATCGGCATCTGGGCCCTGGTGCTGTCGATTGTCTCCGTGCTCTTCTGGGAGAAGAAGAAGGGCACCGGTTCCCGGGAAGACGAACCGCACGGCCGGGTGGGCGCGTCCATCATCTGGGAACGTTTCCCGAAGTTCGTCATCGGCTTCTTCGCGGCATCGATAATCATGAGCCTGATCGCCGCCAGTCCACCGGACGACCACCTGGGTGTCGCCAAGGTGGCCGATACTTACAAGACCAAGGCCCAGAAGATGAAATACCGGGCCGATTTCGGCAACTACCAGCCACCGGCCGAGTTGGCGGGAAAGTTCAAGTATGACGCGGCCAAGGGCGTGATTTCCTTTGCGGGCAAGATGTCGCTCGAGGAACTGAACAGGCTCATGGCCGGCGCCGACGAGCAGCAGCGTTGGGCACTGCGCAAGCTGCACCAGAAATCCGACTGGTTTGTCAGCGAGTTGAAAGCCAAGGTCATTGTTCCCATCAAGAAGCTACGTTCCTGGGCCTTCGTGCTCTGTTTCCTCTGCATTGGGCTGTCAACCCGTTTCCGCGATCTGGCCACCTTTGGTCTGAAGCCCTTCTGGGCATTCACCATCGGAGTGCTGGTGAACGTGCCGCTGGGCTACTTCCTCACCACCCACGTTTTCGTGAACTACTGGCGGGCCATCTGACATGAGGGATGTTGTTTCCACCTGTGCCGGGTGTCGTTATTTCCTGGATGACGCCGAGCAACTGGAGCGGGAGTTTCCCGGTATTCTCATCCTCAGTTCCGCCGGAGGCGATACCCGGGGCGACCAGGGACTGTGCCGCCTGCATGAGAAGTGGGTTCTGCCGAGGTTTACCTGCTCTCGTCACCAGCTTCCCGGCTCCGAGCCGGGTGCGGGCGAAACTGGTTGAACCGAATTGCTTATGCGGAGGAAGGTCATGAAGGGTGGGGCAAGACCGTGTTTGCTGGTGGCAGCGCTTCTGCTGGTCTGGGCGGTACCGGTACGTTCCCAGGACAAGGGCGGCTGCCGGCTGCACAAGTCGATGACCGGCTGGCAACTGCTGGAGGGAAAGTGTACTGCCGGGCTGGTCGAGGGTGAGGGCAAGGCCCGGGGACCCCGGGGAGAGATATACCAGGGGGACTTTCACCAGGGTCTGCCCGGGGGCAAGGGCCGCCTGCAGTTGCCCGGAGGTGGCTACTACCAGGGACAGTGGCGGGCCGGCCATCGCCAGGGGCGGGGCCGGGAGGTGTCCAGCACCGGTACCACCTACGACGGGGAGTGGGTGGCTGACAAGCGACAGGGACGGGGGGTTTTCACCACTCCCTACGGCCTTCGCTACGAGGGTGAGTGGAACAACGATAGCCGTACCGGCCAGGGGGTGGAGACGCGGCCGGACGGACGGCGTTACCAGGGACAGTTCGTGGATGGTGTCTGGCAGGGAGAGGGTAAGCTGTGCGACCGGGAAAAGACCTGTTACCAGGGTTCCTTCGTGGCCGGCAAGCGCCAGGGCTTCGGGGTGGAGACTTCTCCCGGCGGATACCGTTACGAGGGACAGTGGAAAGACGACAGGCACCACGGCCAGGGCACGGAGACGCTCCCGGACGGCAGCAAGTATGTAGGAGAGTTCAAGGATGGCAAGCGTCACGGCAAGGGAATCGAGGTCCGTGCCGACCGGAGTCGTTACCAGGGCCAATGGCGAGACGGGCAGCGTGCCGGCCAGGGCACAGAAACCCTGGCCAATGGGAGCCGCTACCAGGGCAACTGGAAAGATGGCCAGCGCCACGGGCGGGGCACAGAGACATTTACCGACGGCAGCCGCTACCAGGGGCAGTGGCAAGCGGGCAAACGCCACGGTGTGGGAACCTTCAAGGCTGCTGACGGAACCGTTTACCAGGGTCACTGGCGCAACGGTCGCGCCGACGGGCGGGGGACGCTGAAGAAGAAGGACGGCACCAGTTACGTCGGCCAGTGGCGAGCCGGCAAGATGCACGGCCAGGGCGTGCTGCGTTTGCCGGACAAGACGGTCTACAACGGCCAGTTCGTGAATGGCCGGCGGGAGGGGCGGGGCACCGAGGTGCGTCCCGACGGTTCCCGCTATGTCGGTGAGTTCAAGAACGGCAAGCGTCACGGCCAGGGCCGCGAGGTGCTGCCCAGCGGCTCCACTTACCGGGGACAGTGGGCCTTCGGCATGAAAAACGGCCGCGGGGAGGCACGCCTGAAAGGCGGGCTGCGTTACATCGGCAACTGGGTCAATGGCAAGGCCGAGGGAAGGGGAACGCTAATATATCCCAACGGCAAACGCCGGCAGGGTGTTTTTCGGCAGGGCCGGCTGGTCGAGTCGAAAAAGGGCGTGCCCCAGGCAATCGATCCCGATCTCGAGGCGGAGGGCGACTGACGGCTCCCGGGAGGGTCGGGGATGCCCGCCGGCTCAGAAGTGCCAGAGCACTCCCGCCGAGGTGTGTAACACGCGGATATTGGAATCACCCTGGATGAGGATCTTGTAGCGGGCCTCTACGAACATGTCCAGGTTGGAAAACAGCTTGAAGGCCACGCCCCCCAGCAGACCCACGTTGAACATGTGATCGTCGCCGGCGGCGGTGACGCCGGGGGCCACGCCCAGGTACAGGTCCAGCACCCAGGCGGGAATGATGAACTTGAAGGCCAGGTCGATGTCGGTGGCGTTGAGGTCGTGGAACTGGTAAAGCATGGCCGAAGGAGCGATGTGGAAGGTCCACACCACGGGAATGTTGACGTAGAAGCCCCAGCCGAAGGAAGCGTCCCAGTCGTCGAAAGTAATGTCACCGGCGCTGTGCTGCGGAAAGGCCGCCCCGAAGGTCAAGCCCAGTCCCACCGAACTGCGATTGCTCTCGGCCGCGGCGGAACCAGCCATGGCCACGGTTGCCACCAGCATTGCCGTCACGATGCTGCGTTTCATGCTTTCCTCCTTTTGGTGAATGGTGGCCATTGTGCGGCAGTACGACGGTCGGCGTCAAGCGGGTATTCAGCATGAGCGGAGAAAAAACCTTGATCGTCCAGGGGAAATGCGTACAATCCCGTCGGTGTTCACGCCGTGATGTCAGGCTCGGTTTCACCGAGGCATCCCCACGGCAGCCAGCGAGGGTGTTGCACTGTCATGGTGCCGGGCCTGACGAAATACCAAGACCAAGTATTCGACCTGCTGGTGGTGGGCCTGGGCCCGGCGGGAGTCGCCTGCGTCCTGCAGGCTCGCCGCGACGGCCTGACGGTGGTGGCCGTGTCGGAGGAACCTCCCGGGGGATTGCTGGCGGCGGCACGGCGGCTCGACAATTTCCCGGGCCTTTCCCCCGTTGCCGGTGCCAGGCTGGCCGAGATGCTGCAACGGCAGATCGAGCGCCAGTCGCTGGCGCTCGTCAAGGGTCGCGTGACCTGGCTGGAGAGACCGGTGGGACTGTTCGAGGTGCTGCTGCAAGAGGGTGAAGGAAACATGCTCAGGGCGCGGGCGGTGGTGCTGGCGGTGGGCACGGAGCCGCGTCCCTGGCGGCTTTCCAGCGACGGACCGCTGCACCGCGATGTTCGCACACTGGAGGGCGACCTCAGGAAGCAACGGGTGGTGGTGGTGGGGGGAGGAGAGGCGGCCCTGGATTCGGCCCTGAGCTGCCGTGATCGCGGCGCCCGGGTCGTGGTTCTCATGCGGGGACGAAAGCCGCGGGCCACCGCGCGCTTGATAGAGGAGATCCAGGAGGCGGGGATCGAAGTAGAGCCCGGGATCAAGCTGCGGCGGGTGGCCCGGCATGCCGGTCGCTGGCAGTTGCGGGCGGAAAACGGGCGTGCCTTTACGGCAGAGCAGCTGCTGGTGTGCATCGGCAGGAGACCACGGCTCGAGCTGTTGCGGGGGCTGGGGGCCCGTCCCGGTCGTGACCTGGCGGCTCGTGGTTGCCGGGGGCTGTTCCTGGCCGGCGACGTCATCCGGGGGCGCGAGCGATATGCCGCCGCAGCCATGGGAGACGGGCAACGCGCGGCACTGGCCGCACGGGATTTCTTGAGCAAGGAGGCAGGAGCATGAAGAAAGTGGACTGGTTCGAGGAACCGCAACTGGTAAAGCTGTACGGGGACGAGCAGGTGGCCGAGGTGGCGGTATTGCGTTTTGCGCCCGATGAGCGTTTCACGGTGGAGACGGTAGACGGGCTGGCCCCCCCGCTGGCGCGCCGGGACAAGTGGATAATCAACGTCTCCACGCAGTTCGGCTGTCCGGTGGGTTGCCCTTTCTGTGATGCCGCTTTCGACTATGCCGGCAACCTCGATGTCCGACAGCTGCTGGCCCAGGTCGAATGGGCAGCGGCCCGGCACCCGGAGTTCGTCTCCACCTGTCGCAAGCTCAAGGTCCATTTCGCCCGCATGGGAGAGCCCGGCCTGAACGATGCCGTGCCCGAGGCCATGCGGGCCTTGCCGGAACTGCTGCCCACGCCGGGTCTATGGACCTGCGTGGCCACCATTGCCCCGCGAGGCCGGGAGACCTGGTTCCAGCGCCTGTTCACGGTCAAGAGAGAGATGTTTCACGGGCACTTCCAGCTGCAATTCTCGGTGCAGTCCACCAGCGAGCAACACCGGGACCGGCTCATTCCCATGCCCCACCTGTCGCTGCAGCAGTTGGCCCGGCTGGGAAGGGATTTCTTCGAGCCGGGAGACCGCAAGGTGGTGCTCAATTTCGCCCTGGCCCGGGACGTCGACTTCAATCCCGAGGTCATCGGGCGAATCTTCGCACCGGACAGGTTCGCCGTGAAACTCACCCCGGTGAATCCAACCGCCGCCGGGCAGCAGGCCGGTATGCAGACGCTGCTTCGCTCCGAGCGCGCGGCCGCCCTCGATCAGGCCTGCAAGCGATTGCAGCAAATGGGTTTCGACGTGGTCATCTCCATAGGGGACGAACGGGAAGACAGCATCGGTTCCAACTGCGGCCAGGCGGTCAGGGTGACCAGGGAGGCAAACCAGGCCGAGTCGCCGGACCGACACTACCGTCCTGCCGCAACAGCTTGATTGTCCCGCAATTGCAATAGTTTTCCTTCGCTGACGCCGGGGTTGACAGCTGTACCGCCCTGGTCGATTCTCACTGGTGAAAAAAACCTTGCGAGGAGAACGAGATGAGCAGCGGAAAACAGGCTGGGGTAGTGGTGATGGCACTGGCGGTGGTGATGCTGGCGGCGCCGGCACGGGCCGGCAAAACGCATCCGTTTGCCTGGGAGGACATGTTCGCCATGGTGCGACTGGCCGACCTGCAGGCGTCACCTGACGGTCGCTGGCTGCTGTACTCCCGTACCAGCTTCGATGTCGAGAAGAACCAGAGCAACACCGATCTCGAGGTGATAGCGGTAGACGGCCAGGCCACCCGGCGCCTGACCCGCACTGCCGGTCCCGACACCAACGGCCGCTGGAGCCGGGATGGACAGAGCATCTATTTCCTGTCGGCGCGCTCCGGCAAGATGCAGCTGTGGCGGCTGCCCTTTGCCGGGGGCGAGGCCGAGCAGGTCAGCCATCTTCCCCTGGACATCGAGGGATTCGAGCTTTCTCCTGACGGTACCCGGGTGTTGTTCTGGACCAAGGTCTTTCCGGATTGCCGGGACCTGGCCTGCACCGCCAAGCGCCTCGAGGACAGGGAGCGAAGCCAGGTCAAGGCCATGGTGTTCGACCGGCTCTTCATCCGCCACTGGGACAGCTGGTTCGACGGGCGGCGCAACCACCTGTTCGTCATGGATCTCGTGAAGCAAAAGCCCGTCGATCTCATGAAGGGCATGGACCAGGACTGTCCCACCATCCCCTGGGGCGGCCCCGACGAGGTAGCCTGGTCCCCGGATTCCCGCCAGGTGGCCTTCGCGTCGAAACCCTCCGCCGGTGAGGCCTGGCACACCAACGTGGAAATCTACCTGGCCCGGGCCGACGGGCGAGGTAAACCGCGCTTGCTGACCTCCCAGAACCCGGCCTGGGACAGCGGACCGGTTTTCAGCCCTGACGGTTCCCGCCTGGCCTACCTGGCCATGGACAGGCCCGGTTACGAGTCGGATCGCTTTCACATCGTCATTTACGACCTGAAGAAGCGCAGCAGCAGAACCCTGGCGGCCGGCTGGGATCGCTCACCTTCCAGCCTGCTGTGGTCGGCGGATGCCGGCAGCCTCTACGTCACGGCCGTGGAGCATGCCCGCCGCAGGATCTTCAGCATCGACGTGGCCAGCGGCGAAGTTCAGGTACTGGTGGCGGAGGGAACCAATCGCAGCCTGCAACTGTTGCCCGACGGCCGCCTGGTCTTCCTACGCGACCGTCTCACCCACCCCCGCGAGGTATTCATCTACAACCCCGGCCAGGGAACCACCCGGCAGCTGAGCCAGGTCAATCGCCGGCAAATGGAGGGGGCTCGCCTGAGCCAGCCCGAGGAGTTCTGGTTCGAACACGACGGCCGGCGTCTCCATGGCTGGTTGCTGCGCCCCGTCGATTTCAAGAAGGGACGCCGTTACCCGCTGGCCTTCCTGGTACACGGCGGTCCCCAGGGTTCCTGGCTTGATGATTTCCACTACCGCTGGAACCCGCAGTTCTACGCCGGTGCCGGCTACGTGGCGGTAGCCATAGACTTCCGGGGCTCGGTCGGCTACGGCCAGGCCTTCACCGACGCCATCCGCGGCAACTGGGGCCCGGGACCGTACTCGGACCTCATGGCCGGACTGCAGTTCGTACTGAACAAGTATCGCTTTATTGACAAGCGGCGCATGTGCGCACTGGGAGCTTCGTTCGGCGGCTACATGATCAACTGGATTGCCGGCCAGGACCATCCCTTTGCCTGCCTGGTGAACCACGACGGAGACTTCGACACCACCAGCTCCTACTACAACACCGAGGAGCTGTGGTTCCCGGAGTGGGAAATGCGGGGACCGCCCTGGAAGTCCCGCCAGGTCTACGAGAAGAATTCACCGGCCCGTTTCGTGGATCGCTGGAAAACCCCCATGCTGGTCATCCAGGGGGCGCGGGATTTCCGGGTGGTGGAGACCGAGGCTTTCTCCACCTTCAACGCCCTGCAACGCCGCGGCATTCCCAGTCGCCTGCTGTATTTCCCGGACGAGAACCACTGGGTGTTGAAACCGCAGAACTCCCGCATGTGGCATCGAACCGTGCTGGAGTGGCTCGATCGCTGGACCAGGACCAGGCGCTGACCCCTATTTCCTCCTGGTCTTTCTTGCCCCTTTCGGGTGCAACTCGCAGTTCGCCTCCGGGGCGGGTGCCGGTAGGGGACATTGTGCGAGGGCAGTCGCGAGGATGCCCGGCAGGGTGTGGTAATACTATGACAGTACTGTCAGCTGGCTGACGCGTTGGAGCGCGAAGTGTCACCGGCACGGGCGGAGAGCTGGCGGTCTGCCTGGCGCAGCCGCTGCGTGAGCACGCGGATGATGCCATGGGCGATTTCCACCTTCTCCGACATCAACTCGTAGAAATCGTCGCGATCTATCTTCAGGCAGGTGGTGTCGCGAACGGCGGTTACCGAGGCGGAGCGGGGTTCGTTGTCCAGCAAGGCCATTTCCCCGAAAGCCTCACGCTCGCCCAGGTGGGTGATGGTCTGGCCCAGCTTGTGGATCATGACCTCTCCCTCGACCACCAGGTACATGGAATCGCCCACCTCGCCTTCCTGGATGACGAGTGCACCCTTCTCGAAGTTGACTTCCTGGGCGATGGCGGCCACCTGGGCCAGGTCTTCGCCGGGAATGTGAGAAAAGAGTTCTACCGACTTCAAGAACAGCACTCGCTCGACGGTGGAGATCATGATCAGCCCAAATGCTAGGCTCCCGCCAGGGATGCGTCAACGAAAAAGTCGTCCAGTTCACGGTGCCGTACTGCCGCCACGGCTGCCCCCAGCAGCGATAGTCGCTCCGGGTCGGGTGCACAGACGATGGCGGCTTCGGCATTGCGCGCCAGGGCTTTCTCCCGGGCCGTCTTCAACAGTTGCTTTCTGAACAGGTTCCAGGACTTGAGAATGCCTCCACCCAGAACCACGGTGCGGGGATTGAGAACGTTGAGCAACACCGCTATTCCCAGTCCGAACAGCATGCCTTGCTCTTCCCATATTTGCCGGGCGGTCTCGTGGTTGGCCTCGGCCAGCTCCGCCAGTTCCTCGGGTAATCCGGGCAGTTGGTGGCCCGCGGTTCGGTACTCGCGTAACAACGAACGCAAGGCGCCTCCGCCCGCGTGGGCCTCCCAACAGCCTCGCAAACCACAGGAGCAGGGGCGTCCCTGGAAGAACAGGGGCATGTGGCCGGCCTCCAGGGCGGACTGGCCGGTGCCGCGCAGGACCTCGCCGTTTACCAGGTAACCGCAGGAGATACCCGTGCCGATGGTAATGGCCAGCAAGTGGTTGTGTCCGCGGGTGGGGCCGAAACTGTGGGCGGCCAGGACGGCGGCGACACCGTCTCCCTCCACGGTGACGTCGCGCTGGAAGGCGTTTTGCAGCGGCTGGCGCACCTCGGCACCCAGCCAGCCCGGCGTGGCCGAGGCCACGATGACGCCGGTTGCCGGATCCACGCAGCCCGGCGTGCAGCAACCGACTGCCACCAGGTCGGTAATCTGCAGGTTGGCCTCGGTCAGGCACTGGCGGCAGGTGTTGGCCAGGATGCCGGCCACCCCGGCGGCACCTTTTTCCGGGTCGGTGGCGCGTATGATCGCGTGGTTGATGCGACCCCGGCGGTCCACGAGGCCCACCTTCACGTTGCTGACCCCCGCGTCGATGGCCATTACGAATGGGCCGTCCTGCGCTGGCATTACCCCGTCTCCCTCCGTCTCAGAAATCGTAGGCCGGGTTGTCCGGGTTGAAATCCCTGGCGGACAATCCCGGATTGAGCTTGAGTTCCGGGTACTCGTAGGCCTCGTAGAGCTTGCCGTTCCAGTCCCAGGTGGATACCTTGCGGGGCAAACCGGTTTTCTTGCTCACGATGAACTCCACCTTGCCGCCGTAGTAACGGGGCACGAATACCTTGTCTCCCTCGTCGGGGTCATCGGGGTCGTCGTAGTCGGGATTGGTGTAGATCAACAGGTACATGTCGGAGCCGGTTCGGCGGGCGATGTCGAAAAGTGTCTCGTCGTCCCTGGCCTTGACGAAGTGGCCGCCCTTGGGAAAGGTGGCCGTGATCTTCCAGGTGTCTTCCCCGTAGAGTTTTCCCCCATTGGTGACCTTGAAGGTGCCCTCCTGGCGTTTCAGGGCCTTGCGCAGGTTGGCCCCGGAGATGCGGATGGTGTTCTCCAGGCCGAAATCGGTGACCGGGTGGTGATTCTCGTCCATGGCCGTCGAGCCCAGGGGATCCAGGTTGACGGTGATGTCCGGAAAGTCTCCCTTGTGTACCTTGACCTCGTTGTCGTTCCAGCCGCGGCGGAAGATGGCCTCGCGTCCCTCGTGCTGGGTGAGGTACTTGACGTACACCTGGAAGGGGCGGGCGAACTTGAACAGCATCACCGTCTTCTGCACTTCGTCGCCGAAACGCTCGTACTTTATCATCTTGCCGGAATAGTCGTTTACCGCCTTGATGGCTGCCTCGGCCCGCTGGAGGATCTCCTCGACGGTGGGAGTGGCGTTGCTGTCGCTGGCGGCGGGAGCCGCGGCTTGCTGCTGGGCCCGGAGGCCCGGGAGCCAGGCGACGGTCGATAGAACCAGGGCCGGCAAAATCGATTTCTTCATGGGTATTTCCTCCTGTTGTTTGGCGCCACCCGGCAGGCGGAGCAACTTGGTTCCTGATTTCCCACAACATATCAACTTGTCTGGCGATTGCAAAATTCACCACCGCGGGTCGTCTGCCTGGGGTGGTAGGGTTAGCTCCTGTTTTCCAGCACTTGCATGGCGACTCGTTTGACCGTGGCGGCAGGGTCCTGCAACAGCGGCTGCAGGACGCTCCGTAGTTGCTCGCCTTCCAGCAACTCGGCCAGGTGTACGGCGGCCGTCTCTCTCACCAGGGGGCTGCTGTGCCGGACCAGCAACGACAGTGTCGGTACCAGGCTGGCATCACGCAACCGGCCCAGGGCGTCGGTGGCGCAGGCCGCCAACCACTCCGATTCATCCAGTACCAGGTTTTCCAGCCAGCGCCGGGCCTCCAGGTGCATGAGGCCGAACAGCCGGTCGCCAATCCGGGCCAGGTGGGCGGGCTGGCCGTTCTCTACCATGGGGACCAGGGTGCGACAGGTGTCGGCGTCGAGGAGTTGCTCCAGCAACTCGATGGCATTGGCCCGGGCCGTGGTGTCGGCCTCGTGCAGGGCCCGGTAAATGGCGTGGAAAGGCAGGCGCGGGTAGAGGACGGCCAGCAGCTTGAACAGTCGCCCGATACGCTCTGCCACCTCGTGTTCCAGGTGTTCATGGAGCAATTCGTGCTTGACGACATCCGTCTCGGCCCGAACTACGCAGCGCTGGTAGGTTTGCTTGATCTCGTTCCTGATGGCCCGGCGCAGCATCTCCAGGTCCAGTCGCAACCGGGGTTGACGTTTCAGCAGGCGCAGTATGGCCTCCAGGACCTCGGCACGCAGGCGGGCCGTCTCGTCGGTAAGCGCTCCCGCCAGGGTGTCGAGAGCTGCCTGTCCCCCCAGCCGGGAGAGGATGCGTGCGGCAGCACACCTTACCGGGAGCGGCTCGCGAGCATTGCGGAGCAGGGTGCGCAGGGAAGGTGCCAGCGTCGGGCCGAAACGGGCCAAGGCCCGTTCGGCCGGGCGGGCATCCCGGGGATCGGCCAGGCGGGCCAGCAGCGGCAGCACCAGATCGACGGAGCGCAGCCGACCGGCAGCCAGGATGGCTTCCTGGCGTACACCGTCGTCTTCGTCGGACAACAACGGCAACAGATCCCGCGCAAAGACCTCCATGCCCGCCAGGCCTATTGCCAGGGCGGCCGCCTGACGGGCCGGGGCCTGCTCGCCGTGATGCAACTGCAGCAGCACGGGCAACGCCTGGTTGGCTCCGGCGATTCCGCCGTGACGCAGTATGCCGGCGGCGGCCATGGCTTGTACCCGGGGAACGGGATCTTCGAGCAGTGCCTGGGCCAGGCGCAGGCAGGAGGAGCCGGCCGACTCGCAATAGGCCAGCACCGCTTGCGCGCGCACTTCGTCATCGGGATCGGTTACTAGATCTGCCAGCGAGGAGGCCAGGCCCGGTCCCGGCTGTTGTCTGACCAGTCCGATGGCGGTTGTCCGCACCCGGGCCGAGGAGTGATGGAGCAGGCTGTCCAGGGCCGGTTGCCAGTCACGATCCTTGACCAGGGGCAACATCTCCAACGCCTGCAGGACGGTGGTTTCGTCGCTTTCGGCGAGCGAGTCCTCGATCAAGGAGGAAGCCGAGAGGGGTTTCTGTTCTTGCCGGTGCCCGCTGTCACGGCTGCCCGGGGAGGAGTACAGGGCCAGGCTGCCGGTCAAGGTGCCGATGTAATTGCGACGCAATCTGGCTATCATGACCAGCCAGGTGGTACACACGGCCACGCTGGCCAGGCCCAGCCAGGCCGAGTCCTCTTCGACCCAGGCAGTGGAAGAAGCGGCGAGGACCAGGCCCGTCCCTCCCTGGGCCAGGGGGCGCAGGATGCCGTCGGCCAGGGCCTTGGCACGACCGCGCAGGGAGGCCGGAACGGGAACGTAGAGCACCTGCATGGCCGCATCGTTCACGCTGTAGCGCAGGACGTTGTCCATGGCCTTGGTGATGACGGCAACCAGGAACGTGGGCAGCACCAGCAGGGTAACGCTTCCGGCCAGCAAGGCCGCCGGTAACAGGAACAGGGCCAGCAGGATGTTGAACTGGAGCAACTTGCGGGTGACGAGCAGTTGCAGGACCAGGCACAAGCCGGCTGCGGCGGCCTGGAAAAAGGCCAGGAAGCGGGTCAGCTCGGCCTCGCGGTTCAGGTAGTTGTAGCGGACGAACAGCTTGAACTGGTAATCCACGATGGTGATCACCAGGAAAGTAAGCAGCACCACCCAGGCCACCGTTCGCAGGTGGGCCGAGGACAGCACCTGTCCCAGCCCGGAATCACCGGCAGTGGTTGCCTGCCGGCGCTGGCGAGAAAATGATTCCGGGTAGAGTCGGGCCAGGTGGGAGGCTATGAGCAAACAGGCGAGGATTAGCAGGGCACTGAGCGGCAGCAGGTTCTCGGTGCCGGCTATCCGGGAAATCATTCCCGCCAGGGTACCGGCCAGCAACGCCGCCAGGATGCCCCCGGAGGCGACCAGGCCGAAACTACGCTTGGCCTGACGGGTATCGAACAGATCATCGGTAAAAGACCAGAACTGCACCAGCAAGAGGCTGCCGATGGCTTCCACGGCGACGTAGAGTACACCGATGAAAGGCGTGCCCAGCCAGTTCAAGGTTGCCCGCAACCCCAGAACCAGGAGTACCAACAGGGCATCCACGACCAGTACCAGGCGATCTCGGCGTACCCGGTCCACCACCCGTGAATAGACGTAGGTACTGGCGGCCACTGCCAGCGCCGTCCACACGTACATGTCTGGTAGCTGGTCGATGTCGAAGCGACTCAGGAAGAGGGCGTCTCGACAGATGCGGGCGATGACGAAGGCACCTACCGTGGCCAGCAGGTGCAGAAACGACCACATTACCTTGGGTCGTTCATCGCCGGGGAATGCCACCTGGCCTTTCCAGCTACCCATGTGACGTGCCTTGCCGGGCGCCGGCTACTTGCCGGGCGCCGGCTGCAGTACCAGCCACTCGGCCATCCGCCTCACCATGGCGTCGGAATCCCGGAGGTGCCGCTGAATGGTCTTGGAGATTCCCTCTGGTCGGTCCAGGCGGCTCAGCACCAGCAGGGCGGTTTCTCTCACCAGGGCATGCTCGGAAAGAGTGGCTTCCTTGACTTCCTCCAGCATGGCGGTTCGACCGGTTTCGGCCAGCAACCACAGTGTGCAGCTGACCACCCAGGGGTTGGGGCAGGACAGCAGCTCGTGCAGGTAATCGTCCAGGCTGATCTCCCGCCAGGAGAAGAATTCCCGGGCCACCTCGCGGCGCTGATCGGCCAGGCTGCGATCGAAAAGGGGCAGCAGGAGTTTCTTCCAGGGCTTTTCCAGGAGGCCGTCGAGCAGTTCCACGGCATTGGCCTGCAGCCGCGGCAAGGGGTTGTTGATGTGGTTGTAGATGGCATCAACGGTGCGCACCGGCTTCAGCATTGCCAGCAGGCGGAAGAGACGGCGAATGGCTTGCTGATGTTCGTATTCCAGGGCTTCCCGGAGCAACTGCCCGGAGTTCACGGGCAACAGCTCGCGATGGAGACTGCTGCGGTAGAGCAACTCGGTCTCGCGGCGGAGTGACGAAGTTGCCGCTTCGCGGGAATAGCGCAGGTGGGGGCTTCTTACCAGCAAGCGGTGCACGGCTTCCAGGAGGCGATTGCGCAGCTGCTGGGATGGTTCGTCGAGGTGCTGTATGAGCACGTCCATGGCTTTCTGGCTGCCGATGCGAGCCAGGATGCCCGGTACGGACAGGCGTACCGATTTATCCTCCGCGGGATTGCTCAAGACCCGGGCCAGCACGTCGACCGCCTGTTCTCCGTAGTTGGCCAGGGCGTCACGGGCGGCATTGCGACAACCGGGCTCGGCCAGGCGGTACACCAGTGCTGGAAGGAGTTCCGGGCTCTTGATTCTGCCGGCGGCGCGGATGGCGGCCAGGCGCACCGCCATGTCATCATCGACGATCAACTGCAACAGGGGATGGTAGAAGTTACGGACACCGATTTCTCCCAGGACCGTAGCCCCCATCTGTCGTTCCATTGCCCGGGAGCTTTCCAGCATGGCCTTGAGTCGTTCGGCGGCGCTGAGCACACCGTCCAGTCCCCCGTAGCGAATGAGACCGGCCACGGCGGCTGCCTGTACCGATGGCTCCCGGTCGTTCAGGAAGCGGGTAACCACCGGAATGGCTCGATCCTTGCCAATGGAACAATAGGCTTCTATGGCAGCGGCCCGAACCCGGGGGTTGTCGTCCTTCAGGCAGGCATATACCTGGGGTCCGTTCTTCAAGGAGCCGGCACGTCCGAGCTGTTCCAGGGTCTGTGCCCGAACCGCCGCCGAGGGATGCTTGAGCAACGCGGCCAGCTCGTCGGACCAGTCGACCACCGGGCGGTTGGCTGCCAGTTCCAGCGCATGCAGCACGGTCTGTTCGTCTTGCTGTTGCAGGGCCTTCTTGAGCAAGCGGGTGGCAGCTTCGTCGGGAATGGCGGCACGAGTTTCCCGGAGCTGGAAACTGCGTGTACGCAGCGAGGCGAACAGGGAACGATAGTAATGACGGTGGGCCAGGCCGGCTGCCAGGACCCAGGACAGACAGAGTGCCAGCAGAATCCATCCTACTGTTGCCGAAGGGAAACCGGGCAAGGTCCAGGCCAGGAAGGCACCGGACAAACCCACCGAAAGTTGGCGCACGATGCCGTCGATGAAGGCCTTGGCCCGACCCCGGAAGTGACTGGGTACGGGTAGGTAGAGCAACTGGCTGGAGGAGTCATTGATGGTATAGCGCAGTACCGCCTCGGAACCTTTCAGCAGGGTCACGCTCCACAGGGCGGGAAATGCCAGCACCGTCAGGCCGCCGCCGAACAGTGCCAGGGGCAACAACAGCAAGGCGAAGAGAATCCCCTGACGCTCGAGCAGGCGGCTGGTCAGGAAGAACTGCACCAGGCAGTTGATGGCCCCGGTAATGGCCCAGAACATTCCGAAAAAGGCGGCCAGGCGGTCTTCCTGTCCCAGGAAGTTCTGCCGGGAGGCTACCTTGAACTGGTAGTCCACCAGCGTGATGGTGAACCCCAGGACCAGCGTCAACCCGGCGATGGTCAGCAATTGCCGGTTGTTCCAGAAGCGCGACCAATCGGACTTGAAACGAATTCCGCTGGCTCCACGCCGTTGCGGTTGTGTCAGGGTAGCCACCAGTTCGGGCCGGCAGGTTACCGAAAGCCGCCATACCAGGAGCATGGCCGGCAGCAGCAGGGTGCCGGCCACCAGCAGCAGGTTCTCGGTGCCCACCTGCTTGACAACGGCCCTGACTCCGAAACCCACGGCCATGGCGGAGATCACCCCGCCGGCCCCCACGATACTGAACAGGCGCTTGGCCTCGCGGGTGGTGAATACGTCGTTGGCCATGGTCCAGACCTGGATAATCAGCAGGGTGCCGGCCAGTTCGACGAATACGTAGAGCAGGGGATAGAGCCAGTCTCCTGCCCAGGAAAGCATCTGCCGGGCCAGCAACAGCAACACCAGGATTACCGCCAAGCTGACCACTACCAGGCGATCGCGGCGAAAGCGATCGGCGATCTTGGAATAGAGATATGACTGCAGGCTGACACCCAGGGCTACCCAGATGTACATCATGGGCAAGTAGTCCACTGAGTAGCGGCTCAGGAACAAGCTGTCGCGGGCCACCCGGGCGGCGATGAAGAAACCCACCACGCAAAACAGCACGCCGAACATCTTGGCGGTTTTGCCCCCCTCGCCGGGCTGTATACGCAACAGTCCACTCAGCAGTTGCCGGAGTTGTGCCAGGGCGGGTTCCATCTCGAGCCGTGATTGTCCTGTATGAAGCGGCTATTGTCCAGCCCGCTGCAACATGGTGTACATTCGTCGTGAGATGTCGTTTTCCAGCATTACCGTGCCGGTCCAGGTCCGAAAGCCGTCCTTGCTCAGGGTGATCTGCAAGCGCCTGTCCAGGGGCAAGCCGGTGAACGTTGCCGGGGTGGTCTTGCCGGTAGCGCGACCATCGATGGTGATGTCGGCTCCGCGGGGCGAGGAGTCCACCTGCAGGGTTCCCAGGAGGTTGTCGACAGCCGGTCCGGGAGCAGGAGCCGGCGTTCTGTCCGGCGTGCTGGCCCACAGCAGCAGCGCCATGGCAGCACCAAGCAGCAGTGCGACCAGCAACAGGAAAACCTTGGTAAAGGGCGACAGGAAGGCGGCCTGCGGACGTTGCAGCGGGTGGCGCGGGGGGGGCTGGGCCTGGAGATCATCGAACAGCAAGGTCTCCAGGTCTATGGGTTCACCACATTCCCCGCGCCGGGAACGTAGTTCCTGGTCGGCAGAAAAGAGTTCCCGCAGCATCTGGGCCAGTTCCTGTTCCCCGGGAAGATCGGGAACGGCCTGCAGGATGGCTGCTTCCATCTGCAGGGCCGACTGGTAGCGTCGCTGGCGATCCACCTGCAAGGCCTTCATGACCACTTCTTCGATGGCCGTGTCCAGGCCGGGGCAATAGCGGGAGGGGCGCTCTACCTGTCCGGAGAGAATGGCCGCGCTCATTTGTTCGGCAGGCAAGGTGGAGAACAGGGAGCCTCCCGCCAGCAACTCCCAGAATACCACCCCCAGCGAGAAGATGTCTGAACGCAGGTCGACGTCGTTGCCCCGGCATTGCTCGGGAGACATGTAGCCCCGCTTGCCCAGGGCCTTGCCCTGGGGAAAGCCGGCGCGCCGGATGCGGGCCGCGGCGATGCCGAAGTCGAGCAGCTTCACGCACCCGTCGTAGGAGAGCATCATGTTCGAGGGAGAGATGTCGCGATGCACGATTTTCAGTGGTTGGCCGTCAGGAGCCGTCAGCTCGTGGGCATAGGCCAGCCCCTGGCAGGCCTGGCGTACTATGGCGGCGCACTGCCGGGGTGAGATACGCAGTTTTCGCTGGGCCGCCCGCAGCAGCATGGCATGGAGGGTCTCCCCGGCAACGTATTCCATGGCGATATAGAAATAGTTGTCGATTCGGTCCAGGGTGACGATCTGGACGATGTTGGGGTGACGTAACATCTTGGCCAACCTGGCCTCTCCCAGGAACAGTTTCAACGCCTGGGGATCGCGCAGTCGTTCCGGCAGGATCATCTTGACCACGAACAGCTGCTCACCGTCCTGGCCGGGACGGGTGGCGAGGAAGATGTCTGCCATGCCACCGCGGGCCAGTTTTCTTTTCAATGAGTAATTGCCGATCTGGGTGCCGACAGCCATGCAAGATCCTTGCTCAACCCTGGTGGGATTGTTGCTGACCGTTGCCTGGATCCGGTGGAGTCGAAACGGTGGGAAGCTCGACCACGAAGGCAGTCCCCTGTCCGGGCCGGCTTTCGCAGCGGATGTGGCCGCCGTGCTCGGAGACGATTTGCTGGGTCAGCGACAAGCCCAGCCCGGTACCGTTCTCCCGTGTCGAGAAGAAAGGATCGAAGATGTGATCCAGCGAGTCGGGATCGATGCCCCGGCCGGTATCACTGATACGCACCCTGACGAGGCCGTCCACGGCCTCCGAGGAGACGGTCAGCCGGCCGCCCTGGGGCATGCTTTCCATGGAGTTACGCAACAGGTTCAGGAAGGCCTGACGTAGCTGGTTGGCATCGGCCTTGACCGGGGGCAGGTCGGACTGGAGCCGCTCGTGCAGCTCGATGCCGGCCTCACGCAGTTCCCCGGCAACAAACTGCAGCAGTTCCTGCAGGATAACCGGTAGATGCTCGGGAACCAACTGTGGTTTGGGCAGGCGGGCGAATCTCAGGTATTCATCGGTGACCTCGGTGAGACGATCCACCTCGCGGCAGATGCTCTTGAGCAGGGCTGTTGCCTCCTCGCTTTCCGCGGGAAGGCGTTCGGCGATTTCCTCCTGCAACAGTTCGGTGTTGAGGCCGATGGAACTCAAGGGGTTGCGGATCTCGTGGGCCACCATGGCAGACATGCGGCCGATTGTGGCCAGGCGTTCGGATTGAATCAAGGCCTGTTTGGTCCGAACCTTCTCGGTGACGTCTTCTCCCACCAGCAGCACTCCCTGGACATTACCATCGGTTCCCACCAGGGCGGTGACATTCAGATCGACCAGCAGGGTTCGTTGCCCCGGGCCATCCGCGGAATCCACCTGAAACTCCAGGGCTTCATAGAGACGATCGCCCTGGCCCTGGAGTATCTGTTCCCAGTTGGAGATGATGTCCGCCAGGGATGCGGCGATGGCCAGTTGTTTGAGCGGGAGGCCGATATCCCGTTCCGGGTCCAGGTTCCACAGACGACAGGCGGTGGGGTTGATGGTCGTCACCAGGCCCTGGGGGTCGAGCACCACGATACCGGCGGGAATGGAACGAATGATGTTCTCGTTGTACAGCTTCATGAGTTCCAGATCCAACCCCGACTGGCGCAGCTTGAGGTTGATTCGTTCCATCTCCCGGCGGTGACGTTGCAGGTCTTCCTCGCGTCGCGACAAGGAGCGGGCCATGCGGTTGAATTCCGATACCAGCAGCCCCAGTTCGTCGCTGGCCTGGTACTCCACCTGCTGGCCGAAGTCGCCACGGGAGATGCGCTGGGCCGCTTCCACGAGTTGCCGTACCGGTCGCAGGGCGCGCAGGGACAACACCGTTACCAGAATGCTGACCAGCACCGCCAGGCCGGTCAACCACAGTATCACTCCCGAAGCCTGGTTGGCCTCGTACTCCATGTGCAGCATGGTGGCATTGGTGCGGCTGCGAATGGCTCGTTCCAACATCGACAGCAGGCCGGCCAGGACTCGACCCTGGCGTTCCAGGTTGCGAACCAGGGTGACATCAGGAGGGATGTTCATCTCCACGTCGATACTCTGCACCAGTTGTTCGAGGGTGGAGCCGAACTGGTCGGAGGTGCGGTGCACGGCGTCGAGATTCTTGCGAATGTTGCCGAAAAAGCCCTGTTGTTGGGCGAAGTGGGGCATGCGCTCCACCTGCGCCAGTCTGCCCGTCAGGGTCTGCAGTCGTGAATCGAAATCCCGCAGGAAATAACGCTGGCGCCTCTCCAACAGCCTCCGTTGCCGGGAGACATTGTCGAAACGCACCACGCTATCGATGGTCTTGCGGGTTACCTCCAGCAGCGTGCTGAGTTCTCCGGCGCTGCGCCGCAGCGGCAACAGCCCCTGGTTGACCTCTCCCAGACGCAGGCGCAAGGAACCCAGCTTGGCCACGCCGTAGATGGTCACGGTGCCAAACATGGCCAGAATGATGCTGAAGCCGATGAATATCTTGCTGGCCAGCGACCAGCGCAATCTACACCTCCCGCACCGGCCAGACGGCGGCGGGTATCATGGTTGCCGTAGAAGCCTGGCGAACGACTTTACCGGCGGCGGCGCTTGAACAGAAGCAACAGTCCCAGCAACATGGCCAGGCCGGTCGCTGGAGAGTGGGTGGTCGAGCACCCACACCCGGACGAGCCCCGCTGGCACATTTCGCTGTCGTCGAAATCCGTCAAGCCGTCGCAGTCGTTGTCGATGTTGTCGGTGCACAGTTCATCGGCACCGGGGTGTACCAGTTCGTCGTTATCGTCACAATCGTCACCACCACAGGCAGCGTCCTGGTAGCCGTCACCGTCGGCATCGGTACACCCCTGGCAATCGCCGTCGTCGGAGTCGGTCAAACCGTCGCAGTCGTTGTCAACGTTGTCGCCGCAGGTCCGTTCCGTCTGCTCGGGAGGATCGAGCGGCTGGCATTGCTGCAGTTGGCCGTCCAGGCACTCCTCGACGGTTACCTGGCAGGCACCCTCGCCGCAGGTGATCTGCCCGAATCCCTCGTCGCTGTTACCGTCACAGTTGTTATCGGTGCCGTCGCAGATCTCTTCCGCCGCCGGGTTGATGTCGGCATCGTTGTCGTCACAATCACTGCCGCCGCAGTTCGAGTCGAAGGCACCGTCGGAATCGGCGTCGGGGCAGTCGCATTGCAGATCGCTGCCGTTGCAATCCTGGTCGATACCGTCTTCACATACCTCGGTGGCTCCGGGATGGACGGAGGCATCCTCGTCATTGCAGTCCCGGCCGCAACCCACGCTGAAACCATCGCTGTCATTGTCGCTGGGATCGACGTCGTCGGGAGTGGTATCGCTGCAGTCGTTGTCGACACCGTCGCAGAGAATTTCCTCCGCACCCGGATGGATACTGGTATCGGCATCGTTGCAATCGCTGCCTCCGCAGCTGGCGTCAGGGTAACCGTCTTCATCGCTGTCGGGGCAGTCGCAGGGCAGGTCTGAGCCGTTGCAGTCCTGGTCGATGCCGTCGTCGCAGATCTCCGTGGCCCCGGGGTATACAGTATTGTCACTATCGTTACAGTCCTGGCCACAACCCACGCTGAAACCGTCACCGTCGTCGTCGCTGGGATTGGTGTCGTCGGGTGTGGCCTCGTTGCAGTCGTTGTCCTTACCGTCGCAGGGGACCTCGCTGGCGCCCGGGTTTACGGCGGCATCGCTGTCGTCGCAGTCGTCGCCGCCGCAAGAAGCGGCCTGGTATCCATCGGCGTCGGCGTCGGGGCAGGAGCTACAGGCGGGATTGGCCGCACCGGGAGTGCCCAGGTCACCGCAGCCGCCCGCTATGGGGGAAGCCGCCTCGCACCAGTTACTGCCGTCGTCATTGGCCGTGGCGGTGCTGGCCGCCGGGTCCAGCGACATGGAGGCCCCGTTGGGATCGGGGAAGGTGTCACCGTCGTCGTAGACGACGCGATCGATCTCGACGTCACCGGGATCGGCCAGGATGAGCTCGTCGTCGGCATTGCCGAGAGTGAATCCCGAGTACTGGTAATCGCAGGCGATGTTGCCGTTGACGGCGCTGTCGCCGTTACGGCATAAAACTAGATAGTCGCCGTCGGCCAGGGCCAACCCGGTGGCGACTACGTGATCGTCGGAGTCCACGTCGAAGACGATCCAGCCGCGCAGGACGATGTCGTGACCGGAGACGTTGAGAAGTTCGAACCACTCGCCTTCCGCGTCGCCGACGCAGGAAGGATTCTGCATGATCTCGGTGATCACCAGGTCTCCGGCCACACCGGCGGTGCCGCACAGGTTGGGCTCTACGCTGGTACGGCAGGCCCAGCCCTCTTCCACCGCGCAGGAGTCGTCGCAGCCGTCTCCGTTCTCCGTGTTGCCGTCGTCGCATTCCTCGGAGCCGGTGCGCACGCCGTCGCCGCACTGGTCGGTCACCTGGCAGCCGGTGTCGTCACCGTCGGTGGCGCCGTCGCAGTCGTTGTCGAGCGAGTCGCTGCAGCTGGCGTCACCGGCCGGACCTTCAGAGGCACCGGGGTTTACTCCTGCCAGGCTGTCGTCGCAGTCGTTGCCGCCGCACGACTCGTCCACGTAACCGTCACCGTCCTCGTCCAGGGGATCGCCGGTGCAGGCACCATTCAGGCAGCTGTCGTTCATGGTGCAGGCGTCACCGTCGTCGCAGGCGGTGCCGTCGGAGAGAGGCAGCTTGACGCAGGCCTGCTGGCCCTCGTCACAGGTGCCTTCGTTGCACTGGTCGGCCTCGCCGCTGCAGTCGCGTGCCTGGCCGGTACAGTTGCCGGACCCGTCGCAGGTGTCGGAGACGGTGCAGAACAGGCCGTCGTCGCAGGGATCGCTGTTGAAGCTGTACTGGCAGCCGGTCACGGGATCGCAGCTGTCGGTGGTGCAGGCGTCGCCGTCGTTGCAGAACAGCGGGGTGCCCGACTGGCAGAGGTGGTTCAGGCAGATCTCCAGGCCGTTACAGACGTCGCCGTCGTCGCAGTCGGCGTCACCGGTGCACTCCCAGCAGCCGGCGTCGTCGATGTCCACGGCGCCGTCACAGTCGTTGTCGATGCTGTCTGCGCACATGGCGTCGCCGAAGGCGGCCTCGGTGACCCCGGGATTGACGGCGGCGCTGTTGTCGTCGCAGTCGCTGGGATCGCACATCACGGCCAGACAATCGTTGGGGCAGAAGCCTTGCTGCACCTGTCCGGAGATGGCG
>Ga0190359_1000473_pt1 | contig 26938 bp, 26 predicted proteins | sample 48721823_MG_FD_161269 | JGI IMG/M metagenome (GOLD analysis project Ga0190359, IMG submission 161269) | Hydrothermal vent microbial mat bacterial communities from Southern Trench, Guaymas Basin, Mexico - 4872-18-2-3_MG | ecosystem: Environmental > Aquatic > Marine > Hydrothermal vents >... | reverse complement strand
ATAGCCGAAGAAGTCTCCAGGTGAAATTTCCCCGTCATGGTCAAAGTCCTGCCAAGCCTGAAGATAAAATGGTGTCTGAGGGACTTCAAGATTGTAGTTCCCATTGCGGTCTGCAACACAGCTTGCGAGGGGCTTGTTAGAATACGGATCAACGGCTTCAATAACGAATGGTTCGGATAAAAGGTTTTGCTCGGCATATTCAAGAGCTCCATCTATTTGAAGAAGGCCATAGCCATAATAAGGATCATAACCGGGCATTCCAAGATCAGAGGCAGATGCGGTTAAAGCGCTTCTGATTTCTTCAACGCCTGTATATCCTGCACTTATTAACAATGCCGCTGCCGCCGAAACTTGTGGTGCAGACATCGAAGTTCCCGCTAAATATGCGTAGCTATCTGTTGCATAGGTGCTTAGAATGCCATTTGGCATAAATGAATTGCTTCCACCTGGCGCTACGAGGTCTAAAGTATCACTGTAATTGGAATACCAGGCTTTTTCATCACTTTTATTTGTGGCGCCAACGGCTATTGTTTGAGGATAAGCCGCTGGATATAAAAGTGTATTGGTGGCATCATTCCCCGAAGACGCAACTACGATCACGTCATTTTCATAAGCATACTCGATTGCATCTCTAACTATTTCATAGTCGTCACTGCTTCCAAGGCTTAAGTTGATAACCTTTGCACCATGTTCTACGGCATAAACAATACCGCTTGAAATACTGAATTCATCGCCGTATCTATTATTAAGAACCCTTACTGGTAGAATCTTTATTCCATCATTACCTCCCCAACAAATACCAGCAATTCCCATTGAATTGTCTGCGAGAGCTGAAATAATTCCAGAGACGTGAGTTCCATGATAATGTGTTGAATCATCAGGATCTGTTGGGTCTGAGTCGTTATCTATGAAATCATAGCCATCATTGAAAAAGACATCGTTTAAATCGATATGGTCTGCCCTTACGCCAGAATCGACAACCGCTACAGTTACAAGTGGCGAACCGGTAATCATGTCCCAAGCACTTGGTGCTCCGGTTTTGCCCAAATACCATTGCTCATTTATCAATGGGTCGTTAGGTAGTTTAAGCAATTTGAATCTGCCGTTTTCTTCTATCGATTCGATGTTCGGAATGTTATATAGTTCCTGAGGGTTTTCTGATTCCACGAGTAAATACTTTCCCTTTTGAGGAATAACAAGGCTTGAAACAATGCTAATCCCAGAAGGTAATGTTTTAGCCAGTTCACTTAGTGAAGCATCTTTATGTAGTTTAACAATATACTTTTTTCCAAAGGTTTTTTCGCTAAATCCAGAAGAGAATAACAATAAGGGAGAAGTGGTAGCACTACCTGCATAGGGTTTTATACGCCCATAAACTTTAACATTGTTATTTATGCGCAGACAGCAGCCCACAAGATAAAAACTCATAGCAGATATGAGAGCAAGCAACAATAGCCCTTTTATCTTTATTATAGCCACGCCCCTTTCAGTATTAAAATATTTTAGCATGTAAGGAGCGCACTTTTAGAAAGATTTATCTGTCCGGAGGATTTAATTAATCAACTTAATATTTCTACAAGCTCGATTTCAAATACAAGATTCTTCCCAGCCAGTGGGTGATTCGCATCCAGTGTTATATCTGTTTCAGAAACCGCTATTATAGTGACATTAACTCTTTTTCCATCACCTGTTACAAGCTGCAGCTTTTGCCCAATTTCAGGATTGAGGTTTTCAGGAAGACTTTGTTTTTCAAAGGTGAAAACAAGCTCATCCATATGTGGGCCGTAGGCTTCCTCAAATGGGATATTTACAGTTTTCTTTTCTCCGATCTTCATTCCGATAACTGCTTCATCAAACCCCTTGATGACTTGCCCATTTCCTACGATGAACTCCAGTGGAGTGCGGTTGACTGAGGTATCAAAAATCTCACCATTTTCGAATTTTCCTGTGTAATGAACTCTTACAGTATTTCCTTTTTCTACTTTTCTCATTTTTTCCTCCTTCATTTAGACAGTCAAATTATTACCAGTATACTATGAAAACAAGGAATGATTTTGCATGTTTACTAATGTTTTTTGTGGTACAGTTCTTGATTTTAATTCAAATTTAATGCGAAAGCATTATAATGAAACTGGGAACATTTTTAGAGGAGGTGGGCATATGAAAAAGAAACTCACTGTTGTTGTTTTTGTTCTTTTAGTGGGTGCATTATTTGCTTTTGGTCCTGAACTGCGCTTTGGAAGCTTAGAAATGGACAATTCAAGTTACTTCATCTACATGTTCCATTATCCCATAACAGATGTCATTCCGGGTGTTGATGTGGACTTAGGTTTCAACATGTACCAGGATGAAATTGGTGGCACGATGTACTTTGGAAGACCCAATCCTGATACTCCAGATTCAACGAGCTTTATCAATGGGATATCGATTTATGGAATACGAGTCCATAATGAGTTATTCGATGTCAGATATGGAATGATGTCTTATTACTCAAAAGGCATCGGACTGCTCCTTGACGCCTACAGAAAACCTAACTCATGGGCTTTTGATGGAAAAGTGACTTTATTCCAACCCGGGCTAAGTTTCCATGTTCCTTTTGAGATAACATCTTTAAACCCATTCAGCACACTTAATACTTCGTCGCTCTGGTTTGGAGGCGCATTCTTGAAGCTTCCTTTGAATATGCTTTTTGATGCTACATTCCTATGGGAAAGCAACAGTGAGCTAACGGCCCTTCCAGGCATTCCAGCATATGGTTCAACTCTATCACTTAGTCTTCCCATAATCAACTGGAAGCTCATAAGGATAATTCCTTCTGCAGAAGCAGCTCTTCTTGCCACCTCAAGTTTCGATACAATTGGATTTGGCGCTGGTGTTGGAGGACGCTTTTCCATTCTTGACCTTCTTTGGGTTAAAGGCGGTCTTGTTTACTATTCAAGCAATTTCATACCCGGCTACTACGACGGCGATTATGAATATAAGAAGCTAAAAACGCTCGAAGGTGACCCTGATATCCAGTTAACCCCGATTACCGACGCGACACAGTCGTCTATGGGCTGGTTCATCAAGGCGAATGTAAATATCGGAAATATGCTGGTATTGAGGGCAGCCCTTAACAGTTATAACACTATACCTACTTCGCCGATATTAAAGGGATATCTAAGAGTGAGAATCCCGGAAATAGACTTAGGAAGATATGGTGGAGTTCCTGAATTCTATGCTGAAGCTGGTTATTACCAGTCGATGTTCCCCATGGGCACACTACTTGCGGGTGATTGGGAAGGAGCTCTTTTGAACGAAAATACCAGATTTATGTTTGGAGCTATTTATCCTCTTACAGGTGATATGGTAGCCCATTTGACTATCGGTTATAATCCCTCCATAAACGACTGGGATTGGGGCATTGTCTTCGATTCCAGCTTTGATATCTCACCTGATGGCATGTGGCTTGCCGGTGAATAACCAATAGCCAACAATGTAGAACTGAAAACAGGCCCCTCAAAGGGCCTGTTTTTTGATAATTATTTACAATGTTCAGCTAAACCCATATAATGCTCTTATTTGGTTTATGAGGAGCAGTGTTACATATCCTCCGAGGGAAATAAAAGGCCCAAAGGGAATCATTGTTTTGCGGTCGAAGTTCTTTTTTTTCGCAGCGGTCACCACGGCGTAGCTAAGAAGGGCAAAAACCGATGCGAAAAGTATTATAAACAAAGATCCAAATAATCCAACTGCAAGGGAAAGAACGGCTATTAGCTCAACATCGCCAAACCCAAAAGAATCTTTTCTTATAGCATTTGATATAGCGAAAAACGCTACCATTAACCCTGTAACAATTGCAGCTTCGATGAGAACCTCAGGAAATTGATGGGAAAAGAAAGAATACAAAGCCGCGCCAATGCCTACTAACACAATGCCGGTATCGGGTATCAGATAGTGTTCAAGATCTATGAAAGAAGAAATAATCAGCCCGGATACAATCACGCACAAAGCAATAGCCTGTTGAAGCGGGAAAAATAGCGAATTAACAGTAAACAAAAGTGCCGTAAGGCCTTCAACAATGGGATATCTCAAAGGGATTTTGGCTCCGCAATAGCGGCATTTTCCCTTCAAGAGCAAATAACTTATGAGAGGAATGTTGTCTTTCCAGGAGAGAATATGCTTGCACTTTGGGCAGATACTTCTTCTCGGTTTATTGATGGAATATTCTTTTCGTGGTAATCGAAAGATTACAGCATTAAAAAAGCTACCAAAAACAAGTCCTAAAAGGAAGAAAATCACAGGCATATTTAACCACCATATTATGTCTATTCTATATCTCTACTTAACTAATTCACAGACTTTCCTTTCTTCAGGAGTTAAAAACTCTTCAAAGAGTTCCTTCTTTCCGTAATAATACCACACTTTTTCGTCTAGAAATTCTCGCATTATTTTTTTCGCGCTTTCCTTGTTTCCAAGTTTAATTTCCGGAATGACAAGCAAAATTTTCAGATATTCAAACCCCGGGGATTGATCGATAGCTTTTTCAACGATTTTTTTAACCCGGATATAGTTTCCGTTTTTGAATTGTACTCTTGCCCAGATTTCTATGTCGTTCGTATAGGTAGGCTCCGCTTCAAGTATCTGCTTTTCTAGTTCCCTGGCTTTTTCAATATTTTTCAGCTCTTCATACAATTCCATAAGCTGGTACTTCGCAAGCAAATTATTTGGATCGTTATCAACAAGCTTTTGCAAAATTTCCACCGCTTTTTCTTTTTCACCAGCAAGGCTGTAAGCATCAGCAAGCATAAAATAGGTAACTATATGATTGGGAACAAGTTCCAATTCTTTCTCCCAGCATTTTATCGCTTCATCATATTTTCCCTGGTTGAAATAGGTTTGGCCAAGTGTTGAATATGCAGAAACTAAAGAAGGATTTTCATCAAGAGCCTTTTTCAGCCACTCTATGCCTCTTTTTATCTCACCTTGCTCGATATAGAAAGTGCCTTTTAATTCTGCAACAATATCTTTGTCCACACCCTCTTGGTAGATAATATCAAGATATCGTTGAGCCACATCGTATTCGCCACGATCGGCAAGGGTCATGATACGGTCATGCAAGCCTTCAAAAGTCCCCTGCTTCATCATCGATAATTTAACTTCGGCTTCATTGAGATAATCACTGAATTCCTCAGGTCCGATCGGTGCATATAAATTAGGGGTAATACACTCAAAGTTCTCGCTTAGCTTTCCAATAGTTCCCAGCGATTTTTCAAGCCCCGTACCAGAAAGGTCCTCATGCGCAGCGGCAAGGTCTCTGTCATAGATCAAGTCAACAACAGCTATGGCAAAAGGCACCAAGGGATCAATATCATATACATGTGTTTTATGAATAATCCTGTAAACTTCCATAAACATCCCTCCTGCGAGTTCAAAATGCAAATCTCTCCTTAGATTAAATATACCATACTTAACCATCAGTCTCACCTTTCTTTTAACGACGTGAAAGTGAACTCACAGTGAAATACACACTGTTGTTAATTGTTTTGGCAATGAATGGCATTGTGTTAAGTTTTTATTGGAGGTGGTTCCATGAACGAGAAAATTATTGGTATATTGAAATTCGCACTTGTTAGAGAAAGGGAAGGAATGGAATTTTACAGAGATAAAAAACATGCTGTAAAAACCCCCAATGTTAGAGAAACATTTGAAACTCTCGAAGAAATGGAACGCCAGCATGTGAACTATATTATGAGCCTCATCGAGAATGTAAGCCGTGGCGATGAAATAAACATCACTTCTCTACCGCCAATGAATATATTTGTAGAAAGAACAAAAACAGAGCTCAAAGGCATTTCTATCGACAATGTCGTTGGTGACCTCTCAGTACTGAGAACAGCTTATCTTATTGAAAAGGATTTTGCAGACTTTTACAATGACTCTGCGAAAAAGACGGACTCTGAAAAATTAAGGCAGATATTCAATGATTTAGCACGCTGGGAAAGAGAACATCAGAAAAATCTTTTCAAGTTATACAATGATCTGATGAAGGAATATTGGGGTGACCAGGGATTCACACCACTTTATTGATAAAAGAGGGCCTTTTAATGGGCCCTCTTTTTTCTTTTTGAAGATTTTTTTCGCGATTTTGTTTTCCTTGGAATATATTTCTCCTCTTTTTCAACTATCACAAAATCAATTTCCATGGTTGTTTTATCTGCCCTTACAGCTTGAACAATGAGTTCATCACCTATTCGAAAGATCCTATTTCTGTGCTTTCCCACCAGGATGTTTGATTTCTCATCAAACTCATAGTAATCATCAAGGGTAGAGATATGGACGAGACCGGAAATCAATTTTTCGGGAATTTCGACAAAAAGCCCGAATTTCGTAACGCCTGTTATTACAGCCTCAAAGCGTTCTCCTATATGATAACTCATATATTCTACTTTTTTCATATCCAGCAAATCCCATTCTGCTTCGTTCGCTATTCTTTCGCGCTTTGAGCAGTGATCGGCTATTTTTGGTAGGACTTCTTCGTATTTTTCAATCTCTTTATGGCTAAATGTACTTTCTTTTATCAGTTTTCTCAGTAATCTATGTACAATAAGGTCGGGATAGCGTCTTATAGGGGATGTAAAATGCGTATACGCCTCTGAAGCAAGGCCGAAGTGACCTAAATTCTGCTCAGAATATATGGCTCTCTTCATCGAGCGAACAACTACTCTCTCGATTGATGAATGCAAAGGGTGATCCTTCGTTTTTTCAAGTATTTGCTGAAATGCTTTGGGATGAATATTTCTGGGCATTTTTATTTCCAACCCGATGGCTTCCAGATAATTCTTCAGCTGGAATAGAGCATCAGAATCAGGTTCTTCATGTATTCTATACACGAAGGGGAGTCCCTGAGCAGCAAATATTTCCGCAACGGTTTCGTTAGCCCTGATCATGAATTCTTCTATCATGACTTCAGATTCTCCGCGCTCTTGAGGAACTATATCTATTACCAGCCCCTTTTTGTTCGTGATTATTTTTGCTTCCCTTGATGAAATATCCATTACCGAACCTCTTTTTTTTCGCCAGTCTCGTAGTGCTTTAGCTAATTCCCTTGCAACTAGCAATTCATCCTTCACAGGGGCAAGCTTTTTTTGCAATAGTGGGTCATTGTCCCCCTGCAAAAAACGGTTCACCTCTTTATATGTCAATCTTCTCACCGAACGTATAATACCTTCACTTATTTTGTAGTCCACAAGTTTCCCCATAGAAGTGATTTCCATTTCCAATGAGAGGGTCAGACGATCAACGCCTTCACGTAAAGAACAGATATTATTTGAAAGTTCGAAGGGAAGCATTGGTATGACTGTATCCAGTAAATAAACAGAGGTACCTCGTTCGTAGGCTTCGTGATCCAATTTGGAACCTTCTTTCACATAATGAGAAACATCAGCAATATGAACACCAAGAAGGAAATTTCCGTTTGGAAGCTTTTTTATGCCTATGGCATCATCAAAGTCTTTTGCATCTTCACCATCAATCGTGAAAATCCGCTCTTTAGTGAAGTTCTTTCTCTTTTTCCTCTCAGAAGGTCCTGGTTCTCGAGATACTCTTTTCGCTTCTTCTAAAACTTCTTCAGGGAACCAGCCAGGTTCAGGAAGTTCATGTTTGAAAACAATTGATGGCAGATCCACTGCTGGATCGTCTACCGTGCCAAGCACTTTTTCAACTATTCCCTCAGGATTTCGCCCTCTTGCCGGGTATTTAGTGATTCTGATCACCACTTTTTCATCTGGGCTGGCATTGTTGTAATGTTCAGGTGGAATATAGAAATCGAATTTTATACGGGTATCGTCTGGAATTACGAAAGCGAATAAGCCTTTTGTTATAAAGGTTCCAACGATTTTTTCGCGTTTGCGTTTCAGGATTTTTATTATTCTTCCACGAGCAATATCACGAAACCTCCCGCTCTTTTCAACTAGCACCTTATCCCCATCAAGAGCAAAACCGGTATCTTCGCCTCCAATATAAATCTGCTCACCCTCTCCTGTAAAAACAATTGCTCCAAGCCCTTTTCGAGAAAACCTTATGTTTCCAGTTGTTATGTTTTCGCCCGGAATAATATACCTGCTACGTGAATCTTTGATAACTCTTCCCGTCTCCACTAATTCTTTCAATATTGAACGTAATTCCTGCCTTTCTTTTTTATCTCGAATCTTCAATTTCTTTGCGAGCTCTGTAAGAGTCGCAGGGATATATTTTGGCGAAGATATTACTTTCAATAGCTCATCCCTCGTAAGTTTCATTCTATTCCTCCTTTCTAATGTAAGATCCTGTCGTGTTATAATTATAAAGTATAAGATATCAAAAATAGGAGGCATAAACATGAGAATAGGAATCTTAACAGGCGGTGGAGATTGCCCTGGATTGAACGCCGTTATTAGGGGCATTGTTAAATCTTCTCCAGATGATGTTGAAATCCTCGGCATAATGCACGGTTGGAAAGGTCTTGTGAATCCTGAATACACCGTTTTGACTGATGATGATGTTGAAGGAATACATATCATCGGTGGTACAATTCTTGGAACTTCAAGGACTAATCCCTTCAAAGATGAAGAGTCAAGGAAAAAATTAGAAGAAAACATAAAACAACTTGGAATTGATGCAATCATTGCTATCGGTGGAGATGACACGCTTTCTGTGGCAGCTAAGCTTTCATCGTTAGGTTATAATGTAATTGGGGTTCCCAAAACAATTGACAACGATGTGTCTAACACGGATTTCACCTTCGGGTATCATACTGCCGTGAACGTTGGAGCTGATGCCATCGACAGACTTCACTCTACCGCAAAATCTCATGGTAGGGTGATCATTGTTGAACTGATGGGGCGGGACGCTGGCTGGATCACTATTGAAGCTGGACTTGCTGCTGGTGCTCATTTGATTCTCATTCCTGAGTACCCAATGACGCTGGATGAAATAATCGAATATGTTAAGAAGAGAATGGAAGACAAAGGTTATATGATCATAGCTGTTGCGGAGGGATTTAAACCTACGGAACTTGAAAATATCGTTGGTGACAAAAACGAAATAGATGCTTTTGGACATATTAGATTGGGAGGAATTGCACATTACTTGTCCGAAATTATCAAGGAACGCACGGGCTATGATACCCGCTCGGTGGTTCTAGGGCATCTGTTAAGAGGAGGCACTCCTACAGCTTTTGATAGAGTTCTTGGAACAAGATACGGGGTTCACGCAATGAAGCTCGTAATCGATCGGGATTTCGGTCGTATGGTCGCGTTGAAGGGAAATAATATTGTTTCTATTCCCCTTCAATATGCAATCGCAACAAAGAAATTTGTTCCATTTGATTATTATAAGCTCGCACAAATTTTCTTTGGATAGTGATTTTTATGAAAGGGAATTCTCCGCATGTGAAATGGGCTTGGACAGTACTTGAGTCTTTTATAATACAGGGAGTCTATCCAGACATACCTGGCTCGCTTTCTACTGAGTTAACATCGAAAAAGGCAGGCTGTTTTGTCACATTGCACAAAAAAAATGGCGACCTCCGAGGCTGCATTGGCACCATTCTCCCAACGAAAGATACCCTTGCAGAAGAAATTCGTGACAATGCCATTGCTGCTGCAACGAGAGATCCAAGATTCCATCCACTTTCTAAAGAGGAGCTTAATGACATTATCATTTCTATTGATGTATTGAGTGAGCCCCATGAATGTTCTGTTGATGATCTTGACCCGATAAAATACGGTGTTATCGTTGAAAAAGGTTGGCGGCGTGGTGTCCTGCTTCCAAATTTGTCGGAAGTTGATACTATTGAAAAGCAGCTTAAAATAGCTTTGATGAAAGCTGGAATTTCTCCAGATGAAGATTACAAAATTTACAGGTTTACCGCCAAGAGATATTATTGAACTATAATATAGGGGTGATTTGATGAAACCAGCTATATATTTTAACGAGCTGGATGATGATGTTTTACAATGTATGCTCTGCCCCAATAGATGTGTTATTAAACCTGGGCAGGTAGGTATATGTAAAGCCAGAAAGAATATCAAAGGTATGATGTATTCTCTGAATTATGGTGAACTTACATCGATCGCGATGGACCCTATTGAGAAGAAGCCTCTGTACCATTATTATCCTGGTTCAGAAATACTTTCGGTCGGCTCTTGGGGCTGCAATTTGCAATGCGACTTCTGCCAAAATTGGGAAATTTCAAAGCAAAGGCCCAAGACCATAAATCGTGTTATTCCAGATCAGTTAATTGAGATCGCAAAAAGTCGTGAATCTTTTGGCCTTGCCTTCACATACAATGAACCCACGGTTTTTTTTGAATTTATTCTCGATACCGCCAGGAATGCTATACGAGAAGGCATCGAAATTGTATTGGTAACCAATGGTTATATCGAGGAAGAACCTCTTGGCTTATTAGTGCAGTCAGTTAATGCTATGAATATTGACCTTAAAGGCTGGAACCCGGAGTTATATAGAAAACTTGGCGGCGAGAAAAAATACGTTATGAAAACTATCGAAAAAGCGCTGGAAGCGGGTATCCATGTTGAACTCACAACATTAGTTATTCCCGGCGAAAATGACTCAGCTGAAGACATGGCTGAAGAAGTCAGGTGGATTTCATCACTCTCACCTGATGTTCCTCTGCATATTACTCGGTATTATCCAGCGTACAAGTATGATAAGCCAGCTACCCCTCTTGAAACACTTACCCGGTTATGGGAAATAGCGCGCGAACAGCTTAATTATGTTTACTTAGGTAATATCCCTGCCACAAACGAAAGCAATACGTATTGCCCTTCTTGTGGGGCACTTCTTATTGAAAGAAGCGGATACAGCATAGAAGTCAAAAACCTGGATGAAGAAGGCAGGTGCTCCAAGTGCGGCAAAGAAATCCCCGTAATCCTCTGAGTAGTTCCACGTTTTTATACACGATACTCGCCTTACTGGCAATTTCCATTCTCACGTGGTTATTTATTACAAACGACAAACAGGAATACTATACAAAAACAGACTATTTACTTGGAACATATGTAACAGTGAGAGTCAGTGGAGATAAAACTTCTCCGGTTTTGCTTGCCAACGCAGCCTTCAAAGAAATAGAAAGAATCGATGAAAAATATGGAAACAACAAAGGTATAGTAGAAGAGCTGAACGCTTCTAAAGGAAAATGGATTGAAATCGACCAGGAGACAGCATTTTTGCTAAAGAGCGCTATCGAAGTTTCGAAGAATACTGGCGGTGCTTTTGACTTTACATTGTATCCGATTATAAAATTATGGGGCTTTGATGACATAAATAATGAAAAACGCGTTCCAAAAAAAACCGAGATAGGAAAAGCACTATTGAAAGTGAACTATGAAAACGTTGAGATTTCGCCTGATGGCAACAAAGTCAGGTTACTCAATGGGGCTCAAATTGACCTTTCGGGTATTGCGAAAGGATATGCTGTGGACATGGCAATAATGAAAATTAAATCCATCGATGAAAAGGCCACAGGATTTATTGATGCTGGTGGTGACATAGGCATAATTGGACCTAAATATGGCAACCGGCCGTGGGTAATTGGCATCAGACATCCGAGAAGTGAAAGTGCGGATAAAGTTATAGACTACGTTTATATGTACGATGGGTCAATAGCTACCTCGGGCGATTATGAGAGATTTTTCGAGGTAGATGGCATACGTTATCACCACATTTTCGATCCAGCAACGGGTTATCCAGCCAATAATGGCGTGATAAGCTCAACTGTCATTCATAAGAGTGCAATGCTGGCTGATGCATATGCCACCGCTGCTTTTGTATTGGGGGATTCACCAGGTGTCACCTTTTTCCCGCGATACGGTGCCCTTGCTTTTCTTGTTAGAGAAGATCTTTCAACCTTCAAAAACAAAGGTTTTGAGGTGTATTTAAGTAAATGAAGCTCTTCACAAGGAGCGATATGATTCTCATTGCTCTGCTTATAGCTATAATGTTACTCATATCATATAACGCACCATATAGAAGCACAGAGGCTGAAGTCTATGTACAGGGGAAGGCTTACATGAAAATTGATTTGTCAAAAGACGCAACTTATAATATCGCTAACCATATGATAGTTGAAGTACTTGACGGAAAGATAAGAGCGCAAGAATCCGATTGTCCGGAGAAGTTATGTGTAAAACAAGGCTGGATTTCATCACCCGAGGTACCTATTGTATGTCTCCCAAACAAAATCTTAATAAAAATTGTTGGAAAGCTTTCTGACGAAGCGATGGATGCGATGACCAGATGAATAACGGTAGAGTTGCCCGATTTGCTGTTCTCATATCTCTTGGCTCTGCGATATATTTTCTTGAAACCCTTATACCATTTCCACTGCCAGTACCTGGTGGAAGATGGGGGTTTTCTAACATGGTGGTTTTGATTTCACTACCGGGTGCTTCAATTGTCGATGTATTGGCAATATCTGCTGGGAAAAATGTTCTTGGAAGCCTTATCTCCGGGAAAATTGCCACCCCGGGATTTTTGATGGGGTTATTTGGTGTATCTGGTTCGGCAATTGTAATGTGGCATATGTACAAAGCGAGGATATTTGGTCTGGCAGGTACCAGCATCGCGGGTGCATCCACTAATAATCTCATACAATTGGCTTTTGCAGCGCTTTACGTGATACGGGAACCAAGACTTTTTGAATTGTACCCGTATTTTTTTCTGACTGGAAGTTTATCGGCCTTGGTTAATGCATACATAGCCTTTGAAGTACTTAAAAGGATAGGTGGTTCTCTTTGGCAACGAAGATAATACTGGCATCAACATCACCTCGCAGAAAACAATTAATGAAATTCTTTGGAACACCCTTTAAAGTAATTTCGCCTGATAACGTAGATGAATCCTTATCAGCAGCTTCTATAATTGAGGACTTAAAAGAGGTTGCACTTAAAAAAGCAAGAAATGTATTGCCAAAAATAAGCGACATCGAAAACAGCATTGTCATTGGTGCTGATACTGTTGTTATGTTAGAAGGGGAAATCCTTCTTAAGCCAAAAAATACCGATGAGGCTTATAGGCATTTGAAACGCCTATCTGGTGCTTTTCATGACGTTTACACGGGCGTAGGTATTATAACGTCGCACGAAGAATTTTCCTTTGTTGAAATTACCAGAGTGAAGTTTAGAGTGCTTGATGATGCTACTATCTACAGATACATAGAAACAGGCATTCCCATGGATAAAGCAGGTGCATATGGTATTCAGGACTTTGGGGCTCTCTTTGTGGAAAAAATCGAAGGAGATTTTTACAATGTTATGGGTCTTCCCATTGGGAGAATTTGGAATGAACTGAGAAACAGGGGGTACGAATTTTGAAAGCAAGCCATGATATGCCAAGAGAAAAGTTGATAGAGCTAGGCTCTAGAGCCCTTACAAACTCCGAACTCATCGCTATTCTTCTCAGGACTGGTTCAAATGAAATGGATGTACTTGAATTGAGCCAAGAGCTGTTGAAAAAATTCGGAACGCTTACACGACTACTGGCTGCCGACCTTTCTGAAATCTCGTCCATTAAGGGTATTGGTCCTGCTAAGGCTGTTACCTTGAAAGCGGCACTTGAAATCGGAAACCGTGTATTCAAAGAAATCGCTTCCACCACAAAAACAGCTTTACGGGATCCAGAAAGTGTTTATTATCTTTGTCACGATATGACACTCCTAGAAGAGGAAGCAGTACGGATTATTAGTCTTGATAGCAAATTGAAGCTTTCTGGATATGAAACTGTGAGTCTTGGTACCATTGATAGTTCGTTGCTCCATCCAAGAGAGGTTTTCAAATCGGCAATTAAAAAGGCGGCAGCAGCCATTATTGTGGTGCATAACCACCCTTCCGGTGACCCTACCCCAAGCTCCGAAGATATCAAAATAACCGAAAAACTCTCAGACGCTGGTAAAATTATTGGGATAAAGCTCCTTGATCACGTTATAATAGGCAAAGGAAAATATTACAGCTTTAGCGCTTCAAAATCATTTGATGTTTTGGAGGTGCAACATGCTATCACGCGAGAAAGCTATGGAACTTATAAAACAGCACGTTAAAAGAAAGAATATTTTGAAACACATGCTGGCAACAGAAGCTGTAATGAAAGAGCTAGCTAAGAAATTCAACGAGGACGAAGAACTCTGGGGAATTGCTGGGCTTTTACATGACCTTGATTACGATTATACTTTTGAATCACCAGAGAAACATGGTCTTATGACTGTGGAAATGCTCAAAAATTACGATGTGCCTGAAGACGTCAAAAACGCCATTTTAGCACACTGCGAAAAAAAAGAACGTGAAACCCTTATGGAGAAAGCTATCTACGCTGCTGACCCTGTAACAGGTTTTATTGTAGCCGCAGTTCTTATTAGAAAAGGAACAAAGTTGAAAGATCTAACAGTAGATTTTTTGAAAAACCGCTTTAAGGAAAAAAGTTTTGCAAGAGGCGCAAGCCGTGAAAAAATGTTGTGCTGCGAAGATTTTGGATTGCCCCTTGACGAGTTTCTCGCTCTATCGTTGAAAGCAATGCAGGGAATCTCCAGCGAGCTTGGACTTTGATAATTTATATCTAAAATGAAAGGATGGTTAAAATGGATATAAGCAAAAAAGTTAACATCGAAATCCAGCGATTTAAAGACGAATACCATTTTACGGAAAGAGAACTTCCAGAGAGCATTGAACTGTCGAAATACATTGATCATACTCTTCTAAAGCCAGAAGCAACACCTATGATGGTAAAACAGCTTTGTGAAGAAGCTGTTCAACACTCTTTTTACAGTGTTTGCGTTAATAGTGCCTTTTTGCCTTTGGCTAACGAAATCCTCCAAAATACCGATGTGAAAAAGGCCGTAGTAATAGGTTTTCCCCTCGGAGCAGTATCGACGGATGTGAAAGTTTTTGAAACAAATTGGTGCCTTGAAAAGGGCGCGGAAGAATTTGACATGGTTATAAATGTGGGAAATCTCAAGGCAGCACTTTATAATGAAGTATATGACGATATCAAGGCCGTTGTTGATGCTTCAAAGGGGAAAATAGTCAAAGTTATTATAGAAACTGCATTACTAACCGACGAAGAGAAAGTTGCAGCCTGTGTTATTGCCAAAGAAGCGGGTGCTCATTTTGTCAAAACTTCAACGGGATTCAGCAAATCTGGTGCAACGGTTGAGGATGTATCTCTTATGAAATTTGTTGTTGGGAACGAGATGAAAGTAAAAGCATCTGGTGGTGTACGTTCAAAGGAAATAGCTCTTGCCATGATTAAAGCAGGTGCTGACAGGATAGGAACAAGTTCAGGTATAAAAATAGTCAACGAATAATTCTGAATAAGGGGGATGATCTTATGGATTTATGCACTCTTAGCGTAAAGGATTTTCTGAAGCGAGTCGCCGAAAGATCGCCTACTCCTGGGGGAGGAGCGGTTGGATGTGTTGTTGCATCTCTCGCAGCATCTCTGGGTGCCATGGTCGCGAATCTTACAATTGGTAAGAGAGGTTATGAAGATGTTTCAGACCAAATGGAATCCGCCCTTGAGGTATGTGAAAACGAAATGACATATCTATGCGATCTTGTCAACAAAGATGTTCAAGCCTTCGATCAGGTTATGTCTGCGTACAAGCTCCCGAAGAACACGGATGATGAAAAAGCTGTTCGAAAGGTCAAAATTCAGCAGGCACTGAAAACAGCTATTGAAGTTCCCTTTGACCTTGCCAGAAGAGCTAAAAACATCATCATTAATCTTGAGAGAGTTGCCAAATGGGGAAACCTAAATGCCATTTCAGATGTTGAAAGTGCTGCTCATCTTCTCCTTGCGGTTTATTATGTTGCCAAGGCAAATGTAATGATCAATATGAAAAGTCTGAAAGATGAAAAATATTCGGAATGGATAAAGGAGGAAATGGATCACATTGAAAAACAGATAAGAGGCGCTCATGAAAGAATCCTTGATGTGATCGCAAAGAGAAATGGTTGAATACAAGTTAATTAAGAAAGACCCAAATTCCCGCGCTCGTCTTGGAAAATTGAATACCTTGCGCGGGATAATTGATACACCTATATTCATGCCGGTAGGGACCAATGCCACGGTAAAAGGTATCTGGCAACACCAACTCAAAGAAGTTGGAGCACAGATAATTCTAGGAAATGCTTTTCATCTTTATCTAAAGCCAGGTTTGGAAATCATGCGTGAATTTGGTGGATTGCATGAATTTATGAGTTGGGATAAGCCGATTCTCACTGATAGTGGCGGTTTTCAGGTATTCAGCATAAGGAACAAAAAAGTTAGTGATGAAGGCGTTGTATTCAAATCTCCCATTGATGGCTCAAAAATATTGATGACTCCAGAGCTTTCAATGGAAATTCAGATGACGCTTGGTTCTGACATAGCTATGGCTTTTGATGAATGTGTATCACCAGAAATGCCTCGTGAATATGCTGAAGAGTCTGTGTTGCGCACTACGGAGTGGGCAAAACGTTGTCTTGCTCATCATGACAGATCACAGGCCCTTTTTGGAATTGTGCAGGGAGCCTTTGACAAAAAGCTCCGCGAAAAAAGTGCGGCTGATATCACCTCAATGGACTTCGATGGTTTCGCAATAGGAGGACTAAGTGTAGGAGAACCTTTTTCCATTACAAGAGAAATTCTCGAACACACTGTGGATTTTCTGCCAGAAGACAAACCGAGATACCTAATGGGAATCGGAAGTCCTGATCTTATTCTTACGGCCGTTGAAAACGGTATCGATATGTTTGACTGTGTTTTACCAACCAGAATAGGACGTCACGGCACTGCTCTCACCTGGAGTGGTAAAATTAATTTGAAAGCGGCAAAGTTTAAGCACAGCAAAGAGCCTATTGACAGCGAATGTAATTGCAAAGTCTGTCAAAACTATTCAAGAGGTTACATATATCACCTTTTTTCAAGAGATGAAATGCTTGGCAAATTGCTTGTAAGTTACCATAACATACATTTCCTTCTTGATTTTACTGGAAGAATTCGTGAATCCATAGCATCTGGAACCTTTAAAGAGTTCAAAGAAGAGTGCTATAGTAGAGGTCTGATTAAGAGGGAAGTATTGTTGCATGAATTATAGAGTGAAGAGGTGATCTCATGAAGAGAGCCGCAGTGTTAATAACATTATTAGCAATTGCATCAGTGTTGTTTGCATTTGACCCTTTTCTCGTTCAAACGGGAGGGAATCAAGCTCTTGCACGGGGTTATTGGGCTGGCTACGGAAGTCCTTCAGACCTTTACGGCATAATGTATCATGGCTTTTCACCACAAGCTTTTGAATATCGAAGAAGCGGAGCTACAACTTATGATCGTGACCTTCACTTAGCGCTATATGATCCTTCAGATGGCGGAATGGCAGGCATTTTAGAATATACTTTTAACATCGGGGCGACAAATAATTATCGTGCCCTCAGTTATCTTGTGTCTTCAGGTTTGAACTCTTCGACAAACTTTGGCGTAAAGTTGGAATTTGAGAAGGAAAACATCACCAGCTCTTCGACGGATACATATTGGCTTTCTCTGAGTGCCGGCGTTACGGGAATTACATTACCCTATCTTGAATACATAGCTGCTTTTGAAAATGCTTTGCTCTGGAGCAACGATTCAACGGCAACTGCCGAAAGACTTGATATGCTTGTTGGCTTCAGATTGGTTTTTGACCTGTTACATATAGGCTTTGAAGTAGGCACTAGAAACGGAATGAATGTTAGATACGCCGGTATATCAACTGAGCTACAGCTTTTTCCGGGGTTTTTAGTACGTGGGGGCTTTAGTTATAATGCTGATCTAAACTGGGAAAATTTTGACCGTGTTATAGGAGGCGGATTAGAATTTAAAGCTGGAAACATGAAATTTTCCGCAGGTATAGGTGCCAATCTGGATAACACGATCAGAGACAGTAACATCGATATTCCTTTCATGTGGGGAGCTTCATTTTGCGGTGAATGGTAATTAAGTGTTTTGCTTATATGAACTTTGATATTAAAAAAAGCGCCTTATCAAAGGCGCTTTTATTTTGGAGCGGAAGACGGGATTCGAACCCGCGACCCCCTGCTTGGCAAGCAGGTGCTCTACCACTGAGCTACTTCCGCCTGCTTCTGAAATCTTACTACAAGAGTGACGTCTTGGTGCGAGAGGAGGGACTTGAACCCTCACGAGCTTTCAAACTCACTGGATTCTAAGTCCAGCGCGTCTGCCAGTTCCGCCACTCTCGCTGGTGACCCGCGAGGGATTCGAACCCTCGGCCCCTTGATTAAAAGTCAAGTGCTCTGCCTGCTGAGCTAGCGGGTCTCCTTGCCAGAGCTTCTCAGCGCCAGCAAGAAAATTATAGCATTGAAAAGCGAGCTCTTCAAGAGGGCAAGAAATTAAATTTAGTTAAACCACTTATTTTTTTACTCAAAGACTTTTTATGCGATATCACCGAGCTCGTATTGTAGCCTATACAGGTCATAATAAACGCCGCCGAGTTTTATCAGTTCTTCATGAGAGCCCTTTTCAACCAGTTCACCTTTGTGAATGACGAGAATTCTGTCTGTGTTTCTAATTGTAGAAAGCCTATGCGCTATCGTTATTACCGTTTTCTTGTGTGAAAGCTTTTCCATGGCTTTCTGGATAATAGCTTCTGTTTCAGTATCTATATTAGCTGTTGCCTCATCCAGTACGAGAATATCAGCATCATAAAGCACCGCCCTTGCAAGAGCTATTAACTGACGTTCACCAGCCGATAGCGTTCCAGCCCTTTCGAGAATTTCGGTTTCATAGCCTTCAGGCAATCTTTTTATAAACCTTTCTGCACCTATGTATCTCACTACTTCATGTACACGCTCTTTTGATATATTCTTATCAAATAGCCTGATATTGTCGAGTATAGTACCAGAAAATAAAAACACATCTTGAAGGACTAGTCCCAGCTTCTTTCGAAGGCTTTGAAGATTGTATTCGTATAATGAACGACCATCTATTAAGATGTCACCCTTTTGAATTCTATACAATCCATTTAAGATGCTTATTATAGATGTTTTACCGGCACCCGTTTCACCAACAATGGCTATTTTTTCGCCGGGTTTTACATGAAACGAAATATCTTTCAACACATAATTCTCTTCATTATACGCAAACCATACATTTTTAAACTCAAGCTCTCCTCTTAACGATTTAACAACGGGTTGCTCTTCGTTATATTTTTCCTCTGGTTCATCCATTATTCTATAAATCTTTTCTGCCGAAGCTAGAGCATTTTGGACAATATCGTACTTTTCGGCGATATCCCTTATAGGTCTGAAGAACATCTCAACATAGCTTGTGAAGGCATAAACCACACCGAATCCAACCCTGCCTTCGAGAATGCCTCTAGCGCCAAACCATATAATGGCGGCAATTGCAAGATAATAAAGAAGATCCATAAGAGGCCTAAAGACTGCGAAGATAAGAAGCTGTTCCATTAAGCTTTTATAATGACTCTTATTGACATTATCAAATTCCCTTGCTTTTCTTTTCTCTTGATTGAAAATCTGAATTACAGACATACCCGAAATGTGTTCAGCCAGGAAAGCATTTATTATTGCAAGCCGTGTTCTAACTTTTCTATACGCGATACGGTCAAAATACCTGAACACCAACGTACTAACCAGTATAAGCGGAAGGATGAGCAATGATATGGTACCAAGATAAATTGACATTTTAAGCATGACTACAACGATCCCCACCAGTAAAACTACATCTTTAACCAGTGATGTTATAACGCTACTAAAAAATTCAGCAAGGTTTTTTGTGTCGTTGGCAACTCTAGTGGACAATCGTCCACTTGGTGTGGTATCAAAATAGCGCATGGGTAATCTTGTAATATGCTTGAACAAATCCATCCTTATGTTATGTGTTATTTTCTGGCCCATATAGTTGGTAATGTAAACTTGAAGATAAACAGCCACGAACATTGCTATGAGGATAAGAAGCATGTAAATCACGATCTTTGTGAGTCCATTTAAATCCGAGACACGAAGCTCCTTCAACTTCTCGGGGCTTACGTTATAGCTATTCTCACCGTCAGTGAGTATATAACTTCCATCTTCTAACTGTTTCAAGTGAAAAGCTCCCTGCGGGTCATTATTGATAATAGGGCTACCGTTAGATAATTCAACCGAGTAGGTATGATCTGCATTCATATAGTCGTCTATGGCTACCTTTGAAAGATAAGGAAAAGCCAGATCCAATCCAGCAGAGGCAATTATCAAGATAATGCCGATGATAAAGAGCCAAATATAGGGATGTACGTATTTCCAGAGTCTCTTGATAATAGACCAATCTTCAACTTTGTATTTATCTTCTGATTCAGCATAGACGCTTCGAGGCATATTATTCCTCCTCTAATTTCTCTTCTAACAACTGCCGTTCGTACATCCTTTTGTATAAGCCGCCAAACTCCATAAGCTCATCATGGGTTCCGCTTTCGATTACTTTTCCATCGTGTAGAACATAAATTGTGTCTGCATCCCTTACAGCCTTCAGCCGATGAGAAATAACAATTACTGTTCGCAAATCGGCTCCTTCCCTGAGAGATGAAATTATCTTAAGCTCTGTTTCCGTATCCACTGCCGAAAGGCAGTCATCAAGGATGACAATCGGAGATTTCTTTAAAAGCGCTCTTGCAATTGCAATACGCTGTTTTTGACCGCCTGAAAGAGTTACTCCACGTTCTCCAACCTTCGTTTGGTAACCTTTGGGGAAGTCATTTTCAATATCATTGTGAATAGCCGCAATAGAAGCATGAAAGATGATTTCCTCATCAGAGGCTTTTTCAACGCCGAAAGCTATGTTGTTTTTAACCGTCTCAGAAAACAGGAATGTTTCCTGAGGAACGTAAGCGATGTTTTCGCGCAAGACAGCAGGATCAATATTATTTATATCTCTTCCATCGACAAAAACTTTTCCTTCTGGAACCGGGTATAATCGGGTTAATACCTTTGCCAGAGTTGATTTTCCAGAGCCCGTTGTCCCCACTATTGCAATTTTGCTTCCAGCTGAAACATGAAGATGTACATCTTTTAAAACTGCTTCTCTGCTGCTTGGATATTTAAACGTGAGTCCTTCTATTTCTATGTTCCCGATCAGCTTTTCAACATGAGTAGGTTTCTTTGTGATAATATCCGTCTCTTCATTAAGCAGTTCCTTGAGCCGGCTGTATGAAGCCCGACCGCGCTGGATGATGTTTATTAGCCATCCAGTAGCCATCATTGGCCATATCAACATACCAAGGTAAGTTGTAAATGTCACAAATTCTCCAAGAGTCAGTTGGCCGGTGATTACAGCCCTACCACCAAAGGACATGGCAATTACATAACCAATAGACGCTAATAATTGAATCAGAGGGAAAAACATTCCCCAAACGCGGATCAGTGAAATGTTTTTTCGCACGTAATCATCGGATTTACCATGCATCATTTCATATCTTGAATTTTCTTGACCATAGCTCTTTATGACCCTTATTCCAGAAATGCTTTCCTCGGCAGAGTCTGTCATTACGGCAAAGGCTGCCTGTACCTTCTTAAAGCGTGTGTGTATTAACCTACCGAAAAAAGCAGAAATCAGTGCAAGTGGCGGTAAAGGGATTATGACTATCCAGGTAAGCTTCCAGCTTATAAGAGAACCCATTGCGAAAACAGTTACCAGTGTCATGAATATAGCATCAACAGACATTACTATCGCTGGCCCCATTGCTTGCCTAACAGCCGATACATCATTCGTGAAGCGGGCCATTAGTTCGCCGACTTTAATCCGGTCATAGAAACTCGCTGGCAGGGTTAAAAGCTTTTCAAAGAGCACCTTTTTTGAATAATACTCAAAGCGCCTTGCACTACCCATAATGAAAATCCTCCAGAAAAATCTGGAGATAAATATCCCGAAGGATACGCCAATTATCGCATACATCGAGGTTTTAAGAACGCTGATATCCTCGACACCGGTTTTCAGCCTGTCGATGATATTCCCGATTATTCGAGGTGATACAAGTTGTAGCAAATCGACGAAAATGACAAACAATGCCCCCAACAAATACATCCACCAATAACGGCGTATGAAGCTTTTAATCAGAGTTACCACCCCTATAGTAAGTTTACCTAACCAATATTAGCACATAAACACCTTAATTTCTTTAACAATTTTACCATCTATAATGTTATTATTAGGCATGGTGAGTTCATGAAAAGACTGATTGTAACCGGGGTGTTTGTACTGTTGATGTCAATAGGCTTTGCATTATCTTCAAGCTGGTTAAATGACAAGATAGGCCTTGTTCTTTCCGGTGGCGGAGGGCGTGGGGCTTATGAAATAGGTGTGTGGAAAGCTCTTACAGACCACAACTTCAAAATAGGTGGCATATATGGTACATCTGTTGGTTCAATCAACGGAGCTGGCATTCTCATGGGAGATTTCGACATGTTAAAAGAGATTTGGCTTTCCACGGATTACGAAGATGTCATGAACGTATCACCTGAAGTCAAAAAAATAATTGAGGGAAACCTCTCAAGCCTTTCAGTCTTGGATATTGCAAAGATATTGAGGAAGCTTTTTGCTGGGGTTGATGTAACGCCTTTACGCAACGAACTAAAAAAGCTAATAGACGAAAATAAAGTGAGGTCTTCCGGTCTTGATTATGGTCTGGTTTCATATTCATTGAGCAAAATGAAACCTGTTATGCTTTACCTGGAGGATATACCCAATGGGCGACTGGTTGATTACATACTTGCAAGCGCCAATTTCCCGGTATTCAAAAGGGAGACTTTTAATGGTGAGCAATACATTGATGGAGGCATTTATAGTAATATACCCATTGAATTGGCTATTAATCGCGGATACAAAAAAATAATAGCGGTCGATATTGGTACCTATGGTTTTACGGACATTCTTAATTTTCTTGGAAAATACAAAAACAAGGCAGAAGTTTTATTCATCAAGCCTAGAGCACATTTCGGGACAGTATTAACTTTTGACCCAGAAGTTAGTAAGAAATACCTTCTGGAAGGATATCTTGACACGCTAAACATTTTTGGTGTTGTTAGGGGGAAAAAATACTATATCTTTGGAAATGAAGATATTTTCGGAAACTTGTTTGCTTCTCTTTCTCCAGAAGCGGTCAAGGAGCTTTTTAATACGCTGGGTTTGCAATATTTGGAAAATGTTGAAAAGGGGTATTTGTATAACAGGATATTCCTTCCATACTTAGAGTCATTCACGGGAACATCGGGGAAAGCCCCAAAAGAAACTTCTTATAATTTATTGGAACAACTTGCGTCATTTTATGGAATTGAATGGTTGAAGCTTTATGATTCTTACGAACTTCTAAAAGCAGTGGTCAATATTAGCCACGAAGAGGGTAAACTGAATGTTGTTCAATCTTTTGTAAAGAACCTGCGCTATAAAAAACTCTTTGAAGGGTTGGAAATCCTGTTGAATAAAGGAGCACCACCTCAAGAAGATGAGGAATATCTGAAATTAAAGCAAGCGTTGAAGGAGCTGGTTACATTAGATTAGAAATGCATATTGTTTTGTGCTGTATAATTTATGAAGCCTGGAGGTGATTGTATGGCGGCTTCTTACAGAAAGCAAATGCTTGAGTCTGAAATTCAAAAAGTACTTTCGGAAGCTTTGAGGAACTATAAGGGAGCTGATTTTGATACGTCGCTTTTGAATATTATTAGAGTGGAACTCTCGAAAGATAAAAGATATGCGAACGTTTTTGTTAGCAGCCTTATAAATTCAATGGAAAAGGAAGAAGTTGTTAAGTGGTTTGACGAGAACAAAGGTTATTTCCGAACGGCTATTGCCAAATCAATCAGAATATTCAAAGCGCCTGAGTTAAGATTCAAGGGAGATATCGGCATTGATGCAAGTCTAAGGATATCAAAAATCCTTGACAAAATAAACGAAGAGAGGAAAGAGGAAAACGAATAATGAGCTCTGGTTTTCTTTTTATAGATAAACCCACTGAAATCACCTCTCATGATGTGGTAAATATATCCAGAAAAAAATTGGGGATCAGGAAGATCGGCCATTCGGGAACTCTTGACCCCTTTGCGAGTGGGTTGCTTATTCTTGGAGTTGGACGAGCAACAAGATTACTCGAGTATTTGAAAGATTTTGACAAAACGTATAGCGTTAGAATGAAGCTTGGTTTGATAACCGATACTTTTGACATCACCGGCAAAATCGTTGAAGAGCGCTCAGAATGGAATAATCTAACCGAGGATGAGATTGTACATGCTCTTAAAGACTTTGAAGGCGAATATCTTCAAGTGCCTCCTGCTTATTCAGCAAAACGCCACAAAGGAAAAAGACTTTATCAGCTTGCCCGTGAAGGGAAGATAATTAACTTACCTCCAAAAAAAGTGAAAGTTTTTTCCATTAGTAGTGTTGAAATAGACCTTGAAAGAGGTGAGGTTGCTTTTTGCGCAAGGGTCTCTTCTGGAACATACATACGATCATTGGTAATGGATGTAGGCTATCGATTGGGCTGTGGCGCTACTACTATTTATCTAAGGCGAACCAAAATCGGTAATTTCTCTGTACATGAAGCAATAGTACCCGCGGAAATTTCAACCATTTCCCTAAAAGAACCTGATGAAGTAATTTCTTCCTTTTTGCCATCGATTATTGTCAGTGAAGAGCATGGAAAAGCGATCTTAAACGGTTGCCAAATTTGGCTCAAAGGAATTATAGGCCTTGATGGGCAATTCAAAAAAGACGACTTGGTTAGGATAACAGATGAAAAGGGCAAGTTTCTTGCTATAGCTCAAGCAGAGAGGACCTCAAGATTTATCAAGAAACTCCTTGAAAAAAAGGAAAACCAACGTGTAGCAAAACTTCTAAAGGTTATTGGTGATCAATGAATGTTCGTGGCATGTATTGGTACCTTTGATGGCGTTCATACAGGTCATAGGAAGATCATGGAAGAAACCGTTAAACTCGCTGCAAAATTGAAAGTTAATAGCGTTGCAATTTCCATGATTTATCCTTGGCAGTACTATTTTCCAAATTTTCCCGGGCTAATCTATCCGGTTTCTCAGCGAATTGAACTCATATTGAATATGGGCATAGATAATGTCATAACCGTTGATATGGCAGAAATCAAGGATATCGAACCGGAGGATTATGTGAAATCTCTTCTCTCGCAAGGACTCAAAGGGCTTGTTGTGGGAGAAGATTTTGTTTTTGGCAAACACGCTCGTGGAAACGTAGAAATGTTATTGAAAATGGCTGCTGAATATGGATTTGAATTAAGAGTAATTCCAAAGCAAACATATCAGTCAAGGCGAGTAAGCAGCAGCTGGATAAGAGAAACAATTGCCCAAGGCGACGTAAAAATGGCTTCAAAACTTCTTCAAAAGCCATATCATATATATGGTCGAGTTTATCGGGATCAAGGTCTGGGCAGCAAACTCGGGTTCCCCACAGCAAACATCTCACGGGGTGAGGACAAGCTTGTTCATCCAAGATCTGGTGTTTATATCGTCAGATCAACGATTGAGGGCCAGACAGTCATCGGGTTATTAAATGTTGGCTTTCGACCATCTATCAATCCCTCCGAAGAAATTAAATACGAGGTTTACTATTTGGACTTTGAAAAAAAGCTTTACAATAAAATTATAGGAATGGATTTGCTGGAATATTTAAGGCCAGAGTTGAAATTCGACACACTGAATGAACTGATCAGTGCCATCAAAAGAGACGAAAAAATAGCCCGCACCTGGATTGTAAAGTTTAAATCAAAGCCAGGAAATCAGGAAATCGAGAATTGTTGAAAAATACTTTTCTTTTACATCTAAATCCCTGTAAGGCTCATGTTTAGAACCCTCAAAGCACTTTATCTTCTTTTTGACGCTCAAAGCGTTGTAAAAATCCTCTATTGAAGCTGTGGACACAACCTCATCTTCTGAACCATAGGTCATCAGAATGGGACAGTCAATCCTTCCTATATCTTTCCATGAAAGGTTGATTTGCCTTTCGAGATCAATGAAAAATCCTATTGAAATCCTATCGTGAACTGTGGGCTCCAGAGTGTAAAAACGGTTCACTTTATCATTTTTTGAGATCTTAGATGGGTCAATCCTGTTACTGAGCCTTAAAAAAGGAACAATGTAGGATAATGCTAGAAAACCGTGGTATAAGCTTTTCAGATCATCACGATAGGATTTCAAAGGCGGAGAACTCAATATTGCAGCTTTAAAGAGAGTGGGGGACTGTTCAAGAAGCCTTATGGAAATCAAGCCACCGAGACTATGACCCATTAAAAAAAACGGCACATCAGGAGGTTCATTTTTAGCCATATTGGCGAGTGCTTCTATCCGTTTTATAGAATTGCTAAGCTTCTTTGCAGCACCATAGGGTACAGGGTCAACACCATGTCCTTCGTTATCGGTGGCATAAACGACAAAACCATGCTTACTGAGAAAACTGGCTAACTCTTCATAGCGGCCACTATGTTCGCCCAACCCATGTACGATGATAATCTTACCCTTTACATTGCTTGAAGTTGTCCATTTTCGAATAAACATTCAGGTTCCCCCTCAAAATACCATGACATATTTATTATACTTTCGAAAAAAAGATTTTCAAAACCGGGTGTTTACAAAACAAAATTGTTATGATACCATAATTACGCTTGGCCCCATAGGATAACGGCTAGTCCACCGGATTCTCAGTCCGAAGGTCGGGGTTCGATTCCCCGTGGGGCTGCCAGAAAGCCCTTCTTACGAAGGGCTTTTTTGTTAAATAATATGAAGCCATATTCAAATAAAAAAAGAGAGCCTAAGGCTCTCTTTATTGGTGGAGTCGATGGGATTCGAACCCACGACTTTCGCCTTGCGAAGGCGACGCGCTCCCGACTGCGCTACGACCCCACGCAAAATTATTATAA
>Ga0190359_1000472_pt1 | contig 27010 bp, 25 predicted proteins | sample 48721823_MG_FD_161269 | JGI IMG/M metagenome (GOLD analysis project Ga0190359, IMG submission 161269) | Hydrothermal vent microbial mat bacterial communities from Southern Trench, Guaymas Basin, Mexico - 4872-18-2-3_MG | ecosystem: Environmental > Aquatic > Marine > Hydrothermal vents >... | reverse complement strand
CAGGCCCGGCCGTTATGATGACTCCCTGGAGTTGATGCCATGCGATCTGTGCCCCTGCGGATGAGCCTGATCATCCTGCTGGCCCTGCCCGCCGTCGCCTTTGCCGGCGGGGCCCGCCTGTCGGTGACGGTGATTCCCCTGCCGGCCCGGCAGGTGACGCCGCCGGTGGCCGATAGCATCTACGCCATGCTGGCGCGGCACATACGCCGGCTCTACCGGGCCCGGGTGGTCGGCGGCCGGGCCGTGGGCCGGGCTGTCTGGGGAGAGGTGGGCAGCGGCGTCGAGGAGCAGCGCAGCCGCTTCCTGGCCCTGGTGGAGGGAATCAAGAAGTCCTACAAGCTGCTGCAGGTGGACCGGGCCCTGAAGCTGGCACGCCAGGCGGATGCCCTGCTGGACACCTGCGGGCCGGAGGTGTCCGACAGCCAGCCCCTGGATGATCTCTACCTGTTCTCCGGCCTGGCCCGGCTGGCCCAGGGACAGGCTCGCCAGGCGGCCGAACGTTTCCGGCGGCTGGTGGAGCTGAACGCGGATTTTCGCCTGAGCCCCGACGATTTTCCCCCGGACCAGGTACAGGCCTTCGAGCGGGTGCGCCGCCGGGTGCTGGCAGGCCGGCGCTACCCGGTGGAGATCGTCTCCCGGCCGGCCGGGGCACGGGTGGTGGTCAACGGTGTGCCGCGCGGACAGACTCCCCTGCGGCTGGAGTTGCCGCCCGGGCCCCAGTACCTGCGGCTGGAGCTGGAGGACTATTCCCCCTGGACACTGGTGTTGCCGGAAGGCCCGGCTCCCGGGCAGGTGCGGGCGTTGCTGGTGCCCCGCTGGAGCGGCGATCCCCCGCTGGATCTCATGTCCAAGGCCATCGCCGCCGAGCAGCTCGACGAGGCGCAGCTGGCGGTGTTGCGCCTGCTGGCCGGCTTCTACCAGTCCGACGCGGTAATCCTGGTGTCGCTTAGCCGCCAGGGCAGGAACCTGCACCTGGGATTTCGCATATTCGTGGTCCGGCCCGAGACGGTCACCCGGGCGCGCCTGTTCAACCTGGGCCCCGACCGCAGCCGCTACGATGCCAAGCTGCTGGGAGTGGCCACCACCATGGAGGCGCTCAAGCGCGCCACGGCCTCGGGCCTGGCAACCGGCCTGGGCGAACCGGTAATGCCGGTCGCCCCGGGTCCGGCCACGCCCGTCCGCCCGCCGCCCCGGCAGCCGGACGGCGGCCACGGCCGGGGGGAAGGTGGACCGGCCTGGTACCGCAGCTGGTGGTTCTGGACGGCGGTGGGGGTGGCCGTGGCCGGGGCCGGAGCCGGCCTGGCGGTATGGCTCACCCGCCCCGAGGCGACCTGGACCCTGGTGGTCCAGCCCCGGTGAACCATGAAGGCCGCGGTCGTGATACTGGCAACCGGGTTCTGGTTGTCGGGCTGTGGCGGCGAAAGCCACACCGCCGTGCTGACGCTGTTGGAGGGAGCCGAGCACCTGCCCTGTGCGGGCATGCGCCGGCTGCGGGTGACCGCCTTTCGCAACGAGGTGGAGGGCGTGGGCATCGACCTGTTCGGCGTCTTCTACAATCCCGATGGCACCTGCAACCTGCCGGCCGGCCTGCCGGCGGAGTTGCCCGGCCTGCCGTTGACGGGAAAGATGTGGGTGCTGGTCGAGGGATTCGATTCCACGGAAAAACGCCGCCTGTCCATGGCCCAGACCGGTGTCATCGGCAACGACATGGTAAGCAGCGGCAGCCTGGGTGAACTGGTCCTGGAGCGCGAGCCGGTGTCCGGCACCTACGCCAGCTCCAGCCTGGTGATTGCCGGGTTGCCCGGCCTGGCCGAAGCCGAGCCGCTGGACGAGCTGTCGTTCAATCTCAACTACGGCACCGCCGATTCGATAAACGGGGCCTTTCGGCGCAACCCGGCCGCGGGCTGGAGCAGCGGGCCGCTGGTGATCTCCAACCTGCTGCCCCGCCTGGACAACCGCATCCTTGTCGTGGGTCGCCGGGGCGGCGCCCCGGTGGCCACCTGGCAGGCGGAGGCCTTCGACATCGACGAGGGCGAGCTGTTCGTGGAGATACAACCGCAAAAGAGCGACTGACCATGAACCGGGCGACAAGGGCAATGCTGTTTTTTCTCCTGGCCGGGATGCTGCTGGCGGCCTGCGGCCCGGCCGACACCGAGGTGTGGCTGCGCATCGAGGAAGACGCCTCGCATCCCTGCCTGGGAGCCGGCCACCTGCGGGTGCGGGTGCAGAACAACGACCTGCAACCGGGGCCCGTCTTCGACGAGTTCGCCGTCTTTTTCGACAAGGAGACCATGCAGTGTCGTATCGGGGGAGAGTTCCGCTATCCCGGCCTGCCTCCCGGATCCGGATACACCGTGGAGATGAGTTTTTCCGACTCCAGCACCGAGGATCGGGGCCTGCTCAGCGAGGTGGTCAGCAACGAATTCTCGGTCTCCGCGGGAGCGCCCATCCAGGAGGTCACCATTTCCCTGTACCGCCGGCCGGGTGTTTCCCAGGGCACCCTCATCGCCTACCAGCCCGGCGACTGGGGGGTTGTGGGTGGCATCAGCATCCTGCAGTTCCGGGTAATCAAGGACGGGGAAGCCACTCCGGTCAGGGCCTACTACGTGGCCTATGATCCCCAACTGCGCCCCGATCCCTTCCCCCTGGTGATCTCCAACCTGCCGGCCCCGGTGGACCTGGAACTGTACCACTTCTACCTGGAAGGACTGGACGACCAGCAGCGGCTGTTGCGTACCTGGAACGCCCCGGTCTACCTGCAGCAGGGCAGCGTATTCGATCTGCAACTGTAGGTGCGGTTTTCCACTCCGGCCGCGGTTTCCACAGGAGTTCGGCCGGCGCGGGTCGTTCCTGCAGGGCAGTCAGGCGACCAGGTGCCGGTGCAGCGATTCCTGGCCGGCACGGGTGAAAAAGCGGGTGAACTGCACCCCGAAGCCACCGCTGCAACCCTGGCTGCGGCTGCCCAGGCCGAAACGCCTCACCCGGCCGGAGACCATCACCGAGTTCACGCCGTCGGGCAGGCAGACCACCAGGGTGACGCTGTCCGACCATTCGGGCAGCACCGGGGCGCTGAGGAAGGCTCCGTTTTCCGAAAGGTCGAGAATCTCCACCGGGAAGAACCGCCCCTGGTACTTGATGGTGCCCTCGAGCAGGCGACGATCGCGCTCGGAACTTCGCCTCTCCCGGGCAGGGCGTCTGACCAACCTCAGCCTGGCAATCGGGGTCTTTTTCATGCCTTCCCTCCTTGTGTAACCACTTTATCCTACATTTATATACATGTCAAAAAAATGACTACATTGTCCTACATGGTATTTGCCCCTTGCCCCTGCCTCGCCGGCAAGTATATGTTATTCAAGCCATTGCCCGTTGCGGAGGAGGTGCGGTTGAGCGAGCAAAAGACAGGGCCACGAGAAGCGGTGGTGCTGCTCAGCGGCGGCATGGATTCCGCCACCTGCCTGGCGGTGGCGTGCTCCGAGGGGTTGAGCTGCCACGCCCTCACCATCGACTACGGCCAGCGACACCACCGGGAGCTGCAGGCGGCGGCCGGCATCGCCGCCAGCCTGGGGGCCAGCGAACACCTGGTCATGCGGGTGGAACTGGACCGAGTCGGCGGCTCGGCGCTGACCGGTGACATGCCGGTGCCACGGCGACCCGCCGAGGGAATACCGGTTACCTACGTGCCCGCCCGCAACCTGGTGTTTCTTTCCCTGGCCGTGGCCTGGGCCGAGGTGCTCGGGGCCCGGGCGGTCTACATCGGGGTCAACCAGGTGGACTACAGCGGCTACCCCGACTGCCGGGGCGAGTTTCTCGAGGCCTTTCGCCAGGCGGCCCGGGCCGGCACCCGGGCCGGCAGCGAGGGCCGGCAGATCGAGATCAGGGCGCCGCTGCTCGATCTCGACAAGCCGGGAATCATTCGCCTGGGCAGCCGCCTGGGGGTGGACTTCGCCCTTACCCACACCTGCTACGATCCCGACTCCGCCGGCCGGGCCTGCGGCCGCTGTCCCGCCTGCCGGCTGCGCCTGGAGGGGTTCCGGCGCGCCGGCCTGAGCGACCCGGCTCCCTACCAGCCCGGTGGGCGAGAATAAACTGTTGCCCGCCGCCGGCCGTCCCCCTATACTGCGCGGCTGATCGTTTCCAGGAGGTGCGAGCCGTGGAATTCAACCAACGTTCCATCATCTCCATCCGCGACTTTTCCCGCGAGGAGATCGAATTCGTGGTGGGCAAGGCGCTCGAGGTCAAGCAGGGGCGCTGGCACGACGCGCTCAGCGGCAAGGTGCTGGCCTCGCTGTTTTTCGAACCCTCCACGCGAACCCGGCTTTCCTTCGAGGCGGCCATGGTCTCCATGGGGGGGCGGGTGGTGGGGTTCGCCGACGCCGGGGTGAGCTCGACCAAGAAGGGCGAGTCCCTGGCCGACACCATCCGCACCGTAACCGGCTACTGCGACGTCATCGCCATGCGGCACCCGGTGGAGGGCGCGGCCCGGCTGGCGTCCGAGGTGGCCGGGGTGCCGGTCATCAACGCCGGTGACGGGGCCAACCAGCATCCCACCCAGACCTTCCTCGACCTGTTCACCATCCACGAGGAGTTCGGGCGCCTGGATGGCCTGAAGGTGGGCATGCTGGGGGATCTCAAGTACGGGCGCACCGTGCACTCGCTGGCCAAGGCCCTGAGCCTGTTCGAGGTCGAGCAGGTGTTCATCTCCCCGCCGTCGCTGCGCATGCCCGAGGGCATCATCGAGGAGCTGCGCCAGGGCGGCACCGCCTTCCAGGAGGTGGAAGAGATCGACCAGGTGCAAGGAGCGCTCGATGTCCTCTACGTCACCCGTATCCAGAAGGAGCGCTTTGCCGATTTCCAGGAATACGAGCGGGTGGCCGGCGCCTACCGCCTGGGACACCGGGAACTGTCCGCCCTGGGCGGCCAGTGCCGGGTGATGCACCCCCTGCCCCGGGTGGACGAGATCAAGCCGGAGGTGGACTCCGGCGGCAATGCCATTTACTTCCGCCAGGCCCACAACGGCATTCCCACCCGGCAAGCCTTGCTGGGTCTGGTCACGGGGACGATATCATGACGGAGGACAGGGCCCGCAAGGTATACGCCATCGACAGGGGTACGGTCATCGATCACATCCCCAGTCCGCTGGCTCTCAAGGTGGTGGAGATCCTGGGAGTGAAGCAGGAGGGCATCCTCACCATCGGCATCAACTTCAAGAGTGCCAAGCTCGGCAGCAAGGACATCGTCAAGGTGGAGAACCTCAAGCTCACCGAGTCGGTGACCGACCGGCTGGCCCTGGTGGCTCCCACCGCCACCATCAACATCATCGAGCAGGGGCGGGTGGTGGAGAAGCGCCCCATTCACATTCCCCGCGAGTTCCACGGCCTGCTGCGCTGTCCCAACCCCAAGTGCATCACCAATGTCGAGGAGGTGACCACCGTCTTTCACCTGGAAGGCGAGCCTCCGCACCCCGCGGTACGCTGTCATTACTGCGAGCGACTCTACAAGAATCCCGGGGAACTGGTGGAGTAGGGCCCGGGTGCGTCAACGCTTGCGGCCGAACAGGCCCTTCTTTTTCCCGGCCACCTGGGAGCCGCTGACCTCGGCGTACTGGCGCAGCAGGCTCTCCTGCTCGGCGTTGAGCTTGCGGGGAATGGTGACCCGTACGTGTACCTGCAGATCACCGCGGCCGTAGCCGCGCAGGCGGGCCACTCCCTCGCCGCGCAGGACGATGACGTCGCCGGGCTGGGTGCCGCGGCGAATGTCCAGCTGCCGGCTGCCCTCGATGAGCGGCACCTCCACCGTGGTGCCCAGCGCCGCCTGGGAGAAATCGATGGTGACCTCGGTGTGCAGGTCGTCGCCGTCGCGCAGGAAACGCTCGTCGGGCTCGACGTGCAGAAACAGGTACAGGTCCCCCGGCGGCCCGCCCCGGGTGCCGGGTTCTCCCTTGCCGGCCAGGCGCATGCGGGTGCCGTCGTCCACCCCGGCGGGAATGGTCACCGAGACCTGGCGCTGGCTCTGCACCTGGCCGCTGCCCCGGCATTCGTGGCAGGGCGTCTCCGCCAGGTTGCCCTCGCCGCCGCAGGTGGGACAGGTGGTGGTGATGGTGAAGAATCCCTGCGACTGGATCAGCTGCCCGCGCCCGCCGCACTGGAAGCAGGTCTTGCGGGCACTGCCCGGTTCGGCCCCGGAGCCCTGGCAGACGGGGCAGGGCGCCGGATGATCCAGGGTCAGCTCCCGCTCGCAGCCGAGCACGGCCTCCTTGAAGGTGATGGTCAGATCGTGACGCAGGTCGGCCCCGCGGCGTGCTCCCGGGGAGGAACGACCCGGCCGGCCCCCGAAGGAAAAGCCGAAGAATTCCTCGAAGATGCTGCCGAAGGAGGAGAAGATGTCGTCCACCGAGGAGAACCCCGGCGAGAAACCGGCCCCGCGCAGCCCCTCCCTGCCGAACTGGTCGTAGAGCTGGCGCTTCTGGGGATCGCTCAGTACCCCGTAGGCCTCGGCCAGCTCCTTGAAGCGTTCCTCGGCCTCGGGGCTGCCCTGGTTGCGATCGGGATGATACTTGACCGCCAGGCGGCGATAGGCCTTCTTTATCTCCGCATCGGAGGCGTCACGGCCGACACCCAGTATCTCGTAGTAGTCCTTTTCCACGTTCTCGTCCGCCCGCGGGGTTCGGCCGGGATTGGCTCACTCCGCCACGCCCACGCGCACCCCGGCCGGCCGCACCAGCTGTCCGGCCAGGGTGTAGCCGGGGCGCAGCTCGTCCACTACCATACCTTCACGTTCCTTTTCCACCTGCTCGGTCATCAGCGCTTCCATGGTGTTGGGATCGAAGCGCTGGCCGCTGGTTGGTATTCTCTCCAGGCCGATCTTCTTCAGCGAATCGTCGAGTTGGCGCAGCACCAGCTCGATGCCCTGCGCCAGCTCGGCGGCGGGGGCGTCGCTCCGGCAGGCCTGGTGCAGCCGCTCCAGGTTGTCGAGCACCTCCACGAACGGTTCCGCCAGCCGGGCCCGCTGCACCTCCAGGCGCCGCTCGATCTCGCCTTCCAGGCGCTTGCGGGTGCCTTCCATGTCGGCCAGCGAGGCCTTGTGGGCCTGGATGTATTCCCGCAGCTGCCGGTCCTTGTCCTCCAGGCGCTGCTCCAGCTCCTCGACGTAATGGGGCTTGTCGGGCCGGGGCTCGCCGGCGATGGCGTCGAGATCGACGTCGTCTCGCAGCCACCAGCGTTGATCGCGTACCACAAACCCCGCCGGCGACTTTTCTTCCTTCTGGTCCATGGCAGCAACCTCCCTGCGGTAATGCTTACAAGTCACCGTAAAAACTAGTCACAGGGCGGCCGAAGTCAATAGGGCCAGCCATTTTCCCACCCCGCCGGGGAGGCAGGCGATAACCAGCCCGGCCCGGGCCCGTTTCTGCAGCTCGGGACCCGCACCCATTGCCTGCTCCAGCAGCCGGCGGGCCCGGCCGGGCTGGCCGAGAGCCAGCCGGGCCCAGCCGGCCAGCAACGCCGCCCGGGCATCCGGCCGTCGAGCCAGCAACGGTTCGCTCCACTTCAGCGACAGCCGGGGCCGGCCCAGCACCAGCCGGGCGGCGGCCAGGCGCAGGGAGGCGGCCGCGTCGCCGGCCGAGGCCCGCCGGCGCCAGGAGCGCAGCCTCCGGGCGGTCAGGCCGGTGAGGCGGGCCGCCAGCGGATCGGTGGGATCCAGGCGCTGGGCCACGGCCAGGAAATAGTCGGCCCGGGCGGACTTCCCGGCGACCCGGGCCCGGTTGCCGGCCAGCAGCCAGGGGCGCTGGGCTGCCCGCCGCCCCAGTACCGGCAGCAATCCGGCCGGTATTTCCTCCAGGGCCGGGGGCGGGGAGGGTGCCTGGAGCTCAAGGAACCGGTAGGCGGATTCGTCGCCTCCTTCCTCCAGCGGGGCCCAGTATTCCACCACCGGCCGGTCGTCGGAGTTGACCGGCAGCCCGGCGGCCAGGTGACGCAGGGCGGCATCGTCGAAGTGGCGCGACAGCGCCAGCCGGGCCGGGTCGGCCAGGCCCACCCGCTCGAGCTGCCGGCGTATCTGTTCGTTGGCCAGCAGGCGCCGGGCGGCGGCCAGGGATACCCGGCGGGGCCGGGCGCCTCCCACCAGGATTCCGAAGTGCAGCGGTGCCGAGTCGAACACCCACAGCGAGGTGGCGGGGAAGGCCGCGGTGAAGGCGCCCAGCACCGAACGCAGGGAGCGGAAGGGCTCCTGGCCGCGCAGGGGCACCCAGGCGGCCGCCAGCCCGCCGGCGGCCAGGCGGCTTCTGACCAGGGTGAAGAACTCCCTGGTGTACAGGGCGGCGTCGGAACGGTAGGCCAGGTCGGTGCAGTCGTTGACGATGATGTCGTAGCGTACCTCCGTCCCCAGCAGGTGGGTGCGGGCATCCTGCACGAGCAGCCGGTATCCCGGCGGTCCGCGCCCGGGCAGGCCCCCGTTGAGATGGGAAAACCAGCCGGCCGCCCCGAGCACGGCCTCGGAGATCTCCACGCAGTCGACCCGCAGTCCGGGATGGGCCAGGAGCGCCCGGCTGGTGGAGCCGGAGCCGAAGCCCACGGTGAGTACGCGCCGGGCCCGCGGGTGCAGCAACAGCGGCAGGTGAGCCAGGGTGTACTGGTCGGCCAGCATGGCCAGGTCATCGCCGGCCACGGCCACGGCATCGACGTACAGCCGCCGCAGCCCGCCGGGCAACTGCACCACCGCCACCGAGGCCTGACGCCCCTCGTGGTAGTAAAGTACCTGCCCCAGGTGACGCACCCAGCGGGGACCGGCGGCCTGCAGTCCCAGCCCGGCAGCAACTATCACCGCCAGGGCGGCAAGGCGCACCGGGCGCCGCTGCCGGCAGCCGGCCAGCGCCCCGGCCAGGGCCAGCAGCACGGCCTCCAGCACCAGGCTGGCGGAGAGCCCCAGGCCCGGCACCGCCAGCAGGGGAACCAGCAGGGCACCGGCGACGGCGCCGGCGGTGTTGGCGGCCAGCAGCCGGCCGGCCGCGGCGGCACCGGCGAACGTGCGGCAGGCGGCCGCGAAGGCCAGCGCGGAAAAGAACGCCGCCGGGGCGCAGGCCAGCAGGGCCCACAGCAGGTCGGACGTTCCCAGGGCAGACCGGGAGGGTGTCGGCCCGGCCACCAGCAGCACCCCCAGCGACCACAGCAGCGCCCCGGCGCAGCCCAGGCAGGCCCGTACCACCCAGGAGCGAGCCTGGCCGCGGCGGGCCAGGTGCGAACCCAGGGCCGCCCCGGTACTGGCCGCGCCCAGCACCACCGCCAGCAGCGCCGCCATGGCGTAGACGGTCGAGCCGCGAAACAGCACGAAGGCCAGCAGGCGGCTCCAGGCGGTCTCGGCTCCCAGCAGGGCGAACCCGCACAGGGCCAACAGCAGGTAGACGGGACCCGGGCGGGAGGAACCCGGCGCGGCACGGGTATCCTCTCCCCGGCGGCTTCTCGTCTGCCGGTAGAGCGCAACCGCCAGCGCCGCCCCGGCCACCTTGGCCAGGCTGCCCAGTGCCAGCAGGTTGCCGATTCCCAGCAACGGTATCACCAGCATCGCCACCAGGCAGCCGAGCAGGCCGGCCGCGGTGTCCAGGGCATACAGTACCCCGGCGCCCGCTCCCCGGCCGCTGCCGTCTGCGGCCCGCACCGCCGCCGCCAGGGGGAAGGTGGCTCCCAGCAGCAGGGAGGCCAGCGCCACCCCGGCCACTGACGCCGCCGCACCGCCTCCCAGCACGGGCAGCCACAGGGCGCCGGCCCCGAGCAGGTGAGCCAGGGCGAACAGCGCCCCGGCGGGACGGTGGCGGCCGGCCAGCAGGCGACTGGCGGCGAGGGAGCCCGTACCCAGGCCGAACATGTAAGCCGCCAGCAGCAGCGAGGTGGCCGCGGTGGTGGTGCCCAGCACCGTCACCAGCAGCCGGTGCCAGCCCAGCTCACAGGCCAGGGCCGGCCAGGCGGCCAGCAGGTAGCAGGCGGCGAAGACGAACCGGCGCGACCGCGGGTGGTCGGAGGGGAAAGAAGGAAGCCTGGTGTCGTTCCGGGTCGAGATGATCGCTCCCGTTTGTTCAGCGCAGGACCTCGAGACGCCAGCCGCTCTGGCGGGAGAGCAGGGCGGCGGTGGTACCGGCCGCCGCCCCTGCGGCCACCACTCCCACCAGCGTCCAGAACCACCAGCTGCGGTACCAGGCCGGGCCGGCCGGAGGCGCCGGCCGAGGAGGTGGAGCGACGGGACCGGTCTGCCCGGGCGAGGTCGGACCCGTGACCACGGGAGCGGGCCGCCGGTCTCCGGTCATCCAGGCCGAGACGCGCCGGGACAGGCGGGCCAGTCCCTTTTCCGAGGCATCGAAGACACCCAGCATGGTGATCTTCGCCGGCCGGCCGCCGGCCATGGCTGCTTCCACCACGGTGCGTCCGCCCAGGTGCTCGATGGCCACCAGCAACAGCCAGTCCGCTCCCAGGGCCCGGCCCAGGGCGACGGCATCGTCCGCGCTGGCGGTCGCCAGCCCGGCCTTGGCCAGTCGCCGGCGCAGCCTCACCCAGCGTATGCTCCGGCCTTCCTGCAGGAAGACCTCCTGGCGGACGTTGGCCCCGGCGGCGACCTCCACCAGGCCGAACCAGGTGCGGTAGCCGTCGAGCCTGAGGGTGGCGTAGTGGCTGCCGGGCAGGACCGCCGGCACGGTGACCGGCGTGCGGCCGGCGGCACGGCCGTCCACCAGCACCCAGGCCCCGGGGGGCTGGGAGATGAAGGAGATGGAACCGCGCACCTCGGTCAGAAGGCGCCGGCGCACCTGTTCCATCTTCTGCACCACCAGGGGATTGTAGCGGGTCTCGTCCGGCTTGAAGGACGGATCGAGCAGCAGCACCATGCGGTAGTCGCGTGCCGCCAGCCGCTCGAGCCCCAGCGCCTGGCGGGTGGCCCCCAGCAGCAGGTGCGCCTTTTTCACCTCGTCGAGCCGCGGCAGGAAGGGAAAGATGGAGCGCAGGGTGCGCAGGGCCTCGGTCAGCCTGGCGATGGCCTGGCGCGGCCGCAGCCGGTGGTAGTGCTGCTCGCCCAGCTGCAGCTGGCGGCAGGCCTTGCGGTAGAGTTCCTGCCAGCCCGGGGCGGCCGGTTCGGTGAAGACGGCAGCCAGGTGCTTGCGCCCCAGCAGTTGCCAGCCCGGCTGTGCGGATAGCCTTGCCTCCATTTGCTCGAGCAGCCTGGCATCGGCATCCCGCCAGTCGGAGTCCTGCTGTCGGGAGACATCGAGCAGGGCCACCTTTTCCCGGTCCGCCGCCGGGGCCGGTCCACCGCCCAGCAGCAGGCAGATTATCACCGAGGGTAGAAGCACTCTTGTCATGGTTGCAACCTGTCGAGCAGCAGCTCGGGCCACAGGTCGATGGCGTCTGCGCCGGCGGACCAGTCGGCGGTGGTGGTGCCATCGCTGTCGCTGTCCACGCATGACACCTGCAGTCCCAGGAACCAACCCCGCTGGGGTTGTCCCGGGGCCAGTCCCAGGTCGGCCCAGGGCAGCTGCAGCTCCACCCGGTAGCCCTCGGCCAGGGTGGTGCCGCTGGCCCGGCCGGTGAAGGCAAAGGCATCGTCCTGCAGGGAGCCGGGTTCATCTCCGCCGGCATGGGCCTCGAGCGAACCGGCGCTGATGGTAATGGCAATCACCCGCAGCGGTTCGGCCACGGGCGGGGCGGCGTTGGCCAGGTCCAGGCGGAAGATGACCCGATCGTCGTCTTCCAGTCGTCCCGATACCATCACCTCGTCGTCGGGAACGACGGCACTGAGCAGCAGCCTCTCGTCGTCCCAGGAACCACCGAGCTGGACGGGACCATCGCTGCCAGCAAAGAACACGCCGGGTGAATCCGCGGCCAGCAGCTGCAACAACGGTGCCGCCGGGATCAGTTGTCCGTACTCCGCGGGCGCCGGGTCTGTCTCCTGCGAGCGCGGATCGAAGCGCCAGGTGAGCACGCTCTCCGGCCCGGACCCGTCGCTGTCGATGACCCGCAGGTCGAAAGGCAGGGGTTGGTTCTTGCCGGTTACGCTGACGGGCAGGACGACGTCGAGCAGGTAGCCTCCGCTGACCTGGCGGCTGGCGGGTTCTCCCACCGGCTGCAGGCCGCCGGCCCGGTAGCGGCCATCGGCTCCCAGCAGCAGGTCGCCGGAGGGCAGGTAGATCTTGACGGCGTCTCCCTGCTCGAGGGCCTGGCCGTCGCCGGCCGCCTGCACCTGCTGGTCGCGCACCCGCAGCCGCAGGTGCAGGCGTTCGGGAGCCCACAGCGCCCACAGCACCGCGGATATGTCGTCGGCGCCGGCGGCCGAGCCCGATTGCAGGAAGCTGCCGTCCAGGCGCAGCGCCGGGGCATGTCCGGCGAAGGGATCTTCCAGGGCCGCTTCCTCGGGAAGCAGGCGGGCGGCCACCAGCGCGTCCAGGCGGGTGAAAGGCAGGGCCAGCACCTGCCGCTGGCCGCGCCTCAGCTGCAGCGGTGACGCGTAACCGGCCGACACCGGTCGGCCCAGCTCGTTGAGGCCGAGCAGGTAGGGCATCGCTCCGGCCGCCAGGTCCACCAGCCCGGGTCCGAAGCTGGCCAGCGGGCTGAAACTGCCCAGCGACGAGGCGCGCCCCTGCTCGTCGAGCAGGCCCAACTCCACCCTGCTGACCAGTTCGAAGGGATCCTGCACGGGATTACGGCCGAGGTGCAGGGGCACGGGGCGCAGCTGGAAGGTTCCTTCCTGCTGGTCGGCACAACCGGCTGCCGCCAGCACCAAACCCGCCAGCAGGAAGAAGCGCAGGTCCCTCATCTTGGCCTCCGCCCGCGGCCGTACAGCCCCAGCCCCAGCAACAGCAACAGCAGCACGGCCCCGGGGGGAGGAATCGGGGAGGTGCTGGAGCAGGAGCAGCCACCGCCCCCGGCCACCACCAGCACCTGGGTGAAATCGGGTTCGCTACGGCGCTCGCTGTCGTCGCTCACCACCAGGCGGAAGACGTACACGCCCTCGCGGCCGGCCAGGAAGGAGGGCCGGGCGGTGGTGCTGCCCTGCAGCGCGGCCTGCTCCGGCCCGGAACTCTGCTCCCACAGGAAGGTGAGGTTCTGCCCGCGGCTTCCGGAACCGTCCAGGGTCACGGTGGTTGCCGGTTCCACCACCTGGTCGGGTCCGGCCTCGGCGAGCGGCGGACCGTCGTAAACCCCGCCATCGCTTCCCCCATCGCCTCCGTCACCACCGTCAACGCCGTCGGGCTGCTGGCCGCCGGGAGCGCAGCGGTCCTGCTGGCACCGGCCCGAGGCGCACTGGTGCTCGAGACCCGGCTGGCACTGGCCGCGGCCGTCGCAGAAAGAGGGCGAGGTGTACACCCCGGCGGAGCAGCTGGCCCCGGCACAGGTCGTACCCGCCGCCGCCAGGGCGCAGGCTCCCTGGCCGTCGCAGCTGCCGGTTTCCGAGCAGGTCTCCTCGCCGGGCTGGCAATCGTCGTGGGGATCGGTGCCGGCCCGGCTGAACAGGCACAGCCCCGGCCCGCGCGCGTCGGCGCAGCTGCGGCAGGGACCGTCGCAGCTCAGGTTGCAGCAGACCGCATCGCGGCACAGCAACCCGCCGGAGCAGTCGCCGTCCTGCTGGCAGGCCTGTCCCAGGTCAGCCGGGGCCTGGCAGAGGCCGGACTGGCAGCTGAACCCGGGCCAGCAGTCGCTGTCCTCGCTGCAGTTGCTCGAGCAGCTGCCGGGGCCGGCCGCCATGTAGGGTGCGCAGCTGCTGCACTCGCTCGAGCAGCCTCCCTGGGGTCCGGAGGAACAGGTTTCCGCGGCGGTGACACCGCTTCCCGGACCCCCGCCGGCGTCGCAGAATCCCGCCGGCCGGCACTCGCTTTCCGCGCCCCAGCCCAGCCGACCGCCCAGGCAGACCCGGTAATAGGAGTCGTCCTGGCAACGGCGGTAGCCGGGAGGGAAGATCTCTCCGGCGGCCACGCAGCCGATCTCGTCGGAGCTGCAGATGGCGCCGCTGCCGCTCCAGTCGTCGGGGCGGCAGAATCCCCCGCTGCAGGCGGCGTCGGCCTCGAGCCCGGCCAGCACGACGTTCTCGCAGGACTGGCCGTCGGCCAGATCGGGCTGGCAGGTGCCCGCGGCCGAGCAGAAGGCCTGGGGCTGGCAGTCGTCGTGGCTCGAGCAGGTGTCGACGCAGGCGCCCTGGAGACAGCGGCCGGGGCTGCAATCGACGGTACCCGAGGTAACGCAGTCGCCGGCACCGTTGCAGCTCGCGGCACCCAGCAGCAGGTTGTCCTGGCACCTGGCCGGGGCGCACTCGCTGCCGGCCGGCCACAGCTGGCAGGCCCCCTGGCCGTCGCAGACGCCGGTGGTGCCGCAGCTCGATTGCTCCGAGGCGGGGCATTCGTTGTCAGGATCGCTGCCGGCGGCGCTGGGCCGGCACAGGCCCTCGTGGCCCGCCTGGTTGCAACTGCGGCAGGGACCGGTACAGGCTTCCAGGCAGCATACCCCGTCGCTGCAGTAGCCGTTCACACAGTCTGCCTGCTGCTGGCAAGGGGAGCCTATTCCCTCGGGCAGCCCGCAGGAGCCGGCCTGGCACTGGTAGCCGGACCAGCAGTCGGACTCGTTGGTGCAGCTGCCCAGGCAGCCCGCGGGACCGGCCCGGTAGGGTTCGCAGGAGACGCACTCGCTGCGACAGCCGCCGCCGGCACCGCTGGTGCAACCGCCCGAGGTGCGGTAGCCGCTGCCGGGACCACCGCCGGCATCGCAGGGGCCGGCCGAGCAGGCCTGGACTTCGCTCCAGCCGGCGGCGCCGCCCTGGCAGAAACGGTAGGAGGTGTCGTCTATGCAGAGCACGTAGCCGGGGGCGAACCCGGAGCCGTCGTGCATGCACAGCGAGGGGTCGGAACTGCAGAAGGCGCCGCTGCCGTCGAAGTTGTCGGCCAGGCAGTGGCCGCCCAGGCAGGCGGCGGCACCGTCCTGGCCGGGCCAGACGTCCTGGCAGGAAGCGCCGTCGCCGCGGTCGGGCTGGCACTGGCCGCCGGCATCGCAGAAGGCCTGCGGCTGGCACTGCAGGTGGCCGCTGCAGGAATCGGCGCAGGCGCTGGCATCGGCGCACTTGTACAGGCCGCAGCTGGCACTGCCACCGTCCAGGCAGGAGCCCTGGCCGTCGCACTGGTCGGGCAGCTCGGCCTGGCCGTCGGCGCAGCTGCCGGCCCCGCAAACGGTTCCCGCCGGCCACAGGCGGCAGGCTCCCTGGCCGTCGCACTGGCCGTCGCCGCCGCAGCTACTGGCCGGCTGCTCCGGGCACTCGTCCAGGGGATCGCTGCCGGCGGCCGCCGGCACGCAACCCGGCCCCGAGCCGCTGCACACCTGGCAGGGGGGGCACTCGTCCAGGGGATCACTGTTGGCGGCCACGAAGCTGGCACAGTGGCCGGCGTTGTCGCAACGGACGCAGACGTCGCACACCGTCAGCGGGCCGGGGTACTGGCAGCCACCCTGGCCGTCGCAGCTTCCCGCGCACAGGCCCTGGCCGCTGCACTCGCCGTCGGGATCCTGGCCGGCCGGCACCGGGGTGCAGGTTCCCGGGGAGCCGGCCACGTCGCAGCGGTGGCAGGGAGCGGTGCAGATATCGGCGCAGCAGACGCCGTCGATGCAGTGGCTGCTCTGGCACTGGGTGTCGGAGTTGCAGGTCTGTCCGTTGGGCAGATCTCCCACGCACTGGTTGTCGACGCAGGGTATGCCCTGCTTGCAATCCTGGTCGTCGTTGCAGGTGGTGGCGCACTGCAGGCAGGCTCCCTGCTGGCAGTCGTCGACGTCGGCGTAGATGCCGCAGTTGCTGTAGCAGTCCTGGCCCGACCACAGGCCGCCCTGGCAGGTGTACAGGTCGCCGGAGTAGCACAGCTGCTGGCCGTCGCCGACGGCGCCGCCGTCGGTCGCGGCGCAGGCGCCGGGATCCTCGCAGAACTTCTGGCCGTCCGGCGCCGGGGCGCAATTGCCCGACAGGCAATGCTTGTTCTCGCTGCAGCTTTCCCCGTTTTGCTTCTGGAACTTGCACACGCCCATGAAGCCGAAGGTGGGATCGCAGTAGGCGTCGGGATCGCATCCCTCGTCGCCGATGACGAAGCAGGCGAAGTCGTCGCAGTCGACGCACTGGCCCTCCTCGCAGGCGTGCACGTCGAGGTAGGCGCCGCAGTCGTCGAAGCAGCTTTGCACCGACCAGGTGTCGACGGCGCTGCAGGTGGCCACGTCTCCCCGGTAGCAGGTGACGGTGCCCGCGGCCACCGCCACCCGGTTGCCGTCGATGCAGTCGTGACCGGACAGATCGTCGCGGCAGCGGCCGGCGCCGCCCGGGTCGGGAGAGCAGATGCCCGAGTTGCAATCGCCGCCCGAGCTGCAGCCCTTGCCCTCCACCCCGGCCGGCAGGATGTCCTTGTACAGGCGCACGTCGTCGATGTAGATGTTGTTGCCGCCGGAGCTGCGCCCGCGCAGGGCCACCCGGGCATCGGCCAGGTTGGTGTACTGCCCCAGGGGGATGACGTGTTCCGTCCAGCCGCTGCCGTCGGTGCGGTAGAGGGTGACCACGGTGTAGAAGTGCTCACCGGAGTCGCTGCTCAGCTGGAAGTAGACCCGGTCGTTGTAGGAGGAGTAGTCTCCGTCGTGGTACATCCACAGGCGGCATTCGGCCACCTCGGCCCCGGTCAGGTCCAGCGCCGGCGAACTGATGCGCGCCTCGGCCCCGGAATCGGCGATGGAAGAGTTGAACTCCACCATGTGGCTGCCCTGCCGGGGCGAGCAGCTGGGGCTGCTTCCCGAGGACACCACCGACCAGTCGGGATAGATGTTGTAGTCGCTGCCGATGGTGGTCTCGCTCCAGGGCGAGATGGAACCGTCGAAGGTCTGCTGGTGTACCAGGGTCTGCGCCCGGGCGGCGGGCGGCACCAGCCCCGGAAGCGCGAGCAACATCGTGAAGCTGGCAAGCAGCATCGCCGGGCGTTCGCGCTGGCGACAACCTGACGAAATGGGCCACCGGCCCCGTGGCATGATACCTACCTTTCCCTACAGCCCCTCGATTTCGTTAGAGTTTAGGGGTGGCCGGGGGCTGCTGTCAAGCTGTTGCCGGGCGCCGGCGGCGGTATTCCAGCCAGCGGTCGATACCCAGCGCGCGGCGGTCGAACAGGGCGACGTAGGCGGCCAGCAACAGCCAGCCGCTGTCGCGCAGCACGGTCAGGTAGGAAATGGGATCGTCTTCGGCCACCGACTGGGAGGCGAAGCAGCCGCAGGACATGTCGAGCCCCCGGTGCAGGGCGCTGGCCAGGGCTACCAGGAACACCACCATCATGCCCGCGCAGGCCAGCGCCGCGCCGCGCGCGCGCCAGCCCAGGATGAGCATGAGCCCGGCGGCCAGCTCCACCCAGGGCAGGGTCAGGGCCGCCAGGTTGACCAGGGAAAGCGGCAGCATGTCGTAGGTGGCCACGTCCAGGGCAAACTCTGCCGGGTGGGCGATCTTGTGCAGGCAGGCGAAAACGAACACCCCGCCGAGATACCAGCGTGCCGCCAGGCCCAGCCAGGAATGGACCGGGTGGTTGATGAACCTATTCATGGCGTGCATCCTCCGGCCTGGGAGCGGCCGTCCCTTCCCGCAGCGCGGGCGCGCCCCCGCTGACGAAGAAGACATTGCGAAATCCCTTGCCGGAAAGTTCCCGGCCCAGCTGCTCGCCGCTGTCGGGGTTCTTGCCGTCTCCGTAGACGACCAGCCGGCGGGCCCGGCGGCGATTCAGCCGGAGATTCAGCTCGTCGAGAAGCTTTTGGGGCACCGGCTCCAGGTAGTCGAAGGGAATGTTGATGGCTCCTTCGAGATGCCAGGAGGCGTACTGCGCGGGCGAGCGGGCATCCACCGGCAGGCTGTCGGCGGCACGGACCATCTCGTCTCCGGGCTGACAGGGGGTAACCTCGCCTCCGGGCACCGGGCAGGGAACCAGGGTCTGGTATTCCTTCTCGGCCAGGTAGGGGATGCGCCGGGGATGAAACAGGTTCACCAGCAGGCCCAGGGCGCTGGCCACCAGGGTAAGTACCACTGCGTCGCGCAGCGCTCCGCCCAGCCCGGCCAGCAGGCCGGCAGGGATTTCACCGTTCTTGGCCCGACCCGTCATCAATGGCGGTTCTAGCGGCCGGGCTGCAGCCTGTCAAGCAGGCGCAGTCCCTCGCGGGCCTCCGCGGCGCGGGCGGGGTAGCGTTCGAGCACGCGCTGGTAGGCCCGCCGGGCCGCGGCGAGTCGCTGCAGCTTCACCAGGCAGGAAGCCTGGTCGAGCAGGGTCTCGGCGGCCAGCGGGTGGGCGGGAGCGGCGCCCAGCGCCCGCGAGGCGGCCGCCACCTGGCGGCGGCAGTCGCCGGCGTTCATCCAGGCGCGGGCCAGCAGGAACAGCGCCTGGTTGCGGGCACGGCCCGCCGGGGCCTGGTCGATATATTGCTGCAGCAGTCGTGCTGCCTGCCGGGGCCGGTTGTCACCGAGCAGCCGTCGGGCTTCTTCCAGAGCGCCGGCCTGTTTCTGCCCGTCGTCTGCGACGCTCTTGCCACTGGCGGCCCGGCGGGTGCGCGTGCCCGGGCGCGGCCGCTGTTCGGCGGCGACATCGGCAACGCTCCCCACGGCAGCTTCCTCTTCGGTCAGATCGAGTGCTCCTCCGGCCGCTGCCGGGGCGGGCGAGGCGGATGCCGCCGTCGCTGCCGGCGGCGGAGCGAAGACCCGGGATTTTTTCTTGGCGGCCGGTCGAGCCGGTACCGGGGCTTCTTTCCGACGGTAGCTGGCCGCCTCGTCGCGGTCATGCCGGTTTTCAGCGGGAACCTGCTGCGCGTCGGCTCCCGCAAGCCCGCCCCGCGGCTCCGGGGCCAGGCGGCTGCCGGTGTCGCCGGTGCTGGTAACCTCCCGCTTGGCCGGAGGCTGGCGCCGGGGGCGCTTGCGGGCGACGCGGGCCGGCCGGGGGGCGGGAGACTTGCTGGCGGCGGTCACGCGGCCGGCAGCGACCCCGGTATCCGGGCGGGGGATTTTCTTGTCCTTCTGTTCGCCTGCCGGCTGTGGAGATTGCGCCTCCGCCCGGGCCGGTAGCGGGGCCGCCGCCGGCTCCAGGGCCGTTGCCTTCTCCTCCTGGCGGGCGACCACCCCGTCGATGGTGACGGTGTCGGTCAGGGAGAAAGTCCGGGGACGCAGCTGCTGCCAGGAAAGCACCCCCACCACCACGGCCACCAGCCCGGCGGCAGCGGCGGCTGCCAGCGGCTGCCAGTGCTGCAGCCACCAGCTGCGTCGCGCCGGCGGCCGTTGGGCCAGTTGCCGGCGCGCCTGCTGCAGTACCGGCCCGGCCACGTCTTCGATCTCCAGGGCGGCGTTGTCGGCCCGAACCATCTCCAGCACGGCCTGCAGCTGGCGTACCTGCTCGCGGTGCTCCGGGCAACCGGCCAGGTGTTGCTCGAAGGCCTGCCGCCCGTCCTGGTCGAGTTCCCCGTAGAGGTAGTCGACCAGCATCTCGTCGGCCTGCCGGCAGCCGTTCTTTTTTCCGGTGTCGCTCATGACTAGAGCTCCACTCCCTGGGCTTCCAGGTTGGCCCTGAGGTTCTGCAGCGCGTAGCGCATGCGGCTCTTGACGGTGTTGAGAGGGGCGCCCACCAGGCGGGCGATCTCGTCGAAGGGCACTCCCTGCTCGCGCAGCAGAAACACTTCCTTCTGGTCGTGGCCCAGGGCTTCTATGGCCCGGCCGATGTGCCCGCGCAACCGCCGCTGGTGGGCACTTTCGTCCGGGGGGGTCTTCCCGGAGTCCAGGCGTTCCAGCAGGCTCATGCCTTCCTCCCGGGCCGGGCTGTCCAGAGACTGGTGGCGCCGGTGTTGCATGCGCCGGTGGTGGTCGATGCACAGGTTGCGGGCGATGGTGTAGAGCCAGGTGGTGAACTTGGAGCGCCTCTCGAAGCTGTCTCGCCGGGCCACCACCCGAAGGAAGACCTCCTGGACCAGGTCCCGGGCCACCTCGCGATCGGCCACGAAGCGGAAGACGAAGCGGTAGACCGGCGCCTGGTGTCTTTCGAGAAGGATCTCGAAGGCGCGCACCTGGCCCTTCTGGAATTGCCGCATGAGCTTTTCATCGCTCGACCTTTCCACTTGCCGGCCCGTTTCTCGGCCGGGCCTTGATGACTATTGACGCCCCACGGGCCCGGCCGGTCTGTAGAAATCGTCCTGCCGCCAGTTTCACTTCGCCACCGGCGCAGGCTAGCACGGCTTCCGGCGGGACTCAATCACTCGGCAGGCGCGGCAACTTGTCGTAGGAAAGGATTAGACGTACGTCGTGCGCGTAGGCACCACGGGGATTTTTCTCCAGGTAGAGCCGGTACATCCTGCGAGCCATCTGCTCCCGGCCCAGAAATTGATAGGCACTCCCGGCCAGGAGCCAGATGTCCGACTTGGGGCCCAGCCGTTTCTGTGCCTGCTCGAGCACCGCCAGGGCGGCTCCTTCCCGGCCCTGCTCGAACAGGCTCAGCGCCAGTCCGTAGTAGGCGGCGGCGCGGTCCGGGTACAGGTGCACGGCTCGGCCGAAGGCCACGGCCGCGACCCGGAAATTGCCCGTACCCAGCCGCTGCCAGCCTTTGCGCAGCAGCCGGCGATAGGGACCGCGGTAGGTATCGATGCCTCCCGAGCGCCGGGCCAGCAACTGCAGGCGCCGCCGCACCCGCTGCTCTTCACCGGGCAAGTCGATCGGGTTCGCCCCGACGCCGGCGGCCGCTGCTTCTGTGTCCTGGACCGGGCGAACGGGCCCGGGCGGCGTATCCATTGGTGCCGTGGCCACCGGGGCGACTGGCCGCCGCTCGGGTTCACGGGCCGGTAGCGCGGCAAACACCACCCCTCCCAGCAACAGCCCCCCCAGCAGGGCCAGGGGCAGATCCCGCAGCCACCAGGGCCGGAGGAGGGACGCATCTTCGGGACCGGTACTGTCCGGGGCCCGCAAACGGGCCAGGAAATCCTCCGTGACCTGGGGCAGGCACCACGGGGCCGCCATGTCGGGCCAGGCGACAGTCGTCGTGTTCCGGCAGGCAACGGCCCTTGCTGGCATGGAACTACCTCCAGTCGAGTATGAAGCAAGTCGCATGCCACTTCCACGACCCTCGGGACAACGTCCATGGTGCTGATGTTGTTGATTAAGTTATCAGCGGCCCGTCAAGTTGCCGGTGGTCTTTTTTACCCCGGCGGGTAGATGACAACCACGGTTGGCGTTCTTGCCTGCGTTCGTGAGGAGTGGTCGCAGACGTTTGACCGGCAACGAGTTGTTGTGTGAATATGGGGACGTGGACCATGCGCGGGAGATCGAGATGGAAGCCGAATCGCTGGAGCGTTTCTTCACCAATGCCCGGGTGCTGAGCGCCCTGGATGCCGAGGGCCGGCGCCGGCTGATGGAGGCCGCCGAGAAGCTGCATTTTGCCGACGGGCAGGAGGTGGTCCGGGAAGGAGAACCGGGAGATGCCCTGTATGTCATCGTCGACGGCAAGGTATCGGTGGTCATAGATGACCTGGGCAACAGCAAGGAAGTAGCCGAGCTGAGCGATGGGGCTCTGTTCGGGGAGATGGCGGTCATCACCGCCCAGCCCCGCTCGGCCACGGTTCTGGCCCGGGGAGAACTGGAGGTTCTGCGTATTCCCCGCCAGGTGGTGCTACGGGTGCTGGCGGACTACCCCCGCCTGAAGGAAATCATCGCCAAGCTGAGCGTGGCCCGCTCGGAGCAGACCCTGCAGAAGATACTCGAGGACTAGCCCACGGTTACAGCAACTGCTGCAACTTCTCGGCCCGGGCTCGCAGATCGGCCTCGCTGGCCGTCTGGGATATCGTGCGCAGGCGCTCCTTGACCGACAGGCGCCGGGGCACCTTGGCCAGGCCGGGCAGAACGACGGACATCTTGTCCACGGCCTGCAGCACGAGCGCCTCGTCGTCGTGCTCCAGGGTTCTCACCAGCACTTCCCAGTCGTCGGGCAGGCCGAATCGTTCCACCAGCTCGTCGATGGCCTGGCAAACGCCTTCACCGGCCGGGGCGTCGATCACCGCCCGCATCAGCTTCAGCTTGCCGGCGGCCCGGCGATTGACCCGCGGCCGGCGAGCGGCCTTCTTGGCCCGGGTGGCCGGTTCCTGCTGCTCCGGGGCGGCCTGCGACGCCTCTTCTGCTGCTGCTTCCCGGGCCTGGGCGGCCGGGTGCTTGCCCGCCTTCCGGAGCAGCTCACCGGCCAGGCCCTGGTCGAAGAGGCGGTCGAGATCCGCCTTGTAGCGTTCGTAACGAGTGGAATGCTGGGGAAGTTCCCGCTCACCGTTCTTGCGCTTGCGTCGACCGCCCGGGTTGTCACGCCGCCGGTCGATTTCACGCCAGCTTTGACGTTCAGCCATGCACACACTCTCCTGCCACCAAGGGAACTTGCTGTACAACCAGGAAATCCGACTTTCCCCCACCCGGCAACTTCCAATATAACGCCTGCCGCCGCCGGCGTCAACCCCGGGCTTGGTTTCAGCAGCAGGGAAGAGCGGGTTGTGACGTCTGCTTTCTATGGCGCGAGTTGTCCGGGAAGCGGGGGGCGATGCCGTTTGTTGACATCCTCGGGGTGACCGGTGCTAGGATGCCACCCGGCAGACGCCGCTCTGGCAGGAAGGAGATGACATCGTGATCAAGCCCGCCAGGATTGTGGTTCTTTTCCCGCTGCTGTTGCTGCTGGCCGGGAGGCCGGCGGCGGGGCGGGACTACATAACCATAAACGATCCCAACTTCCGCCCCTATCCCCTGGCCCTGGCTCCCTGGAAGGACCTGGGCGGCGGCCGGGACATCGTCGACAAGGGCTACGACATCCTGCGTTCGGACATGTCCATCACCGGGGTGTTCAAGCTGCTGGATCCCCGCTCCTTCATCGCCGATCCCCGGCAGGAGGGCCTGAGCTCCGCCTCCATCAAGTTTGCCGACTGGATCAACGTCGGTGCCGAGGGACTGGTAAAGGTGGGGGTGGTCAGGAAGGGCAAGGAAGTCATTCTCGACTGCCACCTGTTCGACGTGGCTGCCGGCAAGGAGGTGCTGGGTCGCAAGATCCGCGGCCCGGCCGGAGACCTGCGCCGCCTGGTGCACACCTTTGCCGATGCCCTGATCAGGCACTTCACCGGCACCCCCAGCGTGTTCTTCACCAGGATCGTCTTCGCCAAGAAGACCAACCAGCGCACCAAGGAAATCTGCATCATGGATTTCGACGGCTTTCACGAAAGCTGCGTGGTGCGCAACGGTTCCATCAACCTGCTGCCGGCCTGGAGCAGCGACGGCCGGGGGATCTTCTATTCTTCCTATTTGCACGGCGGGCCGCACCTGTACTACCTGGACCTGCGTACCCGCAAGAGCCGGGTGGTGAGCAAGTCCCCGGGCTTGAATATCGGCGTGTCCGCCTGCCCCGACGGCAAGCGCATCGCGCTCACCCTCAGCCGGGACGAAAATGCCGAGATCTACTCCATGAACACCGACGGCAGCAATCCCCGGCGCCTCACCCGCGACTGGGCCATCGATTCCTCCCCGGCCTGGTCACCCGACGCCAAGCGACTGGCCTTCGTCTCGGAACGGGCGGGCACCCCGCAGATCTACGTGATGCAGGCCGACGGCAGCGGCGTGCGCCGGCTCACCTTCAAGGGCAACTACAACCAGACACCGGACTGGTCACCGCGCGGCGACTGGATTCTCTTCAACGCCCGCGACGAGCGGCTGGTCTACGATATCTTCCGCATCAACCCGGAAAGCGGTGAGATCGTCCGGCTCACCCAGGACCAGGGCCACAACGAGCATCCTTCCTTCAGCCCGGACGGAAACCTGGTGGTGTTCTCCTCCACCCGCACCGGCGAGTCCAAGCTCTACATCATGAATGCCGATGGCACCAACCAGCGGCTGATCTCGCGGCGCAAGGGCGAGTACACCACTCCGGAGTGGGGGCCATGGCTGGAAAAATGAACCGCTGCTGGCCGCTGCTGGTGCTGTTGCTGGCGGCCGGCTGTCCCAAGAACATTCCCCAGGCCGAGATCGACGCCACCAAGACGGCCCTGGCCGGCCTGGACGAGACTGCCGATTGCGCCCCGGAGACGACCCGCGCGGCCCGGGAGATGTGGGAAAACGCCCAGGCGCTGCTGCGCGAGGAACGTTTCGAGGAGGCCAAGACGGCCCTGCTGGCCGCCCGCCGCCTGGCCGAGAAGGCCCGCCAGGAGTGCCAGGAGAAGAAAAAACGCCAAGCCGCCGCCAAGCCGCCGCCACCCGCGGCCCCGGCCCCGCAACCGGCAGCCGCCAGCACCGAGCTGCCGGCCGGCCCGGACAAGCTGCAGACGGTGTTTTTCGGCTTCAACGAGGCTCGCCTCACCGACGAGGCCCGGCAGCGGCTGGAGCAGAACGCCGAGTACCTGCGCCGGCACCCCGCGGTGCGCGTGCAGGTAGAAGGACACTGCGACGAACGGGGCAGCACCGAGTACAACCTGGCCCTGGGCGAGCGCCGGGCCCTGGCGGTGAAGGGGTTCCTGGTCAAGCTGGGCATCGAGCCCGGCCGGCTGGAGATCATCTCTTACGGCGAGGAGCGGCCGCTGGACCCGGGTTCGGGTGAGCAGGCCTGGGCCCGCAACCGCCGCGCGGAATTCCGCGAACTCAAGTAAGCGCATCTCCTGCCGATGAAACCGTTGCAGACGCCAGGGAGGACGACGTCCATGGATCTGACCATCGAGCGGCTGGGTCCGGCCAGGATTCATTCCCCGCTCAACCTCTCAACCCAGCTGGGCGACCAGGTGTGCAATTTCGTTCCCGACGACGAAAAGATTCTCTACGACGTGTCGCTGAGTGCCTGCCGGACCTGTCGCCGGGAAGGCGCGGAGACACTGCCGCTGGCCTTCGAGCGGGCCGGCCCGCGCGAGAAGATCTACTTCGATCCCAGCAAGGTGCGGGCGGCGGTGGTCACCTGCGGCGGCCTGTGCCCGGGCATCAACAACGTCGTGCGCGCCCTGGTGATGGAGCTGACCTATCACTACGGGGTGAGGCACATCTACGGTTTTCGCTTCGGCTACGCCGGCATGGTACCCGATTTCGGCTACGACGTGCTCGATCTCACCCCCGAGCTGGTGCGCGACATCCACCACGACGGCGGCTCGTTGCTGGGCTCCTCGCGCGGGCCCCAGGACCCGGAGGTCATGGTGGACACCCTGGATCGCATGGGCATCGGCATCCTGTTCACCATCGGCGGCGACGGTACCCACCGCGGCGCCATGGCCATTCACGAGGAGATCTCCCGGCGCGGGTTGAAGATAGCCGTGGTGGGCATTCCCAAGACCATCGACAACGACATACTGCTGGTGGAGAAGACCTTCGGCTTCGAGACCGCCTTCTCCATCGCCATCGAGGCCATCCGCGCCGCCCACGTGGAGGCCTCGGGGACTCCCAACGGGGTGGGACTGGTACAGCTGATGGGGCGGCACTCGGGCTACATCGCCGCCAACGCCGCCCTGGCCGAGCCCGATGTCAACTGCGTGCTGGTGCCCGAGGTGCCCTTCGTCATCGACGGCGAGCGGGGCCTCGTCGCCTGGTTGCGCCGGCGCCTGGAAAAGCGCGGCCACGCCGTCATCGTGGTGGCCGAGGGGGCCGGGCAGGAGTTCCTGGGAGGCAACCACAGCACCGATGCTTCCGGCAACGTCGACCTGGCCGACATCGGCCTGTACCTGAAGCAGCGCCTCACCAGCGAGCTGAAGGCCGCGGGCGTGTCGCACAGCCTCAAGTACATCGATCCTTCCTATATCATCCGCTCGGCCCCGGCCAATCCCAACGATTCCCTGTTCTGCGCCACCCTGGCCCAGAACGCCGTGCACGCGGCCATGACCGGGCGCACCGGCATGCTGGTGGGCATCTGGCACAACATCTTCACCCACGTGCCCATCGCCGCGGCCGTGTCCGGGCGCAAGCTCATCGACCCGGAAGGAGAGCTGTGGCGCTCGGTGCTGGAGATCACCGGCCAGCCGGCCGCCTGGCAGTGACACCCGGACCGCGGGTCGACACCTCGCCATTCATAGCAACTGCATGTGTTTCAAGGTGTTGGCGGCACGTTTCATCCATGGTCGACATGGTCGACAGTCGACCATGTCGATCCTGAGACCCGGTGTGGCGCGGCATGCAACGCGGGACTGTCCCGCGGGTTTCAAGTTGTCAGGCCGCAGACTCGGCGGCGACGTCCCAGCCGGGAAAGACCAGCACCGCGGGATGGCACTTCAGGGCCCGCGCCAGCACCTTGGCTCGTTCCACTCCGAGCCTGACGCGGTCGTTTTCGATGGCGGAAATCGTCGACTGGGGAATGCCGGTAAGGGCCGCCAGCTGGTTCTGGCTCATCTCCTGCAGTTCCCTGATGATGCGCACCGACTGGCCCACCGACACCTCGACGTGTCGTCGGGCCGGGCGATACCGTTGACGTGCCATGGCCTACTTCCTCCGGTAGTCGTGGGCGGTGATGTCCACGACCTCGACCAGGATTTCCCGGCCCACCACCCGGTAGATCACCTGCTGCTTTGCTCCCAGGCGTGAGCTGCGGTGCTGCTTCCACTTGCCGTGCAACACCTCGTCGTGAAACCCCTTGATAAGGCGCAATCCCGCCGGGCCGGAGATGCGCACGATGTCTTTCCACTTCTCGTAGCGCCGCAGCACCTCGAGCGGGAGGCGTCGGACGAGGCGGCCGATGCGCTGGTGTTCGTACACCTCCCACATAACACTTAGTTACTATACTATTTATGGTATGTCAAGGGCACCTGCGAATGACCACAATGAGGCCCGGCGCCGACCGGGCAATGGGGGTGGGGTGTAAGGTCGCCGCTGCCAGGCTTCTTGAGCTGTGGTTCGTGCACCGGGGGAGGTAATAGTTCACTTGTTGATCGGAATTAGTCGCGTCCCGGTGCCACCAGGTCGAAGCCGGAAAGCTCCAGGCCGGCCTGCCGCTGGCTTTCGTCCAGCAGTCGCCGGGCATCGACGTCCGCCGCCTGCAGGTCGACATCGAGCA
>Ga0190359_1000471_pt1 | contig 27040 bp, 51 predicted proteins | sample 48721823_MG_FD_161269 | JGI IMG/M metagenome (GOLD analysis project Ga0190359, IMG submission 161269) | Hydrothermal vent microbial mat bacterial communities from Southern Trench, Guaymas Basin, Mexico - 4872-18-2-3_MG | ecosystem: Environmental > Aquatic > Marine > Hydrothermal vents >... | reverse complement strand
GCAAACCATTTGTGGAGGTAACTTAAATGAAGAAATTAGTATTTATTGGAGTTTTAGTATCTTTTGTAGTAAGTATAGTTTATGCTTATACTCCTCCAGATTATGATAATGTTACTCTTACTCTTGGAACGGGATATACTCCTCCAAATTATGACAATGTTACACTTATTTTAGGATATATTTCTGATACAACCCCACCAACTTGTTCTTTTGATGTAACTCCAGCAGACATATTAGCTAATTCAACAGGAGAATTTACAATATTAATTAACTGCTCAGATGCTTCTGGAATCAATAACTCAAGATTTATATCTACAAGAACCTTAGAAGGATTTGTTACTAATGGAATACCAAACCATTGGAGTATAAGACCTCCAAGCAATAATAAATCTGACCCTTGTCCAATATGCGGGGAACAGGTATACAGAGCAGATGGCAGGAATGATGGAAAATGGTATGAAGACCTTGGCTTGTTCTCAGACAACTTTACTTATGCTGTAGCAGGAAATGATAGCCCGCATGTAACAATAACAAATGGTTCAACTTGGGCTCAATTAAATTTCAGTTTTTATGTAAGACCATCTGTATTCAGACAGTCATTATTTTTGAGCAGGGGAATGATGGAAAAGGAAGCAAAAAAGAATTATAGTATTTATAAAAATAATGGGTTGCTAATTAAAAATTGGGATATGGAAGCAATAAGAGGCAGTGAAAATTACACTATAATCCCTCTCTTTGATATGGGATATTTAGATTCTCCAAATAAAGTTTTAGAACTATATTACTGTAATAGCAGTTTTGATCCAACTGGATCAACATCGCCACAAAATGATGATGACAATTGTGTTTTCATTTCATCAATAACTACTTCAGATATTGATAATGTTGAATATACTTCAAGAAATAGCACTTATTTTAACAGCTTTGCCTTTGCAGTAACTAATGGAACAATTGGAGGTATTACTGCTTCAGATACTAATTATTTTTATCTTAAGAGTGAAGTTCCAGCTAATAAAGCATATTTAATGAGATATGCAAATGGTGATTCAGGAACTAATGTATCTTTTGCAAATTCAAAAGTAGCATGGACTACTTCTAATAATGGAGTTACTTTTACTCAAGCCAGTTTTACTCCTGATTTACAACTTAATGTGATTAAAGGTCAAGATGAAGTTCAATTAGGTGTTTATGTAGAAGATAATGCTGGAAATAACTACACTAACTTTACAGCATATACTGATGAAGTTGGAGATGTAAATTATCCAATAACCAGACCTATAATAAAACACTATTGCCAAGGTCCTGGAGAAACATGTTCAAATGGTGAAGATTGGGATTTAAATGGAACTTACAATGGTATAATGGCAATTCATATAGGAACATCTAAAGATCCAGATGGTGTCGGCACTGTAAAGCATTCATTATATTTAATGAATACTGATGGAACTTTAAATTATACAATTAACTCAAGCTTCTATTCTGTTGATGATTCAGATATTCATATAGATTTTAATACTTCTTTAGTTCCTGATGGTGTTTATAAAATGAACATAACTGCTCAAGCTGACGATAATCCAGCAGATATACAAAGTTATTTAACTGAAAATAATTTCACTATTCTTCAGAGTAAGTCTTTTAATATAACTTTAATAGGAGAATCTCCAGTGGCTTCTAATGGATCAACTTTAGATATAGAATTTAATTCATCAGGAACAACTGAATCCCAAGTAGAACCTTGTGTGGTTAGTGGATCTTGCCAGAATGCTGGATCTTCATTGAGCATATTTGAGTTCACAAATACAGGTTCTGTTAGTCTAAATTGGTCTGTATGTATTAATGACTCTATGCCTAGCAGCATAAATATAAAATGCGGAGGAACTAATTCATATTCTTCAGCAACAAATGTTCCAGTATGTTCTGCTGGAAACCTAACATTACAATCAAATATAGCTGTAGATTCAACTGTAAAAGGATATTGCTGGAGTGACTTTACAACTGCTCTAGCATCAGACACAACTTCAAGAGCAATAACTCACTCCTCAATAGAAAGTTAAAATGGAAAACCAAATACCAATTCAAAATAAAAAGAAAAGCAAACTTTACTTAGTTATTGGAATAAGTTTAGGAATTTTTGTTGTTATTTTTGGAATTTCCCAAGTTTTGGGATATGTCAATAATTCAAACAGTGATAAAAAAACGATAGACGTAAATCAAGAAAAACAAGGTGAAAATACCGTTTCTACCCAAGATTCGCATCCGAACCCTACCTATTTGGACAAAATAGACACTTCTAAGACTATTTTGGACAAAAGATTTGATTCAAAAGATAAAATTACTCTAAATCTTGAAGCTGGAAGATATTTATTAAGCTTTGCTCCAGATGCAGACATATTAGCATATAAAGAAGGTAAAAAATTATATGCTTCAATTAAAACTTCAAAAGAAGGAGATTATTACTTCGATATAAATAAAAATGAACCAAATACATTTATTATTGAAGTAAATCCACATCCAATGACTCACATCATGCTCGTAGAAACTGCGAGGTTTAAATGAAAATGGAAAGAAAAAACCAATTGCTAATAAGTTTAGTAGCAGCATTTGCTATATTAGTATTGACAGTGTTACCAGTATCCCAAGCAACCGAAACTGTGACTACAACAGCTCACTTCAATGTACCTAGTGTAGTTGCTTTTCAAGTGACTTTACCTGGAGAAAGTGCAGTTGAAAGTGCTCCTGGAGGTACTGCTACAACAGATATAGAATTCAACTGTACAGATAGTGGCGGAACACAAGCAAATGTAGACGCTAAAGTAGTTGGAGGATCAACACAAGCAGATGGAACACCTATATATAGTATTGACAACGTTGGAACTGTAGATCTAAACTTGACTATTGCGATAGATTCTGCTATGCCTTCATGTATGACTTTACAAGGAGGTACAACTTATGCAACCATATCAACTACAATAACAACTACTCCAGTAACAATTGTTAATGACTTTGCACCACCCGATGCAGCTCAAGCATATTACTTACAAACAGACTTTAGCTCATGTGTTGCTAGTGACTCAACTACAAGAACAATAACAATAAGTGGCGATCAATCTTAAAATAGCAATTAAAAAAGAAAATGGGAATAGAAAATCTACCTAGCTATAGGTATCAACAAAAACCTAAGAAGAAAGTTAGCTTAGTGTTAGCTTTTGGAATACTTACAATCTTTATAATAAGTATTCTTTCAATTGCATTTATTAAGGAAACTGTAGCTAACAAAAACAAACCTTATTCAGATTTTTTAGATAAAGAATTACTTAAAGATTATCCTAATTGTGACTTTAAATTATCTGATCCAAGTACTTGGTTCAATCACAGAACTGGAGTTGAAGGATTACCTACTAAAATGTTTTGTCAATTACCAGAAAAACCTAAAGACTTTGAACGGTGGAAAATTATATACCAACATGGTAAGGTAAGTGACCTTTCTAATATCCCTACAAATGTTTGGGCTCAACCAGATGTATCTCCAAATTGGAATGGTCAAATATTAAGATTATTACAGAATCCAGATCCAAATAGAATTGGAGCTGGCTATGCACCACAAATAGACTATGCTGATGTGGGAACTACTGTATCTCCTGGAGATGAAACTGAAGTCAATTTTATAGTCAGAAATATAGCAACAACTATCTTTTGGATAGGTATAAAACTTGAACCAGTATATCCTAAAATGGGAAGTATTGATTACCAAGATATTCATATTAAAACCATACAAGATCCAAAAACAGCTGAAGAGTGCTTTGATATAAACATAACTCCACAAGAATTTGCATTAGCACCAAGCTTTCCAGTATTTGTATGGGATGACAAAAACCAAGCATATTATGCAAGGATGATAAATGTAAAAATAAAAGCCAAGCCAGATTGTCCAAAGGGGCATTATGTCTTAGGAATTAATCCAACAACACCATCTCAAGAGTTTAGTGAAGAATATATGCTTAAAGAATACAAAGGTAGTAGATTACTAAATAAATATTCTCCAATTGGGGGATCTAAATCAAATGTTGGAGCATTTATAGGAATTGATAGACCTTTCTTTAGATGCTTCATAACAGTTGAATAGGAGGTGAAAAATGGTAAAAATAGTAAAAGTATACAAAAATCCAAAGTATACTTCTAGAGGTAATTTGAAGTCGTATACAAGTATAGGATATTGGGTCTGGGATGATAGGAAAAAACAATATGTTGAAAGTAAAGGTAAATTTATGCCTAGAGTATTTAGAACTAAGAAATCTGCTCAAAGATATGCAAATAAATTAAAGAGGAGAAGGTAAAAATGCCAAATAGAGACGGAACTGGACCTGAAGGAAAAGGTCCAAGAACAGGTAGAAGAAAAGGCAGATGTAGATAATGAAATGGAAACAGAAGCTAGCACGAAAAAAAAAACATGGTTATTGCTAGCTCTGCTTATAATCATGACAATATCAATGTGTAAGCAAGCACAAGCAACAGTACCAGAACATACTTCTAGTACTATTTATTTCAGAATTCCTATATTCCTAAGAAGCTTGATAATTAAAACAACGGATTCTTTTGCTAACAATGAAATAATTGTTATAGGTCAAATGAGAGTAAACAATACTTACAATGATTCTGAAGCATTTATGCAGCTGCAGTTACCAGCTAATTTCACTCTTATGGATAATGATACTCTCAAAAAACTATCTCCTTATGTTCCTAATGGTGGAGAATGGGAAGCTATCTGGGTTGTAAGGGCTCCAAATACTACTGGAAATTATTCAATAAATGTGACAACATTTTCTGATACTGCTACTAAAAACATAACTATTAGTGAAGCTAGGATGGGGGAATCTGACTTACAAGATTGGAGTGTTGGAGTTATGCTAGTATTTTTATCAACTGCAGTCATTTTAATATACTTAGGATCAAAGCTTGAAGAAGAACACGGAGCAATTAAGATATTCCTTTACTCATTTAGTTTATTAGTTTTGCTTTTGGGAGTTAACACCACTAGAATAATGGTTGAAGTTTCAAATGGAACTAAATCTCTATCTGATGTTGGCTCAGCAATTAACACTTTATACATAATATATATTCCTTTACTAATGTTCTTAGTGGGATATGTATTCATATATTTCCTTACAATCATTGTACATTCAATGAGGTTTAAAAATGGTAAGAACGAATGACCAAGTAATCCAGAGGATCTCAATGGATTTATATAAAATCCTTGGGACTATAAAAAAGAAAAATAAGTGCTCTTGGGCAGATGCCTCAGTAATCTTAGCAAAAAGATTAGAGAAATATAAAATAGAAATGAAAAAGCTTCAAATTAAAGAGGATAAAAAAGAATGGGGTTTAAAACTATAAAAGGAAAGAAAGCAGACATAATAGACTTATTTTTTATAATGCCTATGTTCTTAGTTATAATTATTGCTGGTTTTGCTGGGTTAAAAATATATCATGCTTACTATGATTCTGTAAATGACTCTCTTAATGACCAAAGCAGGGAGATAACTACTTCTGCTGGTGCAGGATTAGAGCATTATGACTATGTAATATTATTCATATTCTTTGGATTAGGAATTGGAGTAATACTTGGTGCATTCTGGATTCAGACACATCCAGCATTTTTCTTTATGTCACTGCTCTTATTAATAATAGCTATCTTTATGGCACCAATATTTTCAAATGCTTATATGACTTTTGGTAATGATTCTGCTCTAAGCACAGAAGTAGCAAGCTATCCTATGTCAGGATATATTATGGAATACTTGCCTTTATTTATAGCTATAGTTGGAATAATCGCCTTGATAGTAACTTATATGAAGTCACCATCAGGAGGTGCAGTATGAAACTAAAATTCATTTTAATAATAGTTGGAATTTTATTAATATTACCTATTGGTTTTTCAGGTTCAATTACAAAATTCCAACCTGGAAATTTATCTGCTGTTAACATATCTTTTCCTTCTGGAGGAGGTAGTAACTCAACTTATTATTTCCAAGTTCCTAATTATGTTTATTTTACTTCAGCTACAATGAACATAAGTGGCTTTCCTTCAAATATTACATTTATATCTTCCCAATCTGCTTGGGATGATACTGAAGATTCTCATAATTGTACTTTGACTTCAATATGTTATCAAGCTTATGATGAAAATTGGTCTAGTGGAGCTGGAACAGTTTATGATGATAGTTACCAATCAATTTATGAAAATTATACTTTACCTTATTCAAATAATTCTAAAATTTGTGGGATAAATGTTACATTTAAGAAAAGACAAAGTGGTGGAGGAAGGTTTAGATTTTATTTATTTAATTATAATATTAGTGATTGGGATCAAGTATATACTAACAATCAATATGCTGCAACAGGAACAAACTTCACTTTCCAATATTCCTTTGAAAATGATTCAGACTTTAAAATAAAATATATTAAAGAAGGCTATCCTTTACAATATAAATGGGGAGTAGATACCTTAAGTAATTTTGGAGTATATTTAGAAATATATGAAACTGAAATAGCATGGTTTAATTGTTCTAATATTTCTCCATCAAATGTCACATTAGACATTTCAAAGGATGGTGATGTTGAATTTAATAGTACTGGAACGTTTAATACTACTAACACGACTTCAGATTTTGCTTCAGAAATAAATGATTGGCTACTTAACAATTGTACTTCATCTACTTGTAATATCTTCATAAATGTTTCTTCGGATTCTGCTGGAAATGTTACTTTATCTACATTAAATGCTACCTATTCTTCATCAATAATAGACAATTGTAGTGCATATAATAATACAATCTTAAACTTTACTTTAAAAGATGAAGAAGATCCAACAACTACTTTAAATGGAAATATAGAAATAGTTATTGAAACACCAACATATAATTACACTTTTTCAGGAGAAAATGTAACTAATTATTCTCTTTGTTTAGCTCCATCTCAATCTTCAGTAAACATAACAAAAGCAATGATTGAATATTCATCTGAAGGATATGAATCTAGCAATTATTCAGTAAGAAACTATTATTTATATGATGCTACTTTATATTCTAACTCAACACAAGACATTGGTTTATATCTATTAAAAGATACTGTTGGAGAAAATGTTTTATTCCATACTACAGATTCTGCAGGGGCTAATTATCCAAATGTTTATGGTAAAATCCAAAGGTATTATGTTGGAGAAAATGTTTATAGAACTGTAGCAATGATTTATACAGACGACCAAGGAGAAGCATTAACTAACTTAGACTTATTAGACACTTGGTATAAATTTATCTTAGAAAAAGATGGAACTGTCTTAAAGAATACCAACCCAACAAAAATAACTTCAGATGAATATTACTTTAAAATATACACAACAACTAATGCTTTTGAGAATTACCTCTCAGCATTAAACCTTTCATATACATTCACTTACAACTCAACTACAAACATTACTAAATTAGAATATAACTCTGCTTCTGGATTAGTTAGATCTGTATGCTTAGATATTGAAAATGTTAAGTTATCTGGTAGAACTTCAATATATTCACATTGCGAAAATTCAACTTCAGCAACTATTTTCTATGACTTAACAAATGACACAGAAAGTGGAAAGTATTTTGCTTATGCTTCAGTAATAAATAATAATGGTAACAAGCAAACTTTAGATGTAATTGAAATTACAAGAGGATCTTCAGAAAGCCAAAATACTTTTGGAACTGAGGGTGTTGCTCTAACTGCTTTTGGTGCAGGTACTGCTATGTTTATAGGAATTGCTAATCCTATAGCACCTATAGTCTTAGGATTATTAACTATGGTTGGATTAGTTAAATTCGGTTTCTTTAACTTAGGAACTGCTACTCTTGTCAGCTTGTCTACTGCTGGAGGAATATTAATATATTATTTGAGGAGAAAATGAAAGGGAAGAAAGGTCTTGGAAAACTAAGTCTTATTTTAATAAGTATAGTTGTCTTTTCAGGATTTATAATAGGAATATCAGATTTTATTGGAAATGCTGCAAACAATTACAATAAAACAGACAATACTACTTTAAGTACATTCAATAAGATGGCTGAAATTCAAAGTAAAACTTCAGCTTATAAATCTGAATTAGAGGGTGGAGAAGTTTCAGGATTCTCAGCATTTACTCTATTCTTAACTGGAGCATATCATGCTCTTATGAGCTTGCTAAGCTTACCTAGTTTAGTTCACTCTATGTTAGGTGGATTAACAGGAACTGGCGGATTACTATTTCCAAGTTGGGGTGTTGATGTAATACTAACTGTCTTAACAATAGTAATTATCTTCACAATTATAAGTGCAGCTTTCAAGCACGAGGTATAAAAATGTATAACATAACTAACATATCGTACGGACTTACTGGATTGCTGTTGTATGCAAACCAAGTAACTGGAGATTTATTCGGATGGTTAGTGATATTTGCAATATTTATAACTGCTTTTTTGTTGTTAAGTAGCATTTATCCGCCAACAGAATCATTTGCAAGTGCTAGCTTCATGAGCACAATGCTGGCTGTACTATTTTGGATCATAGGTTTTATCCCAGATATAGCTTTATTGCTATTTGGAATTCTGTCAGCAGCATCTATTGGTTTTTTAGTGCTAGGAAGCAATACTTAAACTTCCTTTACCTGTTACATTTTGTTAACAAGAATTTATAAATAACTTTTGTATCTTATAATCTGTTCTCTGGCAAAGCCAGAGAACATTGATTACGAGGTAAAAATGTTTAAAAGTAAAAAAGCCGTATCTTTAGGAGATGCACCAACATTAATATTGACTTTTGCAGTAATTGTAATAGTGGCTTCTTTGATAGGAACAGTATTAACATCTATGCAAGACACACAAACAACAAACGGAACTGCATACAATATTTCAGAATATGGACTATCAGGAGTTTCAGGTTTTGCAAAGTTACTACCTACGGTTGGTGTAATAATTGGTATCGTAATGGTCTTAGTAGTTATATTTATGCTATGGAGACCTGCTGGCGGAATGGCTGTATAGATACCTAAATAAGATGTAGGATTTTTTCCTACATTTTTTAACTTTTTTTTCTTTATTTTAAGATATATAATGTGTCTAAATCTTAATGATTTATTTAATATCTTTTAAAATAGAGTATATTCTACACTTAAAATTAAAGGAGTGATAATATTAGACTTATTATTACTGAAACTAGTAGTATTATTACCCATATTTTTATTTCTTCTTCTTTTGTTAGAACTTTACTCCAGTTGCCTGTCCTTGTTTCTATAATCTTATCTTCAGGAGAATTTACAATTAAAATTGGCTTTAATTTCTCTCCAGTATTTTCTAGAAGTTTTGTCTTCATTTCACAAAGGAAGAGAAATATTCAGATGCCTATATCCTGAACAAGTAAATCTTACATTTACTCTTGTCAAACCATAAGAATAAGAGCATGAAGCTACTTGCTGACCTCTAAGTGAGCACTCCTCTTCACAAATCTTTCTGGCTTCAGCCCTGGTTTTCATTAAAGATGCAGTTAAAATCATTACCAAAACTACCAGCATCATCAAAAGCAAAATAGTTTTACGCTCTCTATCCTTTTTATTTTTAGCTAATTTCATTTTATTCCTCATAATACATTGGAGATGTTGTTTCTTTCTTAATTAAGTAAGCTCCCATGACCATACTTAAGACTCCAAAAAAAACAAAACCGATTCCATAAATAGGAAGTGTTTTACTTCCAAAGGAAACATAGCTTACTATTTGATTTTTAGCTGGATCTCCAGCCAAAGCAGTCATTGTGTAGCAAGCTATAATTCCAATGGAAATTAAAAGCCAACCTTTTATTTTATCTCTCATCGTCTGTATTTACATACCTTGACAGCTTTTGGTCTATACTCCCGCTATGGGCATTTGCATTTGAACCTTTTACTCTATGAACTTCTCTAAGATGCTCTCTCACTTCTTTTCTTGTTGAAAAAATCTTCTTACAAAGTTCACATCTATATATTGTCATTTTTACCTCTTAGTGATTTGTTTTTAAGTTTTTTAAAACCTTCACGATTTAAAACCATTGGACCTTCAGTATCCTCATAATTTATTACTAACTTTTCTATTTCATCAAATATTTCTTTTATTCTTTCTTTATATTTCATTTGCCTTTTAAAATCACTTATTTTAATCATATAACTTCTTTACCTCTTAATACCACATCTTCTGCTCTTCTCTGTCAAACAACTGATGGCAGGCAGGGCAGATAGCCCACTCTCTTTTAAATTCTACATCCCCGATCTTATAAAAATTAACATGCACTCTCAATTTATTCTCAGTCTTACAATGCGGACACAATACAACTTTATTAACTATTTTATTTTTTCTTTTTCTCATCTTATATCTTCGGTAATTTTATGATTTTAGCATGAATCTCTGAAAAACGAGTGTTTAATTTAGTAAATAATTCTTTAATATGAAAAGGTATCTCCTCGTTTTCATACTCTTTTTCTAAAGAATAATATATCTTGCTCATAAGATTACCACAAGTATTTAAATCAGATAGAAGAGAATTCCTAGTAAGTGCTGACATTCCAAACCTCCTAGAATTCTCTTCTGACATTTTACTCTGCTAACTTAATGCTTTTTTTATCGACTTCTGCGAAGTCATTTTCATTTGTTCTTGTGTTAAAAGTTATCTTCTTGCCTACTAATATTTGAGCTGGTTTTATCTTTTCATTAGGTATTAATTTAGCTCCCATTTTCTGAAGGAGAATACCTAAATCTGTTTTTTCAGATACTCTTTCAGGCATACTAAACTTAATTTTAGTTATATCTCCATTTATATCTTTAGTTTCTATAAATACATCCACATATTTTATACTTTTTCCTTTTATATCTGCTAGCCTTTCTGACACTTCCACAATCACTCCTTCATGTGCTCCATCTGCAATGTTTACCACTGGCTTTACTTCGACTTCAAAGTCATCTGGTTTTTGGGTATTTTGGTTTTCTTCCATTTTTTACTCCATCTCATTTGAGATTATGATGGTTTAAGGGTTGCTAAGGTTCTCCCAGAAACTCAGGTTAGTGTAATCGGACAACACTTACCTTAGCAACTTTCCTTCACCTCAAATTCATTTTTTATTCTTTTAACATTATTTAAGATTGAATTTGAAATCTTAGATTCTTCTGCTGAAATCATAGATTTAATGAAATTCTCTGTTTCTTTCTTAGTTAATGTTGGTGTTGAATCAATTGGTTTAGCCATTTTCTACCTCTTTTAACCATTTTTGTTTAAGTTTTTCAAAATCTTTTTGCTTAAACTCCCAAACAAGTATTCCTTTATATTCAACATTTGCTAATTTCTCTATATCCTTAAAAATCTGTTTCGCCGTTTCTTTTCTTATTTTATGTTCTTTTAAAGCAAGAGTTCCGCTTTCATCTAAACAATCAATAGGTTCGTATATTTCTCTTTTTCCATTTGTTGCTTTATAAATAAAGCTATGTTTATTTTCTAATTGTTTTCTTAATTTGTCGGGTCTAATTGTGCTTAACATTCTCTAATCTTTCCTCCAATAAATTCATTCTAACTCTTGAAGCAGCTATAATATTTGCCAAATCTTTACTTAAGTCTATATATATAAGATCAAGTATTATTTCCTTTCCTTCTTCTTTTATTAAGTTATATATGCTCCATGTAAATTCAATTTCATTTTTATCTTCGTTTTGAATTGCATAATTATACAATTCTTCATATTCTCCTATTTTAGTTTTAAATTGTTTATACATTAATTCCATTTAAATCCTCCTCCATTGTGTTCTTCTGGAATAGCTGGTTCGTCTTTATAGTTTTTCCAAGAAGAGTATATTCTTCTATTAAGCCAAAATTTCCTAATGTTTTTAATTCAACCATTTATACCTCTTAGGTTTAAATTCATAAATAAAACCTTTATCTAGCCAAAATTTTAGTATTTTTTTAGCATATTTCTTTGTTAATCCTGCATCTGTAATAAATTTCTCAAACATATCATAAGTAAATTCATCTCCCAATACTTTTTTTGCATTATCTAAAGAAATTGTCTTAATCATTTTTACCTCTTAGTGATAACTCCTCAAATTTGAATTTAAAAATTGGCTTTTCCTATAGCGATTGTCTGGGTAGTCCAAGAAGACAACCTTTTTTAACCCTATATGTAAATAAAATAAAATATATATAGAATATAAAATATATTGGACATACTGGACAACCTGGACATTAATTTTAGTCTTCATTTTCCTTAAATCTAACTCCCTTCCACACTCTTATTCTATTAGCACCTTCATCTTCTTCTCCTCTAGCAGTTATTCTTTTTTCATAAGCTCCATGGTCTTTCTCTAAGCTGTTTTTTATAATTTTATCACTTTCAATTTTAAGTTTATGTTTTTTACAATAATTTTTGTAACTATTTTTTAATTCCTCTTTAGTTACAAAAAAATCATAAGTTTTTGTTTCTTCTAATTCATCCATAAAAAAAGCTTCAAAAGAATTTGATTCTCTTAACCATTGAAGTTTTATTTCATCAGCAGTTTTATTATATGAGAATCCTTTCTTAAATAACCTATCAAGACCCTCTAAAGCCCAATTTAATAATCCTTCTAATTCAAGAGGATCAATAATTTTATCTAAGATATTTTCATCTGCGAGAAAAATATTGTTTTTCTTCCTTTCTTCTTCAGGAATTTTATCAAAATGTTTTTTTACGATAAATTGATTTGGAAATTTTATTAATATCCATCGGTTAAAAAAGGCATTATCATAAGTATATGTTTTTGGTAAATCATTACAAGCATTTATTATTTTAGCATAATTCATAAATTCAATAGCTTCTTTGAACTTTCTGTCTGCAGTTATTGGATCTTCTCCAACCAGTCTTTTAAACAAATCATCATTAAGTATTGATTTGCTTGAGCTATCACCACTTATATTTGCTAGTTTTCCATGTAGTTTCCAGAGTAGGAAATTATCTTCCATTAGTTTATGCAATGGAACAGATGAACAATTTTTATATCCTAAAAAATGATGCAATAATAAGAGTAATTTAGTCTTACCAGCATCAGTTCTTCCTAAAAGCATGTATGCTTTCTTTAAGAAATAACTTCTAACTAAACTAAATCCAAACATTTCTTGGATCAAAGGAACATCTTGTTCTCTAACTATTTCAGATATAAATTTTTTAATTTTAGGACAATCAGCAATAGGATTATAGCGAATATTTAGTTTATTAAAAAACTTCTTATTTGGATCAAATTCTTCCAATTCTTTAGTCTTTAGATTAAGTAGTCCATTTGCTACAGGAAGAATATATGGGTCTTCTTCTTTAAAGAAGTCTTCAATAGAAACATAAGTATCAACTTCAATTTTAGCTAATACTAAATTCATTAAACTAATACTATAAGCATTTCTAAGGATTTTTCTACAAATTTCATTAATATATGTGTCTCCATTTGGGATGTATATACCATTGTGATAAATCCAAATTTCTTTATCATTATTTCGGCTTTCTCTTATTGTATATATATGATTATGCTCTAGAATGTATTCTACTAATATTTCAGATGCTTTTACTTTCTTTTTAGCAATAGTTTCTTTAGGATTTGCAAGAATTTCATATATTCGTACTCTTATTTCTTCTAATTCTTTATTTTCTTCTATTTTTTCATTTTCTTTTTCTTTGTTTAGAATCAATTCTTCATATCTTCCAACCCACTTCTTTTTATCTTTAGGAGCGAGTTCTTTTAATAGTTTTATTTCTTCTTCTTCCATTTTGTAAGAGAGTTATTATCCTTTTTATGAATATTCTTATGACAATTAACACATAAAGTAATAACATTATTTAAAGTATAAAATAAATTAGGATAATCTTTAACAGGTTTTATATGATGTACTTGAAGGATAGTCTCTTTATTTGTTTTTCCACAATTTTGACAAGTGTAATTGTCTCTTTCTAAAACCATTTTTCTAAATCTTCTCCAAAGTTTATCATTTTTACCCATCCAAAGACTATAGTGAGTTCCTTTTTTGAATTCAACATAAACAGAGGAATCATAGTCTTTAACAATTATATTTGTCTCAGGAACAAATTCTCTATTCATTTTCTAATTCTTTAAGTTTAGCTAGAAGCTTCTGCATTTCTTTAGGAGTATAGTCCAAATAAGAGCTAGTTTTACTCTTTTTTTTGGTCTTTTCTCCAAAAAGCAACATATTTTCCATATTTCCCCTCTTGAACAGCAATAAATACTTCTGTATCTTCTTTTAGATCTAAGAATCTACACACATCAACAGGTAAATTAATAGCTAAACTTCCACCGTTCTTAAACAACTTTCTTTCAAATTTAAATATGTCTTTCATTTTACACCTTTTATTATATATATAATATCTATATAATATAAGTATTTAAAAACTTTTGTTTAATTTAAAATATTATTACTTTTCAGTAATTTTTTAAGGTCTAAAACAGTCAGATATTTGAACAATTTTCCAAGAGTCATCACAATTCCAATTCACTAAATCACAATAATCGTCTCCAATATTTAAGCTATAAAACATCTTGTCAGATTGTGGTTCTACATATACTATTCCCATATCTGATGTGTTTATAGCTACAAGATTATGAGCCGTGTTATCATCAAAATCTATTTCTACTAAGCAAGAATAGAACCCTTTTTTCCTGAAATGGTCTATAAACATATTTGAGAAAGAAGTACAATCAAAAGTGTCAGCATCATAAATTCTTCCATCTGTGTTGTCATCATTAATAAATTCCCTAAGGATCTTCAATGTTGGAGTATATAATTTCTTACTTTTGAGTAACTCCCCTTTAGAGTTTTCACATTTATTTAATTTGGTCTTGTAATCACTCAATTCTATTGATAGATTATTATTTATTTCTTTTTGTGAATATAAATCAGTTAAACAAGAAGAATATTTTGCTGAAATATTCATAATCTTTGTTTGTGATTCATTTAGTTCTTTCTGAAGTTCTAAGTTCTTTTTATCTAATTTTCTCGCTGCGGATCCAAAAGAGAACACAAAAACCAAAGAAACAATTAAGGATATAATTAATATTGTTTCAAGACTTTCTTTCATTTTATGTAATAAAGATTAATTATATGATCGTTCTTTTTTACTTTTTCAACACTAATCTTTTTTTCTTTCTTTAATATATCTAAAACATATCTAGTTCTTGCTTTATCAGAGTAATTTTCTTCAGGAACGCCTAATAAATCATTAATTTCAGGCAGGCTCAAATGTTTTTTAGAGTTTGACAATATTTTTATTATTTTATTTTTCCTTTCTTCTAATCTTTTGTTTTTAGGTCTACCCTTATGAATTAATTTTTGAATAGAAGAAGCTCCTGTTTGAGCAGGAGCTTCAGGTGTTTCTTTCATAGGTTTTGGTGATTTAAGCACGAATTCTTTGTAAAGGTTGTCAATAAAGTTGGTAATTTTTTTAGGTTCAACTTCTTTATCATTTGCAAAGAGACCTCTGTCTCTCATCGCTGCTAATAAATTAGCTATTTCATAAGCTTCACATTCTATAATTAATTTCATTTTAACCTCCAAGCAATCTCTTGTTTATGAATGACTTTACATTCTCTTTTCCTATTGGGCTGTATTAAATTCGGAACCTTGTCTTTTATTTCTTCTATAACTTTTACAACTTCATCTCTAGTCTTGTTATTCCAGCTTGCAATTTCTTCAATAGTCCAATCCATATATTCTTTTTCGTATTTTTTAATCGATGTGATTAGTTCAGATTCTTCTTTTGTTAAATCAATTAAAGTTCTAGTGTCGAGTTTCATTTTCCATCGCTTCTAAAGGACAGGACAGATTTGCTTGGAAAGAGATTATGAACCAAAATGGCATCTGCAACGAAGAACAACTTGGAGAAATGTTGGGTTGCAGGAATAGATTTAATCTCTTTCACTCTAAGCTCTGTCCTATCTAATGAGGGATTATTCATCTTTAAGTTGTCTGAAGAACTCTACTAAATTATCCCTTGCAGCTTCAACAAGAGAGAAGTCTACCTGCTTAGCAGGTGCAGTTGTATCTTTTGGTTCCTGTTTCATTTTTTCTATTTCAGCTTTTAATTTGTTGATTTCATCTAAGAAATACTTTTCTGTATTTTCATTATATACTACTTTTTTTCCAAATACCATTTTTATTCCTCCAAGATAATCTTGTTCTCTCGAATATCTTGAGATAATGATTCATTTCTTCTAACCATCTCATTGAATTGCTCAGGAGTTAGCTCGCCTTTTCTAACTAAGTTTCTAGCAGCAATTAATAATTGGTTAGTTCCGATAATTTCTATTTTTTTCATCTTTCCTCATAAGCTAAGATACAAACCCAAACTTCCTTTTGGAAGCTGAGATTATCTGAGATCTTGGTTCTAAGTAATCTGCTTCTGTTTTCTTTGAGCCAAGTGTTAATGTCATTTTCCAATTCTTCAAGATCTTCATTCTTAAATATTTTCACTGGCATCAATATACACCCTCAATTGAGTTAATTACTCTTTCTTTTTTATCCATTATATCAAAAACTTCTTTAAAGTTATACCACCTTCCAAATATTTTTGATAACCACAATTTAATTAATTTCATTTAAATCAACCTCCTTTCTATCTGTTAGATAAATACCTATAGAAGATAATAAATTATATGCAAATTTTTCATAAGGATTAGATAGATTTAGAGATTTAATAAGTTCCTGTATTTTTTTATTATTAATATCAGATTCTAGAATTGCTATTTTAAACTTTATAGCTAAAAGTAAGTGTTCTAATAAATCTTCTTTCATTATTTTTTTTAATTTTTTATCTTTAAGGAAATAAATTCCAAGATCAATTAATTCTGTTGCAGTTTTTTCTTCTCTTTTAAATGTAAATGGCCAATTAAGCAATATTTTCATAGTATTGGTTTTTCCTCCACTAATTTTTTCATTTCTTCATCTGAAGGAGTAGAATAATGTTGTTGAATAGTTCTAATAGTATCTCCCGTAAGTTCAGCTACTTGTTCTGGTGTCCATCCTGCTTTTTGATAGAGTTTAATACATGTTGCTCTTAAAGCATGGAATGGTCTTTCAGGTAATCCTGCTTTCTTTAAATTTTTATTTAGAATATTATAAGCAGTTCTAGAAGACATATGCCCTTTAGATTTCTTAAAATGAGCTGGAAATAACCACTCAGAACCCTTACTTTTTTTAATCCACATCTCTAAAGTATTCATAGTGTCTTGATCTAAATAAACAGAGTGAATTCTTCTCTTTTTATGTTCATAGAAAGATATTCTTCTGTTTTTGATATCTATATCTGCTTTCTTTAGAGAGACAATATCTTTTCTTCTCATTCCAGAAGTAATAGCAAGTTTAATTAGTGCTAGATCTTCAAGGTCAGTTATTGCTCCTAATAGTTGCTCTACTTGAGATTTAGTTAAAGCTTTCTTTCCAGTTGTGCTTCCTTTCTGATATAATCTATCTTCCATTTTGGTTAAATATTATTAAAAATTACTTATATATAAATGTTTCGTTTTCTCGTCATAGTGAGGAAAGAACTTACCAAAGAATAGTCTAAAATACTATAAATTAATAGTAAAGTTGCCTTTAATGCCGGGAGTAGGAAAGAATATTTATGAAACATTATATATTCTAGAGTTTAAAACTTCTGAGAATATTATTTTTTATATTTACCACTAAATTTCTGCTTGAATTTTCTTTCAATATTTTTTCTGTTTTCATGCAGGTAATAAATTAAACTTAAGAAATAGAAAAATTGTTATAAACCAATAGTCATATTTTCTAGTAATTGTATAATATTTTATCCAAATGGATACTTATTTATCCTTTTTAGGAGAATTATCTTTTGTCTTGTTTCTCATATCTTTTATATCATAGCCTTTTAATCTAATCTTTTTTTCATAAATACAAATAGCAGTATTAGTATAATGAGTTCCTTTTAATTTGTTTATTTCTTCAGCTACTTGTTTCTGAGTAAGTCCTTTTCTTCTAAAGTCATAAACCAATTGTTCAGTAGGAGTTAGCTTTTTGGTTGGAATACCTCCACCTTCTGCTTTGATATGTGACTCTACTCCTGCTCTTAAATCTCTAGTAAAGTCTTGTTTTTTCTTTTCATAAGCTCTTCTGAGTTTTAAAGAAGGCATAGAAATTTCAAGTCTAGTAATCTTAGATCCATCAATTATAGGATATTTGTAATATACTTTACCAAGTTTGGGGTTATTTTGAAGTAGAAGAGGTTTGACAACTGCTTTTCTTTCTCTCTTTTTAATATTAACTGTTTCAATGTAACAATGAAAAAGTTTCCTTGCTTGAGAGTCTACAAAACTAAAATCTGGAACAGTAAAAAACACAATTAAATTTTGGTGCCTGAAAGTCTGCAGGATATAATTAATCATTTTATTGGTGCTAGAGTACCAAGATCTACTGCTCATTCCAACACCACATTCATCAAAGATTATTACATCTCCAGTTTTAATGTCTTTTCTATTAATTATATTCATAAAGTCTGCTGGAGTAAAAGCAATTCTAGATACATCAAAGTTAGGATCTAAAGCTTCAGCTAATCTTAATGATGAATAAGATTTTCCAGAACCAGTAGAACCGCACACAACACATAAAAAATTCTTGTTTTTGTTGTAAACAAGATCCTTTATGTATCCTAAAAATGAACTTCCCATTATATTTCTTCAGTGACTTCAGTTTGCAATAGTAAGTGCTTTCTAGCCATTAATTTAATTAAAGCCATTATTCTTTTTTCAGAGTAATCATGAACTAAATAATCTGCTACTTTTTCACGATCAATCGGATGTGTTTTTTTGAAATTATTTTTTTCTTCTTCTTCTATCTGCTTTAGATTTTTTTTATACTCTTCATCTTCATAAGGAGATAAAAGCATTTCTAGCCACTCTCCTAATTCATTGTAAGCATCATAATTTAAAGATGCTTTAGCAACAGTCATCTGAAAAATAATATATCTTAAAATAGAAGGCATATCTAAATTCCCTGAAAGTTTAGAATCTTCAGGAGACATAATGTCAGAACTTGGAATCTTAAACATTCTTCCCCACCTGTATAGTTGAGTATATAAATTTATTTATAATATCATTATTTATAAATATTTCTATATTGAAATACCTATTAAATTTCAAGTATGGGTGCTTAAATTGCTAAGCGAAGTAGAATTCAGAAGTAAAGAGAATTCTAAAATTTTAAATAATTCTGTCGGAGGTGTAGTGTGAGCTCAGTTAATTCTCCTGGAAAGGGTTTCGTGAAGGAAACTAAAGGAGGGAGAACACGATGGGTTAAGCCATCAACTGGAGCTCACACAGCTTGGGTTTCATCAAGTAATTCTGGTTCTTCTTCAAGTAGTTCAAGGCATGTTTCTTCAAGATCATCTTCAAGCAGTTCAAGAAAGCTAACTTCAGAAGAACAAAAATTAGTTTCACAAGGTTTTACTCCAGAATATTCAGATGGTAAAGTTAGATATGTAAAAGGAGGAGCTCACACAGCTTGGAGATCTTCAAGTGAGTGGAGTAAAGCAGCTTCTGAAGCTAAACAAACTAAACCAAAACCAACAACTCAAGAACCTAAGAGTAAAGTTACTCAAACTACAGATTATATAGCAAAAGGTTATGAAGCTAAGACTGGAAAGCAAGTTCAGCCATCATGGGTTAATAGAACTATAGTAACTCAACCAAGTAAGAAAGAATATGTTCCACCTTCTCCTGAGATGGAATTATTATTTCCAAGTGCAGCTAAAGCCATGAAGTATGAACATATTATTACAGAAGGAATTAAAAGTTATAAGGAACCAAGACCAACTGAAGAAGCTACATGGAATATTGAAAAAAGTAGGGACAAATTCTTAACTTCAGAAAGTAAGAAAGCTAAAGCAATAAGGGCTGCAAGAGCTGTAAGTGGAGCAGCAGCATCATTATTTTGGGAGACAGTACCAGTAACTGGACCCGCCTTAAATCCAGAATATCAATATATTAAAGGAGTTGGAGAAAGAGGAATAATAAAAGAAGGTGAGAAGCAAATCCAAAAAGAAACCGAACAAAAGAAATTATTGAAAGCAAAAGCAGAAAAAGAAATTAAAGAAAGGGAAGCAATTGTACTTTCTAGACTTAATCAGAGGAAAGAAGAATATCAAAAAATAATTAATTCTCAAGTTCAAGATTATGCAAATACTAAAGCTCAAGAAATTTATTCTAAGAAAGGAAAAATTACAGAAAAAGATGTCAAAAAAATAAAAGATTTAGCCCAGACAAAGTCAAAGAAATTAATAGAGGAATATAATAAGAAGTTACAAAAGGAAGCTAAGATAAATTATCAAATTGAAGTTGATCCATTAGTTAAAAAGTATAACAAAGAATTAGGGAAATCTAAGGCAACTGAAAGATTAAATAAGGTTCTTAAAAGGTATAATTTAGCTACTCAATTTGTAGAAACTCCAATAAAAGTAACAGAAACAATGTTAATTCCTGGAGTAGCAGGTACTGCTGTTGGAGGACTTTATGCTGCTCAAATAGGAACACATCCAATAGAAACAGCCAGATCTATGAAAGAACATCCAGGTCTTGCTGCAGTTACAATAGGTTCGGCTTTAATCGGAGCAAAGTTAGCAAAGCCAATTAAAGCAGAATATTATGGAATGAGAATGCGATCAGACCTTGCGAAAGGTTCTAAGTACTCAAGTCAAACTTTAAAAATTTCAACTAAAAAAGCTGGAAAATTAGAAGTGGGAGAATATAGGGCAAAAGTATCGGAAGGAATATTAGGTAAAAAATATAGCTGGAAAGTTGAATCGGTAGGAAAGGGAGTAAGAGCAGGAAAAGGATCTAAAGGTGTGCTTAAAGGTCATCAAGGATATGTTGCTAAATTAACAAAGAAAACACTTACAGGTAAAGAAAAGAAATTATATGTTGAGGTTGGGGAACCTATACGTTCTACAAAACCTTCAAGAATTAGCTTGAGTAAGGGAGGAATTGAAAAAGGAGTTATTAGATTAAAAACTACTAAAATAATCCCGAGCAGAGGAAGAATTTTCGGAAGAAAACCAAAAATAAAGTTTGAGTTTGATGTGAAACCCTATGTTTCAAAAAGTAAACCAAGTAATTTCTTTAAGTCTGAATTATATGGAAAAAAACCAACTAAAATAACTTATGAAACAGTTATAGGAGGTAAAAAACCAATAAAAGCTAGTGGAGAATTACATTTAGCAAAGTATATGGAAACAGCTAAAACAAAAATAATTCCTGAGCAGAAGTTAATGGTAAGTAAACCATTTAAGACTACTACTGGAGAACCTTTCGTAGTTTCAAAGATTTTGACTAAAAAACCAAGGAGAATAACTGGAGGAGTTTCTTATGAAGTTTGGGGGGGTAAAGTTCCTTTTAAAGAGGCTATTAAACCAACCACAACTAAAAAAATTTCTTTAGGTATTGTAAAATCTTCTGAGTTTAAACCAAAATTTAAACCGAAAACTTTTGGGAAATCTACAAAAGCTATTCAAATTCCAAAAACTAAAACACCACTAAAAGTGAAACCTTCCATATCTGCTCTTAAAGATATAACAAAACAATTTGGAAAAACTAAATCTTTGGCTGAATTAGGAAAAAGCAGAATAAAGTTAGCAATTACAAAAGCAAGTGAAGGTTTAGTAAAACCAACAGGATTAAGAACTATTGGTTCTTTAGGAAGAACAAAATTACCTGAAGTAGAGTATAAGTTTAAAGGGAAAGGAGCAGGAAGTTTAAGAGTTGAAACAAAGCCAACAGTTAAGGGAGGTTCAAAGCAATTTGGAATAGAAATAAGTAAATTAAATATAAATCAGGAATTATTCCAACCTACAAAAATTAAAACTGGAATAAAAACTCCTGAAGTAACAGGAATTAAAACAAAATTAGGATCTTTGACAATAGAAGAATTAAAAATGAAAGAATTTATAATTTCTCCACCAGCACCTACAACTCCTCCTAGTCCTACTATTAGAACACCTCCTAATATCGTCCCATTTTTAACTCCTCCAACAGGGTTATTGTTTGGAGCAAGAGGTTTTGGAAAAGGTAGTAAAAAAATGAAAACTGTTTATACAGCTAATTTAGCAGGTATCTTTTCAGAGAAATATTTAAAAGCCACACCTAAAAAGAAAACATATACTGGTCTTGAGTTAAGGTATCCAGTTCTTCCAAAAGGAACTTGGAAGATATAATTGTCATAGAGGTGAAATGAAATGGTCAAAAAAAGGAAACTAGGAGTAAAACGGAACAGGAAAAAGAAGATATATAAGAAGAATAAATATGTTTCTTGGAATGAAGCAATGTTAAGAAATACTGACTTTCTTATAGATACATATAAAAGGTTTGGGAGAAGATTTGATTTACCTTCTGAAGCTGAGGAATTTAGAAGAAAAAAAGGTCTAGTACCAAGACCCAAGAGATACGAGGTGAAATGAAATGGTAAAATATGTATTAACAGGAACAGTACGAGGAAAGAGAGCAGTAATAACAAAGCCAGCATCTAAAAGAGAGACATTATTAAGAAAAAAAAATATTCAAAAAGAATTGAGTGGAGCTATACCAAAATATAGATGGGTAAAAAATATAAGAGTAGTTAAAATGAGGTAAAGATGGTAAAGAAAAAGCATATTAAGGAAATAACATTAAAAGAAGCTATTGAAAAGTTAAGAAAACTTAGGAAAAAGGGATATAATCTAGCTTTGAAAGGTAAAGGAGATAAAACTATAAAGTTTATTACTATTCCTAAAAGGAGGTAAAAATGTATAAAATAAGATATAAGACAAAAGAAGGTAAGTGGAAAGACCATACATATAAATATTCAGATAGACCTATTTTGTATAAAACTAAAAAAAATGCTATTATGAACTTAAGAAATAAATATAGATTAGTATATATGACAAACAAAATAAAAATAGTAAAAGTAAAAAAATAGGGAGGTAAAAATGGTAAGGTATGTAAAACCAACAATGCCAAAGGATATGTCTACTTGGTTGAAAAAAGGAATAAAGGATTACAAAGATGCAGATAAATTTTATAAAAAATATGGTGTAACTCCAAGTTATGCTAGAATGATGTATAAGCATCCTAAAAAGAAGAGGAGGTAAAAATGAAAAAAGAATGGTTTAAAAAAGCAGTTAATGCGAGACCACCAAATAATTTGGGAGGTTGGAATAAAAGTCAAAGTACAGTCACAAGAAGGAGATTAGCTTTGGAATCAAGACCTAAGAATTGGTCTTTACACAGAAGAAGATTGTCAGCAGCAAGAGCACTTCAAGCTCTAGCAAATGTGACTAAAGACAAGAGAACAGCCGAGTTAGCTAAGAGAGATGCTAATTATTTCTTTAGGAACTTATAAGTAAAATGGATCCTGATGAAATACCATCTCTTGGCGAAGAGATGCCGGAAAAAAAGACACAGATAGCTACATCTGGCATTCCACCAATAGAATCTGCTGGCTTGGTTAAATGGCAATTAGAGTCTAATGACCTTATTCAAGAATTATATAACTGGCTTTTAGGAATTCAGTATGTTCAAGATAAAGATGGAGAATGGGTAGCTCAGCAAGTTGGAAAGAGATATTGCAATGAAAAGGGAGCTTCAGCAATAATATCAATAATTTCTCCATACATGTACAAAGCATTTATTCTTTCTAATTTTTCAGAAGATAAAATAAATTCTATAATGCAGAAATTCTGTATTAATTTTGTTCAATATTTGGCTTTTTATAGAGAAGAATTTGAAATTGAAGAAGGAGACTTACCAATGATTAAGTCTATAATTGAAGATACAATTGAAAGTAATTTATGGAGGGCTTGGAAGATGAAGACATTTGAGGGACAGCAAGCAACATATCGTTCAGTGGAAGAATTCTCTCAAAAGCCAGCTCCAAAGAAGAAAATGTTTCCTTTTTCAGTAGCAGGATTTAAAAATACATTTGGGAGGAAAAGATAAATATGGTATTTGGAATTGAAAAAATGTTTGGACTTGGAGGATCAACACCTTCTGCAGCTGCACCAACAGGTCCAGGAATGGGGGCTTTAATGCTCTCAACTTTAGCATACATTGGAAAAGCATTGTTGCTAATTGTACCTTTTTTAATTGTTGCTTATTTAGTTTATAGAATGAAGCGGTTCCCAGTTAAAGCTTACTTCTTCAAGCGAAGAGGTAGGAATGTTGAAGTAGTAACGGATAGGGCTGGAAGAGTAAAAGAACCTGGAGGTGTAGAGAAATATAAATTTATGAAATTTAAGAACAGATCTATTAGAATTGAACCACCAGATTTACATAGAGTCTTTCATGGTCCTAAAGGTAATTATTTATTCCTTTGGGAAAATAATGCAGGAGAATATTTACCTATGGATGTGGAGGCACCAGATAACCCAGGAGATGCAGCATTTAAGCCAATTAATAGAAGTATAAGGTTCTGGGAGAATGTAGAAATAAGAGATGCTTTGACTAGACATGGAAGAGAAAATAAATGGTTGCAGTATGCTCCGCATATAAGCTTTGTATTACTAGCAATCTTTATAATTGTGCTATTTGCAATTATAAAAGGAGATTTATCTGAAACTGCCAAGACAGTAGCTCAAGCAACAGTAGAATTAGCTAAAATAAAGGCAGGAACGGGAGGTGCACCAGGCTACTAAAATGTTATGGGGAATATCTGTGGTAATGTGCTTTGTTGGAACTGTGTTCACACTGATATATTTAGGATCAGTGCTAGATCCAGATGAGCATAGAGCACTAAAACTATTGTTGTATATGTTTTCCATAGTTATTCTCCTGCTTGGTATTAATACAACCAGATTAATAGTTACAAATCAAATAACTTCAATAATAGATGCTTTAAATACATTTTATATAGTATATGTACCAATACTTGTATTCTTATTTGGGTATATGTTTATTTATTTAATTTATAGAATATTTAATCCAATAATTGAGGAGGTTCATAAATGAAGAAGATATTGTTGCTAGCATTAGTAGGTATTTTCTTACTAGCTATTGGAACATCAAGAGCATATACAATTGAAGCTAATTCTGTATTCATAAATGATTCAAATGCTTATATATCCGCTGAACCACATACATTATATTCTTCAGGATATGTAACCTTCACAGTTCAACCGAAAGAGTATACAGGAGATGTAAATGTAATCTGGGGATTTAATACTTCCCAAACAATTCCAACATCTGCTGAATTATATCACCCGCATAATGTGTCTTGGAATACTTCTTCTTCTTATTCAGTAACAAATGTAAATGGTTTTTGGGAGACTACTAAACCTTGCGATTATGGAAATGAATATAATACTTACAAGCGAGAAGTGAATTACACATTATCTGGAAACAATACAACCACTACAGAACAAAAAGTATTCTGTTTTGACTCTTGGAGTCAAGAAGGTTCAGGTTATACTGTTTATTGGCATACAGAACACACTAAACAAGTCAATTGGGTAGATGTGTCTCAACATATTAATTCAATAGAGCATGACTTTGATGGTAAAAACAAATGGTATTATGCTACTAACTTGCCAGTTGTAGCAGGACATACTTACATTTTGAGGAGTTATATTAAAATTCCTGTAAGCTTAGAAGGTTCTTCAGGTAAATATGACTTTGCAATATATCCTTCATCTTATGGAACAAATATAGGTCAAGCAATATCAAACGGACATTTTTATTACTTAGACCCTTGGTGGAATTCATCTTGGAATTATTGTAGAGATATAACTCTTGCAGGTCCAGACAGCACTCTAACCGACTATCCTGCATATATTCATATAACTAACACAACACATATGGATAGAGACAGCTTAAGATTTGTGGATGCCCCATGCAACGAAGGGGGCTCTGAGCTTGATTTTGAAGTTGACAGCTATGCTACAAATGATGTGAATGTATGGGTGAGGATTCCTTCATTGAATACTTCGGGAAAGACTATTTCAGTGTATTATAATAACTCAGGTATTTCTAATGGTGAGGATGCAGACAATACTTGGGAAAGTGATTATAAAGGTGTGTGGCATATGAATGAAAGGAATGCTACAGACTCAAGTGGGAACAATAATGATGGTGAAGAGCATGGGACTCTCGGCTTAGTCAGTGGGGAAATAGGAAGCGCCATAGATTTAAGTTCTTCAGCATTGGACTTAACAGGATTTACTGATTCAGGATATGACCACACTTTTGAATATATAGTTAAAGCAGATACTGTTTCTGGAACTTATAGATATTTATTTGATGCCAGTATAGGAAGGTTCACAAATGATTGGGGGTTTATTCTTCCAAACAATATATCTATATATGACGGTTCTTGGAAGAATTTAGGTCCATGCCCTCCAACAGGAGAATGGCTTTATGTCGTTTACACTTTTGATAGTTCTTCTAATACAATGAAAGCATATATAAATGGCTCACTTCAAAAATCAAACACTTACACTTCCAACACTATTGGCGGGACTGTAGCAATGGGAGGAAGATACACTTTTGAAAATTACTTCGATGGTAAAATAGATGAAGCAAGGATTTCATCTACTGTATTGGATTCAGACAGGATAAAATATACTTACTTGAACATATTCAACCAAAGCGATATAGTTACAATCGGAAGCGAAGAAACACCTATAGCCATTTCAGGAACAGTGAAAGATGCTTCAGGAAATGCCATATCTGGAGCTAGAGTTTATATTTTATATCAAAATAATAATTCATTACTAGCAAACCTTACTACAAATGCTACAGGAGGTTTTGAATATTCAACTTCATTAACTGGAAACTTTAGTATTTGTGCTTATAATCCTACAAATGTATCTCAAGGAGGAAGTTGCAAACCTTTTGTGGAGGTAACTTAAATGAAGAAATTAGTATTTATTGGAGTTTTAGTATCTTTTGTAGTAAGTATAGTTTATGCTTATACTCCTCCAGATTATGATAATGTTACTCTTACTCTTGGAACGGGA
>Ga0190359_1000470_pt1 | contig 27059 bp, 25 predicted proteins | sample 48721823_MG_FD_161269 | JGI IMG/M metagenome (GOLD analysis project Ga0190359, IMG submission 161269) | Hydrothermal vent microbial mat bacterial communities from Southern Trench, Guaymas Basin, Mexico - 4872-18-2-3_MG | ecosystem: Environmental > Aquatic > Marine > Hydrothermal vents >... | reverse complement strand
TGCCGTTCAAGTATACGCCGAATCGAGAGGATACGGAGTCATAAGAGATTTTGTAGGGCACGGCATAGGAAGGGATCTCCATGAAGATCCGGAAATCCCCAATTTCGGCAAACCCGGGATCGGACCGCGTCTCAGAGAGGGAATGACAATAGCAATTGAGCCTATGTTATCAATGGGAGATTACCATACGGTAACGTTGCAAGACGGTTGGACCGCCGTTACGGCGGATCACAGTATCGCATGCCACTTCGAACATTCTCTTGCCATAACAAAAAACGGTCCGGACATCTTGAGTTTGCCCGACAATCCCGACGATTGGTATGATTATTTTTAATATAAAATTAATAAGGAGGCATAAATGGCAAAGAAAAAAGACGAAAAGAACAAATTAGTTTATGAGAAAAAAAACGGATGGCTCAAAATGCCTAAAAAAGAAGTAGCGGTTCTTGAAAAGTTTAACAAGAACTACATCGATTTTCTCAGTAAATGTAAAACCGAGCGTGAAACCGTTGAATTTGCAGTTGCAGAGGCTAAGAAGAAAGGATTCAAAGAGGGAAAAGGAGACAAATTCTACATCTTAAATCGCGGAAAATCGGTTTGTTTTATCGTTAAAGGTAAGGAACCGATTGAAAAAGGAGTAAGAATAATCGGTTCCCACATCGACTCACCGAGAATTGATCTTAAGCAAAATCCTCTTTACGAGGATACCGAATTGGCGCTTTTCAAGACTCATTACTACGGCGGAATCAAGAAGTATCAATGGGTTACGATTCCACTTGCAATACACGGTGTTATCGTAAAAGAAAATGGAGAAAAAGTAAATATTGTTTTCGGTGAAGATGATAAAGATCCCGTTCTTACAATTACCGATATCCTGCCTCATCTCGCCTATAAAATTCAAATGACGAAGAAAATGTACGAGGCTATTCCCGGAGAAAACCTAAACATACTCGTGGGAAGCAAACCGATCGAAGATAAAGATGAGAAAAACAAAATTAAAGCGGCAATACTGGCTCTCTTGAACAAAAAATACGGAATAGTAGAGGAGGATTTTCTCAGCGCTGAATTGGAAATCGTTCCTGCGGGCAGAGCACGTGAACTCGGTATAGACGGAAGTATGATACTCGGTTACGGACACGACGACAGGGTTTGTGCTTATACGAGTTTGCAAGCCCTTTTTGATGCAAAAAAACCTGCGTATACAACGATCATCTATTTTGCGGACAAAGAGGAAATCGGAAGCGACGGCAACACGGGCGCAAAATCCAAATTCATCGAAGATGTTATATTGAAGGCAATTAAAAATGAGGGAAAAGAACCGACATACGAAATGCTCAGAACCGTAATAAATAACTCACAGGGATTATCATCCGATGTTAATGCTGCTGTTGATCCCACGTATAAATCGGTAAATGAAATGAACAACGCATGTAAACTGAATTACGGTATCAGCTTAACCAAGTATACCGGTTCCGGCGGGAAATACAGCGCTAATGATTGCCATGCCGAATTTTTCGGCAAAATAAGAGCAATGTTCAATAAAAGAGGAGTTATATGGCAAACGGGAGAATTGGGCAAAGTTGATGAAGGCGGCGGTGGAACCATTGCAAAATATATGGCTGAAATAGGAGTTGAAACACTCGATTGCGGAACGCCGGTTCTCTCAATGCACGCTCCAAATGAGGTTGTAAGCAAACTTGATGTTTACGAAACTTACAAAGGATATTTAGCTTTCATTGAAGAAAAATAATTACTACTCAAAAGGAGGAAGTTTGTTACTTCCTCCTTTAAAATTTATCTTATCTTTGCTCGAATTTGTTTTGATCATAGGATTTTCCTTTTCTTTTTATCAAATCTTAAAATTGTACCTGCACCTCAATTCAGAGATTCTCTTTTTTTTGAGCGGAATACTATTTTATATTATTTTAAGATTATCAGTGGAACGATTTTCAGATCACTCGTTCCGTTTCTTAGACAATTTCGAACATGAGCTCACGCACATATTTTTCTCCTTAATATGTTTCAAAAGTGTCAATAAGCTAACTGTCACAAGACAATCAGGCGGTTCTGTCGAAGTTACCGGCGACAACCTCATAATACGACTTTCACCATACTTTTTCCCCCTCCTCGCATTTATCGTCTTGATCCCCTATCCGTTTCTTCAAATCGGATACAAAAAGTACGATCTTTTACTCGTTGGAATCGGTGTCGGCATTCATCTTATAAGCACAATTAAAGACATACATATCGAGCAACCGGATCTTGTAAAAAGCGGATTTGTTTTCTCAATGATTTTCGTAACATTAATGAATCTGATTTTTCTCGGTATCTTGTTTACCATACCGGTTGGAACAAACCATATTTGGGATTTCCTTATTACCGGTTTTACTTCCCCGTTTAGTATATTTTAGTCATTAACCGCTCCCGCTAAATTTTACATTCATACTTGCCTTTCCGATTATCATTTGACAAATTTATTAAAAAATAGCACAATATCAATAACCGAGGAGGTAATATGAGGAAAATCGCTTTTATTGCATTAATTCCCATTTTGGTATTAACCGGTTGTTTACATTACACAAAAAGAGGTAATAATATGAGTGACAAAATCAGAATAAAACACGGTGACAAGAAAATATCTTATATCGATTTCATTAAACAACTCTCACATTACGATGTTATTTTTATAGGAGAAAAACATGACGATCCCAATGCCCATTTAATGGAAATTCGCATTGCACAAGATCTATATAAACTCAATCCCGGCAATTTTGCCATATCGATGGAAATGTTCGAAAGAGATGTTCAAAATGTTTTGAACGATTATTTAAAAGGCAAGATCGATGAAAAGACATTTCTTGCAAAATCCCGCCCCTGGAGTAATTATCCTACTGATTATAAACCGATTATCGAATTCGCTAAAAAAAATCACATCGATGTATTAGCATCAAACATTCCTCGTCACCTTGCAAATATGGTTGCAATGCGGGGAATGGATATTTACGATAAATTAAAAAAGGAAAACAAGAATAATGTTGCAGAACATGTTGACACGCTTGAACCTGAATACAAGAATAGATTCATTAATACAATGAAAATGGTCAGCCGAATGGGGAAGATGAACAAAATGAATGTCGAAAATTTCTACTATGCACAATGTACAAAGGACAATACTATGGCGGAAAGCATCAATAATTATATAAAAACACATCCAAATAACATAATTCTCATGATAAACGGCAGCTTCCACTCCGATTTTGGACTTGGAATTCCTTATCGACTAAAAAAACTCAATGATTCACTAAAAATTGCCATTGTTAAAGTGAAATCACCGGGAGAAGATATAGAAAAAGGACAATGTGATTATCTTATTATACCGAACAAGTAGTTTTAAATCTAATAAAAAAGCCGGAGCATTCAATCACTCCGGCTTTTTTCCCTCTCAAATCCTTTTATTTTACACTGTATTCAAAAAGTTCTATTGTTGAACGAACCTTTGTCATACTGTCGATCGGTGTTTCATTTACCATTTTCACAAGTCCCACTCCCTTGGCTATCCACTGCCAGGAGGTATCACCATTATAAACATTTGCCAGTTTGTAAGATTCAAATGTTCCCGCATTAACCGTAACACTGTCAATTTCTACAACGGCGACATGCGATGAGTCCGTATCCCATGAATCTCCGACTTCAATTGTAATGGGAGCCATATAACTCCCCACGGATTGACCAAGACTGTCGTATTCGAAATATGCACTATCTCCTTTTTCGATATAGAATATATTGTTTCCCATAATTGCAAAGTTGTATAATGAATCTGTTGCTCCCGTTTTCATCTCATACGCCTTTTTGCCGTTGTTCAAAGTAACTTCGTCAATTACCTCGCTTCTCATGTGAATTATCGTATCTTTAACAACGGAATCTCCTGCAATCGTTTGATTTGTCATTTTCAGGTTCCAATAATTTCCCTTTGCGAGAGGATAAAAATCATTACTGTTATCATTGTTGTCAAATAGCGAGCACCCTGCAAACACAACCAACGTTAAAATAGCTACGGCCAATATGTTTTTTCTCATAAGAACCTCCTTTTTATATTAACTCTTCCACGGGAAAGACGAACAGTTTCAGTCCTTCGGTTTTATAATCCTCTTTAATCGGTAAAAGAGCGTCCTTAACCTTTTTCACAATGTTCTCTTCCACAACCGCCATAAGAAGCTTATTTGTAGCAGGCCATATATTATCTCCAAAATGCGGAACGGAATTCTTACCTTTACCTGTAATCCTATCAAAAACAGTGTACTTTTCCACATGTCCATTCAGGGCTTCCATAACCACATCTTCAATAGCGGCATTATATATGATCACTATGCTCTTCATACCTCTTTACTCCTTTTTATATGACTTTCAAAAATGGAATAGATGACGGGAACTACAACGAGAGTGACTATTGTTGAAACCAGAAGGCCTCCGATAACCGATACGCCGAGAGGTACCCATGTTTCGGAACCTTCCCCTCTCGACAATGCAAGAGGTAAGAGACCAAAGATAGTTGTAGTAGCAGTCATTAATACAGGTCTTAATCTTCTCTTCCCGGCATTTAAAATCGCTTCGTATAATTCCTGTCCTCTTGCTCTTAAAACATTGGTATAATCAAGCAATACAATAGCATTATTAACAACAATACCAACAAGCATCAATAACCCTACATAAGACATTAAGCTGAAACTGTTACCTGTAATGAAGAGAGCCCAAATTACACCGGTAAGGGCAAATGGGATGGAAAACATTATAACAAAAGGATCTATGAACGATTCGAATTGCGCTGCCATAACGAGATAAACGAGAAGAATTCCGATAAGAACCGCAAATAACATATCCCTGAACGAATCCTTTTGATCCTTTATGGTTCCACCGATGTTAATATAATCAACTTCAGGCGGTCTGGGATGATCTTTTAAAATTTTCTGAATCTGTTTGTTGACCCCTCCAAGATTACGACCACTATATCCGGCATCCACTTTAATAACCCTAATTTGATCCTTGTGCTCAATACTTACAGGTCCGATTCTCTTTTCTATTGTTGCTATTGCACCAAGGGGAATCATTGTACCCATGGCGGTCTGAACAGGTATTTTTCTCAAATCGGATTCATTCTTAATTGTTCCATCTTTAAATTCCATGACAATATCGTATTCTTTGCCGCCTTTTCTGTAAACGGAAATTTTACTGCCTTCCATTGCAGAGTAGAGAATATCGGACAATCCGTATACAGAAATCCCTTTTGCAAGTGCTTTATCTCTATCAATCTTTACCCATAGTTCCGGTCTACCCTCTTCTCTTGATAATGATAGATCCTTTAATCCTTTAATTTTTGCCATTTCTCTCTCTATTAATTCCGCATATTTTTGCGTGGCATCAATATCATATCCGTATATCTCAACGGAAATCGGATTACCTCCCATAAATGAAGATTCCATACCTCCTGTGCTGACAGATAAACTGTATACATCGGGAATCTTTTTTATTTCTTTCCTAAATGCATCAGCAATTTCAACATCACTTCTCTTTCTTTGCAATTTCGGCTTAAGCTTAATCATGACCGAAATAATATTGTCTCCCTGTTCTCCGCCGAAAATGGCGGAAAAATTCGATTCACTTTGTCCCATCATAATACGATAGGCTCTTACTTCCGGTATATCCCTTTCTATTATTTTAATAACCTTATCCCCGATTTTCTTCGTCTCTTTGAGATTTGTTCCAATGGGAAGCTTAACTGTTGCTCTTATCATTGCCTCGTCCGATTGTGGAATAAATTCCGAGCCGACAAATTTTAAAAGTCCAAGCGTAAGGACAAAAACAACCGTTAAAGTCACGAGTACAGTTGCCTTATGTTTTAACGCCCATGCAAGGAAGGAATGGTAACTGTTCTCCAATTTCTTGAATGTCCTGAGTGAAAACACCTTTTTCTCATCTACATCCCTTCTTCTCCTTAAAATTATTGATGACAACATGGGGGTAAGGGTAAGTGATGTGAAAAGGCTACCGGCAAGAACGATGGAAATGGTCATTGCAAGTTGCTTAAACAAAACCGAAGTGAAACCTTTTATAAAAAATATTGGGATAAAAATTGCAATAGTTGTCAGTGTGGAAGCGGTAATTGCCCCGCCAACCTCCGTCGCACCGAATATACTCGATTCTCTTTTTGTCTGTTTTTCCTCATCTCGATGGCGAAAAATATTCTCAAGTACAACAATTGAATTATCAACCACCATACCAAGAGCAATGGATAACGACGAGAGACTTATGATGTTAATCGTGTTATGAGAAAAATAAAGGTAAATAAATGCTATGATTAGAGAGAATGGTATTGTCAAAGCAATAACAAAACTCCCTCTTAAATTCCAGAGAAACAGAAATACTACAATCACGACAAATATAAATCCCCATAGTATTGTGCTGTATAGATTCTTGATAGAGGATTTGATAAATGTACTACCGTCCATAACGGTTATTACTTCCGTTCCCTTTGGTAAAATCGGTTTTAAATTTTTCAGCTCCTTTCGAACGCCCTCTGCAACTTTCACCGTATTGGCTCCTGATTGTTTTTGAATAAGAAGAGTAATCCCCTCTTTACCACTAACTATATTGATTTCCTTCTCCTTGCCTGGTGAAAAGGTTACATCGGCAATATCTTTTAACATTATGGGGTTCCCCATCTTCGTATAACCGACAACGGTATGCTTGATCTGCTCGATATTTTCATATTCACCGGGAACTCTAATGGAATATTTTTTCTTGCCTATGTCAACATTGCCAGCGGGCATCGTAAGATTATTACCCATGATCATTTGTTTTATCTGTGATAATGACAGGTTATACTGCACGATTTTCGAAGGAATGATATCGATATTGACCTTATTCTGTTTGCCCCCCATTATCATCGCGGCACCGACTCCGGGGACTTCCTTCAATCTGTCTACAACATATTTATCCACAATATCGTACATTTTGTTGATGGGCAAATTCCCCTTAATATTGAGAACCATAACGGGCATCATCGATGCATCGAATTTTAATACCAGCGGTTTTTGTGCATCATCCGGTAGATGCGCCTCTGCAAGCCCGATTTTATCCCTAATATCGCTTGCCGCAACATTTAGATCACTACCCCACTCAAATGAAGCTGTAACAATAGACATATTTTCCAACGATTTCGATTCTATCTTTTCGATATTAGGTACAGTCGCAATATCATTCTCTATGGGTTTTGTTACCTGTTCTTCAATATCTGCTGGTGAAGCTCCGGGATAAACGGTCATAACAGTTACAACCGGAAGATCTATGTTGGGATAAAAATCTATGGGTAATCCCCTATATGAAATATACCCCAAAATGAGGATTATAATAAAAATAACAGTTGTAAGAATAGGCCTTTTTACAGCTAATCTAGTCATTATGACCTCCCGCCTACCTCTGTTACTTCTTCACCGTCTCTAAGTATTTCCATGCCGTTCGTTATCAGTGTATCTCCTTCGCTTACACCGGATATTACGGCTTTTCCTTTCCCCGAATAGACAATATCTATTTGAATCCTCTTCGCTTTGTTGCCCTTTTTTACAAAAACAAAATCACCTTCGTCTGTTCTTCTGACAACTTCATCATTTACAACAAAGACAGAATGAAGCTTCTCTATTTCAATGTTAACATTTACAACAAAACCGGATCTCAAACTTTTATCCGGATTCTTTACCACAATCTCCAGCAATCCCGTGGATGTCATGGGATTAACCACACTTGGAACTCTGCTAACATACCCTATCCATTTTTTTCCCGGAATTACATCCGAAGTAATTATCGCTTTCATTCCCTTTTTAAAATGCTCTATATCTTTATCCGGGACACTGACAATAACTCTTACTCTCGAGAGATTAGCAACCGTTGCCACCGGTTTCTGCGGAGTAACCATATCTCCTTTTGCAAAACTTAGGTTTCCTACCGTTCCCGAAACAGGAGACTTAACAACCGCTGGCTTGAATTCCATACCGACAACATCCCTATCAATTTCAGCTATGGGTTGATCCTTTCTAACAAAATCTCCCTCTTTTACGAGGTACTTTACAAACCGACCCGGCACCTGTGAAAGTGCGTAGGCATCATGTATACCTTTTACATTTCCGAAATAATCCATTGTGATTGAATAGTCTGTTTTCGATAATACTGAAGTTTTCACAACAGGATTAGATAAAGTTATCTCTTTTTTTGCCTTCTTGGGACCAATTGCGAATCTGAGACCTATAAGCACTAACACTATTATGCCGAACCATATAAAAAACTTTTTCATGATTCCTCCTTAAAAGTTAACATTTCCCGTTAAATATTGTATCTGATAATAATTTGATATTGCACTGTATTCGGCTTGAAGAAGATTCAAGTTAGCCTGCATCAATCCTACTTCCGCATCAAGATAATCAGTATTCGTAATTACCCCCTGCTCGTATTGTGTTTTTGCTATGTCAAGCCCTTCTTTTGCTTTTTCCACATTGAGTTTTTGAGCATTAATGTCTTCAATTGCTTTGTTGTAACTATTTACAAGAGAATGCAATCCCATATCCAAGCCGTCTTTAAGTTGCCTTTTAGCTATTCTTATCTGTTCAAGTCGTGACTTTGCCGTCTTTATATCTGCATAGCTTTTTCCACCATTGAATAGATTCCACGAAAGCACAGCGCTTACAGCCCATCCGCCTTTCCATTCTTCGGAAATACCGTTGGGCCATTTGTATTCGTAAGCGAATGCACCTATAAGAGTAGGTAGATTGGATGTTTTTGCCATAACCAATCCTCTTTCAGCTATCTGCTCGGTATAATTAAGTATTTTCAACGAGCGATTGTTTTCATACATGACTGTTTTGAGAGTATCCTCTGAAATTTTTCTATTCATGAATTTCAATGCCCCTTCGGGATAAATCGTCGTATCATCAATTGAACCGAGCAGCATCCTGAATCCCTTAAGTGCCAAGTCATGAGCATTGTGCGAACTATTCCGTTGCGGTAATAAGTTAGCAAGTTGCGTCTCGGCATTTAAAAGGTCGAGTTTTGAGGCTATTCCCTCATTATACATCTTCTTTACAGCATCCACATGCTCGGACATATCTTTTATCGTATTATCCATGAGTTCGCTGAATTCCTTCGTAACAATAACACCATAGTATGAATTTATAACCTGTACGGCTATTGAATCTCTAATCGCTGCATACTTTAATTCGGAAATTTTAAGCTGTGTAGAGGCGATTTTATATCCCTGCAATATTTTCCCCCATGTAAATATCGGCTGTTGCACCTGCAGTTTCCCGTCCCAATTATTTATGTTTCCTACGGTTATTTGAGTGGGGGATTGACCGGGAACCATAGCAGGCATGGTCATATAGGGCGCTTCGTTCAAACGGGTGTACATCCCGTTAACGGTAACGTCCGGAATGAAATTTGAGATAGCGGAAATCTTACCATATTTCGCCTGATTTACATCTTCTTTTGTCGATTTAATTAACAGGTTATTCTTATAAGCCTTCTCAATAGCTTGATCCAATGTAATTGCAGACAACATTGCGGGAAAGATAAGCATTGATAAGAATATCAGTTTCTTTGTCATAGCTCCTCCTTAATAATAATACTTTTGTAAAAATTCATTATTTCCTTTATTCTCCTTTCTACTTCTGAAAACTCTTTAATCAAACCAATATAATACATACCCAAAACCTGCTGGATAGAGCCGAGAATCATCGATGCCAACGATTCTGCAGATATAGCATTGATAATCACGCCTTTTTCTTGCCCTTCCCTTATAAAATCGGTTATGATTGCCATTCTATTGATCTTATTAGTCGGAATAATAGATCTCTTTTTTGCGAATATTCTGGCGATTTTAGATATATCAAGTGTGTATAACCTGAGTAATTGTTCCTTTTCCTTAAGTCTCCTCACCGATTGTTTGATAAGATTATCTATTTTTTCTTTAATTGGTAAATCCGATTTCAATACCCTTTCGGTCTCGCTTTTAAACATATTTACAGTATAAAGAAAAGATTCAACAAAGAGTTGTTCTTTATTCCCGAAATATCTGTATACCGTTCCTTTTCCCACATTGGATAATTTTGCGATTTCTTCAACATCCGTCCCTTCAAAACCCTCTTTGGAAAACACATTAATGGCATTTTCAAGTATTATCTGCTTTTTCTTTTCTCTATCGTCCATCGCTACCTCCATTACTTGGACGGACTTGTCCGTCCACTTTTCAAATATAATACTTTTTTTTCTTTTGTCAAGTGCTTTTCAGTACAATCATTCCCGAATAGAAATAAAAGGGAAATCATACACATTATCCCTCTATTTTATATTCTTATCCGCTTTACTAAAATGAGTAAACCATTATAATAGGAAAAAGGAGTGTTTTATGAAAAAGTTTATTTTTATTTTTATTCTATTTTTCTCAATTCATTCTTTCGGATCCCCAATACACTATAAAATCAATGTACACCTCAATGTTAAAGAAAAAACACTGAAAGGATACGAAACAATAACATTTAAAAATATATACAGAGAAGGACTTAATGATATGTACATCCATCTATACCCAAACGCTTTCAGACCGGGGAGCCGGATGGATAAGGAAAAACAAAAACACGGAGATTATAGCATAGCCCTGGCATCGAAGAAAAATCAGGGTTTTTTGAACATAGAGACCATAAAATCCACCAACAGTATTATAAAAACCGTAAATGAAGGAGATGAACTTCACCTGTTTTTCTCAAAACCTATGAAGTTAAACGATACAATTTCATTGAACATCAAGTTCTTCGAAAAGATTCCGAAATTTTTCATGAGAGAAGGTTATGAAAAAAATCACTTTGAGCTTACACAGTGGTATCCAAAAGTTGCAATGTACGATAAAAAGGGTTGGCATCATGAAGGATACAACGACATAGGTGAATTTTACGGGGAATTCGCCGATTACGACGTTATGATTACCCTCCCCGTAAATTTTATAACAGGAGCAACAGGTGCACTTCTCGGTCCTGACGGAGAAATAGAAAGAATGAAAAAACTGTCCAAGGAGCCACTTATAAAAAATGACTTCAAAATGGAAAAAAGCGTATATTACAAAGCAACAAATGTCACCGATTTTGCATTTGTAGCCGACCCGAATTTTGTTATGGATAACTTCAAATACAAAAACATAGATATAAAAATATTGAAAAAGCGCAAGAACCTCAAAAATTGGGATTCATCAGCGATATATGTAAAAAGGGCAATCGATTTTTACAGCGATAACGTCGGACCCTATCCGTTTAAACACCTTACCGTCATCGATGGAAACATTACGGCAGGCGGCGGAATGGAGTATCCTGAACTGATTATCATAGGAACGAGTAAACAGATAAAAAACGGTTTTTCAATAGGAAACAAATACAATAGTGTCTCGGAACGGGTGATCGCTCATGAGACGGGACATCAGTGGTTCTACGGAGCGCTCGCCACGGATGAGTACAACGAACCGTTCATGGACGAGAGCATAAACTCGTTTTTTGAAAATGAATTTATGAAAAAGTACGGCAAAAAAAAGAGAAAAAATCCCGAGTTCGCATCGGTTTATAACAACCTTATGATTGCAGCGGTTCCTTATTATGCGAATATCTACTATCCGATGAACGTCTCGTGCTCTCGCTTTAATAACGATAATGCGGACAACATACAGTACGGTGCCGCCATTTACAGCGAAGGTGCCATTATCATGCGAGAGATAAGAAGCATTATGGGACAGAAAGAATTCAACAATTTCATACATGAATACTATAAAAGATATAAATTTTCGCATCCTCACATCGATGATTTTATAAGGTTATCATATCAATTCACAGATAAAAAAAACGCCGATTACATTAAATCTCTTTTTGACACTCCCGTGAAACAGGATATCTCTTTCGCCGGTATAAAACGGACTTCCGATTCAATTACGGTATCTTTACATAAAAACGACTATTATCCTGCAGTTCCCGTAACTTTTATATACGATGATACCACTATTACGGTTTATTCTCCTGCAGGAACAGGGGACATAACCGTTTCCGTCCGGCGAAGAAAGGGGTTAAAGAACATTATTGTAAACAGAGACGAGGATATTTTCGAAGTTAACAGATTTAACAATTATTGGAAAAACAGGCCCGATTTTAATTTACTTGCATCTCTCCCGAGCTTTGATCATTATCAACTGTTTTTAGGTCCTTATGCCTGGTACGATTCGAGAAACGGCATCATAACGGGAATTTGGCTTGAAGGCAGGGAATTTATCAATTACGATTTCTTACAAGGACGGAATCAATGGCATCTCGGTTTTAACTGGCAATTCGGCAACATGCACCCCGAGTATATTTTTGCTTACTCAACCCCTATTGTTAGAAGCAAAAATTACTTAAAATTCATATACAACATAGATCTTTACGATTATATTTACACTTCTCAGATTGCCTTGGAAAAGAAATTTGCCGGTAATTTCAATATTAATCTCCTTGCAAAACAATATCTCATCGGAAAGGCTATCCTCACATACAAGGATGTTAGTAAAGTCGATTCCAACTATATAGATCCACTTGATTATCAGGCAGGCAAAATGTCCACATTGCAACTTATACTGAAGGGAAAAAACAAATACAAGTACATGGATGTTCAATTCGAAAACAATGTACAACTTGGGAAAAAGGGACTTCTTTCCGATTTCGATATTTTAAGAGGTTGGACGACCGTAAATATGCAGTTCGGCGGATTAAGAAAATTTATCGGATTGGATATCTTTGCCGGAGCGGGAAACGCGGATCTACCGATAAATTACAGATATGACATGGCGGTGGATATGCTTTCCGCAGGTTTTGACGGCAAGCATGTAAAAGCTTATTCGGGAGTGTCCGGTAAATTCTCACTACTACTGCCTTTTATTGATCCATATATAGCCACCGGTTATATGATAGCTCCATCATCAAAGAGCGGGTTATACTATACTGCAGGAATAAAATTAGATTTTAAAGCATTAACCGTTGATATTCCGCTTTTTTACAAATCTCCGGAAATGACCGGAGTTGCACACAGAATCGTCTTCATATTTGATGCAGCGGGGATAAGAGTCGGTAGCATTTCTCTATGAAAATCTTATATCTTTTTGATTCCTTCAAAAATTCTCTCCGCTCCCATGAGTTGGGGGAATTGGCAACCAAAATATCAATGGAATTCGACCATAAGAATGATTATTCGTATCTCCCCGTAGGTGACGGTGGTGAGGGAAGTTTGCATGTAATAGAGACTTATATTGACGGGCATAAAGTCAACTTGAAATCTGTTTCCGCCGATGGTTACCCCATTGATACGTATTATATAATGAAGGATAAGACAGCATTTATCGAAGTTGCAATGACTTCGGGAATGGAAAAGCTAAAGAACAAGAAATATTCGATATTGAAGAGAAGCACATACGGTACGGGGATTGTATTGAAAGATGCTATTGAAAGAGGAGCAAAGGAGATTATTCTTTTTGTTGGCGGAACTGCTACATGTGACGGAGGAATAGGTATTATAAAAGCATTAGAGGACAAGAAAAGAGACAGCTTCTTAATGCACAGATTAAAGCTCTCGGAATCCTTTAAATATAAAGATATAAAGATGACAATAGCGACAGATGTAACAAATCCCCTTTTAGGAAGCAAAGGAGCCTCGTATGTTTTTGCCCGGCAGAAGGGAGCTTCCCAAAAAGAGATAGAGTTTCTCGAATCTAAAATGCAGGAGCTTAGGGATGTATCCTTCCTCACATTTGGAAAAGATATCAACTTTGCGGGTGCCGGAGCCGGAGGTGGCATCCCCGCACTAATGTCTGTATACTTCAATGTTAACATTGTAAGTGGTTTTGACTATATCGCTTCACTTATCAATTTGGATAAAATGATGGAAGTTGCCGATATAATCATTACGGGGGAAGGCAAATTTGATGAGCAAAGTTATATGGGCAAAGTAGTAGGTAAAATAGTCCACAAGGCAAGAAACATTAACAAGAAAATAGCAATAATATGCGGAACAAGCACAGTTGATGTATCCGATTTACCTATATTCCAACTCTCAAGCTACAAGCACTCTTTATTTAATAGGGAAGAATCAATAAAGGCATTTTCAAACATAATAAAATCCCTCGTTTTATATAAAAACTTCTGGATATAATGCTTTATTATACAATTGAAAATAGTAGATTTCCCATGAAACAAATCCACATTCGATGCGTATTGATAAGCATGAGGCTTTTTCTCTCTGTCTGTGATATACCATCTTTCTCAAAAAGATTTATTATGTTGACAAGTAAGACTGTCTCAAATGTCCCGATTTTGATAACGAATTATCTGTTTTTATTAATCAAATATAAATTGTTATATATTTTCAGCGCGATAAGTAATAATTTTACGAATATTTGTGGAATAATCGGTGATAATACTAAAATTTTAACTTCGGAGGCTTGACATTTTGAAAAATATTATTATATTATCAATGGAAATAATAAAAAAGGAGGTGGAATATGAAAGATCTCACACTATTTGACCCTCTAAAAGACTTCCTCTCAATGAAAGATGAGATTGATAGAATGTTCGACAGATATTTTGTAAAATCAAGCGATAACAGACAATTGCCGGACATCACATGGATTCCTCCTATCGATGTAGAGGAAACAAAAGATGAAATAATAGTCAAAGCCGAAATTCCCGGAATGAAAAAGGATGATATTAAAATCTCTTTGCAGAACGATAACATCTTAATTGAAGGGGAAAAGAAACAGGAAAAGGAGAGCAAAGGCAAGAATTATCACAGAATTGAGCGCGTATTCGGTAAGTTCAAACGTATGATTACATTACCGTGCGAAGTTAAAGCGGATAAGGTAAAAGCAAAGTACGAGAACGGGCTGCTAACAATAAATCTCCCGAAATCAGAGGAGACAAAATCCGTTAATATTCCAATAGAACTTAAATAAATGATAAACTCGCAGTGAAGGGGGCATCCCTGCCCCCATTTATTTTTGACCAGGAGGTAAAATGCAAAATCTCAAAACATTCTTCAAAAATCTCGGAATTACAATCTTGATACTTGCGATATTTTCTCTCGGAATATTTATCGGTTCCAAATATATGACGCAGGAGGTAACCGCAGACAGCAGTGATACGGTTGTAAACAACACTATTTTACCATCAACTTTTTCTACAATAGCTAAAGCCACTCTTCCGGCTGTGGTTAATATTATTACGGAAAAAACGGTGGTTTTGTCTGCTCCTTTTATGATTCCCGATCCTTTTAGACAATTCTTTGCTCCAATGCCGGAGGAAAAAGCGAAAAGAACAGGAATGGGGTCCGGATTTTTTATTTCCGAGGACGGTTACATTTTAACAAATAACCATGTGGTTTCCAATGCCGACAAGATAACCGTGACATTGCAGGACGGTTCGAAATATTCGGGAAAAGATGTAAAAGTCATCGGAACAGACCCAAGAACAGATCTTGCTCTGCTAAAAATCAACAAAAAGAAAAAATTCAAATACTTAAAACTTGGAAATTCGGATAGCACAAATGTAGGTGATTGGGCTATAGCGGAAGGAAATCCATTCGGTTTAAAGGGAACTCTAACAGTGGGTGTTATAAGCGGAAAAGGAAGAGAAAATTTAAACATCAATAGAGGACCTGTTTATCAGGATTTTCTGCAAACAGATGCTTCAATCAACCCCGGCAATAGTGGAGGTCCTCTTTTAAACATTAAAGGCGAGGTTATCGGAATAAACTCTGCAATACTTTCAACTTCCGGAGGAAACATAGGAATAGGATTTGCCGTACCCATAAATATGGCAAAGAATATCGTCGAACAACTCAAGAAAAACGGCAAAATCGAACGGGGATACATGGGAATTTATCCGCAGAATCTCACCGATGATCTGGCAAAAGCTTTCAATTTAGATAATACAAACGGAATTATAGTTCGAGATATCGTGAAAAATTCACCTGCCGAAAAAGCCGGTCTTAAATCGGGTGATATCATAATCGTATATGACGGCAAAGATGTAAAAGATGCAAATCAATTCAGCATGCTTGTTGCCGATACTCCCATAGGGAAAAAGGTTCCGGTTACAATAATTAGGAACGGAAGGAAGAAAACAATCAGGGTTAAAATCGGTAAACTCAATGAAAAGAGTGTTGCATCTCTTACAAACAAAAGCGATTCCGAGAAAATATTCAAACATTGGGGCATTAAATATGTTGATGCAAGAAGTGAAATAGCGCGAAATATGGGGATAAGGGCGAGCAAAGGTGCTATGATTACCGGCGTTAGACAGTATTCAAACGCTTATTACGCAGGACTTAAAAACGGTGATCTGATTGTAGCCGTGGATAATCACCCTATTGACAATTCTCAAATATTGGATACAATGCTTTTAAAGAACATTAACAGTAATAGACCGTTGGCTTTTAAGGTAAAAAGGCAGGATATGGTAATATTTACTGCGTTTAAAGCAGAGAAGTGATATTTGAAAAGTTTAAAAAATGTTAATAACCATCTAAATCAGGATAGTCTTGATATTTATCTTGATGAAATTAAGAATCTACCTCTTCTTTCCCCTAAAGAAGAGGTAGAACTTGCTAAAAGGGTTCGTGAGGGAGACCAAAAAGCTATTGAAAAACTCACCCTGGCAAACTTACGATTTGTCGTTAAAATTGCAAAAGAATATCAAGGAAGAGGTGTAGCTCTTGCCGATCTTATTAATGAGGGAAATCTTGGTCTTTTTAGGGCTGCTCAGAAATACGACGAGAGAAAAGGGGTAAAATTCATCTCCTACGCTGTTTGGTGGATAAGACAGGCGATTCTTAAAACAATTTTAATGAACAGTAGAACTGTTAGACTCCCTCAAAACAGAGTTGAAGAGATTTCAAAAATAACAAAGGCAAAGGATAAGCTATCTCAAATCTCCGGAAGGGAACCAACTCTCTCGGAACTTGCAACGGAACTTGGCATAAGTGAGAAAGAGGTGCGCAATGCTGCCCAAATTGCGCAATCCGATGTCTCCATGAGCAGTAAAAATCTAAAAAACAGCATTTATTTTAATAAAAAATCGGAAAGTCTTTTATATCCGTCCCCCGAAGAAGCTTACGAGAGAACAGCCCTGAAAGAAAACCTACTGAAAAAATTAAAAAGACTCCCTGAGAGAGAAGCAATGATTTTGAAAATGTACTTCGGCTTGGACGGTGAAAGACCACATACACTCGAAGAGATTGGAAATATGAACAACATTACAAGAGAAAGAGTGAGACAGATAAAGGAAAGGGCTTTAAAAAGACTTAGGTTGATGAGCATGGAAGAAAATGAAGAACATTCAAATAGTAATAATACCGGGGCATAACGATAACATACGCCATATTACAATTAACATATTCCTATTCATAGGAATAATTATGGTTTTGGTGTTGTTACTGTCGTTTTCAACGGTTTTTATTATTCAAAATTTTAGAGCCACAAAGCACATATCCCAAATAAGTGCATTAAAAAGAGAAAATGCCAGACTCAGAGAATACAAATCCGATTTTGAAAAACGCTACGAACAACTAAACAAAAACTATATGGTCATGATAAACTATTATAAGCGTTTGGGAAACTATATTTACTCGGATAGGGTTAAAAGAAACAGTGCAACAAATAAACTGACAAACATCGATTCTCTAAACGAAAAATTACTTGAAATAAAACAGATGTACGATATGGCTTTAAAAACATCAAAAGATTTTGAGCATGTCCCTTCTATTCCTCCCGTTAACGGAAGAATTCTCTTTCGATTCGGGAAACAATACGATCCATTTACAAATAAAATAACATACTTTAATGGAATTACCATTACAACTTCCAACGGGGCTCGCGTAAAAGCCGCTGCTTCGGGAAAAATCGTATCCATTGAAATTCTGCCTCGAGAGGGAGTTACTCTTATAATTCGTCACAATAAACACTTCTCTACCAAATACGGACATTTAATGCTAACAAAAGTCCATGTAGGGGATCATGTTAAAAAAGGGGATGTTATAGGTAAAGCCGGAGAAACGGGAAGGACCATTGGCCCCTCCCTCTATTACGAAATCGATTACAACGGACATCCCGTAGATCCGGAAATTTTCATTAAAAATTACTTAAAGAAGGATTTTTATTCGTTTTTCAATGCATGAAAACAACATAATTGCAAAGGCAAAAAAGGGAGATGAAACCGCTATAGAATATCTTCTCTCTAAATATGAGGATCGTCTATTCCATCTAATACTTAAGATGACCATGAATTTCGACGATTCTAAGGATATTATGCAGGAAACATTCTTATCCGCTATAAAAAATATCGATCACTTCAATCAGGAATCCACATTTTACACATGGCTTTATCGAATAGCAATTAACAAAACACTAAACCATATAAAAAAAGCCAAGAATAGACAGAATATTTCTCTGGAAAAATGCTGCCGCAAGATGTATGAAATGAAAGGGCTTGATGAACATGTTTTATCTTTCGAATTATACAAACGTATGCAAGAAGCGATTCACAAATTACCCGAAAAATACAGACTTCCCTTTATTATGGCTAATATGGAGGGGTTGCCATACAGTGAAATTGCCGATATATTAAAAATTAAGGAAAACACCGTGAAAATCCGGCTATTTAGAGCAAGAAACATACTAAAAGAGTCACTAAAGGATTATATTTATGAAATGTAATGAAGTAAAAAAGAATTTAATGAGTTATTTAGACGGGAAGGTTGACAAAGAACTGCGACTTTTAATTGAGGAGCATCTCAATCAATGTTCCTCATGCAGGGAACAAGTTTCTCTCCTTAGCAATATAGCCGATCTATATAAAAAGGACTCTCCCTTCCCTCTTCCACACGGATTAAAAGATGAATTGACCCAGCTCATAAAAAAGAGCTGTAAAAAATAGTGTAACCTTTAAAAGATTCTATTGTCTAATAGATGTAGTTAAAGTCAATAACCCTAAGGAGGTATTAAATGGCACTTTTACAAGAACAGGACAGGCAGTATTTGAAAGAAGAATTCGGAAAATTCTCAAACGATGTTAAAATAAATCTCTTTACATCGAAAAGCGGTTGCACATATTGTAACGATACAAATGCTATTTTGCAAGAAGTTTCCGAGCTTTCGGACAAAATAAAACTTAACGTTTATGATGTCGATGAAAACAAAGAAGAGGCAAGTAAATTTAATGTGGAAAGAACACCGGCCGTGATACTCGAAGCCGAGAAAAATTTTGTTATCTTTTACGGTATACCGGCGGGATATGAATTTAGCTCTCTTATCGAAGATATTATTGATATAGGCTCGGGAAACACAAATTTCGGTGATGAACTCGTTAATTTTGCCAAATCTTTGGATAAAAACGTAAATTTGAAGGTCTTTGTAACAACTTCTTGCCCATACTGTCCGAGAGCGGTAAGAACGGCACATAAGCTTGCAATGTTGACGGATAAAGTCAGAGGGGAAATGATAGAAGCGCAGGAATTCCCCGTTCTTTCCAATACATACAGCGTAAGCGCCGTACCAAGAGTTGTAATAAACGAAAACACATATTTTGAGGGTGCTCTTCCCGACGCACAGTACATTGACAAAATTAAAGAAGCCCTCGCTTAATGGGAGGTAGTATGGATTTTTCTTTGGGATCTTTGCAAGAGAGTAAAGAACTAAAAGACTCATATGACCTTATTATCCTGGGGGGTGGTCCCGCAGGCCTTACAGCTGCTATATATGCAAGAAGAAGCGGGCTTTCAACACTCGTTGTGGAGCCGTTGATCACGGGAGGTAATATCGCCTCAACGGAAAAGGTCGACAATTGGCCCGGTGATACGGATGGAGTAAGTGGCGAAGAACTTGCAAATAGATTTACAAAACATGCCGAACGGTTTGGGACTGAATTTTTATATGACGACATTACTGAAGTTAATCTTTCCGGAAATGAAAAGATCATCAAATCAGGGAACAAATCCATAAAATCGAAAGCGGTAATTATTGCAACCGGTACACATCCGAGATCGATTAATGTTCCCGGAGAAAAAGAATATAAAGGACACGGAATCTCATACTGTGCAACATGTGATGCGCCTTTCTTCAAGGGAAAGGATATTGTCGTTATTGGTGCGGGAAATTCGGCGATTGAAGAATCTCTTTATCTACTCAATTTTGTAAAATCAATCACTTTCATACAGGATCTCCCTTATATCACGGCAGAGAAAATACTTGCGGATGAGATTCAAAAGAAAGAAAACGTTAAGTTTTACTTCGAGCATCTCGTGAAGGAGTTCAAAGGTGACGGTAATAAACTTACCTCCGTTATATTTGAAGATCGAAAAACAGGAGAAACAAAAGAGATAAAAACGGAAGGTTGTTTTGTTTACATTGGATTAATTCCCAATACTAACCTGTATAAAGGGCAAATTGAGCTTGATAAATACGGCTACGTAATTGCAAACGAGGATACAATTACTTCTACAAGCGGCGTTTTTGCAGCGGGCGATGTCAGGGTAAAAAATTTACGGCAGATCGTCACGGCAGTATCAGATGGAGCTGTTGCCGCTTATGAAGCAAAAAAATACATAGACAAGTTGAATGGAGGTAATTAATGGCAGTTGAAAAGAAGCAACCCAGAGTGATTGTGTTTTCAACCCCTTCTTGCCCCTGGTGCAGGAAAACAAAGATGTATCTGAAACAGAACAAAATTAAGTTCAAGGATATCGACGTTTCAAAAGATATGAGTGCGGCAAGAGATATGGTTAGAATGACAGGACAGCAAGGTGTTCCCGTCGTTTTAATCGGTAATCGCCCCATTGTAGGATTCAATAAACCTTTAATAAATAAATTATTAGGGATAAAATAATGAAATACTTTAGATTTTTTCTTATACTTATAGTAGCATCATTAATTATTATCAGCGGATGTAATGGAACTTCAAAAAGTAACAAATCAACAACAAAGAATACGTCCGTCGATACGCTGACAGATTCTAAAGCGACAGCAATCGATACAATTAAAAAGGACACGACTTCAAAATCCATAAAAACCGATTCCTCGTCCGTCACAACAAAAGATGATATAGGAGCTAACAGACCTCTATCGCTAAACTTTACTCTACATACTCTCGACGGTAAGCCTTTTACTTTGCATGATAACAAAGGTAAGGTTATCATAATGGATTTCTGGGCAACCTGGTGCGGGCCATGTCGTAAAGAAATACCCGAATTAATCAAACTCAATGACGATTTTAAGAAAAAAGGGCTCCTCGTAATAGGTGTCGGCTTGGACAATCCGAATAAGCTCAAAAGTTTCGCCGATAAATATAAAATCGATTATACGATTCTTCAGGGAACTCAACAAATTGCCCAGGATTACGGTGTAAGAGGAATACCGACGACTTATATACTGGACAAGAAGGGACGTGTAATTCAACGGTTTGTCGGTTATTATTCCGGACTTGAAAATAAAATGCGTCTTATAATCGAATCGGCCTTAAAGGAATAATACAATAAGATCAATTAGAAATATACAATCAGGCTCTTGGATGAGCTTGATTGTATATTTTTTTTAGCCTGGATTTTGATACATGTGTATAGATCTGTGTCGTTCCAAGAGATGCATGGCCAAGAAGAGCCTGAACTGCCCTCAAATCAGCTCCATTATCCAGTAAATGGGTAGCAAACGTGTGTCTTAACACATGAGGACTTGCCTTTTTCCCCGGTGCAGCAATATTTATGTACGATTTTACAATTCTAACAAGAGATCTTTGGGATAATCTTACTCCGTTTTTATTAATTATCAGCGCATCATCCTTCCCCTTAAACAATTTCCCTCTAACGGTGAGATAATGTCTAAGAGCGTTTTTCGAATTTTGATTAAACGGAATAATTCTCTCCTTGTTCCCCTTTCCCAATACTTTCACCGTTTCATTCTCAAAATCAATATCGCCCATATTCAGGTTTATCAATTCGGACGCTCTCATTCCCGTTGAGTATAATAATTCCAATATGGCTCTGTCTCTCAGCCCGATCCACTTATTCGTGTCAGGAAGAGTCATTAATCTGTTTATCTCCTCAACAGTCAAATAATCGGGAAGTTTCTTATCTGTTTTCGGTGCCTTTATTAAAATTACAGGATTCTTTTTTATAACTTTCGTTTCGGTAAGAAAAGAGAAAAATGATTTTATCGCCGATAACTTTCTATTCGCCGAACTTCTATCAAAACCATACCTCATAAGTGATGATATGAATTCTCTTATATGTATCTTCCTTATCTCTTCAATACTTGTTAAATTTTCCCGCTCATGTATATAGGAAAAAAACTGATTCAAATCATTTTCATAAGAGATTATCGTTTTGTCGGAAAATCTTTTTACCTTTTCGAGATGTTCCAGAAATTTTCTCAAATAGTTTCTAAAATTTCCACTTTCTGTTTCTCTATCCACCATTTTGCCCTCTTTACCATTCGCTCTCGCCTTTCTTTCTTCCCTATTTTCTCCTCTATGGGGGGGAATAATCCGAAATTTATGTTCATCGGCTGCATATTGTCTGAAATATTGAAAAAGAGGTAATTCAAAAGAGCTCCCGAAGGAGTGTTCCGGGAAAATTTAATCGGGGCAATACCTTTAATATACCTATCCATCTGGACAGCCGCTATAAGTCCGGTAAGCGTCGACTCAACATAACCTTCCACACCCGTAATTTGCCCCGCAAAGAAGATTTCAGGATGTTGTTTTAGAGACAAATTATAATTCAATACATTTTTTGTTTTTACGTAGGCGTTTCTGTGCATGGACCCATACCTTGCTATTTCGGCATTTTTTAGTGCCGCTATACTTCTGATAATTCTTTTTTGCTCCGTATATGTCATTCGTGTCTGAAATCCCACAATATTGAGAAGCGTTCCTTCTCTGTTTTCCCTGCGTAATTGGATTACCGCATAAGGTTTATCAAATCCTTCCGGTGAGCTTATTCCGACGGGCTTCATTAAACTAAAACGAAGCGTATTGTCTCCTCGCTTTACTATCTCTTCAACGGGGAGACACCCCTCAAAAAATAATTCTCTGTCAAATTCGTGAACATGAGCTTTTTCAGCATTTTTAATCATATCAACAAGTTTATTGTATTCGTCTCTATTTAAGGGGATATTTAAATATGCATTGTCACCTTCCATGTATCTCGAACCCCAAAAAGCCCTCGTAAAATCTATCGATTCCGTCACAATAGTGGGAGAAATAGCATCATAGAAGTATAAATTATTCCCCTTTACGGAATTGGCAAAGTTTCTTTCAAGAAATTCTCCTGAAAGGGGACCCGTTGCAACGATTGTGGGTTTGCTTTTATCAATATGCTCGGCAAACTCTCTCCTTACCTCTATATTTTTCTCTTTTTCTATAATTTCCGTTATTCCTTTTGAAAACTCTTCACGATCTACAACAAGAGCTTTCCCTCCGGCTATCCTGTTTTTATATGCCTGCTCTATTATAAGAGAACCGTATTCCGATAATTCGTATTTCAATAATCCATGAGCATTTGTAATCTCCATCGATTTTAACGAATTGCTACAAACAAGCTCTCCTAACCTATCCGTTTTGTGAGCTTCGGTTGTTTTTTGGGGTCGTTGTTCATAGAGAATTACGTGGTATCCCCTTTTTGCAAGTTGGTATGCAGCTTCTGTACCTGCCAATCCCCCGCCTATGATAACTACTTCATTCATTTTCCTCATATCCGCATTTCGGGCATACGAATGTTACGGAGCCATCTTTATTCTTATGTTCCTCCATGTAATAATTTCCGCATTTGGGACATTTCCTTTCAACAGGTTTGTACCATGTTGAAAATTTACATTTGGGATAGTTACTGCATCCGTAGAATATCCTTCCCCTTTTGCTCCTCTTTTGTACAATTTCACCATCACAACCCTTTTCCGGGCATTTGATTCCGGTAGTAATCGATTCCGTATATTTACATTTCGGATAATTACTGCAGGCAATAAAATCACCATATTTACCATGAACATAAACAAGAGGGGCACCGCATTTAGGGCAATCCCTCCCCACCGGCTTTTTCTCCTTCGGCTTCTTTTTTTCCAATGGTTCCGTATATTTACAATCCGGGTAATTACTGCAAGCGAGAAACTTTCCGAATCTTCCCCACTTTATGACAAGCGGAGCACCGCATTTGGGACATTTTTTATCCGTTTCTTCCTGGATTTCCTTTTTTATATTTGCTCTGTTCTCTTCCACATTTTTCATCCTTTCACTTAATTTCGCATAAAATTCCCTCATTAAATCCAGATACTTTTTCTTCCCTTCTTCGATTTCATCCAATTCCATCTCCATTTTTGATGTAAATTGCACATGAAATATATCGGGGAACAACTTTACAAGAGTTTTCTCGACAATTTCACCGAGCTCCGTGGGAAACATTGTTTTACTTTTTTCAATAACATATTTTTTATCGAGCAATCTTGAGATTATGGAAGCATACGTGCTCGGACGTCCTATCCCCTTTGCCTCAAGCTCCTTTACAAGGGTTCCTTCCGTATATCTCGCAGGTGGTTGTGTGAAATGTTGAACTGTTTCCACATCCTTAGGTTTAATATTTTCTCCCTTATCTATGGAGGGAATATGTCCTTTATCTTTTGTATCTATGGGATAAATTTTACTGAAACCGTCAAAAATAAGCACGGAAGTTTTTCCTTTAAGTGTATACTTACCATCTTCCAGTTCAATTTTGGTCTCGTCAAATATTGCCGGCGCCATTTGACTTGCAATAAATCTTGTAAAAATTAAATTGTACAATTTGTATTGGTCATTTGATAAATGCTGTTTAATATTTTGCGGCATAAGCCTCACATTTGTGGGTCTTATTGCTTCATGGGCTTCCTGTGCGAATTTTTTAGTTTTCCTCCGAATCGCCTTTTCCTGGGTATATTCTTCCCCATATGTGCTTGCAATAAACTGTTTAGCACTCTCCCTCGCTTTCTCTGAAATACGCGTTGAATCCGTTCTCATATATGTAATGAGCCCTGTAGTTCCTTTTTTACCAAGATCGATTCCTTCAAACAGCTGCTGTGCCACCATCATCGTCTTCTTTGCAGAGAAATTGAGTTTTCTACTCGCCTCTATCTGCAATGAACTTGTTATATAGGGGGGAGGGGGTTGCTGTTTACGCTTGCTCTTTTGGTACTTCGTAACATGGAACGCTGATTTTAATATATCGTTTTTAACATCATTTGCCTGTTTTTCCGAAGATATTTCAGGCTTTTTGCCATCAATCTTTACCAAATCACATGTGAAATCAGACGAATCTTTCTTGAATAAGACTTTAACCGTCCAGTACTCCTCTTCCTTGAAGTTCCTGATTTTATCTTCTCTCTCGCAGATCAAGCGAAGGGCTACCGTTTGAACTCTTCCGGCACTCAGCCCTGACTTTATGAGTTTCCAGAGATATGGGCTTATCAGGTAACCTACAAGCCTATCAAGGACCCTCCGTGCCTTCTGTGCTTCAACCTTATTGTAATCGATATCTCCCGATTCTTTCAGAGATTTTTCACATGCTTCTTTTGTAATTTCATAAAATAAAGCTCTCTTGACATTCTCGTTTTCAACTACCGTTTTTATAAAATAGGCTATGGCTTCTCCCTCTCTATCAGGGTCCGTTGCAATAAAAACCTCATCTGCAATGCGGGATTGATCTTTGATATTTTTAATCACTTTCCCTTTGCCTTTTATCGTAATGTAATGTGGTGTAAAATTACTTTCTATATCAATACCGAGTTTCGATTTTGGCAAATCGATTATATGCCCCACACTCGATATGACTTTATATCCTTTCTTAAAGTATTTTTGTATTGTCTTGGCTTTTGTCGGTGATTCGACAATTATCAATGATGCCATAGCGTGTTAAACAGTCAGTCCGTCAAACTCGTCACCGAGTGATAAATTCTCGGGATTTTCGTTAAATAGCATTATGGAGACCAATAATTTTAATTCATCTTTACTGACTTTGTGTTGCGAATAATTCGTTATATCATCAATTACCGATTCGAACTGTTCTTTGGAAAGTATACCGTAGTATACCAATTGATAAAGGTACTTTGCCGCTTCGTCCGTCAGATAAGCCTTTTCATAAGGACTTAACTGTCTCTCTGTCATTTTGTTTATGAAGAGCTTGGAACTGCGATCTATAGCTTTTTTGACATCATGACCGTTATAACCTCTCATTAACAGGTTATTTTTTATATTTTCGGGATCAATTCCCTTTAATTCCATCTTCTTAATGTAAAGAATCATGTCAACCATATTTCTGTTCATACGCCGTAATTTAACACATAAATTTGATTTTGGCAAGTGATGTAAAACGAATTTCCATTACACTATAGGATAAATTAATGGGAATTATTATTTATAAGCGACAGAAGTAAAAATATTTATTACTCTTTTTTATTTCATTTAATTTTTTATTTAATCTCCCTTGCCGTCACATATGCATCCCTTATAGCATCTTGAGCATTTCCCACTTTCTTGGCATCACCTACAATATAAACCGGTAACTTGCCTTTCAGTTTCTCCTCAAGCGGATTGTAACTTCTCATACCTGTTGTCAAAACAATATCGTCGATAGCATCAATTTCAAAATTCTTTTCTCCTTTTACCTTTACGACATTCCCTACAATCTCTTCAACTCTCGAATTTAAATAAAATTCAACACCACCTGCTTTAAGTCTCTTAAGTATAAGGGTTTTCTCAATGGCTTCCATTCCTCTACCTACTTCGTCAAGCATTTCTACGATTACAATATGATTGTTGTGATTCAATAAGGCAGTAGCAACCTCAAGACCTATAAGTCCTCCCCCTATAATCAGAACCTTTTTGTTTTCTATAACCATTCCCTCTTTTAAAACCTCTGCCCAATAATATTTCTTTAATCCTTTTATAGGTGGA
>Ga0190359_1000468_pt1 | contig 27089 bp, 18 predicted proteins | sample 48721823_MG_FD_161269 | JGI IMG/M metagenome (GOLD analysis project Ga0190359, IMG submission 161269) | Hydrothermal vent microbial mat bacterial communities from Southern Trench, Guaymas Basin, Mexico - 4872-18-2-3_MG | ecosystem: Environmental > Aquatic > Marine > Hydrothermal vents >... | reverse complement strand
TTGATCAACGGCAGGTTCCTGATAACGGTAATTCGATGAGAATATTGGGCCCGGTAAAGGGCAGCAATCGATTCGTTCACCGTCATTATAGCGGATACATGGGGGACCAGCCGTTTTTCAATAGCTCTCCAGATTTTACGAACCGCAGGCCGGTCTACCAGTTCGGGTACCCCGGTAAAATATTCATGTGCATCGTAAACCAGACGTTTCCGTTTGAGAATTGCCGCGAAAAAGGATGCCGGCAGGGTATCAAGATCATTTGCAGTGATTACATCGACATGGGTAAAAAGCAGGTAGGCAAAGAGCCTGAGATTATAGTTCAGATAAAAAACCGGACCGCGGTTAAACCACAACCTGAAACGTCGAGTGGTATAACGACGGCTCAGCGGTTTTGAGTTTCGGAGTTTTCGTCCGATAACTACTGGTGCCCAGCCATTATTCATCAGTGTGATGGCTACCTTGTGTACCCGCTGGTCTCCTTCAAGATCATTGGTGACGGCAATGACAATTGTTTGCTTCATGAGCCGTAAGTCTGCTCTAAAGTAACCATAAAACGGTTATTCTTCTATTTATTGTACCTTACTATCTTTATACCCTGATGCTTCAGGTTACTCAATATCAAAATCTCAAATCATACCATACTTTCGGTCTGAATCACAGTGCGCGACGTTTGGTCCGTTTTGACCGGTGGGAAGAGATGTTGGAATGGATGAATTGCCGGCATGAACCTGACAGCCGGATTTTAATTATGGGTGGGGGAAGTAACCTGCTTTTCCGGCATGATTTTGCAGGAACGGTTTTGCTTCCGGTGCATAATCAGACAGAGATAATAAATGAAGATGCGAATTATGTGTGGGTTAAAGCAGATGCCGGATTACAATGGGACCGGCTGGTTGCCTGGGCAGTCAAACATGGATATGGAGGTATCGAAAATCTCTCTGACATTCCGGGTCATGTAGGAGCGGCACCGGTTCAAAATATCGGAGCATACGGAGTGGAGGTCTCCGAAGTAATTGAACGGGTCCATGTGATTGATATGAAAACCGGGAGAGAATTGAATTTGCCCGCAACTGCCTGTCATTTCGGGTACCGTAAAAGCCTGTTCAAATCTCCCGGTTTTACAGATTACCTGGTCTGGAGCGTGGTCTTTAAATTGACAAAAATCCCAAATTTAAAATTAGATTACAGGGATCTTGCCATCGAATTAAAAGGATATCCTGACCCCGGTCTGGATACGGTCAGGGAGGCCGTGATACGTATCCGTCAACGAAAACTTCCGGATCTTTCCGTGGCCGGTAATGCCGGAAGCTTTTTTATAAATCCGGAAATCTCCGCTCAACGCTTCAGGGAGTTAAATAAACTGTTCCCCGGGATTCCGTCATTTCCACTCTCTGACGGAAAGTATAAAATTTCTGCAGCCTGGTTAATTGAGCAGTGCGGGTGGAAAGGATTCAGGGAGGGGGATGCCGGAGTGCATCCCGGACAACCTCTTGTATTAGTGAATTATGGCAGAGCCAGTGGAGAACAGATAATGAACCTGGCAAAAAAGATCGAGCGATCTGTGAATATTCAATTTGGGATTCAACTTGAAAAAGAGGTGCGGGTTATTTGATTTATTAGTTATTATCTTCGCAGGATAAAACGAACAGTTGATAGGTTATGGATTCATTAGAAAAGTATTTTGAACCTTTTCGTAATCAGATCATCGGGAATGATCTCCTGTTTGAAACACCATACGGGGAAAAGAGAATGTTGTATGCCGACTGGATTGCCAGCGGAAGATTATACCGGCCGATAGAAGATAAACTGGTTAATCATGTTGGGCCCTGGATAGCCAACACGCATACCGAGACCAGTGAAAGCGGGACATTAATGACTAAGGCCTATCAGTATGCACATCGTAGGATTAAAGAGTTGGTGCATGCCGGCCCGGATGATGTCATCATCACCGCCGGTTCGGGAATGACTACCGTGGTGAATAAACTGCAACGGATCCTCGGGTTACGGACCTGCGGTAAACTATCAGGTGAAGTCTGCCTGGATGAAAATGAAAAACCTATAGTGTTTCTAACCCATATGGAGCACCATTCCAACCAGACTTCATGGTATGAATCTCATGTGGATGTAGTGCTGCTTGATCATGATCCCGACCTGCTGGTAGATCTGGATGAACTGAAAAGAAAGTTAGAGGAGTATAAAGACCGGAAACATAAAATCGGTGCATTCACTTCCTGTTCAAATGTTACCGGTATTGAAACACCGTACCACCAGATGGCAAAGTTGATGCATCAATACGGCGGACTCTGTTTTGTTGATTTTGCGGCTTCGGCTCCCTACACCGATATTAATATGCATCCTGCTGATGCCCTTGAAAAATTAGATGCCATTTATTTCTCTCCTCATAAATTTTTAGGAGGTCCGGGCTCTTCGGGAGTACTGGTTTTCGATTCGTCATTGTATCACCGAAAGAGCCCTGATAATCCCGGTGGCGGTACGGTTGACTGGACCAATCCATGGGGAGAGTATAAATATATTGATGACATTGAATTAAGGGAGGATGGAGGCACACCGGGGTTTCTGCAGGCTATCCGGGCGGCACTTGCCATGGAACTGAAAGAGCAGATGGGCACCCAGAATATCCGTGCCCGTGAAGAGGAACTCCTTGCCATTGCTTTTCGGGAGGCTCCCGGTATTCCCGGACTTAAAATATTAGCGGATAATATACACCGTCGTTTGGGAATTATCTCTTTTTATCTTGAAGAGGTGCACTTTAACCTGGTGGTAAAACTACTCAGCGATCGCTTCGGGATACAGGTCAGGGGAGGATGTGCCTGTGCCGGAACGTATGGCCATTTTCTGCTAAATGTGACTTATGATGATTCACACAGGATCACGCAGTTGATCAATTTCGGAGATTTATCGGAAAAACCGGGTTTCGTGAGACTTTCCCTGCATCCTACGATGACCGATAAAGAGTTGCTGTTTATTATGGATGCCATCCGGCAGATAGGAATACACCATAACTCATGGGGGAAAGATTATATTTACAATCCCCATACCAATGAGTTCAGGCACATCATGGAACCTGAAGATAAAACCGAACAGATATTAAAATGGTTTGAACTGCCCTGATTCAACCCATTCGCATCAATTGCTCGAAATCAAAATAATTCTGCGACGGTTCAACGGGGGATAATTTACCGCTTTCACACCGGTACGTACGTGACGGGAATTTACGGATCATGCCATAATCGTGAGTGGCCATCAGGATCGCCCGTTTATTGTGACTGATGCTGATCAGCAGTTTCATTAACTCCTCACTGGTTGCAGGATCAAGATTTCCGGTTGGTTCATCAGCCAGAATAATCTCGGGATCATTCAGCAAAGCCCGGGCAATGACCACACGTTGCTGTTCCCCTCCTGAAACCTGATGGGGATATTTGTCATCCTTATAATGCAAATCTACCCGTTCAAGTACCTCCTCAATCCGGTTACGTATCAACTGCCGGTCTTTCCAACCGGTAGCGCCCAGTACAAAAGCCAGATTGTCATATATACTGCGGTCATCCAGGAGTTGAAAATCCTGGAAAACCATCCCGATCTTACGTCGTAATAACGGAACTTCTTTTTCCTTAATCCCGTGAAGTTGATGACCGGCTATCCATCCTTCTCCATCTTTTAGCGGCAGATCAGCATACAGAGTTTTTAACAGGCTGGTTTTTCCACTACCGACTTTACCAATCAGATAGATGAATTCACCCGGATTAACCTGTAGATTTACATCTTCAAGTATCAAGGTTAATTGTTGCCAAATACTTACATGCGAAAGAGATATAACCGGTTCCATAAGACAAATTCAAGCTTATTAACTGATAGTTGTTGATTTATAATACGATGTGCATCCCTCAACAGTGGATGAACTCCTTTATCTTTGCTAATGTAAAAATAAAAGTGCGTTTTTTGAGTTTATGAGATTGGATCTATAATGCTTTCAAAATGAGGCCAACATTCATAAAAATTCTGCTGTTTCTCTTTGCATTGCTTCAAACAGCTACTGCTATAGGTCAGCAAAGCGAGTTTTACCATGACCCGGACCAGGATCTGAAAGAGGGTTTAACCTTATATGGTAAGTCGCAGTTCGGCGCCGCCCAAGACCGTTTTGACAGGTATCTTCACCGGACAGAGGGAGCAGAGGCTACTTCAAGGATGGATGCGGCATTTTATCTGTCTATGTGTGCATTGGAGCTGGATCAGCGCAATGGTGAAGCACTGGTAAAAAAATTTCTTGAAGAGTACCCCGAAAGTTCAAAAGCCCAATTGGCCCGCTTTAAAATGGGGAATTTTTTATTTCGTGAAAAAAAATTCCGCCGGGCTCTGAGATGGTACCAGCAGATAGTACTGCAAAAGCTAAATAAAGAGTTGCTTCAGGAGTACCGATTTAAAACCGGATATTGCTATTTCAAGGAGAATAAACCGCAACGGGCTGCCAAATTGTTTTTGCCGCTGCTTCAGGCTGACGGGCCATTCAGGGATGATGCTACCTATTACTATTCTTATCTGAGTTATCTCAAAGGGGATTTTAATCAGGCTCTCGACGGATTTACTAAACTGACCGCTTCAAAAAAATATGATGGAGTGGTACCCTATTACCTGGCCCAGATATATTATCAACGTGAACAATATGATCAGGTCATCGAGACCGGGGCCCGCCTGATCCGTAAAGCCAATCCCGGGCAACAAAATGAGTTGTCAAGAATTATTGGAGAATCATACTTCAGATTAAACCGGTTTGCTGAAGCCATACCTTATCTTGAACAGTACCGCAAAGGGGTACGGTCGCTGTCAAGAGAAGAGTATTATACGCTGGGATATTGTTATTATACCGAAGGAGCAGATAAACAAGCCGCTCAGATACTGGAAAAAGTGTCTGATAAGAATGACGCACTTACACAATATACCAGCCATTTGCTGGGAGGTATCCTGGTTAGGATGGGGGATAAATACAAAGCCCGTTCAGCTTTTCAGCGGGCAGCCAAACTTCAGTGGAATAAAAAGATACAGGAAGAATCCCTGTTTAATTATGCCAAACTGAATTTTGAACTTTCTATCTCAGGTGAAACATTGCGCTCTTTTGAGTCGTTTTTAACCACTTTCCCCAACTCCGCATACACCGACCAGGTATATGATTACCTGGTTAAGGTTTTTATGAATACCCGCAATTATAAAGATGCACTGGTAACCCTGGATAAAATCCGGAATAAGACACCAGAAGTTGAAAAAGCCTATCAGCGAATTGCTTATTACCGTGGGCTTGAGCTGTATAACAACTTGAAATACAGAGAGTCCGTGGATCTGTTCGACCGGTCGCTTACATATAGCCGGTATCAAAAAGATATCAGCGCCTTATGTTACTATTGGTCGGCTGAAGCATGGTATAACCTGAAACGTTACCCGGATGCGACCGAAGCATACCGGCATTTTATCAGTATCCCCGGTGCCTCTTCGCTAAAAGAGTATAAGTTGGCCTATTACGGACTTGGATATTGCTATTTTAGCCAGGCGCAGTATAACCAGGCATTACAGTGGTTTAAACGTTTTATCTCACAGATTTCAAGGAAACAAGACCGCCTTATGGCAGATTCCTATAACCGGATTGGTGATTGCTATTATATGACACGTACTTACTGGCAGGCAATAAATTCTTATGAAAAAGCTACCTCCATGCGTACCAGGGATGTTGATTACAGCCTGTATCAGAAAGGATTCTGTTATGGATTGGTGCAGCGACCGAATCAAAAAATCAACGTACTGAATGAATTGATTACTTCTTATCCGAAATCAAATTATGTGGATGATGCCCTGTTTGAGATCGGCCGTACATATGTTGGATTAGAAGAAACTCCGGATGCTGTAAGAACTTTTAATAATTTAATTGAGAAATATCCGCAAAGTTCCTATGCCAGAAAATCTTATGTGCAATTGGGCCTGATTTATTACGGAAAGGATCAGTATAATGAAGCCTTAGACCGGTATAAAACCGTGATTAGTAAATGGCCGGATACGCAGGAAGCACATGATGCCCTTATCGGAATCAAGAATATTTATGTGGATCAAAATCGTGTGGATGAGTATTTTGCCTATCTCAAGTCTACCGGAAGAGGAGAAAGTGTGTCGGCTACAGAACAGGATAGCCTGACCTATATGGCGGCAGAAAATTTATATATGGGAGGAGATTGTGCACGCGCCGCAAAACTTTTCAGACAATATATTGACCGTTTCCCCCAGGGGAGCTTTATACTGAATGCACAGTATTATAAAGCAGATTGCGATTTCCGGGCTTCACGCCTGGATAATGCATTGGCTTCTTATGAATTTATTCTCTCCAAAGGGGTAACCGATTTTACCGAACTGGCACTGGATCGTTCGGCACAAATCTATTACGAGCGCACACAATATCCTGAAGCAAAACGTCTTTATGAACAATTGGAGAAGATAGCAGAGGTGCCGGCTCACCAATTGGATGCCCGGTTGGGAATTATGCGCTGTGCTTATGAAGTTGGGGATTATCCGCTTGTTATCAGTAAAGCAAATGAAGTATTGCTAACCGATAAGATCGGGGATGAGGTAATCCGTGAAGCTTCTTACAAAATGGGTAAAGCATATCTTGAGACCGGTGATGTCAGTAATGCCCTCGATATTTTTAGTGTGGTGGCTCAGGATGTTCGAAACGTTGAAGGTGCAGAAGCAAAATACCTGAAGGCTGAATTATTGTTTAAATCGGGTAAAACCGACCAGGCCGAGAAGGAAGTATTAGATTTTATTGACCAAAATACTACCCACCAATTCTGGCTGGCGAAAGCCTATATCCTCTGGTCGGATATTTACCTTAAAAGAGGAGATTTGTTTCAGGCTAAAGCCACATTGCAGATTTTAAAAGAGAATTATAAGAAAACCAATGACGGGATACTCAAGGCAGTGGATGAGAAATTAAACTGGATCAAACAGCAGAATCAGTAAAACCAGCATCATTATGAATACTCTACCTCTAATGATCCGAATGAAACAACTTCTTCCAGCGGCTGGATTATTTATCCTTCTCGGCAGCTTTTGCTCAGGAAGTGTGCTTGGGCAAAATAATATGAACAAAGAGGTTAATGTAGTCAGACCCTATTCCCCTACTATTTCGGATGCCTTTAAGCTTCGCTTTATGCCCAGGATCGAAGACACTCTGAAAACAGATGTCCGGTTTAATTATTCTATTAATCCCGTCCGGTGGAATCCTGCCATGCAGATCCGTACACTGGATCCAATTGGCCTCAGACCGCATAAAGAGGACCATCTTAAGGGAACACAGATCCGGTTGGGTTTTGGTAATTACTGGACTCCATACGGGCAAGTGGATATTCATACTTTACAAAACCCGAAAACTGCCCTTGGCGTTTATATGAAACACCTGTCGTCACAGGGCAGGGTGAAAATGGCAGACGGACAGAAAGTGTATGCCGGGTATGCCGATAATAATGTCCGCTTATATGGAGAGCAGATCAACCGATCTTCTACTTTGACCACAAATTTTTGGTTCAATGAAGATCATCACTATTTATATGGATACAATACGGATACACTTTCGGATGGTACGCTGGTAACGCCATTGAATATGCGGCCTACGCAAAAAAATTCAATGAGCAAAAGACAATATATTCTGCTGGGTTCAAAATTCAGTTGGCAATCAAATGCAAAAAGCCGTAATGGCTGGCAGTACAGACTCGACGGACAGTATGATTTTATGCTGGATGATCAAAGGGATTATGAGCATCAGGGACAAACGGATTTTGCGTTCTCACGTGATCTGCGCCAGATCTCTTTCGGGGCTGAAATGGGGGCCGACTATTTTTACCGGCCACTACTTGCTGATACCCTGAATTATGTGGTAGCCCGACTGGATCCCTGGGTAGGATTCAAGTGGAAATATATCAGACTACAGGCCGGTCCGAAAGTCGCCATGGATCGTAATGCCAGCCAGTTCTTTTTCTATCCCCGGATGAAGCTTGAAATCAATATTACCAACCTGCTGGTCCCTTATATGGGGCTTGACGGATACTATGAAAATCACTCTTACCGGTCTTTAAGCCGCGAAAATCCATACCTGGTTATACAACCTGATATTCTCCCCACCAATCACCGGTTTATTGCCTATGGGGGATTGCGTGGACGTTTTACTCCCCTGGTAGCTTTTGATCTGGCAGTATCATGGGAAGATGCACAAAATCTCTATTTCTTTGTGACCGATACCGGTGGATTGGTACACTATACTTTTTTACCGGTATATGATAATGGAAGTATTCTGAAAATTAATGGTGAAGTTTCTCTCAGACAATCTGAAAATCTTTCGTTTATCCTTAAAGGTCATTATTACCAGTATCAATTGGATGTGCTGCCTGCAGCCTGGCACCGTGCCAACTGGGATGCCAACCTGACCACACGCTATGCCTGGAGAGATAAACTGTTTGTGCAGGCCGATCTGTTTCTGCTTGGGCCATATCCGGTTCCTGAAGTGGATCCTGCAAAGGGAACCATTGCACAAATGGATGGACTGATTGATTTAAATCTGGGAGCAGAATACCGATTTACTCCATTTATTTCGGCTTTTTGCCAGGTCAATAATCTATTGTCGGACGAGTATTATTTATGGCAAAATTATCCCATGCAAAAGATCAATTTCATGGGGGGAATTACCTTGATTTTTTAGCCTTTTTTACTACCTTCGTATAATTTATTTCCAAGAAAACGAGTAGTAGTAACTAGTTGATTATGAGTGAGAAGAAAAATCAAGCCCAGGGTAATGGATACTCAGCTGAGAACATCCAGGTATTAGAAGGTTTAGAAGCGGTAAGGAAACGTCCGGCCATGTATATTGGAGATGTTTCCGAACGGGGTTTGCATCACTTGGTTTATGAGGTGGTTGATAACAGTATTGATGAGGCTCTTGCCGGGTATTGCAGTAATATTGAGGTAGTGATTCGTGAGGACAATTCCATTTCTGTACAGGATGATGGCCGGGGTATTCCGGTGGATTGGCATGAAAAAGAGGGGAAATCAGCCCTTGAAGTGGTAATGACCGTACTGCATGCCGGGGGTAAATTCAATAAAGAATCATATAAAGTTTCAGGGGGATTGCATGGTGTCGGGGTATCATGTGTGAATGCGCTTTCTGAATATTTGCGTGCTGAAATTCACCGCGATGGGGTTATTTACGAACAGGAGTATCGCAAGGGACATCCACTTGGGAAAATACACGAAGCCGGTAAAACCGACAAGAACGGTACGTTTATTCATTTTAAGCCTGATACTGAGATTTTCACTACTACAACCTACAGCTATCGCATCTTGGCTAACCGGTTGCGAGAACTCGCTTACCTGAACAAAGGAGTGCGTTTGTCTATCCGGGATGAACGGATAAATGAGGAGGGAGAACCAGTTTCTGATTCATTTTATTCTGAAGAGGGATTGCGGGAGTTTGTCCGTTATATTGATGAGTCACGTGAAAGATTGATTGATGATGTGATTTTTATTGAAACGGAAAAAAGCGGGCTTCCGGTTGAAATTGCTATGCAATACAATACCACTTTTAATGAACACGTCTATTCTTATGTGAACAATATCAATACAATAGAGGGAGGAACACACCTTGTGGGATTTAGAAGGGGACTAACCCGAACCCTGAAACGATATGCCGATGAATCGGGGGCACTTTCTAAATTAAAATTTGATATCAACGGAGATGATTTTCGGGAAGGGCTTACAGCAATTATTTCTATCAAAGTAGCTGAACCGCAGTTTGAAGGACAAACCAAAACCAAACTGGGTAATTCCGAAGTCAGTGGGGCGGTGGATCAGGCTATCAGTGACATGCTGAAGATTTACCTAGAAGAACATCCGAAAGAGGCCAAAATAATTATTAATAAAGTGATCCTGGCAGCTACTGCACGGCATGCCGCAAGAAAAGCAAGGGAACTTGTTCAGCGGAAATCCGTCCTTGGGGGTGCAGGATTACCTGGTAAACTGGCAGACTGCTCAGAAAGAGACCCTGTGGTAAGTGAATTGTTTCTGGTTGAGGGTGACTCCGCAGGCGGTACGGCAAAGCAGGGCAGAGACCGGAGATTTCAGGCAATATTGCCCCTCCGGGGTAAAATCCTGAACGTGGAGAAAGCTATGCCCCATAAAATATTTGATAATGAGGAGATTAAAAATATATTCACCGCACTTGGGGTGACTATTGGTACCGAAGAAGACAGTAAAGAATTGAACCTCTCCGGATTACGTTATCATAAGGTAATCATCATGAGCGATGCCGATGTGGATGGTAGTCATATTGCTACTTTAATTATGACACTGTTTTTCCGCTATCTGCAGCCGATTATTGAGAATGGATTTTTATATATTGCCACACCACCGCTTTATCTTGTCAGAAAAGGTAAAACCGAACAATATTGCTGGTCTGACGAGGAACGGGATGCTGCTATCCTTGAACTAAAAGGCGGACGTGATAGTGGGATACATACACAACGATATAAAGGACTCGGAGAGATGAATGCCCATCAGTTATGGGAAACCACTATGAACCCTGAGAAGAGAACTCTTCGTCAGGTTACTATTACCAATGCCGCCGAAGCTGACCGGATCTTCTCTATGCTGATGGGTGATGAAGTCGGGCCCCGCCGGCAATTTATCGAGCAAAACGCCCGCTATGCCAATATTGATGCATAGGCTGTAGCTGGCTCTTAGTACTGAGGTTTAGGAGGTTTAGAAGGTTTAGGAGGTTTAGGAGGTTTAGGAGGTTTAGGAGGTTTAGGAGGTTTAGGAGGTTTGGATCGTAACTTTCCCTTCAAACACCTGAACTGCAGATCCTGTGAGACAGACATCCTCATACCCGGCATCCGTTTTGTTAAAAGTTACCTGTAACTCACCGCCACGTGTGCTGCAGGTAAATGCAGTTGCTTGATCCTTTGAGCGGTGTGAAAAAGCAATCGCCGATGCTACCACACCGGTGCCACATGCCCGGGTTTCGGCCTCCACACCCCGTTCATAGGTACGTACATGCAGTACCCGGTTGATCTCTTCAACAAAGTTTACATTAGTTCCTGAAGGCTGATAACGAGGCAGCCGGCGGATCTTTCTCCCCAGGGCATCAACATCCAGATGTTCCAGATCGTGGCAAAACACTACAACATGGGGGACTCCCGTATTGAGAAAATACCCATCCTTATGAAACTCAATATGATTGACCGGTTTCATACCCAGTTGAACTAACCCGTCGGGCAGTAAATTAGCCTCATGTGCGCCGTCACTGGCCAGAAACCGGGTGTGGTCTCCGGTAATACCCAACCGGTGAGCAAATGCTACTATGCACCGCCCCCCGTTGCCGCACATCTCCGCTTCATAACCATCTGCATTGAAATATTTCATTTCAAAATCATACCCGCTGCAACTGTTCAGCCACATCAACCCGTCAGCTCCTATGCCAAAATGGCGGTTGCACAAATATTGTATGGTGTCCGGTGTCAATCCGTTCCAACTGTGGTTGCGGTTGTCGCCAATAATAAAATCATTACCGGCCCCTTGCCATTTATAAAATTGTAACGTTCGATTCATTATGTTAACATCTGTTATTTTTCTCTAATATTAATTTAATGAGTGTTAAAGTTAAGGTAAAAACTGCAACAGAGTGGCATCCGTCATCGTTTCATGACCTGAAGGGCACGATTTTTGAAAACTGACCTGTAAACATTTGAGAATTAACATTAAAACAATACGTGATGAACAAAAAAAATCGACTATCGAGCATACTGCTGGTTGCTTTTCTTGGCAGTGTTATTGGCATTCTTGGATTTTCTTTATTGGTAAAACCCAAAACAATTATTGTACAAAATGACAAACCAATTCCGGCTCAATTTACCTCTCTGTCCGCTTCTAAATTGCCCACTCCGGACTTCCGTGAGGCTGCTGAAAAATCGGTTGATGCCGTGGTTCATGTAGTGACAAAAAGCTTTATTAGCCAGTATGGCTACCGGAGCCTTTATGATCTGTTTTTTAATAATCCTACGGAACAACATATACCGATGACCGGTTCCGGTTCGGGAGTAATCATTTCACCGGATGGTTATATCGTTACAAACAACCATGTAGTGGAGGGTTCTGAAGAGATTGAAGTGGGGTTGAATGACGGCAGGACTGTTGAAGCCAAGCTCGTGGGCAGGGATCCGGAGACAGATGTGGCCGTGATCAAAATTAAACTGAAAGATTTACCCTACCTGACTTTTGGTAATTCAGACGATCTTTATGTGGGCGACTGGGTGATGGCGGTAGGAAATCCGTGGAATCTGGGTACTACTGTTACCGCAGGTATTGTCAGTGCTAAAGGGCGAAATATCAACATATATAAAAATCACCGGCAGATTCCGGGATCCCGGCAAAAAAGCAATTCACCCAGAACAGCTGTAGAGTCATTTATACAGACAGATGCCGCTGTGAACCAGGGAAACAGCGGAGGGGCTCTGGTTAATATTTACGGAGAACTGGTAGGGATCAATGCGGCAATTGCTTCTCCGACCGGAGCATATTCAGGTTATTCGTTTGCCATTCCATCCCTGATCGTAAAAAAAGCGGTAGATGACCTGATTGAATTTGGCAAGGTACATCGTGCTGCACTGGGTGTGACTATTACCAACGTAACTGCCGATTTAGCAAAAAAGAAAAAGCTGGATGTAAACCAGGGATCATTGGTTACGGATCTGGTAAAAGACGGCGGTGCACAGAAAGCAGGTATTAAGATCGGAGATGTCATTGTGAAAGTTGAAAACCGTAAAGTGGTCACCAATGCAGACCTGATAGAAAGAATCAGCAGTTTCAGTCCCGGCGATCAAGTCTCGGTAACTGTCAACCGCAACGGCTCTGAACGGCAGTTTCAGGTTACGCTGCAGGGAATGGATGTGAACCAATCCACCATCGGTACTGCGGAATTCTGGACTTATCTGGGTGCCGACCTTGAAACATTAAAAGACAAAGAATTGAAAGATCTGGAAATTGACGGTGGAGTAAGAGTGAAAAAAGTCCACGGTGGAAAATTCAAAGAAGCTGGTATTCCCGAAGGCTTTGTAATAACCAGTATCAACCGTTTCAATGTCAATAATGTACAGGATGTGAAACAATTAATAGAACGAATTGACGGAGGTGTATTTATTGAGGGGGTACAACCCAACGGCAGGTATGATTATTACACCTTTAGAAAGTGATGGGTTAGGTAAGGCGTTGGATTAGGTGCTTGACCGGTCAGACACATGTGTTCTGGCCGGTTTTTTTAAAAAAATGATGCGAATCGAAACTTTTTTTTGCGCCTAAACGTTAAAGGTCTAACTTCGCAAAAATTTTTAAGGGCGTGTTATGAGGCAGTTAAAGATTACCAAGTCAATTACCAACCGGGAGAGTGCATCGTTAGACAAGTATTTACAGGAGATTGGAAAAGAAGAGTTGATCACTGTAGAAGAAGAAGTTGAACTGGCTCAAAGAATCAAGAAAGGAGATCAGGTAGCCTTAGAAAAGCTGACCAAAGCCAATCTGCGCTTTGTGGTTTCGGTAGCCAAACAATATCAGAACCAGGGATTGAGTCTGCCTGACCTGATCAATGAAGGTAATCTGGGATTAATTAAAGCTGCAGAGAAATTTGATGAAACCAGAGGGTTTAAATTTATTTCTTATGCAGTTTGGTGGATTCGTCAGTCTATTCTTCAGGCTCTTGCAGAACAGTCAAGGATTGTAAGGTTGCCACTTAACCAGGTTGGTTCTTTGAATAAAATCAATAAAGCCTATTCGAGGTTTGAACAGGAGAATGAACGTAAACCATCTGCTGAAGAACTGGCTGCCAAGCTTGAGATTGCCCCGGAAAAGATTTCTGATACTATGCGGGTTTCGGGACGTCATATCTCGGTTGATGCGCCTTTTGTTGAGGGTGAAGCCAACTCCCTCCTGGATGTACTCATTAATGATGATTCACCCAATGCAGATAATTCATTGATTAATGAATCCCTTAGCCGGGAGATTGATCGTGCCCTCTCTACATTAACCGAACGGGAACGTGATATCATCAAACTCTTTTTCGGTATCAGTTGTCAGGAAATGACCTTAGAAGAGATTGGTGAAAAATTCGGATTGACACGTGAACGGGTTCGTCAGATTAAAGAGAAAGCAATTCGCCGTCTCCGGCATACTTCGCGAAGTAAACTACTGAAAACATATCTGGGTTAAACGGTCGCTTTTAACTGTTTTTCCAAAGCAAACAATTCATCCCGCAGTCGTGCGGCTTCAAGAAAATCGAGATCTGCGGCAGCTTTTTTCATGGCCGCGCGTGTCTGGTCAATCATCTTTTCTAAAGCCGGACGGTCAAAATATTTTATAACAGGATCAGCTGCCAGATCAGGATGAGTTTTTTCGATATATGCTTTTTTGCCTTTACGACCCGGAAGGCCTCCCATTAATGATCGCTGGGCTTTAATAATCTGCTGTGGCGTGATGCCGTTTTCTTCGTTGTACCTGAGCTGCTTCATTCTGCGGCGATCGGTTTCTTCAATGGTTTTTCGCATACTTTCGGTGATCGTATCAGCATACATGATCACTAAACCGTTTATATTACGGGCTGCCCGACCGGCAGTTTGTGTCAGGCTGACCTCAGAACGGAGAAATCCCTCTTTGTCCGCATCCAGAATTGCTACCAATGAAACCTCCGGCAAATCCAGACCTTCTCTGAGCAGATTCACTCCTACCAGCACATCAAATTCATCCCCGCGCAGGCCATCCATGATGGCCACCCTTTCCAGTGTATCTACATCAGAATGAATATACCTGCAGGAGATATTCAAACGGGAGAGATACTTGGTCAACTCCTCAGCCATTCTCTTGGTCAGGGTAGTAACCAGTATTTTCTCATTTCGCTTCACCCGTGTTCGTATTTCTTCTAACAGGTTATCGATCTGGTGGGTACTGGATCTGACGTCAATAACCGGATCCGGCAAACCGGTTGGCCGGATCACTTGCTCTACAATGACTCCCTCAGATTTTTCCAGTTCGTAAGAAGCCGGAGTAGCCGACATGAAAATAGTTTGTCCGGTAAGGTTCTCCCATTCATTAAATTTTAATGGCCGGTTATCCAATGCAGCCGGGAGCCTGAATCCATATTCCACCAGGTTTTGTTTGCGTGACCGGTCCCCACCGAACATGGCACGGATTTGCGGAATGGTGACATGACTTTCGTCTACAATGGTGATAAAATCTTCCGGGAAATAATCCAACAGACAAAATGGTCTTGATCCGGGTGACCGGCCATCAAAATAGCGTGAATAATTTTCAATTCCGGAACAGTGACCCAGTTCGCGGATCATCTCAAGATCAAAAGTAACACGTTCTTCTAATCTTTTGGCTTCCAGATGCTTGCCTATGCTTTTAAAAAAATCCACCTGTTTAACCAGATCGTCCTGAATTTCCCGGATGGCAGATTGAATACGTGTTTTCGTAGTGACGAAAATATTGGCAGGATAGATAGTTAAAAAATCCGGTTTTTCAATAACCGATCCGTTCAATGGATCAAATATTTCCAGTTCCTCAATCTCGTCTCCAAAAAAGAGAATCCGGCAGGCGGTATCTCCATAGGCAAGGCGGATATCTACCGTATCTCCCCTGACTCTGAACTGTCCGTGCTGAAACTCTACCTCATTCCGGGTATATAAACTGTCTACCAAACGATGTAAAAATTTATTCCGGGAGAGTTTCTCACCCCTGCTGACCTGTATGGTGTTCGAATGAAAATCATCCGGGTTACCGATTCCATAAATACAACTGACCGAAGCTACTACAATTACATCCCTGCGCCCCGAAAGTAACGACGAAGTTGCACTCAAACGAAGTTTCTCTATTTCATCATTGATAGAAAGATCTTTTTCTATATAGGTGTCTGAAACGGGGAGGTATGCTTCAGGCTGGTAATAATCGTAATAGGAGACGAAATATTCTACCGCATTATCCGGAAAAAAGGTTTTAAACTCTCCGTAAAGTTGTGCTGCCAGTGTTTTGTTGTGGCTGAGCACCAGGACCGGCCGGTTGACCTGTTCGATTACATTGGCGATAGTATAGGTTTTACCGGATCCGGTAACTCCCAACAGGGTTTGATAAGGGATCGAATTTTTTAAGCCGGCAACCAGCTCATTAATAGCATCTGGCTGATCTCCAGTGGGTTCAAAATCTGAAATCAGTTTAAAATCAGCCATTGCGTATCATTTATGCATTCAATTCAATTCCGGTGTTTTACCCACTCCATGACACCCGAAGGCGGACGTTCGTGAGCCAGTTCATTGGCCATAAAATCCATATAAGGTTTTACATGCTCGAAAAACATTTTATAACCTTCACAAAGCCAGTTCAGACCCTCTTCCCCGTCCGGTGTTTTTATGGTTCTGTGTTTCGGACATCCCCCGTGACAGGCAAACAGGTAGGGACATTCAAGGCAATACCGGGGCAGGGTATCCCGCTTGTCTTTACCAAATTGTATCTGCCGGGGAGAACTCACCATATCAACCAATGAACGGTCCAGAATATTTCCCAGATAATATTCGGGATAGACAAAGTGGTCGCATGAGTATATATCCCCGTTATGCTCTATGACGGAGGCGTCTCCGCAAGTTTCAGAAAATACGCATAATCCGGGAGGTGCTCCTACCCAGTTAGCCAGGGTAACATCAAAAATTTGTACAAATACTTTTCCTACATCCTGTCTGACCCATTCATCGAAAACAGAGATTAAAAATTTTCCGTATTGCCGGGCCCTGACCGACCAGCGAGTGATCTCTGCATCCGGTCCGTGTACCGGTGCAACCAGATTCAATCCGTCTTCAGACGGTTCGTTTGCCTGACGTTCAACAATCGGGATATATTGTTGATAATAACTTCCGATCTTTTTTAAAAACCGGTATACGTCAAGAGGCCGGTTGGCATTGACATCATTGACGACTGACAGGGTATTAAAATCCACCCTGAATCGCTTCAGCAGTTTGATGCCTTTCATGACATCGTCAAAAGAACCTCCCCCGGTTTTTTTCAGACGATGATGATCGTGAATATCTTTCGGACCGTCAATAGAAATACCCACCAGAAAATGATGCTTGTAAAAAAACCGGCACCAGGCTTCGTTCAAACGGGTCCCATTGGTCTGAAAGGCATTATCGATCTTTTTAGTGCCACGGTATTTTTGCTGCAGGGCAACTGCTTTTTCAAAAAAATCGAGTCCCAATAATGTGGGTTCTCCGCCTTGCCAGGTAAAAGTAACTAGTGGAACTTGTTGTCCTTCAATATATTGTTTGGTGAATGATTCCAATACTTCATCACTCATCCTGAAATCCGTTGTTTCACGGTAGAGATTGCTTTTTTCGAGGTAATAACAATAGTGACATTGCAGGTTACAAACCGGTCCGATGGGTTTGGCCATCACCAGGAAGGAGCGGGGGCGCGTAACTTTTAGCGCATCTCCAAGTGTCAGGGTTTTCTTTTTGTCATATCTGGGCATAGAGCGAAAATAATTCAATATTTTAATTGGTCAAGCAGCGTCCGGATCCGTTTTTTATCCTGCTCAGAAAGCTGATTGGAGTGGAGAGCTTTTTGGTATAAAGCGCGCGCCTGATCCATCTTTTTTTCTTTTATATAAATACTGCCTAAAAATATCCAGGACTCTGGATACCAAGGTGTATCCGTGATTATTTGCCTGAGTTTTTGAATTGCCGTTGCATGACGGCCGTATTGATATAAATAGTATGCATAGGTATATTGATAGCGTGGCTCCCCGGGACTCCATTCAGTAGCTTTTCTGATCCAATTAAGACTCTTGACCGAGTCACGATCGGCAAGAATAATACCCAGATTATAAGCTGCCTGGCTTGAATGAGGGTTGCTTCTTAATGCAGTTCTCAGAGCTTGTTCTGCTTCTTCAAGTCTCCCCATTTCACCTATAAGCATGGCAAAATTCAGATTAGCTGCTTCATTTCCCGGGTCGATTTTCAGTGCCCGGTATAACCGGTTAAGCGCCAGCTCTTTCTTGTTCAACAGGTTATAGGTGTAACTTTCATTAACCAGAGTGGCAACACGATCCGGGAAAATCGCCAGGGATTTTTCATATGATTGAACAGCTTCCTGATATCTTCCGGTATTTTGGTACAAGTTACCCAGATTAAAGTGTGCCGCCCAATCATCCGGACGAGTCAGAAAAGAGGTTTCATATTCCTTCATTAAAGGTTTGATTTCTTCAAGCTCTTTCGGGGTAAAAGCCTCTTTGGGGAAACTGCTGATTGCAGACGTAGCAGCACGTCTGACCAGAAGATAATCATCCTTTAAAGCTTCTATCACCGCGGGTTTCACATCCGGCGAAGAGATTTGCCCCAGGCTGTGAACAGCTGCTGACCTGACTAATGGCGAGGGGTCTTTCAAATGAGGGATGATGCCGGCCCATTTGCCGGGATCAGGACACGATTCAAGCAAACGGATGAATGAGGTGGCATACACTTCACCAAATATTTGTTTTTGCAATCCATTTACAATTTGATCTAAATGTTTCCAATTACCGTTTCTGGCTTCCAAGAGTAATTGCCCCTGGCGGATAACCTGGTCCTGATCCCATTTCCGGTGCCATTCTTTTACCCGGGCATCGGCCCAGAGAGTATCCCGGTCGGTATGGCAAAGATTACAGGCATTTGGAGAACCAAAAGCCAGGGAAGCACCGGGCATGGGCGGCCTCATGGAATGATCGGTACGTTCCATCCTTGCAAAGCGGGTTTTTGGCATGTGGCAGGCAATGCAGGTAATACCTTCAGTTCCTTCAGGATGGTGTGAGTGAGCAGCAATATTTTCAACTTTATCTTTATGACAGGGCATGCAGGCCCCATTGGGATTTTCAGTTTTGAATCGATACCGTCCGCTGGAGGTATGACAATGGATGCAATCAAGCTGACCCGATTGAGCACAGCCACTCATGCGCCATCCCGTATAAGTGTAATTTTCACCCAGATCCCGCCCGTCAGGATAAAAATCGGGATTTTCCAGGGTGATGAGATCAAAGTGATCGTAGAACCTTTCTCCGGGGGGGAAAGAGGCGGTCAAAGGACGCATTTTGGCATGACAGGAACCACACGATGAATTATGTTGTTCGTGTGAGAATTTTTTGGTGATTATTATTTTCAAATCCTCAGGAACTTTTTCGGGTCCTGCTTTTTTGCAGGCCCGGATATGGTCGGCACTCGGACCATGACAGGTTTCACAATTGATGCCTGGTTCGCGCCAGGTAGTGTGATATGTTTGATTCTCCGGATTATACACATTGCTAAGCTGGCTCACATGACATGAGTGACAACTGGTGTTGAAGGTATAGGCAAAGCTGTGCCAGTCGAGTTCCTCATCCTCCAGCGGATCAACAAAGTGTCGCACGGCAGATGCCGGTGTGTTATACCAGAAGTGTTGCTTTACATCATAGGCCAGCGGCAGTACCTGAAGTTTTCCCTTTTCAAGGGGAGTGAGAAAATAGAAAATATACTTACCTCCCAAAGCATGAATAGCCGGATACTCTCTGGTCTGATTTCCTTGACGCTCTACCAGGAACAGAGAATCGTGTCGTGTAATAGCTTTAAAACCATATTGTTGTACTTTGATCTCCTCGTTGTTAAAAGTCAGGTGTGTGGTGATAAAAGTACTGTCCACTCCCTGCATAGCCTGACCGTGGTGTGAAGGCGACCAGAGTTGATAAAATTTTTCGTGACACGCTCTGCAGGTTTCCGAGTCGGCATACAGAGTTTCAGAAGACTCTGTCCTGCATTGATGAAAAAGGAACCCAAACGCCAATAAAATCAAAGGTGTCAGCAGTACCGCAATTTTTTTGATCATACTTTGGAAGTTTGAACCAAAGTAAATAAAAAAGAGATGAACTGCTGTTTCAGGGATGAATTATTCTGATGAATCCTCTGATCCATCTTTGTAGATAAACCAGGTAAATGTTCCATCCTTTTACCTGCGGATATCTGAATCTCATATAACCGGGAGCGGGAAAGATCCATCCGGCCAGCCACCTGATTTTTGTCCTGGTATCCGGGATTCTGTTGAGAATTTGACGAATGGTGCTGAATCCTGAAACAGGCCGATGCATATGAATTGATATATGATGCAGATCAATGGCAGCAGGGCTCCAATCATACAGAGCGAATAATCTGTCCTGAACAAATTTTATTTCATGAGTCAGTTGATATTCAGCTGCCAGATCGTAAAGCGGGCTCCAGATTGACGTATGATGACCGGTTAATAAAGCGATGTCACGTAACAATCGCCATTGCAACAGGCCACTACGGGCATGCTTTTCAATATGTGCCATCAGAAACAGAAGATGATATTTTTGATCCGGTAACCTGGCTGATACGTTGTTCCATGTTATGGGATAACTGTTTATGAAAAAGTGCCGGGAGAAAGATCCATATTCCCTGGGAAGTAACCGGGTATGCAGTTCAATGGTGCAACCTTCTCGGCGAAATGGAGGTAAATGCTGGGAGATCAACCGCTGCAGCGCCGCTTCACGGGATCTCCGGTAAGGATCCTGTTTGTATTGGAGGGTATGTAATAATGCAGTCATTTGATCCAGCCGGTCTGTGGCAACCAGCAGATCGAGATCGTTAAACTGCCTGTCTTTTGTATCCCCGTAGAGAATATGCGTCAGAGCGGAACCTTTTAGAAGAACAACCGGGCAGAAATTACCCGGAATCGAATTAAGTAGTTGATATAAAGAGTGTTGGTTACGAAGTAATTGAATCTGGTGACACATGGCTCTTTTTTCCAATCCGGAAAGCCGGGATGGGGAAAAATATCGCGACAGATGATGCTGAAAGATCATGCGAAAAAGAAAAGCGTCCAAACCGTGGTGGTGTGCAGAATTAATCAGTTCATCCTCTTGACAATACGATAGGAGTATGGGGTTTAAAGTTTTATCTGGTGTATGAATTGTTTGATATTCAAAACGTAACAGATGGGCAAGCATAATTTTTCAGGTAGCGTGTGATTCGATAATTTTTCGAAGATGGTGACCGATACCGGGATCATCGGGGAGTGTTAAAAGATAAAACGGGAGTGCTTTAACCAGTTGCTGAAAAGTTTGATACTGGCGATTCAACAAATCCGGATGGTAAAAGAACTGCACCGAATGTTGCATGAGCAGCTCTAATGATTCATGCTCAGAGAGAGTTTGAATTGAAAATTGACGTTCTTGCTTGATGGCGAATACCGTGGTAACACGACTGCTGCAGGCACTCTGACCCGGATAGGAGGGCATTCGGTAACCGGTTATCTGTTCTTTCTCAAATTTTCGAAGCAACATACGGTCATCATGGATCAACCGGGCACCGGCATTTGTACATCTATAAGCAATAGTGCTTTTTCCGGCTCCGGATAAGCCGGTAAATAATGCGCCGTTTCCGGAAAAAGAAATTCCACTGGCATGTAAAATGATTGCCTGGTTCCACAAGGATAAATAGTAGAGTATCAAATGATCAACCGGATAGGCCAGTGGATCTCTGTTTCTGTAAGCAGCAGGGTGTCTGATCATTCCGATTTTTTGTCCGGGTTCCAAAATACATTCCCAGCAGGGTGAGCCTGATGATTCAGGCCATCCCTGAATTAAAATACGTTTCCCGTCAAAATCCATCCAAACTTTTATGGGAGTATTTACGTTTTCGTCAGAGTTGCTTTCCTGCATGGAGATGCAGCTGCCTTCAGGGCGGTCGAAAAGTTGATGATCAGAATAATGAATCCTGAGAAGAAACTCCGGCTGATACACACATTTTAATCCCTGGTGCATGGTATTCAGAAAAGGGAGAGATTCAACTGTGGAAGTGTTAACCAGCTTAATCCGAAATCCTGCCAGATCCAGTATCATTTTTCAGTTTTTCCCATGTGTTGACACATTCCTTAACCTGTTTCAAAGCTTCATGATAATTGATCTGATACTCATTCGACAGTTTGTCGGCGATTGAATTAAGTGGTATGTTCTTTTCTGCCATTGTCAGGATACTGGCTGCAGTCGGATTTAATGCAAGAGCTTCTTTTGTGTTACCTGATGTGGAAAGCAATGGGATCGCATAGGTCCACTCACCAAAATTCTGAAAACAATATTCCTGTTTTTCCCTCATGACGGTTGCAATTAATTGGTTTATTGATATAGATGCAGGTCAGGTTGGGAAAAGGAAAAAACGGGATAAAAAAATTAAAATTCAGGAGATGAAAATCAATCCGCCGATATGGTACCCGATCCATCCGGTGATCCAGGCAAGAGTGGTAGTATATAAAATCAGCAGGAGCACCCATTTCCATCCTCCGGCTTCCCGACGAATGGTGACCAAAACCGCAATACATGGAATATAGATCAGTACAAACAACAAAAATCCCAATCCGGCCGGTTTGGTAAATACCGGCTGACCGGTTCTGGGACCCTGTGTATGACGTGCGGATTTCAGTCGGTCAGCCAGATGGCTATCAATTGAATCAGTGGGATATAAAACGCCCATAGTGCTGACAACAACCTCTTTTGCCGCGATACCTGAAACCACGGCAACGGTCATTTTCCAGTCGAAACCCAGCGGAGAGAGTACCGGTTGAATAGTTTTGCCAATAACTCCGATAGCGGAGTGTTCGAGTTGTTGGGTAGTATCTCCATTGGTACGAGGGAAATATCCCAGTGCCCAGATAATAACAGAGGCCAGCAGAATAACCCCACCCATTTTTCTCAGGTACTGCTGACTTCTGAACCACATATGTTTCAAAGAGGCATTAAACCTGGGTGAACGATAGGGTGGAAGTTCCATGACGAACGGAGCTTCCTGTTTTTTGAAGATGGTGTTTTTCAGAACGATTGCTACTACAACGGAGAGAGCGATACCGGTCAGGTAAAGCATAAATATTACATTTCCTGCGGATCCGGGGAAGAGTGCCCCGGCGATCAGAATATATACAGGAAGCCGCGCACTGCATGACATCAACGGAAGGATCAGCATGGTAGTCAGCCGTTCATTGCGATTCTCAATGGTCCGGGTAGCCATGATGGCCGGAACATTGCATCCGAAACCCATGATCAGAGGGATGAAACTTTTACCGTGCAATCCCAATACATGCATTAACTTATCCATAATGAAAGCCACACGGGCCATATACCCTGAATCCTCCATTAATGAGATAAAAAGAAAAAGAATCATGATGTTCGGAAGAAATACGATCACCCCTCCGACTCCACCTATTATTCCATCTACAAGAAGATCTTTCAGTATACCGGGAGGCATTATTCCGCTTAACCAACCGGACAAGGCGCCTATCCCTGCATCAATCCACGCAACAGGGAATTTTCCCAGGTTAAAGGTCGATTGGAACATGATCCAGAGGAATAATAAAAACAGAGGAAAACCGAACCATTTATGAGTCAGGATCCGGTCAAGCCGCTCAGTCGGGGTCTGCTCTTTCAAAACCGGTTTCGGTCCCTGTCGGAGAGTTTCACGAAGTGCACCGTGGATAAAACCGTATCTCCCGTCTGTAATTAACGATTCGGTATCATCTCCAAACAGGTGTTCCAAACGGTCTGTCTCCTGATCGCATTGTTGCCATAACTCTTTTGTATTTCCCAACTGCTCCAGCTCTTTTCTTGCAGCTACATCTTTTTCTAATAATTTAATAGCAAAGAACCTGCTGGAGAGCCGGTCAGAAAAATCCGGTAATTTCCATATCAGATCCTGTAAGATATGGATAGATTGTTCAATCTCAGTGTGATATGTAATATGGATATGTCGGTAAACAGCATCCCTGCCTTCGTACAGATCTGCCACACGGTTGAATAATTCGCGGATTCCCACACCCTTAGTGCCAATAGTGGGAACAATCGGAACGCCCAGCATGGTGCTCAATGCTTCGTAGTCGAATTTATTCCCTGTTTGTTGCAACTCATCATACATGTTAAGTGCAATGACCATAGGAACGTCCATATCTATCAATTGGGTAGTCAGATAAAAATTTCGTTCCAGATTGGATGCATCAATAACATTTATCACGACATCCGGAGTATTGCCGGTCATATGGTGCCGTACAAATAACTCTTCGGGGCTGTAGGTCGAGAGAGAGTAAGTGCCGGGCAGGTCGGTCAGGATAAAGGTGTATCCTCCCTGGTTGAATTCTGCCATTTTGGATCCTACTGTCACTCCGGCATAATTTCCTACATGTTCCCGGGCTTTGCTGGCCAGGTTAAAGATGGAGGTTTTGCCACAGTTCGGGTTGCCTACCAGGGCGACTTCTATCCTCCGGGATTCATCAAATAAACGGTGTCTCCACCTCCAGACACCATGTCCACCGGTTGATCTGTGGCGACCCATACCTCGGGCGTGATGGTGCCTGAGTGAACCTTCATGTGTTTGCGGGGGAGAAATGAGGGTGTCGGTGTCATGAAATCTTTCATCAAACAGGGGAATTACCTCTATCAATCGTGCTTCGGTTCGCCGTAAAGTGATGTTGTAATCCATCAAACGATACTCTACCGGATCTTTCAGGGGGGCATTCCTGACTGCAGTAACCGGTGTCCCACGGACAAATCCCATATCCATGATTCGCTTCCGAAAAACACCACGGCCTTTTACCTTAACCACAATGCCGTTTTTACCCGTTTGAAGTTCATCAAGCGTCATAAGTGTACAAAACTAATTGAATAATCTTATTTAGAATAATTATAATTAGGCTTTACTATACGTAATTGTATCTTTGACAAATGAGCATGATGCGGAGATTATCCATACTCCTTACGGGTTTAATTCTGGTTTGTCAGGCGGGATGCCGGGTAAAGAAGTCATCCCCGGCGGACGGGTCAAACCATCCCGGTAAATTATTAGAATCGCCTGAATGTGCTGTTTGTTATGCCAGGGGATTTTCAATTGCTCCTTCGGATTCAGGATGGATTCTGACTATCACCGGCCAACCGGATCTGGGATTACCGGAATACCGTTACCGGTTGGTTTCTGATCATCTGGCTACAGGGGGTTCTGATGAAATTGTTGTTCCGGTTAAACATATCGCGGCATCCAGTACCACGCATGTGGGTTTCTTACTGGCTCTGCATCAAGATAACCGGCTGGCCGGGGTAACCAATCCCGGACGGATCTATAATGATTCGCTTTTCATACGGTATCGGTCAGGTTCACTTAGTAATCTTGGCCGCGATATGGCTTATGAACTCGAACCGCTGATTGAAGTGAATCCGGACCTGATTGTACAGACAGGATTTGAAGGTCAAATGACCGGAAGAATCTCAAAAAACGGGATGCCGGCTCCTGTGCTGAATATCCTGGAATGGAGAGAGTCACATCCCCTGGGACGGGCTGAGTGGATTAAAGTTTTCGGTTTGGTTACCGGGCAGCTTACCGCGGCTGATTCATTATTCAGGATTATTGAGAACCGCTATAATCAATTGGTTCATACTGTTCTGAACGTTAATAATAAGCCTCTGGTCATGACGGGTAATAATTTCAAAGGGACCTGGTATATGCCCGGCGGAGAAAATTTTATGGCCAGGTTATTCAGGGATGGCGGAATGACCTATCCTTTTGCTGATACACCGAACAGAGGGAGTCTGGCACTTAGTTTTGAAACGGTCTTAGACCGGTTTAGTAGTGCAAAGGTATGGATCGGAGTCAATGCGGTATCCCGTACCGTACTGTTGAAAGAAGATGAGCGATACCGCTCTTTTTCTTCTCTGAGGACGGGAAGAATTTTCAGCATTAATGGCAAGGTAAATCAAAGGGGGGCCAATGATTTCTGGGAGAGTGGAGTAGTGCGCCCCGATATCATTCTGCAGGATATAATCAATATGGCTCATCCCGGGTTGCTCCAGGACCATGAATTGTGTTATTTTAAGGTTTTGAAAAAATAACCATGATATCGAAAAGTCCTGCGTTCCGAATCACCCTGTTGCTGATCATTCTTCTGGGATTAATCGGGGCCGACCTGCTGCTGGGAAGTGTCAGGATACCGCTGCGCGATGTTTTTAAAATCCTGACGGGTGGAGAGTCAAAAGCATCCTGGACCTATATTCTGTTGAATGTCAGATTACCCAAAACATTAACCGCATTGTTGGTCGGAGCAGGATTGTCACTGGCCGGATTAATGATGCAGACCCTGTTTCGTAATCCGCTTGCAGGACCTTTTGTGCTGGGAATCAGTTCAGGTGCTTCTTTGGGAGTTGCTCTTTTGGTGATGGCTTCCGTATGGACGGGAGGAACTGCACTGACCGTGCTGTCAGGAGCGGGTCAGTGGAGTTTGGTTCTGGCTTCTGTTTTGGGATCTACGCTGGTCATGCTGCTGGTAATACTGGTTTCATTAAGAGTGGCCGACTCGGTTTCGGTATTGATCATCGGAATTATGTTCGGTAGCGTAACCGGTGCTGCAGTCAGCGTACTTCAATATTTTAGTGATCCGGATGCAGTACACAGTTTTTTAGTCTGGACTTTCGGCAGTATTTCGGGAGTTACCTGGACACAGTTCAGAATCCTCGCTCCACTGGTTACAGTGTGTATTCTCGCAGCATTTTTATTACAGAAACCGTTAAATGCACTGCTTCTGGGTGAGCGCCAGGCTAGAGCAATCGGTGTTTCGGTAAAAAGAAACCGCCTGACGGTCATTCTGGTAACCGGTGTGATGGCCGGTGTCATTACCGCCTTTACCGGTCCGATTGCCTTTATCGGTGTGGCCGTACCCCATTTAGCCAGAGCACTTACCGGTACCTCAGACCACCGGCTGGTTTCACCCGTGACTGCATTATCAGGAAGCATTTTGCTTCTCGTATGTGATATGATTGCTCAGTTACCTCTTTCAAACCAGGTATTACCTATCAACTCGGTAACTGCTATTTTTGGAGCGCCGGTAGTTATCTGGATGATTGTCAAAAACCGCCGTGGCCAACAAATATTTCAATAATTCATGATAAGCCATGAAAATAAAATATT
>Ga0190359_1000467_pt1 | contig 27101 bp, 23 predicted proteins | sample 48721823_MG_FD_161269 | JGI IMG/M metagenome (GOLD analysis project Ga0190359, IMG submission 161269) | Hydrothermal vent microbial mat bacterial communities from Southern Trench, Guaymas Basin, Mexico - 4872-18-2-3_MG | ecosystem: Environmental > Aquatic > Marine > Hydrothermal vents >... | reverse complement strand
TTGCTCCTGCGCCCGGGACCGGGCCCGGCGGAAGAACGATTCCTGGGCGCGCGGCTGGCAGCCGGTCAGCTCGCCGAGGGTGCCGTTGCGGTCGTAGCTATTGAGCAGTTCCTGGCCGTTCACGGCACCTGTCTAGCAGGCCACGGCGCCCCTGGCAACCATCTCAGGGCCGGGTGGTACATGGCAGGCAGCCATTCCCCATTGTTCTGGACGCCGGTCAGGATTCCTGCAAATCGACGTCGCCGACAAAAATGACCTTCTCCTTGTCACTGATCTGATAGGTGATCTCAAAGCCCGAATACTTCCAGACGCGGCTGCCGGGAATTGGCTTTCCAACGGGGTGGAGTCTCCTGCTGTCCTGGGGGCGGTGATCTTTCTTGAGCCTCAAGAGAAGCAGGACCAGAGCCTTGCACCTGCCTTTGTCTTTCTCTGATAGGTGTTCGAGGAGATTCCTAACCCCCTCGGAGATCTCGATCCTATACACCGCCAAGATCTAGCTCCGCTATCACCTTTTCGAGATCGTACCTCTTACCTTTCAGCGCGCGCTTCAACTTCTCGGTGCGTATGGTGTCCTTTATCTCCACGAAATCCTCGTACTCGTCGACTCCGATGATGACCGCCGCCGGTTTCTTCCGCCTCTTTATGACCACGGCTTTTCCGGTCGTTCTCACCTCGTCCACAATTTCGGATAGCCTGGCCTTGGCCTTGTGAAGGAGGAACTCCTTCAGGTTGTCCAAATGATCCGCGACCTGGTTGTCGGCTTCGGGATCTTTCAACTTCGCCTTGGGCATTTGAGCCTCCATTTTCCACTTGACCATTATAGTACGTATGGACCATAATGGTCAAATACAATGTTCGGGTGCGTCTTTTACGCGGATATTCTTGGATTTGGCGAACTGAGCGACGTCAGCGGTGCCGGGCCGGCCAGGAGCGCCCTTCTGGATACCGCGCAGGTTGTTTCCGACAACGACGACCTTTCCAGATACATCCAGAGGGACAACTGGCTCTGCCGGTATGCCCTTTCCGACTCGCTTTTCCTGGTCTCCGACAACGCGGTGGATGCCTGCGTCGCGGCGGCAGAGATTTTCTTCGGCCTGGCCTTTCTCAACGCTTCTCACGAGGACGTCATACTACGGCAGAGCGTGCTTCTACGGGGCGGGATTTCGTGCGGCGATTTCCAGGAGGTCAAGCCACTCTTTCCGGAAACCTCGAAAGGCAACCTCGTCGGCGAGGCCGTCGTTAGTGCCGTCAAGCTCGAGCGCAGCAAGCCGAGGGGACCCAGGCTCTTCGTTTCCGATGAAGTCGCCAGCTCGCTTGAGAGGACCGGAGGGGAGGGCGTGGCCTGGATAGTGGACCGCCTAAGCGAGGGGCCGGCGGAGCTTCTCTGGCTACTGTCTCCCGACCCATCGGAAGCAAACGGAACCATGATCGGCGACGTGTGTGATGCTGCCGTGCGTCTCTTTGACTGGTACGGCGGCAACCAAGATATCGGGCTTCACTACGCTGGCTACCTGGACCTAGTGGTGCGATCCCTGGAGAGGCTCAGGGACAGAAACCCCGATCAGGCATTCTTCGCCACCAGGAAAGCCGGTTTCGATAGGGTTGGATCATCGACCAAGTCGGACGCCGTTGCCGGATTCTTCGAGAAGTTCAATCTTGGCAGTCGCCTGGAAGAGCTGGCAGGACTTGCAGGAACAAAATGAGAACCTGTCTTTTCCCGAACGTTGCATAAAGCAACGTTAGTGCGACAAGATGAAGTTGTGCAGATCCACCAAATCCAACCAGGAAGGGCCGGACAATATCGGGGGCGGTGATGGTTCGCGCCGGCTCATTACGGGCGGGCGTATTGCTCGAGAGTGTTGAATACGGGCGGCTGGCCCTGGCGGATGATGACCACGTAGTTGGAGGGAATGTCGCTGTAGCTCACCCGGCTGTTATGGCGGTCGGGCCAGGTGATGGTGATCTCGTCGGCGCTGCAGGCCTGGCCGATGCCGATGATCAGCAGCCGGTCGTGCTGGAAGCCGGTCAGCCCGTGGGCGGAGATCACCTCGCGCACGAAGGTCCGCCCACCGGCCCGGACCTCGACGCGGGTGCCGACGGCGTCACGGTTGGCCCCTTCCGGTGGACCGGCACCTTCCAGGTGGAACACCATGCGGTTGGCCGACTGGCCGGTGTCGTTGCGCAGCAGGTGAGCGAAGGCATCGGCGGGCCGGGGCGGGTCGTCGTCGGCCGACCAGCGCATGAGAGAGGTTCCCAGCAGGATGTCGTAGTCGCCGTCGCGATCGAAGTCGACCAGGGCGATACCGTGGGCCCGGGCCAGGCGCACGCCTGCCTCTTGCCCGATTTCGTCGAAGGTACCGTCCGCCTGCTGCTGCCACAGCAGCGAGAACGTGTCCGGGTAGTCGGACGAGGCCACCAGCACGTCCAGGCGCCCGTCGTTGTCGAGATCGGCCAGCGCCGCTCCCAGGTCGCCCTCGTTCCAGTCCGGGCCGGCGTGCTCCCGGGTCAGGCCGGTCACCTCGTTGCCGGGCCTGGAGAAAGGCGTCTCCGGAAAGCCCTCGTTCACCAGCAGCTCGGTGCGATCCGACGAGCCTCCTATGTGCCAGTGGGCCAGCTCCACCTGCAGCAGGTCGGTGTCGCCGTCACCGTCGATGTCGCCGCAGACGGTGTTGGAGCTGTTGCCGCCCAGGCGCCAGGGCTGGTCGTCGGTGCCCGGCCGCCAGGCGTTTTCCAGCCCGGTGCAGGCGATGGCCGGGGATGCCGCTCCCTGGCAGTAGTCGTCTCCGGAGTGAGCCTGGCAGTAGCAGAGGAAGAACTGGTTGTCCGCGTAACCGAGATTGTCGTCGGCGGCAAAGCCACTGGCCTGGCTCGCGTCCTCGAAGCTGCCCCCGAGGTTGTGATAGAGGGCGTTGAACTGGCGGCCGTAGCTCGAGGCCAGCAGTTCGTCCCAGCCGTCTCCATCCACGTCGCAGGCGGTGACTCCCCAGGTGGGCTTGTGGTTGGTGCCGGCGGCCAGCGTGAAGCTGTTGGGCGGGACGGTGGCCAGGCCCGCGGACCCGGTCACGTCCTCGAAGCCGCCGCTGCCGTCGCCGCGGAACAGTCCATCCTGGACGGCCGTGTCGAGATAACCGTAGCGGGCGTAATGGTGGCCCACGTACAGGTCGATGAAGCCGTCATGATCGTAGTCGAGAAACGCCGCCGAGACCACCGGGTCGGTGGCGGCGGCGGTGAACGACTGGGACGGGGCCGGGGCGAAACGGCCGCTGCCGTCGTTGAGGTAGATACGGCTGTGGTCGTGAAGAGAGGTGCTGTTGTCCGCGTCCTCGAAGACGGCGACGAAGGCATCAGGGTCGCCGTCGTTGTCGACATCGGCGAAAACGACGAAAGATGAGGCTCGGGTGGACAGGCCGTCGGCGGCGGTGAACAGGCCGGCCGAGAAGGTGATGTCCTGGAATCCCTCCCCGCCCAGGTTGCGCAGCAGGCGGTAGCGGCCGGCCGGGTCGGCCGGGTCGTCACGCTGGCTCTGTCCCCTGGTCAACGCCAGGTCGGGCCAGTGATCTCCATCGATATCGGCCACGGTGGCGCCGCTGCCGGTGATGCGCAGGTCTTCCGGGCCCAGTCCCAGGGCGGTGGTAACGTCGGTGAAGTGCAGTTTGTATGGGCCGGGGCCGGGCTGGAGGCAGCGCGGCTGGGGACGATTGAAGCCGTCGCCGGCGTCGGCTCCGCCGTCGGAACTGGACGGATGGGAACCACAGGCCGGTTGCCCGCTCAGGCAGGCGGCCAGCAAAAGGTACCAGAGGTGAAAACCCTTCATCTCCTTCCTCCCGGTGAGTATTTTATCCCTGCAACCGGCAGGTGGCCAGGTGTTACCACCCCAAGCCCTGGCACGCCCCGGCCGGGCTCAGCCGGCCCCTGCCCTGAAACGCTCGCCCGGTGGTTCCTGCCCGTGCGGGATCGAACGGGCTGCGGCCCGTCGTGTGATGCTGCACCGTCCCGGACGGCGGGTTGAGCGGCCGGCCCTTGCCGGACCGCGCCCGATTGTCAACTAACCGATAATACGGATGTTTTATCCGGACCGGGGTTCGCCTCCGGGCGGGCCTGGCATCCCTTTTGCATCCAGCCTGGGCACGAACGGCAGTGGTGTGTGAATTTCGCTGAAGGGAGAGCGGGCAATTGAACGAGGCGACAGCGGCACTGGGCATCGAGGCCATCTCCGTGTACGTACCGCGCCATTACCTCGACCTGCGTGATCTGGCCGAGGTCAACGGCGTGGATCCCCGCAAGTACAACGATGGGCTGGGCTGCCTGCGCATGGCCATCCCCTCGCCCTACGAGGATCCGGTGACCATGGGTTGGGAGGCGGCCGCGGCCCTGCTGGAAAACTACCGGGTCGACCGCGAAGGCATCGGCCTGCTGGCGGTGGGTACCGAGTCCGGTGTGGATGCCGCCAAGCCGGTGGCCGCCTACCTGCACGGGCTGCTCGATCTTTCCCGTAGTTGCCGCACCTTCGACACCAAGCACGCCTGTTACTCGGCCACCGCCGCCCTGCGCCACGCCCTGGGCTGGTGCAGCCTGCCCGCCAACCGGGGTCGCCAGGCGCTGGTGGTGGCCACCGACATCGCCCGCTACCCGGTTGGTTCCCCCGGCGAACCCACCCAGGGAGCCGGTGCCGTGGCAATGCTGGTCAGCGACCGGCCGCATTGCCTGCAGCTGGAGCCCTATCCCGAGGCGGTGTACGCCGAGCAGGTGATGGATTTCTGGCGTCCCAACTATTCCGCCGAGGCCATGGTCGACGGGCGGGTGTCGGTGGACAGCTACCTGCGGGCCCTGGAGTACACCTGGCGGCAGTATGCCGGCAACTCCGGCCTCGGCCTGGACGACTACGATCACCTGCTGTTTCACGCTCCCTTCGCCAAGATGGTGCACAAGGCTTACCGGCGCGTCTGCCAACTGCAGGCCGGGGCCGGCACCGAGCCGGGCGCGGCGCAGTTCGAGCGCCATTGCCTGCCGGCCGTGTGGGCCTGCCAGGAGCTGGGAAATCTCTACTCGGGATCGCTGTACGTGTTGCTGGCGGCGTTGCTGGAGCGGCTGCAGGAGCGTGCCAGCGGGGCCAGGCTGGGACTGTTTTCGTACGGCAGCGGCTGCTGCGCCGAGTTTTTCTCGGCACGGGTGGGCCCGCGGGCTGTTCACTGGCGCGGCAAGATCGGCCTGGAAGCGGGCCTGCTGCGCCGCCAGCGGCTGGATTACCAGACCTACCTGGACTTCCGGGCCGCCGCCACCGCCTTCAACCGCGATGGTTCCTACTGGCAGGCGGTGGCCGGCTGGGGCAACGGCCAGCCCGTTTCCTTCCTGGGAATCCGCTCCCACCAGCGGGTCTATGCCACCGCCACCCGCCAGCCGGCACAAGCCTTGGAGTACTCGGCCAGGGCCCGGGTGGTGAAGTAACGCCGGTAGTTGTCGTAGCGAATCAGGGTGGTCTTGTTGAACACTCCCAGCAGGGGTTCGTCGGGCCAGTCGCCGTCGTCCTGCTGGTTGGCGACCAGCCAGGCGGCGGCCCGCCGGGCGGCGCTCGATTGCGCCAGCCCGCAGCGGCACAAGGTCATCAGTGCCCAGGCGGTCTGGGTGGGAGTGCTGTCCGCCCGCAGCCAGCGTCCCTGCCGGCAGCTCTGGTGATGTTCCCCGAATCCGCCGTCCGCGTTCTGGTGCTCGAGCAGGTAGCCGCAGGCGCGTCGCAGGGGCGCGCTGTCGGCGGCCTGGCCGGCCGCCAGCAGCCCGGAGACCGCGAACCAGGTTCCGTAGGTGAAACACACCGCCCAGGAGCCCGCCCAGCCGCCGCCGGCGCGCTGGCTGCGCAGCAGGAAACGACGCCCGCCGCGAATGGCCCGCTCGATGCGGGTATCCAGCCGGCTGCCGAAGCGTCCCCGGGCCAGGCTCAGCGCCTGCAGGCAGGCCGAGGTGCACTCCGGGTAGGAGTAATCGATCATGATGTCGGCAAACACCTGGGAGGGATTGAGCAGCTCCAGCCAGGCACCGCCCCGGCGCCGCTCGTAGGTGGCCCAGCCCCCGTCGGCGTTCTGGAAAGACAGCAGCAGCTCCACCGCCCAGCGCAGGCGATGCTCCTCGAGGGGGTTGTCGACGAAGCCCGCCAGCAGCAGCGAACTCTTGAACCCCTCGGCGGTGCAGTCGGTGATGGGCCAGCCGTGTTCGCGGTCGGAAAACGGCCAGCCGCCGCGAGCGGGATGCCGGAAGTAGCGCCGGTGCTGCGGCGGGTCGCTGAGTACCTGGTTGGCGCGCAGAAACTCGTGGGCCCGGCGCAGGCTGTCCGGGTACTGCTCCTGCAGGCCGCTGGCGGCGATGGCCTGCACGCTGAAGGCGGTGTCCCAGGTGGCGGTGGAGTTGTAGCCGTTCATGCCGATGCGGTCACCGTTGCGGAACAGGTAGCCTCGCAGGGCGGCGAAGGAACGCCTCTCCTGCTCGCTGCCCGGGCGGGCGAAGTGCTGCACCAGGCTGTTGAGAACGCTGTTGACCGGCCCGATGTCGATGTAGCCGGTGACCTCGTCCTCGTAGTCGATGTGGCGGAGGATCTCCTGCTCGGCCCGGCGCCGCAGCGAACCCGGCAGGTGCCGGTCGCAGAACGCCAGCGCCGGGGTGAGCGAGCGCAGCAGCAGCGAGGCGGGGTAGCGGTTGTCCGGGGAAGCGGTGGCCAGGCGCTGGCCGGCGAAATCGATGTCTTCGTAGGGCCGCCCGTACAGTTCCCGGCGCAGGGCGCGGATGAGCTCGTTTTCCGGGGCCCGTACCCGGCGGGCGTACAGCCAGCTCATGGGCAGGTAGACCTGCCGGCAATGGCACCACAGCCGTCCCGGATGGAAGGGAACCGAGTAGGGCAGCAGCCACAGCTCGGGAAGCACCGGCACCAGCCCCCGGTAGGGATAGAGGTTACACAAGGCCAGGAAGAACTTGCCCCAGGCGGCGGCCCCCAGTGGGGTGCCGTTGGCCGCCATCCAGTCCCGCAGGCGGGCCAGCCGCTCCTCGCCGGGTTGGCTGCCCAGCAGGCGCAGGGCCACGTATCCCAGGGCACTGGTGAACAGGCAGCCCCGGTCGCTTTCGTGCAGGCCGATGCTGCCGTCCGGGTTTTGCCAGGAGAGGATCTGCCGGCACATGGCGCGGGCCTCTTCCCCCTCGGGCAGGCGCCCGGCCAGGTAGGTGGCCAGCACGTACATGGGCAGCAGGAAGTTGGGACCGCCGTACTCGCCCTGCCAGCTGCCGTCCGGCCGTTGCAGCTCGACCAGCCGCTTGATGCCGCGGGCGACGGCCCGGTTGACATGCGGATTCATGATCATGGTCTCCTCAGAGGTGAGCCAGTGACTGGCCCACCAGGTTGGTGAGGCCCCGGCGATGCAGCCAGGCAGCGGTGCGCTCGAGCCGGGGCACCAGGGCGGCCAGGTACGCCCCGGCCAGGTGGCGGCGGGGCTCGAACCAGGCGGCCAGCAGGGTCCGGTACAGCCGGCTGCACAGCTGCGGGCCGGTTGCCGTGCGCAGCGACCAGGCCACCAGGCGCGCCGCCAGACGCCCGCTCCACAGGGCATGCAGCATCCCTTCCCCGGTGGCGGGATTGCTCAGGCCGGCGGCCTCGCCGACCGGCAGCACGCCCGCCGCCAGGCCTGCCGCCGGGCCGTTCCAGGCGATGGGATGAAATCCGACTGGTCCCAGCGGGCGGGCGTTTTTCAGCCGCTCGGCATAGTAACGCTCCAGGAATTGCTCCAGCAGCCGGCGGGGCGAAGAACGGTTCGGCCGCTGCGCCGCCAGGCAGATGCCGATGTCCACCTGCCCCCGGCCCAGGGGAAACAGCCAGCCGTAGTGGGGGGCGATGTCCTTCCAGTAGATCATCTCCACGGTGTGGGGCCGGTGCTCCACTCCCGCAAACAGCTGCGAGCAGCCGTGCAACAGCCGGCCCCGGGTGGGCCGGTGGACCAGGGGCGAGCGCGAGCCGCAGGCCAGGATGACCCGCGCGGCGGTGATGGAAAACTCGCCGCAATCCAGTCGCAGCGCAGCCGGGCCCGCCGGCAGCGGTTCGATGCTTCGCACCCGTATTCCTTCCCGCAGCTGCGCGCCCGCGCGGCGCAGCTGCCGGCGCAGCAGTTCATCCAGCCGCAGCCGGTCGATCACCGCGGCCGTCTCCCGGTCTCCCAGCAGGTACTGCTGGCCGCCGGGGGTGACCAGGCGCAGGCTGCGAATGGGGTAGCAATGCGGCTGGACGGCCGGCCACATTCCCAGCCGCCGCAGCTGCTTGATGGCTCCCGGTGACAGTCCTCCCCCGCAGGGCTTGCGCCAGGGCCGGGAATTCCTTTCCAGGACGATGACCGGCCCGCAGCCCAGGCGGAGGCACTCCCGGGCGGCCGCCGCGCCGGCCGGGCCGGATCCCACCACCACGACGGGAGCGGTGCTCATCTCCCCAGGAAGCCGCGCGCCTTGCGGAAGGCGCCGGCGGCGCCGCTGCGCAGGGTGGTCAGGTACGATTCCCAGAAGGTGCCGCCGTCGGTCTCGGCCAGCAGGTCGTCGTAGACGGCGGCCATGCGCTGTTTCCAGTCCTCGTCCACCCGGACGGTCCGCTCGGCCCAGCGGTGGCAGTAGCGACACTGCTCGCAGTCGAGATCCTGGCAGCCCTGTTCGAGGAAGCGCTCCAGGAAACCGTCCAGGGCCCGGTTGTCGATGTAGACCGGGTTCGGCCCCCGCCGGGGATAGAGCACCGAGGCGGTCTTGCCGAAGTCGATCACCTTGCGGAACTTGAGCAGGTTGATCTGCCCGGGGCGGATGAAGTACTTGACCATGCGCTTGAGCGAATAGGCGTCCTGGCTGCGCTTGTCGAACTTCTCCTCGGGGTAGGAGTAGTTCTGTACCAGGTCCAGCAGGTTGCCGTCGTAGTGTCGCTCCGCGTAGGCCTGCGCCCGTTCCACGAGAATGCGGGTGGGGGTGTTGCGCTCGACGATCTTGAAGTTGTGGTAACCCAGTTCCTCGTAGTAGTGCAGGTCTTCGGGGCGGATCCAGTTGGCACGGATGTAGTTGACGGGATCCTGCAGCCTTACCCAGTTGCAGACCACCGAGCAGTAGTCCAGCGGGAAGCCGCGGTTGCCCTGCTGGGAGGCGGCGTTGAGTCCGGTGGCATGGGTCCCGGCGATGGCGCAGTCGGTGCGGCACCAGTTGTTGACGATGAGCTGCAATTCCACCGCCCCGGCCGCCTGCTGCATGGCCCGCAGCACCGCGAACTCGCGGTGGATGCTCACCTCGTTGATGACGATGTTGTCGGCACCGTTCTCCGCCCAGAAGCGCACCTTGCGGGGCGTGTCGGTGAACATGTGCGCGCCCACGCGGACGCGGAAGCGGGGATGGCGGCGCTTCACCAGGCGCAGCAGAAACACGCTGGAGACGGTGAGCGCGTCCACGCCCATGTCCTCGAGGGCACCCAGCAGCTTCTCCAGCTTCTGTTGCCCGGCGCGGGAAAACTCGACGTTGCCCATGGCCACGGCGTTGAGCAGGTAGTTGAACTGCAGCCCCTGGGAATGCACCAGGCGCACGTAGCGTTCCAGTTCCCCCATGCCGATCTGCGGCAGGTAGAAGGAGGGACGCCCGCCCCCGAAAGGATCGCTGGCCAGCTTGCCGTACACCTCGTATACCGGGTAAGGCGCCAGCAGCTCGGGCAACTGCGGATCGAAGTTGCAAGCCACCGACAGTTTCATGCCTGACCTCCTTGTCGCCGGCGTGGGGCCGCGGACGGTTCGCCGGTGAAGCCCTGCCAGCTGGCACGAGGATCCACCTGTTCCAGGAAACGAGCGAATTCGTCCAGATCCAGCTGCTGCTGGTTGTCGGAACGGGCCACCACCGGGAAGGGATGGACCTCGACCATGATGCCGTCGCAGCCGGCGGCCAGGGCCGCCCGGGCCAGCGCCGCCAGGATGTCCTTGCGCCCGGCCGCGTGGCTGACGTCGACGATCACCGGCAGGCGACTGGACTGCTTGAGCAGGGGCACGGCCGAGATGTCGAGGGTGTTGCGGTATTCGCGCTCGAAGGTACGGATACCCCTTTCGCAGAGAATGATCTGCTGGTTGCCCTGGGACCAGATGTACTCGGCCGCCAGCAGCAGTTCCTTCAGGGTGGCGGCCAGGCCCCGTTTCAACAGCACCGGCTTGCGACAGAGGCCGACTTCCTTGAGCAGGGAGTAGTTGTGCATGTTGCGGGCGCCGATCTGCAGCACGTCGGCGTACTCGGCCACCAGCTGGACGTGACGGGTGTCCATCACCTCGGTCACCGTGGCCAGGGAGTTTTCCCGGGCCACCTGGGCCAGCAGCTTCAGGCCCGGCTCCCCCATGCCCTGGAAGCTGTAAGGCGAGGTGCGGGGCTTGAAGGTGCCGCCCCGCAACAGGCGCACTCCCAGCCGGCGCAGGCCGCTCGCTACCATTTCCATCTGGCTGCGGCTCTCCACCGCGCAGGGCCCGGCGATGATCACCGGCTGTCCGGAGCCCACCGTCAGGCCGGCCAGGGGGATGCTGCAGACCGGTTCGCCTTGCCGGCGGCACACCTGCAGGTTGCCCTCCTGCTGCTGCTCCATGAGCGCCACCGAGGCGCTGAAGATCTCCCGAAACAGGTGGCGGATGGTCTGTTCGGGAAAGGGGCCGGGGTTGCTCTGCACCAGCCGTTCCAGCATCTGCTGTTCCCGCTGCGGGACGAACAGGGGCATGCCCAGCTCCCGCTTCAACTCGCCGACCTGCCTGACTACCCGGCCCCGGCGGCCCAGCAGCCGCAACATGGCGTGGTTGATGTCCTCCAGCTCCCGGCGCAGGTCCTGCAACCTGCCCTCGTCCTGTGTCCGACTCATGTTTCCGCTCCCGCCGGCAGGACGCGTGCGTTATCGCACGCGCCCGCCGGCCTCGTGCGCTTGCTAGGCAAAGTGCCGCTCCACCCGCTGGCCGAGGTAATCGGTCAGCTGGCACAGGGTGGCCGATCCCGGTTGCAGGGCATCTATCTGGCAGCGGGCCTGGCCCAGCAGGTCGTGCAGGTAGTGCCGGCAGGCATCCACTCCCAGCAGATCCACGTAGGTGCTCTTTCCCTGGCAGCTGTCCTTGCCGGCCGTCTTGCCCAGGTTCTCGCTGGTGGCCACCACGTCGAGCAGGTCATCGGCCACCTGGAAGGCCAGGCCGATCTTGCCGGCCCAGTCGCTGGCCCGCTCGATTTCCCGGGCCGGGGCCCCGGCCAGGATGGCTCCGCAGCGCACCGCCGCTCCCAGCAGGGCCCCGGTCTTCAGCCGGTGCATGGTCTCCAGTTGCTCCTGCTCCAGCCTGCTGCCGGTGTAGCTGATGTCCAGGGCCTGGCCGCCGACCATGCCGGCACAGCCGGCGGCCCGGGCCAGTTCCCGGGTCAGCTGCAGGGCCTGCCGCGGCCAGGGACGGTATTCGTCGGCCAGGAGGCGAAACGATTCGGTGAGCAGCCCATCCCCGGCCAGGATGGCCAGGGCCTCGCCGAAGGCCTTGTGGCAGGAGGGACGACCCCGGCGCAGGTCGTCGTCGTCCATGGCCGGCAGGTCGTCGTGAATCAGAGAGTAGGTATGAATGAATTCCAGGGCGCAGGCCGCCGGCCAGGGGTCGAGCGCCCCGGGCCGCTGCAATGCCTCCCAGGTGGATACCAGCAGCACCGGCCGCACCCGCTTGCCTCCACCCAGCAGGCTGTAGCGCATGGCCTCGAGGACCTGCTCCGGCCCGCGGCAGGTGGCCAGGTAGTGGGCCAGCTTCTCCTCGGCTTGTCGCTGCAACGTGTGCAGCCTGGCGTCGTGGTTCATCTCCTCGTCTCCTCTGCCGTCGGCTGAACCATCCACAGCCCGTACAGCAACTCCCTGGCCGGACCCTGGTGCAAGAATCCTGCCAATGGCTTTCTGCGATTTTCCCGCCGACTACCGGGATGCCGCGTGTTCGAATGCGCACGGCCGCCCGGCGGCGGGCACCGGCAGCCGCCAACCGAGTGCCGTCTGCCGGTCCTAACGGCGTAATTCTCCGGGCCATTTGCTTCTGGTGGGCATGCCGGGTCAGTGGCACGGTTCCTGCTAGCAACTGTTGCCGGTGTGATGACAGCGAAAGGACTGGTCCCGGCATGGAAGCGGATGCACAGGTCACCCTGGCCAGGAAGGATGAACACCTGGAGCCTTTTCGCCGGGGCGGGGTTCCCGCCCGCCAGGCAACCACCTGGCTGGAGTGTGTGGGGTTGGTTCACCAGGCCCTGCCGGAGCTGAACCATGACGACATCGACACCACTTGCGCCATCGCCGGCAAGCAACTGGCGGCGCCCGTCTTCATAACCGGCATGACCGGAGGCAGCCGGCAGGCGGGAACCATCAATCGCTCCCTGGCGCGGGTGGCCGACGAACTGGGCCTGGCCTTCGGACTGGGCAGCGGCCGCGCCATGCTCGAGCATCCCCAGGCCGTGGCCAGCTACCAGGTACGCGATTGCGCACCGCGGGTGTTCCTGGCCTGGAACCTGGGAGGCTGCCAGCTGCTGCACACCCCGCTGGATACCATCAAGCGGGCCCTCGATCGGCTCGCCGCCGATGCCATCTGCATCCATCTCAACCCCGCCCAGGAACTGGCCCAGCCGGAAGGCGATCGCGATTTCCGGGGAATCCTGCCGGCCATCGAGAAGCTGGTGGCCGGCCTGGAGCGGCCGGTCATCGTCAAGGAATGCGGCTGCGGTATCGGCCGCGAGGTGGGCCGACAGCTGGCCGGGGCCGGGGTGGAGTGGCTCGACGTCTCCGGCTGCGGGGGTACCTCCTGGGTGGGAGTGGAGGTGCAGCGACAGGGTGAGCGGGCCGGCGCCGAGCTGCAGGCGCTGTGGGACTGGGGCATACCCACCGCGGCCGCCGTGGCCGAGCAGCGGGGCAACGGCCTGCAAGTGATCGCCTCGGGAGGAATACGTACCGGTCTCGACGTGGCCCGGGCCCTGGTACTGGGAGCGCGCCTGGCCGGGGTGGCGGCCCCGGTGCTGCAGGCGTATTTCCGGGACGGCGAGGACGGTTGCCGTGACTACCTGGCCGGGCTGGTGGCGGGATTGCGCCGGGTGATGCTGCTGTGCGGCTGCGCCGATCTCGAGCGGCTGCACCGGGCTCCCCGGGTGCTGGCGGAGCCGCTGGCCGGCTGGCTGCGACAACGGCTGGCAGGGAGCTGAGCGGATGACGGTACCACCGTCCCAGGGCAAGGTGATCCTCTTCGGCGAGCACGCGGTGGTGTTCGGGCGGCCGGCCGTGGGCCTGGGACTGCCCGGGGCCATGGTGGTGGAGCGACTGCGGCCGCTGGCGGATCACGTCAAGCTGTGCCTGCCCGCCTGGAACTTCGATGGTTGTTGCTGCCATCCCGGGCTGCTGGGCAAGGTCCTGCACCGGCTTTTCGAGTTGCTGCCGGGGCGGCGGCTGGGCATGGAGCTCAGCGTGCATTCCCGCATTCCCCCGGGGGCGGGGCTGGGTTCCTCGGCGGCGCTGGCGGTGCTGCTGGTCAGGGCCCTGGCCCGGGTGCGCGGGCTCGAGCTCGAGCTGGCCGAACAGCGGCGCCTGGCCCACGTGCTGGAAGAGATCTTTCACGGCCGGCCCAGTGGTCTCGACGATACCCTGGCCTGCTTCGGGGGTGTGTGCCTGTTCCGGCGCCGGGAATGGAGCAAGCCGCTACCCGCGTTGCCGGTTCCGGCCCGGCTGTTGTCTGCCCAGGCCCTGGGCCTGGAATGCCGTCTGCCGGAGATGGTGGTGGGATACACCGGCCGGGAACACCAGACCCGGCACATGGTGGAGCTGGTTCGCCGGCGCCGGCAGCGGCAGCCTCAGGAGACCGAGGTCCTCTTCGCGGAGATGGAGCGCTGCCTGTGGTGGGGCCTGGATTCCCTGTGCGCCGGCAGGTGGGCCGAGCTGGGCCTGGCCCTGAACAGCAACCAGCAGCTGCTCGAGCTCCTCGGAGTCTCCAGCCCGGAGATCGCCTCCCTGGTACAGCTGGCGCGCCGGCACGGGGCGCTGGGTGCCAAGCTTACCGGGGCCGGCGGGGGAGGGGCGGTGGTGGCGCTGGCGCCCGGCAACCAGCGCGAGGTGGCCCGGGCCTGGAGCCGGGCCGGCCATCGCACCTGGTACCTCGACGGCGCGGACGACTGGAGGATGGCGGTATGAAGGCGGCTCGAGCCTGGGCACCGGTGAACGTGGCCCTGGTCAAGTACTGGGGCAAGCAACGGCTCGACGAAAACCTGCCGGCCACCGGCAGCCTGTCGCTGACCCTGACGGAGCTGGGTACCAGCACCGAGGTGGTGTTCGACCCGGCCCTGGACGGCGACAGCCTGGTACTCGACGGCCGGCCCGCCCCGGATGCCGCCCGGCAGCGGGTGAGCGCCGTCCTCGAGCTGGTGCGCCAGGCCAGCGGCATGGGCTGGTTCGCCCGGGTGGAGTCGCGCAACACCGTTCCCACGGCATCCGGCCTGGCCTCCTCGGCCTCGGCCTTCGCCGCCCTGGTGCTGGCGGCCTGGCAGGCCAGCGGGGCCCGCCGGGATCTTTCCCGGCTGGCGGAGTTGGCCCGCCGGGGCTCCGGTTCGGCTCCCCGCAGCCTGCTGGGAGGATTCGTGGAGCTGCAGCCTCCCGGCTCGGCCGGCGACGGCGGCTGGCTGCGCCAGCTGGCCCCGGCCGAACACTGGCCCTTGCGGCTGGTAGTGGCCGTGCTGGCCGCCGGCAGCAAGCGGCCAGGCTCCACCGAGGGCATGGAACGTTCGCGGCTGACCTCGCCGTACTACCAGGACTGGCTGGCGACGCATCCGGCGGACATGTCCCGGGCCCGCCAGGCCGTCGCCCGGCGCGACCTGCAGCAACTGGGAGAGGTCATGGAAAGCTCCTGTCTGAAGATGCACGCCTTGACCATCAGCTCCCGCCCGCCCTTCCTCTACTGGCGGCCGGCCACGGTGGCGGTGCTGCACCAGGTCTGGGAATGGCGCCGGGGCGGGTTGCCGGTGTTCTTCACCATGGACGCCGGACCCCATGTCAAGGTGCTGTGCAACGCCGGCGATGCCCGGCGGGTTGCCGAGGGACTGTCCCAGGTGCCCGGCGTCGAACGGGTGCTGGTGGAAAGGCCGGGCGCAGGCGCCCGGGTGGTGTCATGAGGCAACTGCCGACCACCGTCCAGGCACCGGGCAAGCTGGTGCTGCTGGGAGAATATGCCGTTCGCCACGGGGCCCCGGCGCTGGCGGTGGCGCTGGATCGCCGGGTGACGGTGCGGGTGGGCGGCGTGCCCGCTGGAGACGATCTTCCCAACCGGGCCCGGCAGCTGGCCGCCGCCCTGCTGGAGCTCGAGCTGCGGCCCGCTCCCTGCCGGGCCGATTCGCGGCAGCTGTACCTGAAGGGATGCAAGCTGGGCCTGGGCAGCAGCGCCGCCGTGGTGGTGGCGGCCGTGGCCTCGTTGCTGGTGGAGCAGGGCCGCGACCTGGACGGGACGAAAGACCGCCGGGAGGTTTTTCGGCTGTCGCGCCGGGTTCACGATCAGTGCCAGTCCTGCCGGGGCAGCGGCATCGACGTGGCCGCCAGCACCTTCGGGGGATACCTGGTGCTGGAGAACCGACCCGGAGACTCCAGTCGGGTGCGTCAGTGGCGGCCTCCGGCCGGCTGGTACCTGTCTTTCTGGTGGACGGGGCACGACTCCAGCACCCCGGAGCGGATTGCCATGGTCGACGACTTCGCTCGCCGCCAAGGAGCGGTGCACGAGCGCCTCATGGCGGACATGGCCGACACCTGCCGGCGCTTCCTGGCCGCGGCCGGCATCGCCGAGTGCTGCCGCTGGCTGGAGTGCTACCGGCGGCAGCTGCTCGAGCTGGGTCGGCGGTCCGGCCTGGAGATGATGAGCTCCGGAGAGCTGGAGCTGGCCCGCCGGGCCCGCGAGCTGGGCGGGGTGCTGAAGCCGGCCGGGGCCGGGGGAGGAGACTGCCTGCTGGCGGTCTTTCCCACCGGCGAGCAACAGCAACGATTTGCCCGCCTGGCCCGCCAACGGGGCCTGGTGGCGATGGCGGCAGCGGTCGACCGGCGGGGGGTTCGGCGGCTGCCCCCGGAGGCAGGCCATGGGTAAGGAGATGAGTTCGAGAGTACCGGGTTTCCACAACCTGACGGTTGAGCAGCGGCGCCGGCTGCTGGCCGCCTGGCTGGAGAGCGACGAGGCGGAAGTGGCCGGCCTGCTCGACAGCGGCGGCCTGCGGCTGGAGGTGGCCGACCGGCTCTCGGAAAACGTGCTGGGGCGCTACTCCCTGCCGTTTTCCGTGGCCAGCAACTTCCAGGTGAACGGCGAGGACGTGTTCATTCCCATGGTCTGCGAGGAACCCTCGGTGGTGGCGGCGGCCTCCAACGCCGCTCGCCTGGCCCGGGCCGGCGGCGGCTTCCGGGTAGAGGTGGGCGATTCATTGATGACCTGCCAGTTGCAGCTGTTCTGCAGCGACTGCCGGCAGGCCCGGAGCCGCCTCGAGAACGAGCGCCAGCGCCTGCTGGAGATTGCCAACCGGGTCGATCCCACCCTGGTCTCCCTGGGAGGGGGCGCGGTGGACCTGCAGGTCCGCCATCTGCAAGCGGAAGAGGGCGAGGCCTTTCTGGTGTTGCACCTGCTGGTCGATGTCCTCGATGCCATGGGGGCCAACGCCGTCAACAGCATGGGCGAGGCGCTGGCTCCCGAGATCGAGCGGGTCAGCGGCGGCCGGGTGGGACTGGTGATCTTGACCAACCGTCTGGATCATCGTCAGGCCGAGGCCCGGGTGAACATTCCCGCCGCCGCCCTGGCCTTCGGCGACTACTCCGGCGAACGGGTGCGCGACGGCATCGTGGCCGCCTCCCGCTTCGCCGAGGCCGATCCCTACCGCGCGGCCACCCACAACAAGGGCATCCTCAACGGGGTGGGAGCCCTGGCCCTGGCCACCGGCAACGACTGGCGGGCCCTGGAGGCGGCGGCCCACGCCCATGCCGCCCGCGACGGCCGCTACCGTCCCCTGGCCACCTGGCGTACCGACCGCCAGGGCCGGCTGGCGGGTGTGCTGCGCCTGCCCCTGCCTCTGGGTTGCGTGGGCGGTGCCACCGGCGCCCATCCCACCGCCCGGCTGGCGCTGCGGATCATGAAATGTTCCACCGCCCGGCGACTGGCGGCCCTGGCGGCAGCCTGCGGGCTGGCCAGCAACCTGGCCGCCCTGCGGGCCCTGTCCACGGAAGGGATCCAGCGCGGTCACATGCGCCTGCACCGCCGGGCCCTGGCCGCCGCCGGACATCCTGGAGACCGGAAAGATGCCCGTTGCCAGTCACGCTGAAGTCGCCCGGCCGCTGGCCGGCAATCCCTGGATCGAGCAGCCCTTCGATCAGGGGGCCGAGCCCTGGCCCATCGACGCCAGTATCAATTACTGCCTGAGCCTGGCCCGGGAGCACTACGAGAACTTCCCGGTGGTGGCCGGCCTGTTCAACCGTTCGCAGCAGGAGGCCCTGGCTGCCACCTACGCCTTTGCCAGGACGGCCGATGACTTCGCCGACGAACCGCACTTCGAGGGCCAGCGCCTGGCCCTGCTGCAACACTGGCGCCGGCAGCTGGCCGAGGCGCGCGCGGGCCGCAGCGGTCACCCGGTGATGCTGGCCGTGGTCCGGGCCCTGGACGAGTTCGGGTTGGACGAACGACTCTACGGCCGGCTGCTGGATGCCTTCGAGCTGGATTGTCGCCGGAACCGCTACCAGACCTGGGAGCAGCTGCTCGACTACTGCGCGCTGTCGGCCAACCCGGTGGGGCGAATCGTGCTGGGCATCATGGGGCTCTCCGACCGGGGACTGGAAAGCTGCTCGGATTGCCTCTGCACCGCCCTGCAACTGACCAACCACTGGCAGGACCTGAGCCGCGACCTGGCCCGCGACCGCCTGTACGTTCCCCGCCGCCTGTTGCAGCACTTCGCGGTGGACGAGGAGCAACTGCTGCGCCGGCTTCCCAGCGGCGACCTGCCCGGCCTGCTGGGGGAGCTGGTGGAGCGCACCCGCGCGCTCTATCGCCGGGGAAGGCCCCTGCTGGCCCGGGCCGGCTGGCGTTACGGCGTTTATTTCCTGGCCGTGTTCCTGGGGGGACGAACGGTGCTGCAGCTGGTGCAGCAGCAAGGCCCGGACATCCTCCAGCGGCGCCCGGCCCTGGGGGGAGTGTCGCTGCTCAAGGCACTGGCGGGGATGGTGTTGCCCGGCGGGAGCGGGAGGAAGTCATGAACGATCGGCAAGCCATCAACCATTGCCGGCACATCCTGCAGCGCTCGGGCTCCAGCTTCGCCCTGGCCTTCTGGTTGCTGCCGGCGGGTCCCCGGGCGGCCATGACGGCTTTCTACGCCTTCTGCCGCCTGGTCGACGACGCCGTGGACGAGGCTCCCGATGCGGCCGGCGCCCGGCGGCAGGTAGACGACTGGCGGCGCCAGGTGGAAAGCATCTACGCCGGTGGCCGGCTCACTCACCCGGTGAGCCGGGCCCTGGCGGAAGCGGTGGAACGCTACGGCATCCGCCAGCAGCACCTGCAGTGGCTGCTCGACGGCGTGGAGCAGGATCTCGTCCAGGACCGTTACCAGACCTTCGCCCAGCTGAGCGAGTACTGTTTCCGGGTAGCCTCCACCGTGGGCCTGGTGTGCCTGAGTGTCATGGGGGTCGAGGGGACCCGGGCGCGCCGCTACGCCGAACTGAGCGGCCTGGCCGTGCAGCTGACCAACATCATCCGCGACCTGGGCGAGGACGCCCGGCGCGGGCGCATCTACCTGCCGCTCGAGGACCTGGCCCGGCACGGGGTGAGCGAGGAGGATCTGCTGCGGGGCCGGAAACTGCCGGCTCTGCAGCGGCTGATCGATTTCCAGGTGGAACGGACGCGGACCATCTACCGCATGGCCGCGGCCTGGCTGCCCGCCCGGGGGCGGGGACGCCTGTTCTTCGCCGAGGCCCTGCGCCATACCTACCAGCAACTGCTCGAGGAAGTGGCCGGCCTGGGAGCGCAGGTGCTGGACAACCGGGCACGCCTGAGCAGGGGCCGCAAGCTGGTCATTGCCCTGCGGCACCGGTTGCTGCCGGCGGAACTGTGGAGCACGTCATGAACGACCGGGGACGGGTGGTAATCGTCGGTGCCGGGCTGGCCGGGTTGCGGGCGGCGCTGGAGCTGAGCCGGCGCGGCTGGCGGGTGAAGCTGCTGGAGAAACGCGGCCGCCCGGGCGGGCGTATTCGCCGGGTGGGTGCCCGGGGCCGGCCGGAGGAAGTGGACTGCGGACAGCACCTGATGCTGGGCTGCTACCGGCATACGCTGGAGCTGGCCGAGCTGGTGGGCACCCGCCGGCAGTTGCTGCCGGTGCGGGGCGCCACTCCCTTCGTCTCCCAGCCGGGCCGGATCCATCCCTTCCGGGTGGGACGCGGGCCGGCGCCGCTGCACCTGCTGCCGGCGTTGCTGGGCCTGGACCACCTCGACTGGTCCACCCGCCTGGGCATGGCCCGGGCCGGCCTGGCCGCCAAGCTGGGCGCGCGCCTGTGGCCGGAACGGCTCGACCGGCTGTCGGCCAGCGCCTGGCTGCGCCGGCACGGCCAGGGGCGGCAGTCGCGCCGGGGATTGTGGGAGCCGCTGGGACTGGCCACCCTGAACATTCCCCTGGAGCAGGCCTCGGCCCGGATGTTCGCCACCGTGCTCGACCGCAGCATGTTCGCCGGGCGCCGGGACATCACCGCCTTGCTTCCCGAGCAGCTGCTGGATGACGTCTTCGTTCGTCCGGCGCTGGAGAAGGTCCGCCGGCAGGGGGGCGAGATCCTCTGCTCGCAGCGGGTGGTGCGCCTGCAGCACAACGGCAGGCGGCTGCTCGCCGTGGAGACCGCGGACGGCCGCCGGCACCAGGCCGAGGCCTTCGTCCTGGCCGCCCCCTGGTACGAGACCGCCCGCCTGGCCGGGCAGGTGGCCGCCCTGGACTCGCTGGGCCGGCAGTGTGCCCGCCTGGGGTATTCGGGAATCGTCACCGTCGACATCTGGTACGACCGTTGCTGGCTGGAGTGGTCGTTTGCCGGGCTGTTGCACAGTCCGCTGCAATGGGTCTTTTCCCACCCGCGACAGCGGGGTCTGCCGGCACGGGTAAGCTGTGTCATCAGCGGCGCCGAGCGGTTGCTGGCCTGGCCCAGCCAGCGGCTGGTGGCGGAGTGTCGCGCAGAGCTGGTGCGCCATTTCCCGGCCGCCGCCGCCGCCCGGGTGGTCGACAGCCTGGTGACCCGGGTGCCGCTGGCCACCATCAGGGTAACCCCGGGCAGCTATGGCAACCGGCCCGGCCCGGCGACGGCGCTGGAAAACCTCTACCTGGCCGGGGACTGGACCGCCACCGGCCTGCCGGCAACCATGGAAGGAGCCGTGGCCAGCGGTGTGCAGGCGGCCCGGATGCTTGATTCGCGCCCTGCAGGGAGGATAGCACATGTCGCCTAGAGCCGGTACCAACGGGGTGACGCCGGATAGACAGGAAAGCATGCGGGACACGGCCGCCCAGGGAGACGATTTCCGAGTGCTGGTGGTCGACGACGAGCAGCTGTTCGCCGAGGCGCTGGCCGCCGAGATCGCCTCCCAGGGCCTGGCCTGTGACCTGGCCTTCGACAGCGGCACGGCCCTGGCCCTGTCCACCAGCAACTGCTACCAGGCCATCCTGCTGGATCACCGGCTTCCCGACGGCGACGGCATCCAGATGATTCCCTTGCTGCTGGCGCGCCAGCCCAAGTGCTGTATCATCGTGATGACCGCCTACGAGGCCATCGCCCATGCCATCCAGGCCATCCGCCAGGGCGCCGACGACTACCTGGTCAAGCAGGCCAGCACCGGCCAGCTGGTGGAGCGGGTGCTGGAGGTGCACCAGCGTCACCGCATCCGGGCCTCGCTGGCCGGCTGGGACGAGCATCGCCGCGAGGGGTTGCTGGGCGACTGCGTGGCCATGCAGCGCGTACGCGAGCAGCTGCAGATGGTGGCCAAGCATCCCCAGACACCGGTGCTGCTCACCGGCGAGACCGGCGTGGGCAAGGAGGTGGCCGCCCGCTACCTGCACAAGCTGACCGTCGGGGAACGGAGCCCCTTCCTGTCGCTCGACTGCGTGGCCCTGCCCAGCGGCCTGGCCGAGAGTCTCATGTTCGGCCACGAGAAGGGTGCCTTCACCGGGGCCCTGCAGACCACCCGCGGGGTCTTCGAGGAAGCGGCCGACGGCACCGTGCTGCTGGACGAGATCGGTGACATGGAACCGGCCTTGCAGGGAAAGCTGCTGCGGGTGCTGGAAAGCAGGAGCTTCCAGCGCGTGGGCTCTGTCAAGCCGGTGACCGTGCAGGCGCGGATCGTGGCCGCCACCAACCGCGACCTGGCCCAGCTGGTGTCGCAAGGAGCTTTTCGACACGACCTCTACCAGCGACTTTCGGTTTTTCCCGTCCACTTGCCGCCGCTGCGAGCCCGGGGCAGCGACGTGCAGCTGCTGGCGCAGCACTTCGCCGAGTTCTTCTGCTCCAAGATGGGAAAACAGCTGCCGCCGCTTTCCGGGGAGGTGCTGCGGGTCTTGCAGGGATACGACTTTCCCGGCAACGTGCGCGAGTTGAAGAACATGATCGAGCGGGCCGTCATCCTGGCCGGTGGCAACGGCATCGAGCCCGGCCACTTGCCGCAACGGGTCTTCACCAGGCAGATAGAGATCGGCAACCCCGACAGCGGTGGCCCCGGCCGCCTGCCCAGCGCCATCGACTTCGTGCCCGGGGTCGATACCCTGGAATCGCTGGAGAAGAAGCTCATCCGCTACGCGCTCGAGCAGGTCGGCGATTCCCGCACCGAGGCGGCCCGCTTGCTGGGTATCAGCCGCTTCCAGCTGCTGCGCCGGCTGCAGAAGTACGGATTGATCCAGCAGACCGAGGAGCAATGATCGACCTGCAATACCAAGCCGGCGGCCGTACCCTGCACTCCGTATGCATCGGCCGGGGGGCCTGGCGGCAGCTGCAACGCCTGTGGCTGCAGGACTGGCGACAGGCGGTCATCGTCGGCGACGAACGGGTGCTGCGGCTGTTCGCCGGCCGGGTAGAGGAGCTGTTGCGGCCGCTGGTCGACCGGGTGAAGGTACTCGGCTTTCCGGCCGGCGAGGCGAACAAGAACCGGGCCACCAAGAGGCGCCTGGAGGATGCCATGCTGCGGGCCGGCCTGGGTCGCGACTGCTGCCTGGTGGCCCTGGGAGGAGGGGTCAGCCTGGACCTGGGTGGCTTCGTGGCGGCCACCTACCTGCGGGGAATCGACAGCATCTACCTGCCCACCACCTTGCTGGCCCAGGTGGACGCCGCCCTGGGAGGCAAGACCGCGGTGAACACCCCCGCCGGCAAGAACCTCATCGGCGCCTTTCACCAGCCCCAGGCGATACTGATGGAGCCGGAAAGCACCAGGAGCCTGCCGCCCGGCCAGTGGCGGAACGGCCTGGCCGAGCTGGTGAAGCACGCGGTGATCGGTGATGCCACGTTGTTCCGGCGCCTGGAGGAACGAGCCGGGCGGTTGGCCCGGCCCGGCTCCCTGGGCGAGCGGTTGCTGCAACGCGCCGTCCAGGTCAAGCTGGAGGTGGTCGAGCAGGACGAGCGCGAGCGGGGACGCCGGGTGATCCTGAATTTCGGACATACCGTCGCTCACGCCCTGGAGGCCGCCAGTGGCTGGCGGCTCGGCCACGGCCGGGCGGTGGCCCGGGGCCTGGTGGTGGAGGCCCACCTGGCCGAGTTGCTGGGGGTGGCCCGCGCCGGTACGGCCCGGTGCCTGCGATTGTTGCTCGATCGCCTGGGGCTGGCACGGGGCCGTTGGCCGGCCTGGAGCCGGCTGCGTCCCTACCTGGCCCGGGACAAGAAAAACCGTGCCGGCCGGCTGCGCCTGCCGTTGCTGCGTCGCATAGGACGCATGGCCTGCGACCTGGAGTGGAGTTTTCCGGTAGACGAGCGTGACCTGGAAAGGGCCTGGCGGAATGATCTGCGTCAGCCTGGCTAGCCGCGACTGGCGGGAGTGCCTGCGCGAGAGCCGGCGGCACGACTTCGTCGAGGTCCGCCTGGACCTGATGGAGGTCACACCGGCGCAGGTGAGGAAAATCTTCTCCGCCCATCCCCGCCTGCTGGCCACCTGCCGGCCGGGCCGCCGGGCACCGGCACGCCGCCAGCAGCTGCTGCTGGCCGCGGTGGAGGCCGGGGCCGCCTACCTGGACCTGGAGCTCGACTCGTCCCCCGCCTGGCGCCGTCCCCTCGTGCAGCGGGCCCGGCGCCGGGGCTGCCGGGTGATCCTGTCCTTTCACGACCACCGGGGCACCCCCGGGCGGCGGGCCCTCGAGCAGGTACGCCTGAGGTGCTTTGGGCAGGGGGCCGATGTGGCCAAGATCGCCTGCCGGGTGAACCGGCCACGTGACAACGCCCGCCTGCTGGCCCTGCTCGATTACCGGCGGCCGGTGGTGGTGACGGGCATGGGTGAGCTGGGGCGGCCCACGCGCTGGCTGGCGCCCCTGCTGGGCAGTCCCTTCACCTACGCCTGCCTGCCGGGTAAACCCACCGCCCCGGGCCAGCTCGATCACCGGCAACTGGCCCGGCTGTTGCGGAGTATCGGCCATGGTTGATCTCTACGCGGTCTGCGGCCGGCCGGTGGCCCACAGTCGTTCACCGCAGATGTTCAACGCGGCTTTTGCCGCCGCCGGCGTGCCGGCCCGCTACCTGCGCCTGGGCGCGGTCGATGCCGACGGTGCCTGGCGAGCCTTTCAGTCGCTGGACCTGCGCGCCATGAACGTTACCAGTCCCTTCAAACAGGCGCTGCTGGCGCCAGCCGGTCGGGTGGACGCCGCCGCCAGGAGCATCGGCGCGACCAACTGCCTGGTTCGGGATGACCACGGTTCCCTGGCCCACAACACCGACTGGCAGGGGGTGTGCGGGGCGCTGCGCCAGGCGGGCATCGACCCGGCGGGGAAGAGATGCCTGGTGCTGGGGGCCGGGGGAGCTGCCCGGGCGGCGGTTTACGGACTGCTGCGGGCCGGGGCCCGGGTGATGATAAACAATCGCACCCCGGCGCGAGCCCGCCGGCTGGCGGCCGAGTTCGGCTGCCAGTTTGCCGACGGCGAGCGCTTGCCGGCCGAGTTGGAGCAGGCGGCGGTGGTGGTGTCCTGCCTGCCCGATGGCGTCGATATCGGTGCCGGCCGTCACCTGCGCCCCGGCCAGGCGGTACTGGAGGCCGCCTATCGACAACCGGTGCTGCAGCAGGCCGCCGAACGGGCCGGGGCGATTTACCTTTCCGGCCTGGAGTGGCTGTTGCAGCAGGCCCTGGTCGCCCACGAGATCTTCCTGGGACGGCCGGCGCCGGCACGGCTCATGCACCGGGCGCTGCAGCATCGGCGGGCCGCCGCGGCCAACAGCATCGTCCTGGTGGGATTCATGGGTGCCGGCAAGAGCCTGCTGGGCAGGATGCTGGCCGAGCGGCTGGGGTTTTCCTTCGTGGACACCGACGAACTGGTCTGTCGCACCGCCGGCTCGAGTATCGAGGAGATCTTCAAAAACGGAGGAGAGGACTGCTTCCGCCGGCTGGAACGACAGGCCGTGGAGATGACTTGTGAACTCGGACAAACGGTGGTCGCCTGCGGCGGGGGGGCGGTGTTGTCGAGGCGCAACCGCGAGCTGCTGCGCCGGGCCCGCCTGGCGGTGTGGTTGTGGGTCGACGGCGAGGAGGCCAGGAGGCGCGCGGCCGGGCGGGGTCGTCCCCTGCTGGGGCCGGACAGAACCAGTCGAGACGTCATCCGGCTGCTGCAGGAGAGGCGGCAGCACTATTGCGAAGTGGCCGACCTGGTGGTGGATACCTCGATCCTGGATCCGGCCGCGGCCGTGGAGGTGCTACATGATGAAGTGCGTGTTGCCCTCGCCGGTTGACGGCAGCATGGATGCCCCGCCGTCGAAGTCGCTGGCCATTCGTGCGCTGGCGGCCGGCCTGCTTTCCGGCGGAGAGTGCCTGGTGGAAAATTCCTGTACCTGCGACGACGCCCGGGCCGCGCTGGGGATCGTCCGCACCCTGGGGACGGAGGTGGAAGAGCGTCCCGGCCGCTGGCTGATACGATCGGGCGGGCAGGCGGCCGGGGAGGAGCTGGACTGCCGGGAGTCGGGCCTGAGCCTGCGCCTCTTTGCCGCCGTCTGTGCCGCCGGGGACCGCCAGTTCGTCCTCCGGGCCCGCGGGGGCCTGGCCCGGCGCCCGGTCGACATGGTGGCCGGGGCCCTGGAAAGCCTGGGTGCAAGCTGCCATACCAACAACGGCCGTCCCCCCCTGCGGGTTCGCGGTCCCTTGCGGGCCGGCAGCGCCCGGGTGGATGGCAGCACCACCTCCCAGCACCTGAGCGGCCTGCTGATGGTACTGCCGCTGTGCCGGGGTGAATCACGGCTGCAGGTCGAGGGGCTGGTGAGCCGTCCCTACCTGGAGATGACCCGGGAGCTGCTGGAGGCATTCGGCATCGTGGTGGAATGGAGCCGGGGCGGTGACGTACTGGTCATACCGGGTGGACAGAGCTACCGTCCCCCGCCGCGCTACCGCCTCGAGGGCGACTGGTCGGCCGCGGCCTTCCTGCTGGTGGCCGGGGCACTGGCCGGGCGGGTGACGGTACGCCGCCTGCGCCTCGATTCCCGCCAGGCCGACCGGGCCGTGCTTGAAGCCCTGCGCCGGGCCGGGGCCCGGGTGAGGGTGGCCGATGGCGGGGTGGAGGTGGCCAGGGAGCACCTGCGGGCCTTCGATTTCGATGCCCGGGACTGTCCCGACCTGGTACCGCCGCTGGCGGCGCTGGCCGCCTGTTGCCGGGGAACCTCGCGGCTGCGGGGAGCGAGCCGGCTGCGCCACAAGGAAAGCGATCGCGCGGCGGCGTTGGCCAGCGAACTGGGGCGCCTGGGGGTGCAGGTGCGGGTGCACGACGACGAGCTGCTGGTGGGACCCGGCCGCTGGCGGACGGGTCGCGTATCTTCCCACGGCGATCACCGCATCGCCATGGCCGCTGCCGTGGCCGGGCTCGGGGCCGGGGTGGCGGTGGAGATAGACGATGCCGGTTGCGTGGCCAAGTCCTACCCGGACTTCTTCGCCGCCCTGGCCGGCCTGGGCGTGGAGGTGAGATGAATTCCTGCGGACGGATCTTTCGCCTGCATATCCTGGGCGAATCGCATGGCCCGGGAGTGGGGGTGGTGATAGACGGTTGCCCGGCCGGGCTGCCGCTCGGGCCCGACGACTTCGCCGCCGACCTGGAGCGGCGGCGGCCCCGGGGGGCGGGGGGCACCCCCCGGCGCGAGACCGACCGGCCGCGCCTCCTCTCGGGCTGGTGGCGGGGACACACCACCGGGGCCCCGCTGGCGCTGTGGATCGACAACGGTGACGTCGACTCCTCGGCCTACGATGAGCTCGAACACCTGCCCCGGCCCGGACACGCCGACCTGGTGGCCCGCCGCAAGTACGGGGGGTTCAACGATCCCCGCGGCGGCGGTCATTTCTCGGGGAGGCTGACCGCCCCGCTGGTGGCCGCCGGGGTGGTGGCCAAGAAGCTTCTGGCCGGGGTGGACATCACCGCCCGGGTCCTCGAGGTGGGCGGCGAGAGGGACTTCACCGAGGCGGTGGCCCGGGCCCGCGAGGAGGGAGATTCGCTGGGCGGACTGGTGGAGTGCGTCGCCCGGGGGGTGCCGGCCGGGCTGGGCGAGCCGTTTTTCGATTCGCTGGAGTCGCTGCTGGCCCACCTGCTGTTTTCCCTGGGGGGGGTGCGGGGGGTGGAGTTCGGCACCGGTTTCGCCTCGGCGCACCTGCGGGGCAGCGAGTGCAACGATCCCCTCGTCGACACCGCGGGCCGGACGGCCAGCAACCATGCCGGGGGGATAAACGGCGGCATCAGCAACGGCAACCCGCTGGTGTTGCGGGTGGCCTTCAAGCCGCCTTCCAGCATCGCCCGGGAGCAGCACACCGTGGACCTGCGCAGCGGCGAGATAACCACCCTGAAGGTGGGCGGGCGCCACGACGCCTGCATCGCCCTGCGGGCGCCGGTGATAGTGGAGGCCTGCTGCGCTTGCGTGCTGGTGGACCTGA
>Ga0190359_1000465_pt1 | contig 27160 bp, 17 predicted proteins | sample 48721823_MG_FD_161269 | JGI IMG/M metagenome (GOLD analysis project Ga0190359, IMG submission 161269) | Hydrothermal vent microbial mat bacterial communities from Southern Trench, Guaymas Basin, Mexico - 4872-18-2-3_MG | ecosystem: Environmental > Aquatic > Marine > Hydrothermal vents >... | reverse complement strand
AGATAAGGCCTTCCTTGGATTCTCTCGTATATTTCTCCCGGATTCGATTTTATACCGATCCGGTAGGATGCGTTCCCCATGTGTACAAGTGCCGCCGAGAGGTGTCCCTCTTCAACGTCAGCAAACAGGGTTCCGGGATCATTTTTTCTTACCGCATCAATAAAATTCTCTTTATCGCCATCGAAGTGGGATTCAAATGTTTTGATCAGCTTCCCATTGTTATCGAATGCTTTATTGTTTGCCAGATAGCCATCTTCACAATGGACAACCACTCCTATTTGAACCCCAAGAACATCATCCATGCTTATCCGGCTTTTTGCAGCCCAATCTCCTTTTCTGAAATATTTATTCTTGGGCAATCCCCTTACTTCAAAAATAATGGGTGCTTCTTTATATTCCAGATAGACGATTTGAGTATTTGGTGTTTGTCCGTCATCATCATACCCTAATCTGCCACCGATACTCATAACTTTACTGGGCAAATGATTTAACCCCAATGCCATTCTGCAACCATCCATGTAATGAATCCCGTTATTACCCAGATCACCGTTGCCATAGTCCCAGAACCAGTGCCAGTCGTAATGAAAATTCTTTCGGTGAATAGGACCCATTGGAGCTGGTCCTGCCCATAGGTTATAATCCACTGATTCAGGAACAGGAATGGGTGCAGGTACTTTTCCTATGCTCAGTCTTGCCCTGTAATTAATGCCCTGCACATATTTTATTTTTCCAAGATTACCTGCCCTTGCCCATTCAAATGCTTCTTTATAACCAAGTGGCATCCTGGGCACATGAGGGACTTGTACTACACGGTTATACTTCCTGGCTGCTTCTACCATTTTACGCCCTTCGAAAATGTTATGCGATGCCGGTTTCTGGCAGTACACATGCTTGCCAGCCTGGCAGGCCATAATTGTAATCAGGGAATGAGAATGATTTGGAGTGGTAATGGAAACTACGTCAATATCCTTATCGTCAAGCAAATTCCTGAAATCCCTATAGGTTTTTACCTTGATGTTCCGATTTTTCAGTTTTTGTTCCTCTTCACGGAGTATATCTGAATCGCAATCGCAGATTGCTGCAATGTTCACACCAGGGATCTTGGCAAATCCTTCAAGATCCATTCTTCCTTTTCCTCCAATTTTGACATGAGAACCTAATCCGATAACTGCCAGGTTAATTTGATCGTTCCTGCCGAGTACATTCCCACTAAAAGGCAGAGAAGCAGCCATTCCGGCCATTGATGTTGTTTTTATGAAATTTCTTCTTTTCATGATAGTACTTTTTTTATATTTCATCTTGAAAGGCTAAAAATAAAGTTCGATAATAATGCATTAACCTGATCGGCTCACAACTTTGGCTGATCTCAGCATTGCAATAACCTTTATAACCCGACTCCCTGAGCAATTTGAAGAGCTTCCTGTAAGGATAATCACTATAAAGCTCATGCAAATGCACACCCCGTATCTTGTCCTTTACCAGATTAAAGTTGTATTCCAGTCCCTTTCCTTCGGTATCGCTTGCCATACAATTCCAGTTAACGTATACATGGTCGCTTTTACTGTAATCCAGTATCTTTTTAATGACGGGTACATACCCGGTTCCTTTTCCATGAACACAAACCCTTACATCTACACCAAGATTATGTCCATATTCTCCGACTTCGGCTAATGCTTCTCCAATTTGCTTCAACATCTTTTCACTTGACACATCTTCAGAAGATGCATTTGGAAAAACCCGAATACCAATTGCCCCGACATCGGCAGCTAACTGCAGATACTCTTTTGTACCTTCAATATTTTTCTTTAATTCCGCCGGATCAGGGTACCAATACTGAAATGCACTTGCCAAACTGATGGCCTCCAAAGGAGAATCTTCAAATCGTTTTTTCACCTCGGCACGTTCCTGTTTGCTCAGGGTTACTTCAACCCCATGTTTGTGGGTTGTGCGCAACTCGGCATGTACAAAACCCGTTTCAGAACAATTTTTTATGATGGTATCAATGTCCCAGTCTTTTCCCAGGTTATAGGTCATTAATCCCAATTTCAGGGGTGGTAATTTTTTCTTTTTTTTCTTTATTCCGGGAGTGGATTCTGCAGCGGAAATATTTAAAACGCCTGTTGTCAATGCTGCCGTTCCCAAGGTAGCAGTTTGAATAAATCTTCTTCTTGCAGGTTCTTTTTTCATGGTATAGAATTTTTATACGTTAAAAAATAGTTTTATTCAAGCATGTATAAAAAGGTTCATCACTTGCCAACCAATCGCACCTTAATATCAAAAGTATCATTGTTAACAAAAACCGGAATACGAAGTTCTACTCTTTTAAGATTATTTATGTGTTTATCAAGTCTATGTGGCGGCGGATCGAGCGAAACGATCGTAAAAGGTATGTCAGGATGTGAAAGGTTGAGAAGTTTCAATACCTGCCCATTCTGCTTCAACAAGGCACCGTAACCGGTTATTTTCACATCTGCCTGGGTGATAAGTTGCCAGGTTACTAACTTTGTATTCTCAGTAGGTTTGATTTTATCTTCAATCAGCAAAGATCTTTCACTATCTTTTGTAAATGTTCTGAATGCACTTTTTAATTCTCCTTCAAATGTTGGTGTTAAATCGAAAGTGACCTTAGGTCTCTTCCCTTTTTTATAACTTTTTAGTAATGCATAACCATCCACATTATGACGATGGTTATTAACGGTTAAAGTACTATGTCCGAAATTATTTTTAGTCAATAACTCCCATCTTTGACAATTCTGGCACTGGTGCCATAAATCGAAACCTTGTTCTCCTATTAAATAGGATTGAGTACCCGGGTCAATGCTCCAGCGCACACCCTTCAGTTCAAAAATAAATGATCCTGCATCCATGTTACCGTGGCTCACTGCACCACAACCCCCTTTTGCCGCAAAATAGTAATCACTGTTATCACCTTTGCCTTTGAAGACAACAACCGGAGTTTTGCCTTTCCCCACCCACACCGGAGGAGGCTTCTCAGTTGAAAGTTCTTTATATTTACACATCCATGCAAGCGCCGCCCCGGTTAAATAACTCAGTCTTATCTCTTTTGCCGGTGTCATGAATTTCTCTTTTTCGTAATATATGCTTTTTCCCGTCTGTACTGCAAACCAGGCGAGTGCAATATCTCCGTCAACGTTAGGTTTATCTTGACAATCGGCAAAATTATAGTACCATCCTGAAGGGGAATTACTACACATCAATTTAAAATTGGCACTTTTTATAAAACCGGGGTAATCTTTATAACCGCAATCTGTACCAAATGCGGTTTCAAGCATCGAGGCTGTCAGCAACGCATAGCTTGTGGCATAACTCCAGTACATGACGCCTTCAGGACAAACACCGTCCGGATAGTAGTCTTCTACAAGTACATGAGGGATACCATTCAATGCTCTTTTTATCGTTTTTGCAGCAAGTTCCGGATCATCATCGGCTATGGCAATTGATGCTGCTATCATTCCGCCATTACAAACCTGGTTCCAGTTATTATAGTGATTTACCCACCATATATTTTGTTTATTTCCACCATATTCTTCCCAGCTTGGATAAATACCTTTTTCAATTAATGATTTTTTTGCTTTTTTAATCGTAGATTCAGGCAAATCATCAAGTGTCCAGTCCAAAGCCAATGAAATGGCCATGGAAATTTCGGCCACATCTAAATATACAGGCGGATTCCAATCCGAAAAATTGCAGGTTGCCAGCACCTCCTGATTAATGCGATCAAGAATTACTTTATCTTTTTCAATCAAATATACCAAACCAAGCATGTTTATTCTGCGAAGCAATTCTCTTGAAACATCCAGCATTGAATTAGTCGTTTTAACTCTTTTTATTACGGGGGTGTCAAGGATTTTGTATGCAGCGAGACGAATTGCTTCATATAAATTATTAATGACCGGATCTGTTTTTATCTTTGCCTTAAGATCTTCAACAATCCGGGCATTGTATATCATCCTGGGTTTCGACTGTTTCAGGTTCTTCCTGAGATACGACACCGAAAACGGATTCTGAAGTCTTGGTATATCCTGATCCTTTTCCTGGGCCAAAAGTGTGTTTGCCGTGCAAAGTAAAAGATAAACAGTTAATGTAAATGAAGTTAATAATTTATTCATTGTTTGATTTTTATTTTTTTTAGCACTCATGACATTTGCGTCAATTAGGTTAGTTAAAATTATTTATTCTGAGTTTCTTTGTTTCAGTTCATATTTTTGGGTCAGCCCGTCCAGCATCATTGTTGCTATGGAAGAACTCATACAATAATCCTTAATTCCCAGGGGTTTCCCCGATACAGAATCGTAATGTTCACTAATCCCGTTCTTTATGGCATTTTCAACGGTTTTATCGGCAATGACAGCTGCTAATTTTGTATGTCCATAAGCAGCCAGTCCACTTGCAATCTGATAGTTGGTAGATGGCCATACATCTCCACGCCAGAAGTCATTTGATTTCCATCGCGGATCTTTGCGATCCACGGTAGGAATTGGTAGCGGAGTTTGCCATGAGTCAGTTGCAAGAACCTCAGCCATTCTTTGAGCCATCTCTTTTGTGGGTACTCCCGCAGCAAGAGGAATCCAACTGCCGATAGTTGCCACCGGGATTTTTTCCATGGTCTTTTTTTTCACCGACAAAAAGGTTCCGGCCTCTTCATCCCACATATAGTTTCTCATGGCCTGAACCGCTTTGTCGATAAACAATTGTCTCCTGGAAGCCATTTCTTTGTTTCCAACCGCTTTGGCCAATCTTACCAAACTTTTTTCACCCATGATGAGGTATGAGGTGTTTCCTGTAACCCATATATTTCCATACCAAGCACCTTCATTTTTTCCCTTCCGTGTTGGGTGTTTGAGTAATTTCAAATCATCCATGTTGCATTCATAGTCGAATGTTTCCCACCGGGCATGTTGTATATTGCCGCTGTAGGAACCGACGGTAACAAGTCCGATATTTGTGACATCCCGCTCCCGCCAGTACCAATTGTGAAATTTTTCCAGCCTTGGAAGACACTGTTCGAGCAGTTTTTTGTCACCATTGCGCCGAAAAACACGTTCCACCCCCCAGGCAAGAATAGGTATTTGTGAAAATTGGCGAACTTCCTGTGGAAATGTTTTAATAGCAGCCGTAACCATATCATGAGCATACTCAGGTACTATTTCATTCCATCGATCCTGAAAATCCCAGTAGTTTTGAAAAATATCTCTTATCAATTGTTTTTTTCCGGGTAAAATACTGAGCAGATCCACCACAAACATCGTATCCCAAATCCATTGCCCCTTATAATATGGTCCGCCAGGAACAACCCAGTTGTGTTTTAAAGGAGGTGTTGGTGGCATTATCTTTTCCAAAATACATTTCTCAAAAACACGCTCGGTAAGCGTCAAAACATCTTCCCTGTTTGATGTAAACAGTGATTTAATATCTATTTCTTCTATTAAATTTCCACCAAAAGGCGAATTTGCAAATATTGAAGGCATTGCTATACTTCCCAGGGAAAATGCTCCTGTGGTTTGAATGAATTTTCGTCTTGTAGTTTTCATTTTCATTTCATAACTTTTTTGATTTTTACCTCCTCATTATTTCGAATCTTGATTGATTGCCCATAGGTATATTCCCGAGTGAATTCCGGAATGGCTGTGGGATCGTATTCGGGATTTGGAATCGGCATTTGGGCATTTGTCTCAACAAGCCATTTGTTCAAAATGGTCTTGAGCTGATTGACTTTTCCCGGATTTGACCTCGACAAATCAATTTGTTCGTAAGGATCATGTTTAAGATCAAAGAGATGATGTGCACCTCCGGAATCGTTGTAGTAGCGATACAATTTCCAATCCTTATAACGAATCGCACTGAAAGGACTGCAACCAAAATCGCTGTAATGGGGAAAGTGAAAAAATAATGGACGATCTTTAATTGTTCCTTTTCCGGTAAGTACGGGAAGAAGGCTCTCTCCGTCCAGATGCTGATCCGGATCAGGTCTGGTATCAGTCAGATCAAGTATAGTTGGATACAAATCGATTTGCATTGTCGGTGTTGTTTCCTTCTTGCCGCCAGGTATATGGCTTGGCCATTTTATTATCAGCGGAACCCGATATCCGCCTTCATAAGGCATGCCTTTGCTTCCAAGTAACGGATATGTTGATGTCACACCATGATATCCACCGTTATCGGAGGTAAAAATCACGACGGTATTGTCTTCCAGTCCGTTTTTCTTCAACGCCTCCAGAATGCGTCCTACACTTTCATCCACGCTTTCAATCATAGCTGCCATTATTGGATTGTCTTGATCTGTTGTCGGTATCTTCTTCCATTTTTCCAATTTGTCTTGTTGGGCCTGCAAAGGAAGGTGTACCAAGTAGTAGGAAACAAATAAGAGGAAAGGGTTATTTTTATTTTGTTCAATATAGTATTCAGCTCGGCGGGTCAAAGCCTCACTCATAAATTCATCTTTTTTCAGACCGGGGAGTTTAGCCCCTAATGGTGGAAGATAATCCTTTCCCCAATGTCCCCTGGTGAAGGATGGTGTTGTACGAAAACCCTCTGAAAATTGAAATCCCTGTTTATCAGGCCACTGGGAAGGGGCCCATCCACAGTGCCATTTTCCAAGATATATTGTTTTGTAGCCATTTCCTGCTAAAACTTCTGCAAAAGTAATCTGATCAGGATGCAGGCACCAACGAAATGCAGCCCCTTGTGTCTTAATACCGGGAGAAATTTTTTTATCATAGCCAACCTGTATAAGACTGTCGGAAGGCTCTGCAATGGGACTAAAAACTGTTGTCATTTTATTCCGGGCAGGATATTGACCGGAAAAGATAGCTCCACGTGATGGGGAACAATTAGGGCCAGAAGAATATGCCTGCGTAAAAAGCATTCCATTTAAAGCCAACCGATCAATGTTTGGTGTTTTATAATATTCACTCCCCATACAACTGATATCCTTCCATCCCATATCGTCGACCAGAATAAATACGACATTAGGCTTTTCATTCCCCATAGAGGCAAACTGCATGCTAAAAATTGAAATGAGCGCATATAATATTAGTTGCTTCATCATTTGATTATCCCGGATCGTCGTTAATTTATGAATTCAATTTGTTTCCACTCAAAGTTTATTGTATCATTTTGTTGAATTGTGCCAGGTGTACTGCGTCCTTCCCTTATATATTTACCGAGCAGCAATTTCAATTCTTCAACTATATCAGGGTATTGTTTATATAAATTGTTTTGTTCTTCTATATCATCCTCAATATTATAAAGCTGACCAGGTAATACACTTCGGTTCTCATCTTCCTGGGCATTATTGGCAAAACCACCTGACTTGTCTGTCAGTATTAACTTCCATTTCCCCTTTCTAATGGCAAAACTCCCATTCCATGAGTGATGCACCAAAGCTTCTCTTATGGGTTTATGATTCTCCTGGATCAAGGCGGGAAAAATATTGTAACTGTCTTCTCCTGCATTTTCCGGCAATTGATACCCGATGATATTTGCAAACGTTCTCATGATATCTACCTGGCAAATCAATTCATCATTTGAAATTCCATTTTTGACTTTTTCAGGCCAGCGTACAATAAAAGGTACCCTGTGCCCGCCTTCCCATATATCTCCCTTATAACCTCGCAAAGAGCCATTGGGTAAATGACCGTACTTTTTTACCGATCCTATTTTTCCACTCCAATTCGTACCATCCCTTCCGGGCGAACCATTGTCACTTGTAAATATTACAATTGTATTATCTGTAATCACACCTGTCCAAAATAAATAATTTTCAGCAAAAAAAGTGGCTGGTTGAAATACCAGATAAATGGTATTATTATTGTGTAAACAAAAAACCAACCAGCCATGCGAAATATAACACTTTTTAGTTAGATAATAAGGCTTATCCCAAGAGAAATATTCAATTCTTTAGTGAGAAAATACAAATCAGATCATTCGGTAAAAGGAATCAACTCATGGACTCACCTAATAGCTATGTTATTTTCTCAATTTGGCAACTGTCAATCATTGAGAGATATCAGTAACGGATTAAGGAGCGCTACCGGAAATCTCAATCATGGGTGTACCTCGCGCTCCCTCTAAGTCAACTATTGGTTATATCAATGCTCATCGTGGCTGGAGGTTATTTCGGGATTTATACTTTAAGTTACTGAAACATTTCAATGTAAAAGTAAAACGTATTCGTATAAAAAGGAAAATATTTATCATAGATTCTACGCTTATATCTTTGTGCATAAGCCTTTTTGACCGGGCATTGTATCGTCAAAGGAAAGGAGCTATAAAAATACATACCATACTGGATTATGAAATGGGTTTACCAGTTTTTGCAGATCTGACGGAGGGGAGAGTAAGTGATATTGAAGTAGCCCGGGAATATGTGTTTCCTCGCGGCAGTGTTGTTTTGGCAGATCGTGCATATCTTGATTTTGAATGGTTGAATAATTTGGACAGCATGGGCGTATATTTTATAATCCGGTTAAAAGATAATATTCTGTATCAGTTTATGGAATCCTATGATCTGGAGGTTGAAGCAGAATATGTCCTCTCTGACGAAGGCATAAAACTTCTTGGACAGCCTGCCTGCCTGCCGGCAGGCAAACCTCAAAAAAGCATAAAAAGAAACTTCGACTGGTGTGGGTCAAAGATCCGGATACCGGTAAAATATATGCTTTTGTCACCAATAATTTTGCCTGGAAAGCAGAAACAGTTGGAATGTTGGATAAACAACGCTGGGATATAGAAAGCTTCTATAAAACAATTAAACAAAACCTGAGAATAAAATCTTTTATCGGAACCTCTAAAAATGCAGTATTAATCCAGGTTTGGACAGCTTTAATTACTATTTTGTTGCTAACTGTCCTATAATCAAAAGCAAAATACAAATGGCACATGTCAAATCTGGTGGTATTTATACGACTGAACCTCTACACAAAAATCGATTTGTTTCATTGGCTGGATAGTCCTTTCTGGCTCAAAGGAAAATCTCCACCACTTGAGGCTCAATTAACGTTATTTTGAGAGTCAGGGGGATTGTTTTTTAATTTTCGTGTTTTTATACCTGAACCCATTGAGAATCAGGCATGGCTTTTATTGTATGAATTTATTTTGGACAGTACTGATTTAACATGCAAAATTTTTTTAACTACGGGTATTCAAATATAATTAATTTTTGTTGAAAAATTTCTTTTTAAATATGTTTTTCTCACTTGGTATCCAGACAGTCATCGACCCTGCACCACGATTAGACCAGGCATAATACGGAATAGCCGTCAATTTTGTATTTATTACTTCTTCTGTTTGTGTCTTATCATTTTCCCATACCTGTTGTCCCTTAAATTGAAGTACCATAACTCCTCCCAAAAGATCAGCCATAAAAGAATAATCAATTTTGTTTTTATTAGTAATAATTGTATTCAATGCATTTCCGTTATTGTCAATTCCTTCAAGGCAATAGACAATCGGCCCTCTTTGATAAGCTTCATAGCCACGGTCGGCTTCAACCTTTTCATTTGCCACAATCCGTCTTATCTCCATTGGTATATCGATAAATATTTCATCATTATTCTCCCAGGTTCTGTTAATGACAGCATAACCATTCAGAATATGGTATTTTACTTTTTTGTTATTAATTTTAATCAAAACAGGTTTTATTTTTTTATTATCCGAAAAAGTATAGAGATTGGAAGGGATAACCTGCCCCTTAGCCCACGAGGGGATCCTTAAAAATAGTCTAAATTGCTGTTTGTTGTGAGAATTAACTGTTATTTTTATTTTTCCGTTCCATGGGTAATCCGTTTCCTGTTTTAATTCAATTTTATTTACTCCCACTTTGAAAGATGCAGTGCTGCCAATAAATAAATTTACATATATGTCATTCTTTTTCATTGCATATATATACCCCGGTATAGAAGGAAGGAACCGCACAATATTTGTTGGGCAACAAGAGCAGTTGAACCATGGTTTTCTGGTACAGAAACCTTGGTTAAATTTATACTTTCCATCTGATTTAAGCGGATTAACATAAAAAAACTTTTTCCCGTCTAGTGACACCCCGGAGATTAATCCATTATAAAGTATACGTTCCAGTACATCAATGTATTTTGATTCCCCATGTAGTAAAAACATGCGGTAATTCCACATAGCATTGGCGATAGAAGCACATGTTTCATTATAGGCAGTCATATTAGGCAGTTCATAGTCATCTCCAAACATTTCTCCCTGATGCCTTGCCCCGATTCCTCCGGTAATGTATAATTTAGTTCCAACCACATTTGACCATATCTTGTCAATAGCATGTATATAGGCCGTATCTTTGGTTATTGCTGCCACATCGGCCATTCCGCAGTAAAGATAAGCTGCACGAACAGCATGTCCAACAGCTTTTGTTTGTCTGATGACCGGTATGTGATCCTGACAATACGAACCATACAGTTTATGTCCCTTTTTATTCCCACGTTCATCCAAAAAGAACTTAGCCATATCCAAATATTTTTTTTCTCCGGTTACTCCATACAATCGGACAAGTCCGATTTCAATTTCTTCATGTCCAGGCACCAAATGAATCTTTCCCGGACCAAAAACATTACAAATTAAATTGGCATTTCTGATTGCTACATTTAGAAATTCTTTCTTGTTTGTAGCCAGATAATGGGCTACAGCTGCCTCATACATATGACCAACATTGTATAACTCATGACTTGAAGAAAGATAACACCAGCGTTGATTGCCTGCATTCTTCGCAGGATTTTGTGGGTCTATTGTTCGGTTTGTATAAAGATATCCGTCTTCTTCCTGTGCCCCGGCAATAAGTCCGATAATGCTATCAAGATAAGCATCCAGTTGGGGATCATAATGTTGTTGTAATGAATAACTGGCTCCCTCAATAATTTTAAATACATCGGAGTCATTATACCTAATCCCAACAAATTTTCCTTTTTTAACTCCTGCTGCAACAGCAAAATTGTCAAGCCGTCCTGTCTTTTCACATTTTCTAAACTCATAAGGAATTGTAACTTTTCTGTTGGTTTCAATACGGGCAGACCAGAATTTATCTTCAACCTTTACCTTGTTAAACGCAATAGGCTGAAAAGGATAAGCTTCCTGTATAAGTTTCTGTGAATAACTATTCCGGACAATAAAAAATAAAATCCCTAAAATAAAGACATGGACGTAAAATTTATTTTTCTTTTGAAGCCAATGCAAATATATGGTTATTCTATACTGATTTTTTTCACATGTTAATAAACTCGTGTTGTTTTGCCCTTTTACTAAGCTTCTTTTCATTTTTTTAAAATATTTATTTTATTAATAATGAAGAAATTAAAAATTTTCTTCACCCATGTAACCGGTTACTCACAGGATAACTGTTTGCGAGCTTGCTGTGACCGGTTCATTCTTACATGAATTTTTTTAATCATTTTCCTGTGTGAATTTTTGAATGAATCTCCCCGCTTCAGGCAGACAGGGTATCATTATGGGGTAGTTAATAATATTTTCACCGCTAGGAGCATGAAATTCATCCCTCCCTTGTCCGTCCACTGACGGATTGTCCGCCTTTTGGCGGATTAAAATAATTCATGTTCGTTTCATTTTTATAAAATTAACTTAATTCTACTCTGTTATAAAAAAATCACAAAAATGCCTTGATAATAATTTCAAATATTTGCGAAAAACAGTTATCGTTTTTCGCAATGTTTAACACCACATAAAAATAACAAGAATTTTAATATATCTTCAGTAAATATGATTTTTTTCAGCAAGCGGGAGTCAGGAACACCTTCTATGGTCACCGAATCATCCGTATCTGTATCAGATTTATAATTACAAATCAGATTGTTTTATATCCATTGTTTTGATATATTTGACAGCTGTTTAATTTTCTTAAAAAGTAAAAATTTATGTCGAATGCTCTTAAGAATCAATTAAATCTTTCATTGTTGTTTGGAATTATATTTTCGTCTTTTTCCCAAATCTTTCGTTTTCTCACTGGTCATTGGAACCAGGTGAATTATGGTAATCACTCAGTCATCCGGAACGCATACAAGGGGAGAATCTCTGTATCTGGCCGGATTCCCCTTTTAGTGTTTATGTTGATAATCTTACTATTGTTGTTTTTATCATTGGGTTGTATTCGGCAACCAAAATTGTCCGGATCAAAGCCCAACATCATCTTTATTTTTTCTGATGATTTATCATATAGAGATATAAGTAGTTACGGTCAGAAGATGTTTCAAACACCAAATATTGATATTTTGGCCAAGGAAGGTATTCGGTTTACAAGGGCATATGCCGGTGCTCCTGAATGTGCCCCCTCAAGGGCCAGCCTGATGACAGGCAAGCATATGGGACACTGCAGGATCAGAGCTAATCGTTCTGTTCGCGGCCAGGATCATCTTTTAAAAAGTGATATAACAGTAGCGGAAATATTGAAGAAGGTCGGTTATACTACAGGATTTATCGGGAAATGGGGAATTGGGCTTCCGGGAACAGAAGGCGTTCCTTATAAAAAGGGATTTGATTTTGCCTATGGCTTTTACGATCAACGAAGAGCACATACTTACTTTCCTGATTATATTATGGAAAATGAGAAAAAAATCCTTTTACCCGGAAACTTTGGTTTCAATATGGAAAGGGTTTATAAATACAATGGAAGACCTGTGGATAAGATCGAGGGTGTTGAGAATATATATGATGAAAAAGGTTTATTGATACCGGATGGCGTTGCTGATCCTGAAAAGGTAGTTTATTCGGAAGAACTATTTCAGAAAGCTGCGTTGTCTTTTATAAAAAACAATAAGGATAAAAGATTCTTTCTTTATTATGCCACACAAATACCTCATGGTCCTTGTATTGCCCCGGATATTGGTAAGTTTAAAGATAAGGATTGGCCTTTAAAAAATAAAGAGTGGGCTGCTATGATGACTTATCTGGATAATGGTGTTGGAAATATCCTGAGGCTATTGAAAGAACTTGAAATAGATAAAAATACGGTTATCTTTTTTGCAGGAGATAATGGTTACAGTGAATGGGGCTATTTTGGCAGAAAAGCATGGTTGGATGATCCTCTGTTTCATAATAAAGGACCCTGGAGAGGAGGAAAATTTATAACCATGGAAGGTGGTGTCAGGGTTCCTTTCTTTGTATATTGGCCGGAACATATTCAACCAAGGGAGAGCGATCATATCTGTGCATTGTATGATTTTTTAGCAACCGCAGCTGATCTGGCAGGTATCCGGGAAGTTCCGGAAAACGACGGGATCACTTTGGTTCCCGAACTTGAAAATTTGCCGCGAAAACAGAAAAAACATGAGTACCTTTATTGGGAAAACGGAACTCATAATCCTCATGGCCAGGCTGTTCGCATGGGCAAATGGCGGGGCTACCGATCTTCCCCTGATAAGCCGGTAGAGCTTTATCTAATCGATCAGGATTCAGCTTCTTCACACAATGTGGCTGATGAACATCCGGATGTGGTGCGGAAAATAGAAACCATTTTTAAGAAAGCCCATAGAGATAGTAAATGGTATATAAATCCCGGAGATGATAAGGAATGTATTAAAAGAAAAAAGGAGGAAGCCATAAAAAGCAAAACCATGCAAGTCTCAACCAAAGCAAACTCAACATTTAAAAACAATTAAATAAGTTCGAAAATTGTGTTTTCAGCATCTGAAAAAAAGATATTGACAGTTAATAATGATTACTGAAGCCAATTTGCTTATTTTTGTTTGTGAGCCAAAAAATTTTATCATCACAACTAAATAAGAAAATGAACCGGACATTTTTGAAAATATTTATTAGTCTTTCTTGCATTTAACCATAACCTAAATATTTATCTTATGTTTATGAAAAAGTTATACAATCTGATTTTTCTGAGCGTTATACTTTGGGGATTAGTGTTAAACCTGGTATATGTGCAGGCACAAAATCTTGATGATTTCAAGTATTTTTCCGGAGAGAAACCGGGTATGAATATTCTTAAAAATGAAAATGACTTTAACGGTTATACCAATTATTGGCACGATACTTACACTAATTGGTATAGATATGGAAACCTTTTTAAGATTGCAGCTCCCAACGTAAAAAAAACCATCTTGCAAAGCAAAGTTGATATGGCGGAAGATATGAATGTTCCCGGCCTGATCATGCAGGAAGGTTTTATGAATGGCCTGATCATGCAAAAGTTTATCTCATTGGATGAGCCCTCTGCCGTTGAGTTGGAAGAAAAAATTAAAAACGGAAATGTTTTGGTTTTTACAGACCCGGCATCAGAGGTGGGGAAAAAGCTGCTGGCAAAAGTGCCGGAAGAAGATTTTACATGGCCTGAAAAGCTTAATTGTCATCAATATGGTTCTCCGGATATTGTTAAGGTTTATGCTTTTTACCTTAATAACGGTGACAGGAAATTATTTGTTGTTAGCTCCAAAGATGTTAACATACGAAAACGCATAAAAGATCTGATTGACAATACCAAAGAAGTTGTTGAAAATTATGATCTTTGGAAGGGTTGGTTTGGAGCATTTACACTTTTGAACAGTGTTACCTGTACTCAGGGACATCCGCTGGAAGTTATGGGCTACGGTATGAATGAGGGATGTAGCTGGTTTGTTTTTAACGGATATATGGATTTTTTATCAAAAGATGATATTGCCAACTGGGTCAAGGAAGTGCAACTACCTGTGGTTACTGACGTGGGGGCCTCCTGTATCTTCGGATGCAAAGATTATGATGGTATTCAGATTCAACAGATGTATACGCAGGAAAACTGGATTGATTATGCCAGGAAAAAAGGTGGATATGTTTTCAGAAATGTGTATGACCCGGATGCCGATCCTTATCATTATGACGGATATATTGCTACCGAAGGAAATAAAGAACAGATTGATAACGAGAATGTGCCTTTTGTGCTGAATACCGGACCACTGGAGAACAATGCTCTATCGAGTATGGTATTGTTTATTAAAAAAGGGGAACCGCTCACCCGTGAGAGTATGTGGAAAGCCATCATGGACCGCCGCGAGGTGGGGGTATTGGAAAAAGGGAAGATGATGGGGCCGGCTCAGTATCGCAATCCTTTGGATATGTTGCTTTTAGACAGGATATTTCTTGAAGAATATTTTGGGGATCGTATCAATATGGAGGCGGTAACAGAGGGTTATGACTTGCAGGTAACCCTTACCAATACTTATAACCACCCGGTATCAGGAACTCTTACGTTGACACTGCCGCAACAGATGAAAGTTAAAGCGAACCCCACTGAAACCGTTACTCTTCCCGGAGGGACTACTAAAACCTTTCATTTTCTTTTACAGCCTACAGCTGATGCCATGGCTCGCACCAATGCCATAGCCATTCATTTTCAATGGAATGGGAAAGAGAAAAGTATACTTACGATGTTGAATTTGCCACCGGCAATTTCTGTATACCGTCTTTTATACGGTCATGCCCCGACAGTAAATTATCCGGTGACAATCCATAATTTTACCACTAAAAAAGTTTTCCCGGTGAAAGTGCAGGTGACAGATGCCGGGAATGAAAAAAATGTGGTTTTTACTTCCAGGCAAAATTGTAATGCCGGACAAGGGACATTTAAGAATATGTTGTTTAAGTTAAAGGTTCCTGCAGGCAGCTATAAGGTGAAAGTTACTGCCCTGGGACAGGAATATACTTCGCAACTGGGTGTGGGAAAAGCCAAAGGCAAGCCGTATGTGTATAAGACTGATCTCAATGGTGACGGGATCGATGAATACCGCATGGAAAACGACAGCGTTCAGATTACCTTACTGGCTACGGGAGCCAGGGTGATTGAATACATCGTAAAAAGCAGGGAGGATAATGTCTTGTTCAAGCTTTGGCCCGAAAAACCCATTGATGATAAACGTCCTTTTCGTAAAAAGAAATATTATCCCTATGGAGGATTTGAAGATTTCTTGGGCCAGGCCAGTATGGAAACCCACCAGCTATACAATGCAGAGATTGTAAAAAAAGAGGGAGATTATGTAAGCGTGAAGATGTGGACAGATTACTACGGTAACCGTTTGGTGAAAATCTTTACGCTGTATGGCGATTCTCCTTTGTTGGAAGTAAGGTTTGCCCTTACCTTCAAAAATCCCGAGGCAAATATGATAGGTCCGCAGCCTATGCTTGCCCTTGGGGAAAAACACTGGACGGAAGATGTGTTTTATGTTCCTGAGAAAACCGGAATTCATGAATTTCGTATGAAACCGGAAAGATATTATGGCCAGGCATTTTTCCTGAAAGAAGGATGGAATGCCGGTTATGATACGAAAGAGGACATCACTTTCGTCGGAGCTTTTCCGGTAGACCAACCCCTGTTTCTGCATATGTGGCAGAATCATCCGAGCAATGAGGGTTCTCATTATTATTATGCAGAATTTCAACCTTGGGTGCCTATATATCAGAAAAGTACCATGTATTTTACTTATTATTTATGGGGCGCCGGCGGCCCTTGGGAAAATGGTGTAAGATGGCTCAGAGAGCGAAATTTAATTACAACGATTGATGAAGATCGTTAAATCATAAAATTAAATGCCATGAAAAAGTATCTGTTTTTTTTCGTGATTATCAGTCTTGGTATGTTTTTCTCTTTTCCGGGTTACGGAAAAGAAGATAAAACAAAAGAACTTACTATTCGTAAGATTGCATTGGATTACCCGTGTCCTGCCATTCCTTTTTATCATTTTATTGCAGAGGCAGAGTTACCTTATCCTTCTATTATAGAGGTAGAGACTGCCGTGAATGGGAAATGGTTGCGATTTACAGATCTTCATAAAGCAAATGAAATTACCGATATGAGTAAACCCGCGCTAAGCCACAGACCTCCTTCGGGTTACGGATTGGCTTTGGATGGAACCCTGTATAAAAATCCTCATATTGTAGGTTGGCTGAAATGGGAGCCGGGGAAGGAGTATACTATTACGATTAAAATCAGGGTGAAAAAGAAGATTCATAAATCAAAGGATGACCTCTTTTTAGCGGCTACAAGAAAGTTGAAAGCTCCCTCCGGTGTTGCCGTGTTCGATCAGGCCTGGAAGAAATATAAGTCTGTGGTTTTATCGGAAACGGCCGGAATAGACCGTAAATCGGAAGCGGTGGAGGTATTACTTTCTTTTTATCCGGACGAAGCCCAACATCTAAAAAGGGATGTCAGGGTAGTGTCTGTAGATCCCGAAACACATGAGTTGACCGAGGTGCCCAGCCAGGTTTATGATATTATGAAATTTATGAAAAAGGATGATCTTGACCCGGATGCCAACGGGAACCCTACCCGTGATATTCCTTATTGGATGCCTACGATAACCGCACGGGTATCTTTCTTTGCTGATGTACCTGCAAAAACCAGTAAAGTCTTCCTGATATACTACGATAACGAAAATGCTATGGCCAAAATGTATAAGACCGATTTGCGTGTGCAGGGAGAGGCACCGGGATTGAGGATAGATAATAATAAGATGACCCTCGTATTGCATCCTAACTCCGGACATCTGGATCAGATCACGCTGAAGAGCAAACCGGATGCTCCCTTGTATCACAGGATGGAAACCAATGGGGCCATACATTGGAATCCGGGAATATACGTGCCGCCCAGGCCATGGACCCATACCGCCGACTGGAAACCCCCACAGCATGTAAAATATATGTCCGGACCGATAATTTCCATTGCCGAGATGTGGGGCCATTTAAGGGAACTCCCCGAAGTGGATGCTTCAGTCCGTTACACGTTCTTTCCTGATGTTCCTTATTTCATCAGTTCCACGACGATGAGAATCAACAAACGGGTTGATTGTATTGCTTTAAGAAATGCGGAAATGGTTTTTAAACGGGAGCTGATGACCCATGCTGCCTGGTATGATGCCGTCAGGGATAGTGTGATCGTTTATAATGTGAAAGATATGCCCGATCTGTCAGATATCTTCCTCCAAGATGATGTCCCATGGATCACCTTCTACAATGAGCAAACAGGAATTGGATTTTGTGGTATTCAACTGAATTATTCCAATGCCGGTCTGGAGAACAGGCCACGATTGCTTAATCCCTATATGTACATTACCGCCGGACCGTGGATATATTGGTCCAGGGCCTTGTCGTTAAGTTTCCTGGCCTCAAATATGCAACAGGTTATTCCGGCCTTAAAAGGCAATTTTTTTGCCGAGAAATGGGCTTATCTGACATATGAAATTGATAAAGGGGACAAACCTTATGAGCCTGTATTTTATTGGGAAAAACGGTTGAAGAATCCATTGAGAATACATTTGGTGGAAGAGGTGGACGAGAGGGTCCCCAGGACTGTAAATGAAATATTTATTGATGAAGGAAAAAGCGGGTGGGAAGGTCGTGAAACGAGTACGCATCGTCACAAATGATCGGACAGTTACGTATTTCGATATTTGTCTGAGACTTGAACTCAACTCCCCGTAAGTCATTGGCGGTAAATGGAAGAGAGTATAGAATTCTTCCTTATATTTATCGGCGGTTAATAAACCCAAGTATTATGAATTGAAAAATTCAACCAGGCGAATAAAAATACATATTATTTTTAGAGGAAATGAAACAATAGAAGAATTCTATTGCTTCAATGACGAAGAAAATCATAGCATTCCATCAACATGGAATGTAAGATTTTCTTGTCAGGGTTAACCCAATGCAGCCTTCGGCTTATGCGCAACAGAGCCATTTACAATAACTCTGTTGCGCAATTTGGGAAAAACTTATAAGAAACTGGTTGATTTTATTAAAAAGTCATTGGAATGATGATGGCTCATGTGTTAGCCACGAATTTTATGAATTTGTACTCACAAGCAGTAAGTTTCCCTAAAAATATTTGATATATTCTAGTATTACTTGGAGTCTTGATGTCTTGGTGGCAATCTTTCGATTATTTTTGGCCACTGCTGGTTACCTGTAACGGTTACTATCCTTCTTCCGAATGTTGAATAAAGAAATTCACGATAACGGTTTTCCCGTTTTCTGGAACTACTTTTATATGTAAGATATTTTTACCGGAAGACAGATCCAAAACTTTGAAAAAAAGTCCTTCTTTGGAAAAAGAAACTTCTTTGTCATTTAATAAAAGTTTTTTAATTCCTTCCGGTTTACGGAGTTTCCCGATCAGATTTATCTGACTTAAATTAGTTACATAGGTCCTTTTCTTGTTGAACATAGGGAACAAAATGGCAAAAGGCAATTTTGTCTCAAAATCATTATCAGAAATAACTATGGTTTTATTTTGTATAAGGATATAAGAAGAATCACTGCTCACCACTTTCTGCCCCTGAGCCTCAAGTGAGCAGAGAACTGTTAAAATCAAAACAGCAGGAAATAAAAATTTTCGTATGATCATTTCAGAAATCATATTTTAAGGTTAGGCCCGGAATAAAGGCATCTGTCATAACGATTGTTCCCAGCTGCAGATTTTTGTTTCCCAGGGATACCTTTCCCGGTTCGCTATCGGGTGCTGCCAGTGTCCATATCAGATTTGCCAACCAGATTGTCCCGGTAGAAATCGCCGAGATTTTCATATATTTTTTATTATCATTGTAATCCTGGAGATAATCAGCTTTTTGAGTCTGATCCGTTTCCTGCACATATTTATCATGTGCGGTTTTCGCCATTTGATTGAAATACAGGGTAGTCGCCACCCCTCCATATCCGGCAATCCCCATCAACCAATAAGGTTTATTATTCCCATTTTTGAGATTCAGCCCACTCCCCGGGAAAAGCAGGGAGGCTAAAAAATATTTTCCGTTATCCCCCCCCCTGGCAGCTCTTACCTGCATTTCGGTTACTTCAGCCTTCACTTTAACATAAATAACATCATCCATAAATATTGAGTCGGCATCCATGTTCCAATAAATCTTTTTGGTTGTTCCACATGATATATGATCGCCTATATCTCCAGATAATGTTTTGGGGATAAGTCTTTTCCCTTCAATTGTATTCACATCCAACCATACCCGGAACTGTTGGTCGGCCCTGCAGTTAATAAAACGATAGGTAATGATCAGAGAATCATTTCTGAATATCAGTTCGGGCTTTGATATCAAAGGAAAAGACTGTGCCTTCATCTCCGTTATCAAAATAAATATACTAATATAAATAAGAAACAATTTGATAATAAAATATTTACTCATCGCTTAAGTATTGTAATTTCAAGGCAATTTAATAAATTATTTTATAAATGGGAAAAGTATGCCTCTCAATACTCATACTCTTCACTACAAATGCTATGCCGTCCAGTCCGGACAGCTCTCCGGGGGAAGCACATTATACATTTTGATTCGGGAAGACACCAACATATCATTGCATGATCTTGTCAAAAGTTTCGGTAACCATTTTGGGCAAACGTGCTTTTGCCTTCCAGGCGCCACTGCCATAAACCCCGGTCGTACTATGGTCAAAAGGAACGAACCCTGTTTTCCTGATACTCTTTTTGCTTATGTGAATATAAAATCTCCTTGCGCAGGGATTACAAAACCGGGATCTGTTTCCAGGGAATAGCGGTTATTGCCGGTTTTTCTCTGCCATTCGAAAAGTCCATATTCAAAAACCAGATCTTTCCTTTGCTGTTCCGGTACAGATTATAATCCATGTCAATAATGACTTTATTCCATGGTCCCTAGTAACACGCCCCGGCCTCATAATAAATATTGTTGGTGAAAGGAGACAATAATTGTATAAATAAAAAATATGTTTCATCTGTTTATTTTATTTTTAAAGGTCAGATGGAACTTACCATGATAAAATAATTATTCACGTGTGTGTTAAATATTTTATCATGGACGTTTCATAATCTGAATTTGGTATCAATTGGTGTAAAAGTATTACATATGATCCTGATTTTACAAAGTTTCCCATAGCATTATATTTTTCCATTTTATCCCTACGGGAAAAATATAATTCGATATATTTTTTGCAAACTAACCTCAAAATACATTATTTTTGAGGGACAAATAAATTTCAAACAAACCTCTCAATTGAACATCTATGAAAAAGAAAACTCCAGATCCTAAAAAGAACATGGCCCGCCGGAATTTCCTCAAGACTTCTCTCACCGGTCTGGCTGCCTTTACTATTGTTCCCCGGCATGTACTGGGAGGAACCGGATATACTGCCCCCAGTGATCAGCTCACCCGTGCCATCATCGGTGTGGGAGGCATGGGCCGGAGTCATATCGGATACACTGACGGCAAGCTTCTGGCTGTTTGTGACGTGGATCAGACCCACCTTCAAAAAGCCGTGGACATGGCCGGAAAAGGGATCAAAGCTTACCGCGATTACCGGGAGGTCTTGCAACGACCGGATATCGATATTGTCCACATCGCCACCCCCCCACACTGGCATGGTCTGATCGCTGTCGAAGCGGCCCGGTCCGGTAAGGACATCTGGTGTGAAAAACCCATGACCCGCACCATCGGGGAAGGCATCAAAGTAGTGGAAGAGGTACAACGATACGGAAGAATTTTCCGCCTGAACACTTGGTTCCGTTTCCGGGATACTTTTTACGGTCTCGGCACCACCGTCAAACCTCTGAAGAAGGTGATAGATAGCGGTGTCTTGGGATGGCCGCTGAAGGTTACAGTCAGCGGCATCACCGGATATAACTGGAAGTTTTACTGGAGCGGCAAGACCAACCTGCCTCCCATGCCGGTACCTAAAACCCTGGATTACGACTTTTGGCTGGGACCGGCCCCTTGGAAGCCTTATAACCCCGAACATGTCCACGCCAAATTCAGAGGATATTGGGATTATGACGGCGGCGGACTGGGGGATATGGGACAACATTATCTTGATCCTGTGCAATATATGCTGGGAAAAGATAACACCAGTCCCGTAAAGATCGAAGTGGATGCTCCGCAGCAGGATTATTATGCCGTTGGATCCTGGAGACGGATAGAATTCACCTATGCCGACGGGTGCAAGATCATTCTCGATGGAGAAAACCGGGATAAGGATGCTGCTTATATAGAAGGTCCCAAAGGAAAAATATATAAAGGCATGCAGTCCACCATACCAAACCTTGATAAACTGATCGCCTCCCTCCCTGACCCAGAACCGCAAATGACTGATTTTGTGGAAGCGGTAAAGACCCGTACAAAATTTGCCTTAAACGAGCAAAACGGTCACCGTTCCTGCACCTTGGTCAACCTGGGAAAAATCGCTGTCAGACTGGGAAGAAGCCTGCAGTACGATCCGGAGAAACAACGATTCATTAACGATGAAGGAGCAAACAGGCTGATAGATCAACCGATGAGAGCACCGTGGGTAATATAAGTTTAAGGTTCATATTTCATGGTTCATGGTTTTAGCTTTTTATTTTCTGTTTGAAAAATTTATTAAAATAGATAAACAATTAAACATTATACGTCATGCGTAAAACATATACAATCTTATTGTCTTTATTACTTATAGGAATCATCTCCTCTCCTGCTCAAGACAACCGCACCCTCGAAACGAAAATTGCTGATATACTGGCCCAGGTACCAGTCAACAACCTGGCTTACCGTGATAAGCTCATGGAAGATTTATTTTCCCTGGGCAATGAAGGCTTTGCCCAGCTGGCCTCCATGCTCGTGCCCCCAGGTACCGGAGACGATGCTGCCACCCGCATGGCAATCAACAGTATGGCCAGATATGCCTCGCAGGAAGGCCGGGAGAAAGAAAGATCTTCCATGGAAAACAACCTGTTAACAGCCATTGGAACTGCCAAAGCAAAACCGGTACAGCGTTTTCTGATCCATCAACTGAACCTGGTGGGTAGTAACGCAAGTATTACGGCCCTGCAACCATTCTTATCTGATAAAGAGCTATGTGAACCTGTTACCCAAGTGTATCTGAGCATACAATCTGAAAAGGCAGCACAGACACTGCTTGAGGCACTTAAAGGACAGGCTCCGGAAGCCAATATCACCCTTATCAAGGCATTGGGAGAGTTAGGATACAAACCGGCCGTACCTGTTCTTACCGGATATATCGGTTTAAAAAACACTTCCGTACAACGGTGTGCTTTGCAAGCCCTTGCCAAGATCGGCGATCCTGCCTCCTATAAAACCTTCTGGGAGGTTGTCAGCCATACCTCTGCCTACGAACCGACAATGGCAATTTCCTCTTTTATAACTTACCTGCACCGGCTGGGACAGGAGAACGAAAAAAAACTTTGCAAACAAGGCATCACAGCCATCCTGAAAAAATGTAAAGAAACTTCTCTTTTGCATTACCGGGCAGCAGCTATGGAGGTTTATGCTCATTATTTCGGCGAAAAAGCCTTATCACTTTTTTACAAAGAGATCAAAAACAATGATAAAAGCTATCGGAACGCGTTGCTCCGCACCATCGTTAATACAGGTGATACGACAGTAACTAAAAAGTGGATATCCGTAGCAAAAAGGTCGGATCCGGCAGTCCGGGCTGACATCATCCGCATGCTGGGACAAAGGGGAGATCTGCTGGCTGTCACATTTATCAAGACACAACTGAAAAACCCTGATCCGGAAGTACGTATTACTTCCGTTACAGCCATGGCAGGATTATTACATAAAGCTGCTATACCGGAGCTATTGCAACATATGACTACCGGACAGGATGTTACAGAGACATACCAGGCCCTACTTTCGTTGATAGAGAAAAAAGATTTGCCCCGGGTAAAAGCCTTTTTACAAAAGTCTTCGGGTAAAGCCAAAGCTGCCTGTGTGCAGCTTATCGCTGTCCGGAACGGAACGGAATATTTCTCCCTTATAAAAGAATTTTGCCAAGATTCGGATCCCACCGTCCGGGAAGCCTCCTTTGAGGCGTTGTCCGGTGTAGCTTCAGCTTCTTCTTTGGATGATCTGATTAATATGCTTACCTCAACGGATAAAGAAGAATATATCCCCTATATCCAAAAAGCCATAGTAGTAGCCATAAAAGACAGCAAAAACCGACAAGAGGCTATTGATAGATTGTTTTCTGTATTAAACAGCCCCGAAAAAAGGAAACTGATGATTAATATTCTACCGGCCTTGGGAGGACAAAGAGCACTTGATGCCGTAAAAGATATGTTTGTGAATAATTCGGGTGAAACACAAAAAGCAGCTTTTAAGGCTCTGATTCAATGGAAAGATCCTGCTTCGGCAGATGTTTTATATATTATCAGCAAAAATGGTCCGGAAGCATACAAGACAGAAGCATTCAAAGCCTATATTCAGAAAATAAACAAATCAGGGTATCCGGAAGAACAAAAATTGCTCAAGCTACGCAAGATCATGTCCCTGGCAGTGGATGCCACAGAGAAAAAAGAGGTAATAAATGTTATAGGGAAACTGCATATTTTCCCTGCACTGATTTATGCCGGAAAATATTTGGATGATCCGGATGTTCAGGCAGAAGCAGCCATGACTGTTAAGTCCATTGCCCTTCCCACACCCGGAGGCAAGCCAGGCATGACAGGACAAATCGTCCGCGACCTGCTCTCTAAAGCCATGACTTTGCTCAGTGGTCCGGAAAGCGAATACAACAAAGCGCAGATACAAGACTATTTGGATAAAATGCCGAATGATGTGGGATTTGTATCTATATTCAATGGAAAAGATCTCAGCGGATGGAAGGGCTTTGTGGCTGATCCCCTTAAACTGGCCAGGATGAGTAAAAAAGAACTGAAAAAAAAGCAGGAAGAAGCCAACAAGAAAATGCACGAAAACTGGAGAGTCAATGAAAACAGCATTGTATTCAATGGAAAAGGACACAACTTGGTTTCTGAAAAAAATTACGGCAATTTTGAAATGTGGATAGACTGGCGCATAACCAAAGGTGGTGACAGTGGCATCTACCTGCGGGGTACGCCCCAGGTGCAAATCTGGGATACTTCCCGCCGCAATGTAGGTGCACAGGTAGGGTCCGGTGGATTATACAACAATAAAAGACATCGTAGCACACCGTTAAAAGTGGCCGATAATCCCATTGGCGACTGGAACACTTTCCATATCATCATGGTGGACAGTATCGTAACAGTTTGGCTGAACGGAGAGCTGGTAGTAGATCATGTGCCATTGGAAAACTACTGGGATCCCGGTCGTCCGATTTTTTCCGAGGGGCCCATTGAACTGCAGGCCCATGGCAGCAATCTGGCCTTCCGGGATATTTACATACGGGAGATCCCGGACAATGAATATCACCTGTCACCACAAGAGAAAGCCGATGGTTTTGTCCCTCTTTTCAACGGTAAGAATCTGGATGGCTGGGTAGGCAACAAAACCGACTATGTGGTGGAAAACGGTGCTATCGTCGTGCGTCCGAAAGGAGGACATCACGGTAACCTTTATACGGAAAAGGAGTACAGTGACTTTGATTTCCGGTTTGAGTTTAAGCTGACCCCTGGCGCCAACAACGGTATCGGTATCCGGGCTCCTTTGGAAGGAGATGCCGCTTATGTGGGTATGGAAATTCAGGTACTGGATAATACAGCTCCAATCTATGCTCACCTGAAACCTTACCAGTATCACGGCTCAGTATACGGTGTGATCCCGGCCAGGCGTGGTTACCTGAAACCCGTCGGTGAATGGAACAGTGAGAAGATCATCGCTAAAGGATCACATATTAAAGTCATCCTCAACGACCATATTATCCTGGACGGGGATATCAAAGAAGCCAGCAAAAACGGTACTCTGGATCACAAGGATCATCCCGGCCTGAAAAGGGAAAAGGGACACATCGGTTTCCTCGGACACGGAGATGTGGTGTATTTCAGAAATATCAGGATTAAGGAATTATAGCCGGAAACATATTAATCGGTATATAATGTGTAGGAACTCAATATTTTTGAGTTCCTACATTTCGTTCATCTATCGTCGATCATCCTTCTATATCATTCCGTATTCGATCATCGTCACTACCTGGTTAAGAATCCGGTCTTCTCCTTCGGGATCAAATTTCGCCTTCAGGTTTGACCCGAAAAGGCGGGCTACGGCCTGCCAGAAACCGGCATTGAAAGCTCCTTTCATTTTATCTATAATTTCATACGAAGACATACCGGTCTCGCGGTCTATCAGCTTGATCAGGATCTTGCCCTGACTGAAGGTCATGTTCCATATTACATCGGAATATTGGTCTCTCAGGGATTTCTCCACTTGTTTGACATAGGCTTTTTTCTCTCTTTCGGTAGTCAGGGAATCCATATGTTGTTCCATCTCATTCAGTAACCGGGCCGTTAATTTAGCATAGGGATAAACTTTCTTCACATTCCTCACATAACGACTGAACCTGCGGGCTTGTCTTCTGGTCCTGAACTTAGGGAAAGGGATCACCCTCACTTCTTCCATCTCCACCAAAGGCAGGGTGTCGGAACCAATAGTAGTGGTGGAAAGTACGGTAGGAATTCGTACCGTATCCCTTTTGTCCACATCCTGGGCCGAAACGGTCAACAAACAAAACCACCCTGTAATAACCAGCAACCATCCCTTCAAACGCATAATCTAACTCCTTTTATCCAAAAACAAGTACTTTGGTTTTTTAATCAAAAAACATACCAACCTCTTTTACAAAATCCTCTTAATAACGATACATAAAATTACTAATTTTGTCGTATGGCAACAAAATTAACACCAGAACAACTGGAAGATGAAAGCCGCTACCGGTTGATCCTGAAACTTTCCTACAATGACATCCCCGGCTTTGTGTTACGTTATCTGTCCCGTAAGAACCGGATAACCTTTTTTTTCTGGCTTTCCTCCTTGTTTTTCCTGTTGTTAGCCATTCACCCCACCATAGAATTTTTTTCTGTACATCCGGGAATTCAAATAATTGCTCTATATGGCTTTTATGGGCTTGTAGCTTTTCCTATCCTTCTGATACCGGTGCATGAAGGGATCCACGCTTTGTTTTTTCTGCTGGCCGGAGCAAAAAACATCACTGTGGGAGCTAATTTCAGGGATATGTTTTTTTATGTCACAGCTCATCGTTCCCCTGTCAGGCGTAAGGACTTCACACGGCTGGCTCTGGCTCCTTTTGTTCTGATCAGTGCCGGCCTGTGGGTTGCCGCATGGATGGTTTCCGGTTATCTCTCCTGGAGTCTCTATCTCACCCTTTTTGCCCATGCCACTATGTGTGCAGGAGATTTTGCCATGCTCTCTTTCTACCGGCAATACGAAGACCGTGAGATCAT
>Ga0190359_1000464_pt1 | contig 27174 bp, 24 predicted proteins | sample 48721823_MG_FD_161269 | JGI IMG/M metagenome (GOLD analysis project Ga0190359, IMG submission 161269) | Hydrothermal vent microbial mat bacterial communities from Southern Trench, Guaymas Basin, Mexico - 4872-18-2-3_MG | ecosystem: Environmental > Aquatic > Marine > Hydrothermal vents >... | reverse complement strand
AATCTTTTCTGTGTAAACCCCAGATAGTTTGAATCCTGCCTCCTCCAAGGTTACAGCGTAAATTGTCTTAGCTATCATCTCACTTATGATGGAGCCCTCAATATCGAGCAACTCGACATCGGACGGTTCTATCTGAACCGGATATTCCTCAGCTTGGAGCCCGGCAAGGTTAAATCTAGCTGTTCCATCATAAATCCTAATCCAATTGTTTTCCATACTGCTTATTTCGATGTGATCTGCGGTGCTTTCTCTCAATATCTCAAAGAGCTTTCTACCGTGCGTAGCAACGCCCCCCTGTTCCTTTACGCTTGCCTGTAAGGTCTGGCGGTATGCTATTTCCAGGTCCGTAGCAGAAATCTGTAGATCGGGTGTAGTTGCGTCCAACAACACCATGGACAGAATCGGCATATTACTCCTTTTCTCAATAATTCCTTGAACCCTGCCCAACGCCTTCAGCAATAAGCTACGATCCACGGTCAATTTCATGATACATTCTCCTTGTTAAAGATGTTTATGGTTATTTTAGTATTAAGTACAAAACAGGAATAACAATAGGCGGCACCTATTTTTCAAAAACTATTTTAACTTATTGATTTAACAATATATTCTATACATGAGTTCTTATTATTTTTACCTTCATAACCGACAATGAATTTTGGGTATTATCACCTGGATTGTACTAAAAAATTTTAGAATTAACAATATGTTATTATCCTTTTTAGCTCTCGAATTTCCTGAAAAGTTTGTCGATTATAATTCATATCTTTTTCTATTTTTTTTAACCCGTATAATACGCTGGAATGATTCATTTTTCCTAGTACACTCCCAATTTCCTGGAGCGAGAGGCCTAGAATTTCTTTACAAAGGTATATTGCTACATGTCTACAGTGGCAAGTCCTACGTCGTTTGGACCCTGAGCTTAATTCTGATCGCTTTATAGCGTAATAGCGTGCCACGGAGTCGAGGATGTTATCTGTGGTGATTACTGTCGATTTCTTGGAGCCAAGGAGTCTCCTGATTCGCGATAAATCAACTGTTCCGTTTTTAATGCCGGGAATGAGTATAGTGTCGGCGAAGCGGAGAAGCTCGGAGACATCTTCAGTAATGTTAATTAGATAAAATATAATATCATCTGGAATATTCACCACTTCTCTTGTTAATCTATTTCTGAGTATGCCAAATCTTGTTTGTTCTTCAACCCCTGTGATTTCAGCCAGAATACCGGATCCTAACCTACAAGCGAGGTGTCGGTCGATGTCTGGTATCGAAGCGGGTGGCTTGGAAGATGAAAGAATTATAGGCTTCTTATGGGAAAGGAGGGCATCGGTTATAGTAAGAAGGGCTTGCTGTGATTTTCTATGACCTCCAAGATGGTGAATGTCATCCATTATCAAGATATCGAGATTCAAAAAAGATTCTCCAAGCTTTTTGAGATATCTCGCATCCTCAACTGCCTCTAGTTTTGAGACAAACTGTTTTGAAGATAGATACCCTACAGATGCATTGGGCTTGTTATCCATTATATAATTTCCAATGGCTTGCAATAAATGGGTTTTCCCTGAGGTAAAATTGCTGAAAATTACAAGGACACAAGGGTCGGCGGATGACGGGTTTTGCGCTAAAGAAAACGCGGCGGTATGTGCGAAGCGGTTCTTGCTGTCTAGAATGAATGAAGAAAAGTTATTTTCAGGGTGAAGTGGGGACAACAATGATGTATATGCCTGATGATCTATAGGCTGCTCAGGGGAAGAAACGGCTGAGCGAGCGTAAGAACATGAGATTTCAGGGCTTGAGCCGCAAAGTTGTGCGAAAGCCTCTTGTATATCCTTAAGAAAATGATCTCTCAGCCATATTCCCACAAAGCGGTTTGGCACCTTAATTATTGCATTCTTGGAGGTCAGAGAGCTAAGTTGGGTGTTGGAAAACCAAGGCGTTATATCCCTATCTTGATGGCGAGATTGGACTATTTGGATGATTTGCTTCCATATGTCTTTTTTTTTTGGCATAATTATTTAGGTATATGCGAGACGTTGAGCTCCGGCAGAATACTATTAAAGTAATATGGTAATTTCAACCAAAAACAGTAGGAGGAACCTTTTATGCACTCAATTGCTTTTGCGGGCAAAGGGGGAACAGGGAAAACCACATTGGCTGGCATACTGATACGCTATCTAGTGGAAAAGGGTATGACCCCGGTGCTCGCTGTTGACGCTGACGCCAATGCAAATCTTAACGAAGTATTGGGACTTGAGGTAAATGAGACACTAGGCGAGGCAAGGGAACAGATGAAAAAGGACGTAGGCACGGGAATGACCAAAGATGTGTTTATGGAGATGAAACTTCAAGAGGCCGTAGTGGAGTCTGATGGTTTTGATCTCATCGTAATGGGCAGACCGGAAGGAGCGGGCTGTTACTGTGCTGCAAATGCCCTTTTAACCCAGTCTCTTGAAAGACTCATTAGTAATTATAGATTTATCGTGATGGACAATGAGGCCGGCATGGAGCACCTTAGTCGTCTTACCACCAACAACATTGATGCCTTAGTAGTTGTTTCAGATCCAACGAGGAGGGGGCTTCAGGCGGCACACCGGATTGTAAGGCTAGCTGAGGAGCTAAGGCTAAATATCAAAGATAAGTATGTCCTTGTGAACCTCGCAAAAGAAGGGCAGGAACAAGAGATTAAAGATGCAGCATCTTCTTTTGATTTAGATCTGATAGGAATTGTTCCCGAGGATGAGGATATTCGGAGCTATGATCTAAAGGGAGAACCGACTATGGAGTTGCCACCTAACAATAGGGCTCTGCAAGAGGCATATAAGATATTTAACCAGCTGGTATCCACTATATAAATTTAGCTGTTGGAATGCTTTTCATGATGCTTGCCGCCTTTCCATATATAGTATTGTTTCGACAGTTAGCACTATATATAGGGTTAAAAGATAGCCGAATTATTGCAAAATTTGCTTGACAACCCTAGACGCATCGTCTATTTTACTCCCTCGGTTACCTCCGTAATGAGGTAATTTTTTTGTGATGCTTTGTTATATTTTTCACAACATTAGACCTCAGTACCAAAATAAATGCTGGGGTCTAGAGTTGTTTTGTGTACACCTACCCATGATGAGTAAACCAAAGTAAGGAGGGCTAAAATTGGCTTTTGAAATCCCTAAACAGACCTATTCTGGAAAAATCAGAGAGGTAGTAATCGGTACAGGTGATAGCGCAATAACATTAGGCGGTCAAACGTCGTATCCATTTCACCTTTTTGAAGGCGAGATGCCAAATCCGCCCAAGATTGCAATGGAGATCTGGGATTACGATCCTTCAGAGGAGTGGCCTGCTGCTGCACTGGAGCCATTTAAGGATGTGGCCTCTGATCCAGCTGCTTGGGCAAAGAAGTGTGTTGATGACTATGGTGCGGATATTATTGTGCTCCAACTCAAAAGCACAGACCCAAATGGCATGGACAGATCTGCCGATGAGGCCGCTGAGGTGGCCAAGAAAGTGGTGGATGCGGTAGATGTTCCAGTTGTTATGTGGGGCACGGCCAATAACCAGAAGGATGAAGAAGTCCTTCGAAAAATATGTGAAGTGTGTGAAGGTAAGAATGTTGGCCTGTCACCCGTAGAAGAGGGGTGTTATAAAGGTGTCGGTGCGACGGCATTGGCTTATCACCACACGGTCGTTGCTTCTACCCCCATTGATGTCAATCTGGCAAAACAACTTAATATTCTTCTGGAAAATCTCGGTGTTTCGCTGGATAACATCATTATTGATCCCACAACTGGCGGACTTGGGTACGGGTTAGAGTACAGTTACTCCGTGATGGAAAGGATTAGGATGGCCGCACTGACCCAAGAGGATGATAAGCTTCAATCCCCTATTATCTCTAATCTTGCCAATGAGATCTGGAAATGTAAAGAGGCAGGGGAAGGGATTGACGAGGCCCCGACCATGGGTGATCCGGAAAAGCGAGCCATCATGATGGAGATTGTAGCTGCAGTATGTTACCTGCTGGCGGGCGCTGATGTTGTAATACTGCGCCACCCTGAGAGTGTACGCATGATCCGCTCGTTTATTAATTTGATGATCGAAGGCGGAATGGCCACAGAGATAGGGGAGATTACAAAATCCCTTCCCTATGAGGAAGCAGATCTGCTGGCAATTTCACCCGAGCCAAATCTGGAATTTGGTGCAGAGGGTGAACCCGCTAAGGAGGAGGTGAAGAAGGAGGCAAAGAAGCCTGCGGCCAAGGAAAAGCCAAAGGCGGTGGCAAAAGAAGAAAAACCAAAGGCAAAGCCTGAAAAGAAAGTCGTCGAATTAAAACCAAGAGAGGAAGAAAAGAAAGAGGCAAAGGCAGAGGAAAAGCCCAAGCCCAAGGAAGAACCCAAAGTAGAAGCTAAGCTTAGTGCCGAGGAAGAGGCCAAGGCTAGGGCCGAGGCAGAAGCAAAAGCAAAGGCAGAAGAAGAGGTAAGGGCTAGGGCAGAGGCCGAGGCCAAGGCGAAGGCTGAGGAAGAGGCAAAGAGGAAGGCAGAGGAAGAAGCCAAGGCAAGGGCCGAAGCAGAGGCCAAGGCGAAGGAAGAGGCTAAGGCGAAGGAGTTAGCAGATCTAGAAGAGCTACGGAGGAAGAGGGCAGAGGCTCAGAAAAAGGCTAAGGCTACCCACAAAGAAAAGCCATCTATGAAGGAGGCGGCTGTGAAGAAAAGGGCAAAAAAGGAAAAGGTGGCAGAGAAAAAGCCAGCGAGTGCTGATGAACTGCGTGAGGCAAGAATTGCGAAGTTGGAAAAGCTAATTGGATATTTGGATCATATTCACCGAAGGGCCTAGAAGGCCATGATTTGATGCTGTCGAATCAATTATAACCTCTTAAGAAGGGAGGAACTTGTTTATGTCAAAGCTAGTAGCGTTTGCAGCAATTCAAGGAGCCTACAATATAGTAGGAAAGGCAGAAGGTAAGTACAAAAGGGCATTGGAGACATACGGCGGGAGCCAGAAACTGGAATTTCCAAATACCGCTTACTATTTGCCCATCATTTATTCTTTAACTGGAATTAAAGTTACAGACCTTGACTCGGCTAAGAAGCCGTTGGAGTTGGCTAGAAAGCTGTTACCACCACACATCAAAAAGGACTGCCACATACCCTATCTGGGGCCACTCCTGGATGCGGGCATGGCAGCGCTTTTTGCCGAAGAGATAGTGGAAGCCATTCGGTACGTGGAAGATCCGGACTTCTATCAACCCACTGTTGAGGATCCTGACGTGGAAAATGGAAAGATTTGGTTAGGGGCTGCTGATGACACCATTATGAGAAAACGTGGGGTGGAATTTGTGGATGGTACCGCTCCAGGATTTGCAGCCATTGTCGGAGCTGCTCCAGATCCGGAGACCGCCAAAAAGATTGCCGAGGAGTATCAAGTAAAGAGCATTTACGTGTTTATGGCGGCTAATCAGAATGGCACGACATTTGCCGAGCAACTTCTTGAAGCAGGGGTGCAGATCGGATGGAACACGCGTCTTGTGCCCTTTGGTCCTGATATATCTGCGGCGGTCTTTGCCCTGGGTTTTGCAAACCGAGCGGGCATGTCCTTCGGTGGCATTCAGCCCGGGGATTTTAAGAGACAATTGGCCTATCAGAAGAATCGTATATTTGCATTCGTAAATGCCCTGGGTGATGTAAATGCCGAATGGGCGGCGAATGCGGCAGGGGCTGTCAACTGGGGATTTCCCACAATAGCCGATACGGATATTCCTGAGATTCTCCCTACGGGTGTCTGTACATATGAGCATGTAGTTGCCAACGTACCACATGACCAGATCGTATCCAAGTCCATTGAAATAAGGGGCCTTAAAGTCACTGTGGCCAAGGTCGACATTCCTTTGGCATACGGACCGGCGTTCGAGGGTGAAAGGGTACGAAAAGACGATCTGTATCTCGAGATGGGCGGTGGTAAGACACAGTGTACAGAGCTGTGCAAGATGGCCGAGATGAATGAGATCGAGGATGGAAAGGTAGAGGTCATAGGCCCGGATGTAAACGATGTCAAGGAAGGCGACAAGTTACCTCTTGGCATCTATGTCCAGGTAGCTGGCAGGAAAATGCAGTCTGATTTTGAGCCTATCCTCGAAAGGCAGATACATCACTTGATAAACTATGCTCAGGGTATCATGCACATAGGACAAAGGGATATTTCCTGGGTCAGGGTGAGTAAGTCGGCCATTGAAAAAGGCTTTACCTTAAAGGATATAGGCGTGATATTGCATGCTAAATTCCATCAAGATTTTTCCAATATCCTGGATAAGGTTCAGGTAACCCTCTATACAAAGAAGGAAGATGTTGATGAGCTGACAAAACGTGCTAGAGAAGAGTACAAGATGCGTGATGAGCGTGTGGAAAAGATGACCGACGAGACGACGGAAACATTCTACTCCTGCACCCTGTGCCAATCTTTTGCCCCAACCCACGTTTGTGTGGTAAGTCCTGAGAGAACAGGGCTGTGTGGTGCCTACAACTGGATGGACTGTAAGGCCTCTTATGAGATTAATCCCACAGGACCTAACCAGCCGGTTGAAAAGGGCGAAGTTATAGACGAAAAGCTCGGACAATTCAAGGGTGTAAATGAGTTCGTTTATAAGGCCTCTCGTCAGGCCATTGATCATTATAACTTTTACAGTGTGGTCCACGATCCCATGACTACCTGTGGTTGTTGCGAATGTATCTGTGTGGTGTTGCCCGGCTGCAATGGAGTTATGACTGTTCATCGAGACTATTACGGACAAACGCCTTGCGGAATGAAATTTAGTACTCTTGCTGGAATGATTGGTGGAGGTCAGTCCACCCCTGGGTTTGTGGGCCACTCCAAATTTAATATTACTCAGAGGAAATTCATTAAGGGCGATGGAGGACTCCTCCGGATGGTCTGGATGCCTAAGGCCCTGAAGGAGGAAATCCGAGAGAGGCTGATTAAGCGCGGTGAAGAGCTGGGCGTACCAGACCTTGTTGATCGAATTGCAGATGAGACAGTGGGTACAACCGAGGAAGAGATCTTGCCTTTCCTCAAGGAAAAGGATCATCCTGCGTTGAAGATGGATCCAATAGTAGGATAAACGGGAAAGAGAAAGTTTCTGAGGGCTATTCAGAAGTGATTCACTACAACCTGTTAACACAAGGTAATGACTGATATGAGGAGTATGCTATGGGACTAACAGGAATTCAGATCTTTAAAATGCTGCCAAAGACGAACTGTGGCGAATGTGGTGTGCCAACCTGCCTTGCCTTTGCCATGAACCTTGCCTCTGGAAAGGCGGAGTTGGATGCGTGTCCGTATGTTTCAGATGAGGCAAGGGAAAAACTGGCCGAGGCATCAGCCCCTCCCATCAGGCCGGTGGCCATCGGAGCGGGGGCGAGGGCATTTAAGGTTGGCGGAGAACTGGTTCTGTTCCGCCACGAGAAGACCTTTTACAATCCCACGGCCCTGGGTGTACTTGTTCCATCAGATATTTCGGCAGATGATTTGGACACGAAATTGAAAATCTGGAACGCTTACCAGTTTGAGCGTGTGGGACTTAATCTGAGGCCCGAGTTGGTGGCCCTCAAGGACGTCAATGGGGACAGTGGGGCCTTTGTTGCCGCTGCCAAGAAGATTGCACAGGAAAGTGAATTCGGGCTTGTGCTGATGAGCGACAAGCCAGCAGTCCTCAAAGAGGCAGCAGAGGCAACTGCCTTCAAGCGTCCTTTGCTCTACGCGGCTACTGGAGACAATGTGGATGATATGGGTAATCTTGCCAAAGAGACTGGACTTCCTCTTGCTGTTAAAGGTAAGGACATGGATGACCTCATCGCCCTTAGTGACAAGCTTACTGGCATGGGATTGAAGGACCTGGTACTTGATTCTGGCTCGAGAGAGGTGAAGAAGGTGTTTGAGGATCAAGTTGCCATTAGAAGGGCTCCACTTAAAGAAGGGAATCGCTCGCTGGGTTTTCCTACCATAACGTTTCCCTGTGAGATGGCAAGCAACCTGGACGCTGAGACAATGATTGCCTCTATGCTTATTGCTAAGTATGGGGCCATAGCAATCCTGTCCGATTTCAAGGGAGAGAGCCTATTTCCATTGTTGGTGGAACGCCTGAACATCTTTACAGACCCACAGAGGCCAATGACTGTTACCGAAGGCATCTATGAGATAGGAAATCCTGACGAGAATTCTCCCGTGCTTGTAACAACCAATTTCTCTTTGACCTACTTCATTGTCAGCGGAGAGATTGAGGGAAGCCGGGTGCCGAGCTGGCTTCTTATAATGGATACTGAGGGCCTCTCGGTGATGACTGCATGGGCTGCCGGGAAGTTTGTGGGCGATGCTGTAGGGATGTTTGTGAAAAAATGTGGAATTGCTGATAAGATTTCTCACAGGAAAGTAATAATCCCCGGGTATGCCGCGGCCATCGTGGGTGACATGGAAGAGGAGCTCCCAGACTGGGAGGTTATTGTGGGACCGAGAGATGCCTCTCTGATTCCCAAGTTCCTCAAGGAGATGGTTGGTTAGTACAGGTCGCTTTGCAAACTGATAACTTAGCTAAGGGAGTGGACTCATGTTACTAATAGGGGAAAACTTGAATGTTATTAATCGTGTTATTGGAAAGGCCTTCAAGGAAAAGGACCCAGGTCCAATCGTGGAAGAAGCCAAAAGGCAAAAAGAGAACGGAATGGACTGGATTGATATTAATCTGGGACCTGCAAGGAAGGGTGGACCTGAGCTCATGGAATGGGTTGTGAAGACCATTCAGGATGAAATTGGCGACACTCCGCCGCTATGCCTTGACACTTCCAATATTGAGGCCATGGAGGCTGGATTGGCCGTGCATAAGGGCAGGGCCATTATGAATTCAATTATGTGCCGCCCTGAGCGCTACGAAAAGATGATCCCTTTAGCGGTGAAATACAATGCTCAGTTTATTGCCCTCATGTGGGGACCTGAAGGGCTCCCTAGGGATGAAAATGAAAGAGCAGCCCTTGCTGTTGAGTTGATTTACGCTGCTAACGAGGCTGGCGTCCCCAATGAGGATATCTTCGTAGACGGTGTGGTGACACCAGTGAATATACAGCAGCCTCAGCTCATGAGCCTCTTGGCATTTCAGGAGATGCTTCAAGATATTGCACCAGGTGTCAAATCAACTTGTGGCTTGTCCAATTGCTCAAACGGCTCACCTGACCACCTCAGGCCTATTCTTAACCGGACTTATATGGTAATGCTGGAGCGCAAGGGCATGTATTCCTGTATAGTCGATGCATATGACGATGAGCTTCATGCGATCGCAAGGGGTCAGAGGCCCGATATTGTAGAAGTGATTCATAAAGTTATGGACGGCGAAGAAATTGAGATGGACTCTCTGTCCAAGGAGTTGCAGGATTATGTGAAAACGGCCAGGGTTCTTCTGGGCCATACCTTGTATTCGGATTCCTGGCTAGAGCTTTAAGCTGCCAAGCACGGTTCAGAGTCATAACAAGGAAATGGAGCCTCCCTTGCAGGTCGTGTAGTAGGGAGGCTTTTTCCGTTTATGAGATTCGGTGAGAAGGTATTGATTTTAGGGGGCGAGATTATATTAAATTAAGTTTAAAAATTGAACAGTAGAGGATGGGAGGAAATTAGAAATGAAAGATGGCAGAATAGCAATTCCGTCAATGGCTCCTGGAGGCCTGGAAGGGAAGCGTTCCGGACACTTTGGCCATTGTGATTATTTCACACTTGTGGATGTTGAAAACGGAGAAATCACCAATGTCACCATTGTGCCAAACCAAGAGCATGTTCAGGGAGGGTGCATGGTTCCAGTGAATTTACTTGCACAGTATAAGGTTGACGCCCTGATAGTGGCAGGTATGGGCATACGGCCGCTGATGGGGTTTCAGCAAGTGGGGATCAAGGTTTATTATGACGGTGAACGGCCAGAAATTAGACCCGTTGTTGAAGACCTTATTGCAGGTAAGCTACCCCTTATGGGTGAAGAGCAGGTTTGCGGGGGCGGAATGCAACACTAAAGACAGGAAGGAGGCAGTGAAAGGGGGCTTTATCAACCATGACTGATGACATCTATGAAATGCTTTCGAAATCTGGTTACTCTGACAAGGCCATAGAATATTTTAAGAGCCGCGAGAGCATAGGCGACCTGCCTGAGGCAGACCAGGTCACAGATCTCACAGGGCCGTGTGGCGACAACATGAAGATCTACTTAAAGTTTGACGGGGATAAGATAGACGACGCGAAGATTCAGGTCTTGGGCTGCCCTGGGGCAATAGCGTCGGGATGTGCCGTGGCCTCGCTGGCCAAGGGAAAAAGCCTTGAAGAGGCCAAAAAAATTGATCTGGACGCCTTATACAAGGAACTGGAGAAACTTCCAGATAAGAAGATACATTGTGCTCGCCTTGCTGTTAAAACCCTTCAAAGGGCTCTGGAACAATACAGTACAAAGATGGTTGAAGGGAATAACAGGCGAATGACAGGGGGAAAGCGATGAAGATAGCCGTAACTGCTTCAGGTACAAGCCTGGAATCCAAAGTGGACCCTAGATTCGGGAGGGCCCCATATATCCTGCTAGTAGATACCGACACAATGGATTTTGAGGTAATCGACAACCGGGAAAATGCTGAATCTCTGAAGGGAGCGGGCATTCAGGCAGCCAGCTCCGTAAGTAAAAAGAGGCCGGAGGTGTTGCTAACAGGCCACTGCGGCCCAAATGCCTTTAAGGCCCTCAAGGCCGCCGGTGTTAGAGTTGTAAATGGGGCAGAGGGTCCAGTGGATAAAGCCATTAACTATTATTTGAATGGAAAGCTGGTGGAAGGTGAAGAACCTGATGTCGAGGGTAGGTGGTGATACGCCTGAACTAGACATCCAAAAGGATGACTATCCAAAAAGGCCTTCCGTTGTATGCGGATGGCTTTTTTTGTCGCCTCCTATGGGCTCTGCGAAGCCAAAAAAGAGTTGACCATACTCCAGGGTGTTGAGTATAAGAGATACCACCCGTTAAGAAACCGCCAGAGGTTCAAACGTTGGCGGTTGGTGTGCAAATTCCGTTATGTGATTTGTAGCGCAGAACTTAATAACCTAATTTGAAGCAAGTCTTGTTCCGTTAGGACTCGAAGGGGGGTGAAAACGCCAGGGAAGACAGGAAATTGACTGAGGGCACCGAGAGGTTCCGAGATTTATCAACCATGAGAGCCGATAGGAGGTAAGCATGAAGAAAGTCATAGTCATAGCAACTGTGTTGCTGTTTGGTCTCGTTGCAGCAGCAATGATGATAAGCACGCCTGCTCAGGCCAGGACAACCTTTGTTACCATTGGTACCGGCGGTATTACCGGAGTCTATTATCCTACCGGCGGCGCTATTGCGAAAATGGTGAACAAGAAAAGGAAGCTCTACAATATTCGTGCCACAGTGGAGTCCACTGGTGGATCAGTATTTAACATCAACGCAGTTCTTTCCGGTGACCTTACCTTCGGAATATGCCAATCGGATCGGCAGTACCAGGCTTGGCACGGGCTGGCTGAATGGAAGGACAAGGGCCCCCAGAAGGATCTAAGGGCGGTTTTTAGCATTCATCCTGAATCCGTAACACTTGTTGCGGCAGATGATGCGGGCATCAGAACGATTCAGGATCTGAGGGGGAAAAGGGTAAATATCGGTAACCCTGGTTCGGGGCAGAGACAGAACTCGATTGACGCACTTGCCAACGCGGGCATTGATTACAAGAAAGATATAATTGCTGAGAGTGCCAAGGCTGCCGAAGCTCCAGGGCTGCTGCAGGATGGTAGAATCGATGCATTCTTTTATACCGTGGGCCATCCTAGTGGTGCCATTAAAGAGGCGACAGCAGGGAAAAGGAAAGTCCATTTTGTACCTATTACTGGGCTTGACAGGCTCCTGGCCAAATACCCTTATTATGCAAGAGCGTATATCCCCATAAAGTTTTACCCCTCTGCCACCAATAAAGAGGATGCTCCTACCTTTGGTGTAAAAGCCACCTTTGTAACTTCGGCGAAAACACCTAATAGGATAGTATACGCTATTGTTAAGGAGGTATTTGATAACTTCGAAGCCTTTAAGAAGCTTCACCCTGCCTATTCTGTTTTGACTAAACAGAACATGCTGGAGGGTTTGACGGCACCGTTACACCCTGGAGCACTGAAATACTTCAAAGAGGAGGGATTGATTAAGTAGTGCAATGTGTGGGCACTCGGGGCAATATTTTTCTCCTGAGTGCCCTATTCCATCCGCTAGGAAGACGATATTAAGCGTCAGCTTATAATCCGACACCTTGGGCCCGGGGAGTTCTTATGGGTTGCACCGTCCTCTTCCTACTGCCTTATTACACTCCCACTATAGCCGATAGACCAAATCTTTCTGGGTCGATCGCAGTACTCTTGGGGCAGCAAGATAGTTTATCAACCTTGCTTATTTTTTATTTATGGAAGGGGCAGGGCAGAATCTTTCGGGGAGTGAAGAAATGAGCACAGAGAAGAGCTTGAAAAAATGCTAGAAGAAATCCCCATTGACAGAGGCAAGCCTATGCCCTGCCCTTATGAAGGGAGGAGGAAGGGTGCGGGTTGTTTTTTTACATAGACTCGGGAGGTGCGACAATGGATTTTGAGTGCATTATTTACGAAAAGGGTCATGATATTGCGATTGTAAGGCTCAACCGGCCCCAGGTTTTAAATGCGATGAATAAGCAATTGTGGCTGGATCTTCAGGCAGCCCTTGAGGATGCCCGGCAAGACCCTTTAGTAAAGGTGGTGATAATTACCGGGGAGGGAAGAGCATTTTCCACTGGCGCGGATCTCAAGGAATCAAAGACCAGAACCATTGAGGAGTATCGAGATTATCTCAATGAGCTTCAAGAGGCCTCAAGGAAGATCATCCGGTTTGAAAAACCCACCATTGCTGCCATTAATGGCTATGCCCTAGGCTCTGGCTACGAGCTGGCCCTGGCCTGTGACATCCGCCTCGCAGCAGAAGACGCACAAATAGGTTCACCCGAGGCCAAAGTTACTTCTTCTGTAACAGGGGGAGCCATGAGATTGGTACAGGAGCTAATTGGTCCAGGAAAGGCAAGGGAGCTCCTTTTTACCGCAGAGTATATTGATGGCAGGGAGGCAGAGCGTATTGGACTAGTTAACAAGGCCGTACCGATTGACAAACTGATGGACGAAGCCAAAGCCATGGCGGCGAAGATAGCAAAAAACTCGTCTTTTTCACTAAAGATGATTAAGCGGGGGCTTATCATGGCTAAAGACGGAGTAAGCCTCGAGGCACTGATGGACTATGAGGTAGAGGCCTGTCTGGCATGTGTGTCTACAAAGGAACGCCAGAATTCCCTTAAGGAGTTTGAAGACAGGAAAAAGGGGCACAGGGCAAAAAAATAGATAGTCCAGCGGGGTTTAGCGTTTTTCGATATAATAGCTCTCCATTTTTGTGAGTTTGTCCAAGTAGTCAGACTGGAATTCCAGGTCGTGATAATGAGACATTTCGTTTTTAAGTGAAATAACAACTGGATAGATGTCTATCCCGTAGTTATTAAGTCCCCGTGTGTCGGCTTCATGCACGATTAACAGGCAGTAGTATGTCGCAAGAATGCGCCCAAGATTTGACCGACGGGAAAGGCACGCCCTCCCGCCAACAGTGTTTACAAGGAATCCTGCGTACTTGTAAAGGACCTGAAAGGGTGGACGGAGGCCGAGGCGATCAGGGCATTTATCACCGGCCATGAGCCAACGGTAAAGGATTTCAAGATTTATTTCCAGGGAGTCTCTTTCATTACGTAGGATCTCCCTCACAAGTCTTATGTCTTTAAGCCCCAGGACCCTATAAAGATGGAATATGTTTTTGGTCAAAATCCTTAGGTCAATGCCCTCTCCGGCCGGTACGGGTGGGTGGGTAGAGAGCCTTCTAACCATATCCCTCACGTGGTCCGTGACCGGCTCACCCAGGTCCAGATGTTGCACATATGGCTTGCTGTCTAGGTATGAAAAAAAGTCTCTGACGTCGTTTTCAAGTTGGCTACAGTAATCAACCTTTTTCTTGGGGTGTGATGTGGCGGCACCAGGTGCTCCGGCAGTCGAGGTCATTCCCTGTTTCCCTGTCTTGCTACTAGGAATGCCAGAGATTTGTTCCCGTGAGACAGCTTCAGATTCAGGCTTCTCTGAAAGAGCTTTCTCTGTTTTGGCCTGTTGGGTGGTTTGGGTTTGGGGTGCCACATGGTTATGAGCAAGTTCATTTTTCAACACATACCCCAGCAACAAGGCGAGTAAAATGCCCAGCAAAATCCACCAGAATATCCCTCTTCTCTTTTCCCTTTTCATAGGCCTCCCGGATATGGATGTTACTTTTTCGAACTCAAATTATCTGGTACCTCTTTTTGCCATCTTCGTAGAGGTCATTTCCGAGGGTATCATTCACCACTATAGCAGGGAGCTGGTCTACCGTGAGCCGCCGAATAGCCTCTGGGCCTAGGTCCTCGTATGCAATGACTTTGGCCTCCTTGATAACTGTGGACATGAGTGCGCCGGCCCCCCCGATGGCTGCCATATAAATGGCCTTGTTCTTTACCATTGCTTCACGAACCTGCGTGGACCGTTTTCCTTTTCCTATCATACCCTTGAGGCCCAACTCAAGAAGCCTTGGCGTATAGGGATCCATCCGGTAGCTGGTGGTCGGCCCAGCGGCCCCTATTATTCTTCCCGGTGGTGCGGGTGAGGGACCTACATAATAAATGATTTGCCCTTCCGGGGGGAAGGGAAGAGACTTGCCCCTCTCTATGAGGCTGAGCAGTCTCTTGTGCGCAGCATCCCTTGCCGTGTAAATTATCCCGCTGATCAACACGCGATCTCCTGCCCTGAGACCCTCCACATCTTTCACGGAAAGTGGAGTGGTAAGCCCAATGACATGGCTTGAAGACATACGACCCCCTCCCTCTACAATAAAACTTCCCTGTGCCGATTGGCATGACATTGGATGTTGACCGCCACCGGTAAGCTAGCAATGTGACACGGCATCATGTTGATATGAACAGCAAGTGAGGTAACCCGCCCACCGAGACCCTCTGGGCCAACGCCGCTTTTGTTGATTTCTTCCAGCAATTCTACCTCCATGGCTTGAAGTTCGGCAACGGGGTTAGGCTCCGAGACGGGCCTGAGCAGGGCCTTTTTGGCAAGGATGGCGCACTTCTCAAAATTTCCCCCGATTCCCACGCCCACTATCGTTGGCGGGCAAGGGTTTGGTCCGGCTCTTACCACGGTTTCCACAACCTTTTCCTTTACGCCATTCCACCCTGCAGAAGGGGGTAACATGTAAAGTGCGCTCATGTTTTCGCTTCCCCCACCCTTAGGCACCACCCAGAGGCGGAGTCGGTCACCCGGTACCATATCCAGGTGGATAATGACGGGTGTATTGTCCCCGGTGTTTTCCCTTGTAAAGGGATGGCAAACAGACTTGCGCAGGTAACCTTCTTGATACCCCACGCGGACGCCTTCTTCTATGGCCTCTGTAAAGTCTCCGTCTACTATGCACACCTCTTGACCAAGTTCTGCGAAGATCACCACAAGTCCTGTGTCCTGGCATATTGGAATTCTATTTGCGCTTGCAAGCTCAGCATTCTCCAGCAACTTGTCGAGGATTTCTTTGCCAACCTCCGATTCTTCAATGTTTCTTGCCCGGCGCAGGGCCTCTATCATATCGTCGCCCAGTTGCAGATTTGCAGCAATTACTTCGCGTTTTATCACCTCGGTGAGGTGCTTTGCAGAGATTTTTCGCATTGATCTCATCTCCGTGATTGACTTCCCTGGAGCCCAGAATTACCATAGGCCATGGTAAGGTCCTAAGGGCATCCAGGCTGCTAGTGTTATATACAGCAGAATTTCTGTGTTGGCAATGAAAAGGTGCCCTTTACGTAACAACCACGATTTGCCCGGTGTCTAGGCCTACCGACATGGGTTACGAGGCAAGGTCCAATGAGAGTGCTTTTGACAAACGATGATGGTATTTATGCTCCAGGCCTTCTGGCTCTACACGAGGTCTTCTCTGAAGACAGTGTTGTGGATATTGTGGCCCCGGTGACAGAGATGAGTGCGGTGGGTCATGCTATCACCCTGAGTTTTCCTTTGCGTGTTCAAGAAATCAAGAGAAACGGCAAATTTTACGGGTACGCGGTTTCAGGAACTCCGGCAGATTGCGTAAAGATAGCCTTGAAAGAGCTTCTAAATGAGCCTCCTGACATTGTGGTCTCTGGCATAAACCCTGGCCGCAATGTTGGTATGGATATCCTATACTCTGGAACTGTGTCTGCGGCAACTGAAGCAGCATTTCTAGGAACCAGAGCAATATCCGTTTCCGTTGATGACAGAAAGGATCCCAATTATGGCTTTGCGGCACAAGTGGCACGCACAATTGTTAATTTTGTGATGAAAAGCGACCTTCGGGATGGAACGGCCCTGAATGTCAATGTCCCTGGGATTTCTCCTGATCGGGTTCGGGGCATTGCGTTTACGCGGCAGGGCCTGTCAAGATTCGAGGAGCGATTTGAGCGTCGTACTGATCCACGAGGTAATACCTACTATTGGCTTGCTGGTGAGACCATTGTGGAAAACGGATCCCCTGACACAGACTTTGTAGCCCTAAAAAATGGCATGATTACCATTACTCCCATACATTACGACCTGACCTGTGAGGAGGAATTGGAGCGATTGCACCACGGCCGGCTGCCAAGCCTTGATCGCCTGATTCCTCCATAAAAAAGTGTTACGCCGAATTTGTCGGGAGGCCCTCATTGGCCTCCCGACCTCTGCTAAGAAATGTTAGAATATTGGCCAAAGCAGAAAGGCTGCAGAGGTGATCACAAAATAGACAAAGAACACCAGGAGTAGCCATCCCATGATTTCTCTAAATTCGAGCTTAGCCACTGCCAGCATCGCAATGGCCCAGAAAGGCTGTATCATATCAGTCATCATGTCGCCCCACGCATAGGCAACAACCGCCTTGTTAGCTGCAACGCCCAGTTGCTTTGCAGCCGGTAGTAGATATGGAGCGGTTACTGCCCATTCAGAGCCTCCTGAGGGGATGAGATAATTGAGCAGTCCAGCGTACCAGTACTCTACTAGCAAGAAGGTACTTCCACTGCAAACTGCAACAAATGCTTTGGTAAAGACAGTGGCAAGGGCTGTAAATTTAAAAAGGCCAAAAATTCCAGCATAAAAGGGAAATTGGATAATAATTCCCCAGACCGCTTTTCCCGCATCCTCAGTGGCCTTCAAGAAGCTCCAGGGACGCCAATGGAAAAGGATACCAAGCATTAGGAAGAAGAGGTTAATATTGTTAAGATTTATGGCCTTGGCAAACCCTACCTGGCCTACCTTCCATCCGAGCCACCAGAAGCCACCTGCAGCAACTATTACATTCCACCCCCACCACCAGTTGGCCCACGAAGAGAAGCTTTCATACTTCTCTGGTTTGGGGGGCGCCTCGTAAAGCTTCAACTGACTCATGAGTTCAGGAGATACCTTGAAAGTCTTTTCTTCCGATGGATGCATCATAGACATTAAGATAGTGACGACTATAATTATGATGATGACTAGGATTAAATTAAAGGGCGTGAAGAGGGTTTGAGTAGTCGGTATTATGCCAGGGAGATAGCCACCTTTTATTAAGAAATTATTGGGAGTATTGACCAACAAGGGGGCAGACGCTGAAAGTCCTGCATGCCACGTACATCCCAGTCCCAGGTAAGCAGCGGCAACAAGCAGTCTGTAATCTACCTTTGGGTTGTTCTTGACAATGTAGAGTGCTAACATTGCGCTTCCTATCAAGCTCAATCCCCAATTGACCCACGCTATTATCATTGAAAATAGCGCCATGACTGTAATGGCCTGCCACGGCTTTTCAGTATTTGGCCAGCTGGAAATGCCATTAAGGATTCTCTTAAGAGGAGGGGAGCAGGCAAGTATATAGCCAGTCATCATGATCAGGCACATCTGCATTCCAAACTTAAGTAGGACCCAAAAACCCTTGCCCCAGGCTATAACCGCCCCTTTTGGGCCAACCTCTCCCCAAATCAGGGCCATAATAAAGGTTATGATGCTTAGCACCCATACGATAACAAGGGCATCGGGTATCCAGCGCTCGGTCCAATTGGTTAGCGCACCACCCCAATCCTTCAAAAACTCCAACCCGGATCTTTGGTTATTTGTAGCCATAGCATCCTCCTTGGCTAATGGTTAAGATTTACCAGGTTGAATCACTCTAAAAGGTAAGTTCCATGTATCACCCCCCTCCGTCTAGGTTTGGCCAGGGCACAAAAATACCCCTGCAAGATCTCTTGCAGGGGTACTAGGATAAAAGGGCTCTCTCATCACTAGCCTTGTGCCTTAGTGGTTGGTTGTAAATTACCTGAACCTGTAACAAGGGCGGCACAAGAATAGAAACAATCTTAAATAATGTCAAGAATAATTAATTATCCCAAAATAGTGAATTTTCACCGAACAAAGCGGACTTCATATTACTCAAACACCTTGCTCTGCCATTTTCTTGTACTGCTCATACCGCTCCTTGCTAAGCAGTTCGGCTTCCTTGAACAGCCTTTCAGCGTTGTCGGGAAATGTTCTGGTAAGACTGGAATACCTCACTTCTCCCATGAGGAATTCGCTGAAGGCCGCTTTGGGTTCCTTGGAATCCAGGATAAAGGGGTTCTCGCCCTTTTCCTTGCGGCGTGGATCATAGCGGTAAAGAAGCCAATACCCTGCTTCCACTGCCTTCTTCTCTTCTTCTTGGCTGAGTCCCATGTTGATTCCATGGTTAATACAAGGCGCATAGGCAATAATAAGAGAAGGCCCATTGTAACTTTCAGCCTCTAGCATGGCCTTTAGCAACTGATTTTTGTTTGCTCCCATCGCTACTGACGCAACATACACGTAACCATAGGTCATGGCCATGAGCCCTAGGTCTTTTTTCCTGGTTGTCTTCCCTGCCGCGGCAAACTTGGCGACAGCGCCCGTGGGCGTTGACTTGGAAGACTGGCCGCCAGTGTTGGAGTAGACCTCGGTGTCCAGCACAAGGACATTAACATCGTGGTGCATGGCAAGAACGTGGTCAAGGCCTCCGTAGCCTATATCATAAGCCCAGCCATCACCCCCAATGATCCAGATGGATTTCTTGACCATGTAGTCCTTCATTTCCAGTATATCCCACAAGATGGGGTTTACTTCGCGGTCTGAGTTGGTTATTTCAAGTTCCAATTTGTCCAAAAGGTTCTTTGTTGCCTCTTTGGAGGCATCTCCGTCATACATATTGTTTAGCCACTGTTGCAAGGCCTCTTTTAGCTGATCAGTTATGTTGCCTTTCATGGCCTCCCGTACCAGGTCTGCGAGCTTTTCCCGACGCTGGCTGACCGCAAGCTCCATGCCGAAGCCATACTCCGCATTATCCTCAAACAGCGAGTTGCCCCAGGCTGGACCATGGCCTTCTTGGTTTACGGTGTAAGGGAAGCTCGGTGCAGAACCCCCATAAATGGAAGAGCAGCCGGTGGCGTTGGCTATTATCATCCTGTCTCCGAAGAGCTGGGTAGCGAGTTTAATGTAAGGCGTCTCACCACATCCTGCACAAGCCCCACAAAACTCGAACAAAGGAGGCCGGAACTGGCTACCTTTCACGGTGGTCACCGGCATTACATCCCCTAGATCGGGCAATTGTGAGGCAAAGATGTGGTTTGGAATCTCTTTGTCCTTTTGGGTGGGCAGTGGCTTCATGACCAGCGCTTTTTTCTTTGCAGGGCACACGTGGGCGCAGCTGCCGCAGCCAGTACAATCCAGTGGACTGATTTGAATGCGGAACCTAAGCCCCTTTAGCTCTTTGCCTTTGGCCTCTAAGGTTACGAACCCTTCTGGTGCGCCCTCCAGGTCTTCCTTCCTTGCCAGTACAGGTCGTATAACTGAGTGGGGACAAACGAAGGCGCATTGATTACATTGAATGCAGTTTTCCGGCTGCCATTCTGGGACAGATATTGCAATGCCGCGCTTTTCATATTTAGTGGTCCCGGTAGGAAAGATACCATCCGGCGGCATCAGGCTTACGGGTAGTTTGTCACCCTGTTGGGCTAGCATAGGTCGCATAACCTGTGCCACAAATTCAGGCTCATCCTTTTCCATATATTGTTCGTGTCCTGCGGTGGCCCACGACTCCGGCACCTCGATTTCCTGCAATGCGTCTACTGCCATGTCCATGGCCTTGATATTCATCTGAACTATGTTCTCGCCCTTCTTACCATAAGTTTTCTTGATAGCATCCCTAAGGTACTCAAAGGCCTGCTGGGGTGGCAGGACGTTGGCAATCTTAAAAAAAGCGGCTTGCATTATCATGTTAATTCTGCCACCGAGGCCCACCTCTGAAGCAATCTTGACCGCATCAATATTATAGAATTTGAGCTTCTTATTGGCGATTGTCCGCTTCAGGTGATCAGGCAGCTTTTCTTCCATCTCTTCGGGTGTCCATGGAGAGTTGAGCAGGAATGTACCTCCTTCGCGAATACCCTCAAGAATATCGTACTGGTTCACAAAAGCCGGGTTGTGACATGCGATGAAATCTGACTTTGTTAGAAGATAGGGAGATTTAATCTTGTGAGGGGAAAACCTGAGGTGGCTCATGGTTATACCACCCGATTTCTTTGCATCGTAGGCAAAATAGGCCTGGGCATACAGATCCGTATTTTCACCGATTATCTTGATAGCATTCTTGTTGGCTCCTACCGTACCATCAGAGCCAAGTCCCCAGAACTTGCAGCGAACGGTTCCTTCAGGTGAAGGGTCGATTTCTTCGCCAAGTTCGAGAGATGTAAAGGTCACGTCATCAACAATTCCAACGGTAAAATGGTTCTTGGGCTCTTTTCCTCGCAGATTGTCAAAAACTGCTTTTACCATGGTGGGCGTGAAGTCCTTGCTGCCAAGGCCATAGCGGCCCCCTACTACCTTGGGCGCATCGGGCGTGTCCTTAAACACAGTGCAAATATCCTGATAAAGCGGTTCCCCGATGGCTCCAGGGGCCTTGGTTCTATCCAGTACCGCAATGCTTCTGGCGGTAGACGGCAAGGTCTGCAGGAAATGCTCTCGTGAAAATGGCAGGTAGAGCCGCACCTTGACAAGCCCTACCCTTTCGCCCAGTTTGTTGAGATAGCCAATGGTTTCCTCTATTACATCACAGCTTGACGCCATGGAGACAATAACCCTATCGGCCTCGGGGTCTCCCACATAATCGAACAGATGGTAATGTCTTCCGATTAGGTCTCCTACCCTATCCATCTCCTCTTGAACAATTGAAGGGACTCTAAGATAATAGGGGTTACAGGCCTCCCGGTTTTGGAAAAAGATATCAGGGTTTTGGGCTGTTCCCCTAATCTGAGGATATTCAGGGTTCATTGCACGGGCCCTGAATGTATCTATTGCATCCCAGTCAACGAGCTTTGCCATATCTTCGTATTCAATCATTTCAATTTTTTGGATTTCCATTGAAGTTCTAAAGCCATCGAAAAAGTGTAAAAAGGGAACGCTTGATCTGATGCTCGCAAGATGAGCCACTAGCGCGAGATCCATTACCTCCTGGACCGAGGCCGATGCAAGCAAGGAAAAACCTGTTTGGCGAACTGCATTGATATCAGAGTGATCTCCAAATATTGACAAAGCGTGAGCGGCTATCGCCCTTGCAGAGACATGAAAAACCCCGGGCATGAGCTCTCCTGCAATCTTGTACATGTTGGGTATCATAAGCAGTAGTCCCTGAGAGGCAGTGAATGTAGTGGCAAGGGCACCTGCTGCAAGGGCTCCGTGTACCGCCCCTGCGGCCCCAGCTTCTGACTGCATCTCCACTACCTTTAATGTCTGGCCAAAGATGTTCTTCCGCCCTTTAGCTGACCATTCATCACAATATTCGCCCATGGAGCTTGAGGGGGTGATGGGGTAGATGGCAGCCACATCACTCATGGCATAAGCCACATGGGCTGCTGCTTCGTTTCCTTCCAGTGTCTTAGTCTTTGCTGTCATGGTTCTTTCCTTTCTGATAGTAAGGGTTTGTCGAGTGCTGCGCGTTTCGTTGACTCGAGCGCACGCGAAACCTATACTTACAACAATACCATCAATGATGCAAGCCATAGAAGAGGAATGCCCAATGAAAAGAGAGTACCCTTCAAGGCCTATCCCGGCCGTTGCGGCTGTAATTTTTTCAGGCACCAAGGTCTTACTTGTAAAAAGGGCTAATCCCCCTTCAGAAGACCAATGGTCACTGCCGGGAGGAGCCATCCAGCTTGGTGAGACGTGGAGAGAGGCACTCGAACGGGAAATACTGGAAGAAGCGGGGATCGGAATAGAGGTCAAATCACTCGTGGCGGTGGTGGATAGGATCGTTAGGGACAAACAGCACCGCATAAGATACCACTATATAATATTGGATTATTGGGCAGAGTATGCTAGTGGCTCAGCACAGGCCTCCTCTGATGCCATGGATGTTAGATGGCTCGAAATCCCGGACCTGGAGGCGCTAGGGGTAAGCGAAGATACCGTAAGGGTCATAAAATTGGCCCGGGAGATGAGAAGGGCGGCCAACTCAAGGGCAATAGCCAATAGAGGCGAGACTTGCTCCTTTACCTTATAATATGCATGAATCTGCGCCAGTGAGGCCATGACCAATATATTATAAAGGCCTTCCCTTTAACAGATTCTAGAGGAACAAACCCCCAATACCGACTATCATAGCTATGGTCTCGATTGTCGCCCATTACAAAAAGATGCCCTTTGGGCACTGTGATGGGGCCGAATCGAGATCCTTCCGAGGGAGAGGGGCTGCTGTAGTAGCCATGCTTGTCTTCGAAGAGCTTTGCGTTGATATATATTTTCCTGCCAATAATTTCTATTCTGTCACCTGGCAAGCCAATCACCCTTTTGATGAAGTCCTTGCTTTTGTCTTGAGGAAAGATAAACACAATCACATCTCCGCGTTTAGGACTACTTATGGGGATAATAGTCTTTCTAATAAATGGTATTTTCACGCCATAAAGAAATTTGTTCACGAGTATGTGGTCACCAACTAGAAGAGTAGGCTCCATGGAACTAGAGGGAATCTTGAAGGCCTGGACTACAAATGTGCGAATGAAAAGTGCCAAGATGACAGCAATGACAGCTGCCTCAAGATATTCTCGCAGTGTGCTCTTTTTCTTGACGATCACTCTTTGCTCAACTTGGTCTAGTTGTTTCCCGTGTACCTTTGCCATTTTCCAATCCGCAATTTTTTTGAGGGAATGTAATTGTAATACAGAAGTTTGTAAAGCAAATTCTGCCCCCTGCCGATAAATATTATGATTTTGGCCCTGGGTAAATCCATGACCATGACCTACAACGGGCTAAATAAAGCTGTCTCAAATACATTAAATAAATGTTAAGAAATGGCTTTTGAGGCACAATTTAATTAAAGTTTAATTAAATTTTTAAAAGTAATTGACAAAGACTTAAATATGGGTACACTTTACATCGAAAATTTCAATAGGTCTCACCGTCAAGGGCTGGAGGGAAAAATGGCTCGGAACCTTGTAAAGGAGATCAGAGAAGACAACCTTATCAGCAAGGCCGAATTAGCCCGCAAGGCAGGAGTGTCTCCTTTAACTATTGATAGAGTTGAGAAAGGTATGAACTGCCGGATGGAGACAAAAAGAAAGATTATCCTGGCCCTGGGGTATAAGCTTTCGGACAAACACAAAATTTTCCCTGAAGATTGACCATTATTGCCATGGCCATTCCTAAGAAAAATCAGTTGGTTGGCCTTGATGTCGGCTCTCATTCCATAAAACTTGCGGAGATTGATCATTCCAAGAGAGGCCCTATTCTGAAAAGCTTCGGAGTTGTTGGGCTCCCCCCTGACGCAATCGTAGAAGGCTCCATCAAGGAAATGGGAATTGTCGCCTCGGCCATCAAAAATTTATACAAGAACCTTGAGGTAAAAAACAGAAAGGTCGCAACCTCAATCTCCGGCTATTCTGTTATCGTGAAAAAGATTGATCTGCCCCCAAAGCAAGATGCTGACCTTGAGGCCACTATTCAAGAAAAGGCAGAGCAATATATTCCTTTTGATATCAATGATGTGAATCTCGACTATGATTTGCTAACGCCCGAGACAACGCCAGAAGGAGGGGGCGAGGCGGCCGGGGAAACCAAGGAGGTCATGCTCGTTGCTGCAAAGAAGGATATGGTGGATGAGTATGTGAGCCTACTTCAATTGGCTGGTCTCAGTCCCATGGTTTTGGACGTTGATGCATTTGCCTTGCAGAACGCGTTTGAAATGAACTCTCCTGAACAGCAGGGTTGTTATGCCCTGGTTAACATAGGAGCTGAGGAGCTGGGAATAAATGCCGTGAAGAGTGGCGTTTCCATGTTCACAAGAGATTCCTCCTATGGCGGAGCACAGATAACCGAGGCAATAATGAAGGAACTGAAGGTGGGCTTTGAGGAGGCTGAGAGAATAAAGCTGGGTGGAATCAAGGTAGAAAAGGAAAAGGCCATACTTGAGGAAATCTTTACCTCTGTGGTCTCCAGCTGGACCCAGGAGATCAAGCGAGCCTTGGATTTTCTTGCTACCACATACCCTGATGAAACTATTGAAAGGATTTTCTTGAGTGGTGGGTCTTGCAGAATACCAGGTTTTCAAAAGTACTTGGAAGTCGAGACGGGTATCCCCGTAGAACTATTCAATCCCTTCTCAAACTTGATAGTGAACGAGAAACGATTTGACGCAAAATACCTAAGCTACATGGCCCCTCAGGCCGCCGTTGCTGTAGGGCTTGCACTCAGAAGTATTGGTGATAAATGATAAGGATCAATTTACTACCATTCAGGGAAGCAAGAAAAAAGGAGAACGTCAGGCGGCAGATCAGTATTTACGTTCTCAGTGTGGGGCTTCTACTTTGCCTTATGGTACTTGGTTTCTTGCGATTAAACAGCACATTAAACCAAGTCAAGGCGAAAAAGGCCGAAAAAGTCAAGGAACTTGCAAAATACAAGGATACAAACAAGCGGCTAGCAGAGATTAAAAAGAAGATATCTGAAATTAGGACCAAATTGGAAGTCATTAGGGGCTTGGACAAGAACAAGTTAGGTCCCGTACATATATTAGATGAAGTGGCAATGGCCGTGCCTCGGGACAAGCTGTGGCTTCGGTCGCTGGCTGAGAGCAGAGGCAAGTTGACCTTGGAAGGTACGGCAATGGACAATGAAACAGTGGCTCTGTTTATGAATAATCTGGAGGTTGCCCAGCACATTAAGAGCGTGGATCTGAAAAGGACTAAGCTTAGGGTGCTAAACCAGTACAAACTCAATCTAACGGACTTTTCTTTAGAGTGCAAGACATTCGAATTCAAGGAAAAACCCAAGAAGGTAGCTAAGAAAAGATCAAAGAAGGGAAGAAGGAAGCGCAGAAAGTAAGCGCAAACACATTTAAGTGGATGTGTGGAGATCATGGAAGAAGGAGTTCTAGTTTCAAGAATAGAAAAGCTCAAGATGCCGCACAGGCTTTTGATATACTTTGGCACTCTAGTGCTACTGGCCGGCCTATTTGCTTGGCTGGTTTTCTTGCCCAAGCAAAGGCAGATTGAAAAGACCAAGAAGGAGATAGCAAGATTGGAACAAAAATTGGCCCAGGCAAGGGTGCGAGCCAGAAACCTGAAAAAATTTGAGGCAGAACTGAAGGAAGTTGACAGTGAATTCCAGCGGGTCCTCAGGATTTTGCCCAATAAGAAGGAAATCCCCGCCCTTTTGAGGAATATTACGCAATTAGGTGCTGAGTCGAATCTAACCTTTGTATTATTTAGCCCGAAGAAAGAAAAAGCCAAGCAATTTTACGTTGAAATCCCTGTGGAAATGGTGGTGCAAGGCAGGTATCACGATGCGGCCATGTTTTTTTACAAAATCGGCAGGATGGACCGTATTGTCAAGATCTTGGACTTTTCCATGAAGCCAGTTAAGCAAGATTCCGATATATTGCTTACCAAATGTAACGCTGTGACTTATCGGTTTAAAGGGAGTTCAGATGAGAGGCCCTTGCAAGGTAAAAAATAGACGCCTACTTGCGTGCGTACTCGGTATTCTGTTGATTGGAGTATTTTCGGCCAATGCGGCGCAACCTGTTGTGTTCAAAGGGCCGCATGAGGCCAAAAAGACATTGGCTGCCGAAACGGTAGCAAAATCAATCAGTCGAGATGAAGAGCCCTATGTCTATGATCCAAAGGGTAAGCCCGATCCCTTCAAATCTTTCATAGCAAAACAAGAAGCCTTTGAAAAGAAAAGGAAAAGAAGAAAACCAAGGACCTATCTGGAAACACTGGAACTTTCTCAGTTAGATCTGATCGCTATTGTCGTTGGGCCAAAGGGTCGTTGGGCTATGGTAAGAGATTCAAAGGGGGTAGGGCATGTTATCAAAGAAGGAACTGCCGTAGGCACTAATGGTGGAGTCGTTTACAAAATAACGCCCGATAGAGTGATCATTCGGGAACACCGTATGGATTTCAGGGGCAAGAAAATTACCAAAGATATAGTAAAGAAATTGCATGCTTCCAAACAATAGGGAGAATTTTCATATTGTGGAAGATTCCGTGAGAGAATATTTTTACAGGAGAGATTCCATGTCTAGGAATCAGCAGAACAAATTGTGCAAGGGAAGAAAGCAGATTTGTTTTCTTTTTCTTGGCCTTGCGCTTATGGCAATGTTGATCGCGTCGTGTGTGACCACACAGCAGCAAGGGATAACCAAGGCTGTGCCTGAACAGGCTGTCATTAAGGCAGTGAAGGTCAAATCCTTTGGCAATGGTGCCTTTACACTGGTTGAGATTGTAGGTACGAAACCCATAGCCTATACAGCATTCAAACTGGTTGATCCTCCCAGGGTGGTTGTTGACGTGGATGCCCCTGCAGATCCAACACTCACAATAGGTCCTGTTAACGGCAAGAACGTTAAGAGTATTGACATCCAAAAGACGCATGGAAAGGCAAGGACAAGAATCATAGTTGGAATTTCCGATGAGGTAGAGTACAGAATAACTGAAGAAAATGAAACAATCTCTCTAGCCTTAAACACAAAGAAACAACACAAAGAAAAAGTCCCTGCGCTTGCCGTTG
>Ga0190359_1000463_pt1 | contig 27177 bp, 20 predicted proteins | sample 48721823_MG_FD_161269 | JGI IMG/M metagenome (GOLD analysis project Ga0190359, IMG submission 161269) | Hydrothermal vent microbial mat bacterial communities from Southern Trench, Guaymas Basin, Mexico - 4872-18-2-3_MG | ecosystem: Environmental > Aquatic > Marine > Hydrothermal vents >... | reverse complement strand
GTCGCCCATGGTCTTGTCGACGACGCCGTCGAGACGGTGGACCACCTGGAAGAAAACGTGGAAGTAGACGTTGAGGATCCACACCACCTCGGAGGGTTCGCGACGATTGGCCAGGGCGGTGAACCCCCGCATGTCGCCGAACAGCACCGATACCGGCTTGAGCCGGCCGCCGGGCCGGGCCAGGTTCTCGTCGCGGGCCAGGCGCTCGGCCACCGACTTGTCCACGTAGCGGAAGAACAGCTCGGTGCGCGCGGCCATGGTATTGAAGGCCTCGGCCAGGTCGCCGATCTCGTCGCGGGTGCGAACCTGCAGGCGGGTGGAAAAGTCCCCCCGGGAGATCCTGCCGGTGCCCTCGATGACCTCGCGCAAGGGCCTGATGGTGTGTTGCAGGGTGAAGAAGCTGAGCACGATTACCACCCCGGCGGCCAGCAGGGTGATCAGCACCACGTACAGTGACGCCGAGCGCACGGCGCTGCGCAGCGGCAGGCGGTTTACCCGCAGCTGCACCCGTCCCACCTCGACGCCGCCGAAGGAAGCGGGCTGGGAAAAGAGATCCTGGTCCAGGTCGTCGAGCAGCCGGTGGAGGGGCCGGTGGAGCCGGGCGGCGGGCAGCGGGGCCGGGGGCGGTTTGCCGGGCGAGCTGGCCAGCAGACGGTTGTCGTGATCGAAAATGGCCACCGAGACGATGTCCGGTTCCTGGGCGACGGTTTTCACGGCCGCGGACAGCTTGGCGACGTCGTTGCCCAGCAGCAGGGGGGCCGCCAGGTAGGCCAGCTGGCGCGCCGTCGACCAGCCACGCTTGGTAACCTCCTGTTCGAGTTGCCGGTTCAGGTACCACAGGAAGGTGATGGTCAGGCTGCTGGCGGTGGCCAGGATGGCGAAGAGGATGAGCAGGGAATGCTTCACGCTGACCGACAAACGCATGGCCGGGTTTGCATAGCACAGGTGGCTTTTTCTTGCCAGGCCCGGCTGGCGGGTGCTAGTTTGTGGGCATGTCGCCGCTGCTGGAAAAGCTGCCGGATGTGCTGCAGAAGCCGCTGGCGCGCAGTTTCCTGCACCTGCCCACCAACCTGTTGTCACGCGGCTGGGGCAGCTTCAGCCGCAGCCCGGCCTCCCGCCACTTCATCGAACCGTTTGCCCGGCTCACCGGGGTGGCCGTGGCCGAGGCCGAACGGCCCCTGGAACAGTATGCCACCCTCAACGATTTTTTCACCCGGCGCCTGCGCCCGGGAGCGCGGCGCATCGACGATGCCCCCGACAGCATCGTCAGCCCGGTCGACGGCGCGGTATCGGCGTTCGGCGAGTGCCGTCCCGATACCCTGGTCCAGGTCAAGGGCCTGGAGTACGACCTGTTCTCCCTGCTGCGCGACGTCCCCGCCAGCCGGTCGCTGCAGGGCGGCTCCTACCTGACCCTCTATCTCAGCCCTCCCGACTACCACTGGATACATGCTCCCATGGACATGGAGGTGGTCGGCCTGGGCTACATGCCGGGCGCGTTGCTGCCGGTGAATCCTCCCAGCGTGCGCTGGGTGCCGGAGCTGTACTGCCACAACGAGCGGGTGATGATCTACGCCCAGGGCTCCTTCGGAACCATGGTGGTGGTGCTGGTGGGTGCCTGCGGGGTGGGCAGCATCAGGCTGGCCTTCCACGACCTGTCCACCAATCGCTACGGGGCCGGACCCCGGCGCATGAATTTCGATAAACCGGTTTTCGTCGGCAAGGGCATGGACCTGGGCGTGTTCGAAATGGGTTCCACGGTCATCCTGCTGTTCAGCCGGGAAAAGGTCCAACTGGCTCCCCCGGCCGTGGGCAGGCAGGTTCGCCTGGGACAACCCATCGGCAAGCTGGTGACCGCCCGGCAGTTGGCGGGTGGGGCCAGGGAGGAGGAGAGATGAGAACGACTCGTGACAGGAAGTTCTGGCTGGTCGCGGTCCTGTGCCTGCTGCTGGCCGGCGCGGCCGGGGCAGACGAGTACGGTTACGGCTACGGCAGTGGCAGTGGTACCAGCGGCGGCCTTTCCCACCGCTTCTACCTGGGCTTTTCGCTGGGCGACGGCGCCTATTTCAGCTACAAGTGCGATTATTCCGGCGGCTGCAACACCGTCATCGCCGCCCCGGTGGACTTCGAGATCCTGGCCGGCCTGCGCCTTACCCGCAACCTGTACCTGGACGTGGCCGTGAACTGGGCCGTGGACTACTACCAGGCATACTACAACGAGGTGACCTACCTGGTAAGCGTGCGCCCGGGGCTGCGCTTCTTCTTCCCGGGCCTGTTCCACCGCTTCTTCTACCTGCGCGCGGCGCTGCCGCTGGGCTACACCATCGACGATGCCAGGAACTTCGTGGTCGGCCTGTTGCTGGGGGTGGGTATCGAGTGGCGCTTCCAGAGCGTGGGGCTGTTCGCCGAGGCCGACATCCTGCCCTACTTTTTGGAGATCTATCCCGGTTACTACGTGATTCCCACCCAGGCCCGCATCGGCGTCTCGGCCATGTTCTGAAACGGCGGCGCTTCCCGGCGGCGGCGGAGATCGCGGCTGCGGGCGTTTTCCCCGGGCGGCGGCGGTACGGGTCTGCTATGGTTCTCCCATGGGTGAGCTGCGCACCGTAAGAACGGACGAGTACCGCCTGCGCCTGCCGCGACAGGGCGGCATGCTGCTGGACGCCGAGGTGTTCGCCTCGGAGCGGGTGCCGCTCGAACCCCGGGCCCTGCGCCAGCTGGCCGACGCCGCCTGCCTGGCGGGGGTGAGCCGGGTGCTGGCCACCCCGGACATCCACGTCGGCTACGGTGTGCCCATCGGGGCGGTGCTGGCCGCGGAGGATTTCGTCTCCCCGGCGGCGGTCGGCTACGACATCAACTGCGGCATGCGCATGCTCACGACCCGCTGGCGGGCGGATGCCGTCGACGTCGGCAGGCTGGCCCGGCAGGTGCGGCGCGAGATACCCCTGGGCGAGGGCAAGGCGAACCTGCGCATGAGCCCGAGGGGATTGCGCCGCGTGCTGGCCGAGGGCGTGGCGGGCCTGCTGCAGGTCGTCGAGGCGGAGCTGGCCGGCACCAGGCTGGCGTGGCTGCTCGACCATCTCGACCTGCAACAGGAACTGTCCGACAGCGGTCGCATCGAACGCCACGGCAGCCTGCCGGCCGACCCGGCGGCGTTGCCCCCGCGGGCGTTCGAGCGCGGCCTGCCCCAGCTCGGCACCCTGGGCGGTGGCAACCACTTCATCGAGTTCCAGAAGGTGGTCGAGGTGCTGGACGAGGACACGGCAGCGGCCTGGGGTGTCTGGGAGCAACAGCTGGTGATCATGATCCACTCGGGCTCGCGCGGGCTGGGCCACGAGGTGGGCGGGCATTTCATGAAGCTGGCCGCTCGCTACGACCGCGAGCACGGCATCGAGATACCCAACAGCCAGTTGGCGGTGCTGCCGCTCGACTCGAGACCTGGCCGCAGCTACCTGGATGCCATGAACGCCGCCGCCAACTTCGCGTTCGCCAACCGGCAGTTGATGGCCATGCTGGTCAAGGGAGCCATCGCTCACCTGCAGGGGCCGGTCGCCATGCGCACCGTCTACGACGTGGCCCACAACCTGGCCGCCCGGGAACGGCACGCCGGCGTCGGCGAGGTGGTGGTGCACCGCAAGGGGGCTACCCGGGCCTTTCCCGCCGCGCGCATGAACTCCACCGCCTTCGCCGGCAGTGGACAGCCGGTGCTGGTGCCGGGCTCCATGGGCACGGCCAGCTGGTTGCTGCGGGGGGTCGACAGCGGCGAGGTGTCGCTGTTCAGCACCAACCACGGGGCCGGGCGGGTGCTGTCACGCAAGGCGGCCCGGGGCGGCAAGGGCAAGCCCGGGGCGGTGAGCGACCGCCAGTTCGACAGCTCCATGGCCGGCATCGAGCTCATCTGCGAGAACCGCCGCACCATAAAGGAGGAGGCGCCGGCGGCCTACAAGGACATCGATGTCGTCATCGATACCGTGATCGGGGCCGGGCTGGCGGCCCCGGTGGCCAGGATGATGCCCCTGGCGGTGCTCAAGGGTTGACCGTCGGCAAGGGGTTCTGGTAAGCAAGGCATATCCCACGGCTGGGCCGCTCACCAAGGAGGTTGCGAGATGGAAGAGGAACAACGACCGCTGGTCCGGGAAAACCGCCTCATCGAGGAGCTGCGCATGGTGCTGCGCTCGCTTTCGGACAAGGCCCGGGGAGGTGGCCGGCCGCGGCTGGTGGATGCCCGCAGCTTCCTGCGTAACAAGCTAACCCTCGATTTTGCCGACTATTTCAAGTTCCTCAAGCGCTACAACTACGTCGTCATCAGCCGCGGCGACCAGTCGCTGGCGGTCACCGACGAGGGCGTGAACATCGTGGACCAGGGCCCCGACGAGGAGTTCCTGGTGGAGCTGCGCGAGCATTTCAAGCATTTCCTGGCCCGGGAAGAGGAACAACTCATCGACATGCCCGAGGAGGAGATGTTTGCCGAGGTGGAAAGACAGAAGGAAGCGGAGCGCCAGGTCCGGGTGACGGAGCGCTCCGACAGGAAGGAAGGCCGGAACATGCCAGACAACCACCAGTACGCCAAGGGCACCAAGATCGATTCCCGCTACACCCGCTACGATGCCATCGGTTCCGGCGGTATCGGCACGGTGTACCGGGCCCGTCACAACGCCCTGCTGATCGACGTGGCCATCAAGGAGATCAAGGAGCTGTTCACCTATTTCAACTTCCTGCAGCGCTCGGAGGTGATCAGGCACCTGAAGGACGTGGTGGAGAAGATGGCCATGCTCAACCACCCGCTGGTGGTCAGGGTGATCGATGCCAACACCGAGGTGGCCCATCCCTTCTTCGTCATGGAATACCTGCCCGGGGGCAGTCTCAAGGAACGCCTGGAAGGGCGTCCACTGGAGCTGGAACGGGCCCTGATAGTGTTCACCCAGATCGCCTACGCCCTGCGCGAGGCCCATGCCCGGGGAGTGGTGCACGGCAACCTGAAGCCGGAGAACGTGCTCTTCGATGCCCAGGGTAACGTGCGGCTCACCGATTTCGGCATCACCAGCCTGCTCAAGACCGATGCCAACCGCTCGGTTCCCCAGCTGGTGGCCGGTTCCATCGCCTACCTGTCGCCGGAGCAGATGAAAGACCGTTCCCTGCAGGATGTCTCCTCGGACATCTATGCCCTGGGCATATTGTTCTACGAGATGCTCACCGGCCATATCCCCGGGCGCCGCTCTCCCTTGCCCTCGGAGACGGGCAAGGACATTCCCCAGGCCGCCGACGATTTATTCGAGAAGATGACCCGCGACGACCCCGGCGAGCGCTATGGCGATTTCGACGCCGTGCTGGGTGATTTCTACAAGCACTTTCCCGCCGACAAGTACCTGTCGTTGGGCCGGATGATCCTCTTCGGCGAGACGGTGGCCGAGGATGATTCCCCCCGAGAGCAGGAACAGGATGAATGAATCCCGGTGCGCCCGAGCGGTCGGCACCTCGGCTGCAAAGGTGGTGCTGACGTGGTGGCCCCTGCTGCTGGCGGGGGTGTTTCTGGGCGGCGCTTGCCACTCGGGGGTAAAGGTCACCAGGCAGCCGACGCCGTTGCTGGAACCGCTGGATGATAACATGAACCAGGACCGGCCCGGGGGGGCGCTGCGGTTGTTCGCCGCCGCCCTGCAAGCCGGTGACTGTCTCCAGGTCCTGGCACTGGCGCCCCCGGAGGTTCGTCGTCGCCTGGGAGACGAGGCCCTGGAGCGGGGCTGTCGCCGGCACCTGCAGCGCTGGCGGGACCTGGCCGCGGCCATCAGGGCCGCCGCCCCCGGCCTGCGCGTGTCCGGCGAGCGGGCCGAGCTGGAACTCGCCGACCGGCGCTGCCTGAAGCTGCTGCGGGTGGAGGGACGATGGTACGTCGAGGATCTGCTCGCCGGTTGTCCGAAGGGAGACAGGCAATGACACAGGCACCCGAGAGAGAAGAAGGAACACAGGCGGGCCAGGACTGGGCGCTCATCGACGTGGTACGCCGGGCCCTGGTGGCGGGGGCGGGCGCGCTGTTCATGACCGAGGAGGGGATCCGCTCCTTCCTGGGCGAGATGAAGCTTCCCAAGGAGGCGATAAACTTCGTGCTCGGCCAGGTGGCCCGCACCAAGCAGGATCTTTTCCGGGTGCTGGGCCAGGAGCTGCGCGGGTTTTTGGAAAACATCGACCTGGTGGAACAGGCGCGCCAGCTGCTGTCTTCGCTGGACGTGAACATCGAGGCCACCATCAGGATCACCCCCCGGCAACGGCCGACCGGCCGCAGCCGGAGCGGGTCGAAAAAAACCGTACGGAGCAAGTCGCCCGCCACGCCGGGCGCACGCGGGAAGAAGGTTGCGTCCAAGAGTTGAAATCCTGTTGCCGGGTGCGCTGCTGGCGCTGCTGGCCACCGCCGGTGGTTGCCGGGAAGGTTGTCCCCCCGGTTACCTGGAGGTGGCAGGCGAGTGCCAGCTGGCGGTGGGGCAGCCCTGCCGGGAGGCGGCGGACTGCTTGTCGGAAATTTGCATGCCCATCGACGGCGAGCACGGTTTTTGTACCGTCAGATGCTCGGGCGGTGACGATTGCCCGGTGGATTACAATTGTTTCAAGAGCATCGGCGGCCTGTGCATGCCGGAAAACAACGGCGAGGAATGCTCGGACGACGGCGATTGCGGCAGTTGTCGTTTCTGCCTGGACGGGCACTGCGCCGATGACCCTTCCTGCTCGCCCTGCGCCGGCGACGACGACTGCGGCGCCTGCCGCCTGTGCCAGGACGGCAAGTGCCAGCCGGTGGCCGGGTGCCAGACCTGCGTAAGCGGGCTCGACTGCCCTCCCTGCCACGATTGCCGGCAGGGACAGTGCGTGCTGCAGGCCAACTGCCAGCGCTGTTCCAGCAACGACGACTGCCCGGGATGCCAGCGCTGCAGCCTGGGCGCCTGCGAGGAGATTCCCGGCTGCAGCGAGCAGCCCTGCTTCAACGACGCCGACTGTCCCAGCAAGACCCGCTGCCTGGCCAACAGCCAGCTGGGTTTCAACACCTGCCTGCCGGTGGAACTGCCCTTCGGGGCCGACTGTTCCCTGGGGGGCGATGCCACCTGCGCCTCGGGCGTCTGCATCGGCTCGGAAGACGGCGGCCGGACCTGCTCCCGGCCCTGCCTGCAGGACGATGATTGCCCCTGGCCCCTGGGTTGTTACTACGGCGAGGATTGCCGCCTGGCCTGCCGCGAACCCTACAGCCCGCCGCCGGGCCCGGCCTGCCTGCGCAACCTGGACTGCCAGCCCGGGCAGGCCTGCGTGCCCTGGGCGGATACCCTGGCCGGTACCTGGCAGACCCGCTGCCGCCCGCGCGAACCCTGCGGGCTCGACGACGGCCGGGAGTGCCAGCAGGCGCTGCAGTGCCAGTCCAGCACCTGCGTCCCCGCCGGTTACTGCGGCTCGGCCTGCGCCGGCGATCTCGATTGCCCGGCCGGCCTGGCCTGCGACTCCATCACCATGCCGCTCGAGCCCGGCGGGGCGGAGGCCGACTGGCCGGGCTGCGTCCCGGCCGGGCAGGTGCCGTTCGGCGTCGGCGAATACTGCCGGGCGGACGGGTCAGGCTGCGGCGGAGACGGCTGCCTGCGGCTGGGCGACGCCGGCGCCTGGCTGTGCACCGTCGCCTGCCAGCCCGGGGGCCTGCCCTGTCCCGACGCCTTCACCTGCCAGCCCGACCAGCGCCTGGGCGGGACGCACGCCTGCCTGCCGGCGCTGGCCGCGGGGCAGTGCAGCCGCGACGCCGATTGCGACGCCGGCCAGGTGTGTCGCTTCTCCGGGCAACTGGAGCAGCTGGCCTGCGCCGAGCCCGTGGCCGGGGGCGCGGCCGCCGGCCAGCCCTGCAGCGGCGACGAACAATGCGACCACGGCCTGTGCTCCTCCTTCGGCTGGTGCTCGGCTCCCTGCCAGCAGGACGCCGATTGCCCGGAGGGGTTCGTCTGCCAGCCGCAGTACCTGAGCCCGGGCCAGGGTGGGCAAGCGGTCTTCTTCCAGCTCTGCCGGCCCGGGCCGGGAAGCCTGGAGCGCTGCTGGCGAGAGGCCGATTGCGGCGACGGCGAGACCTGCCGGCCGCTGCTGTGGCCCGGAGCCGGCGCCCCGGACGGACGCTGCGACGTCGTCGGCAGCGGACCCGGTCCCGGTGCGGCCTGCAGCGGTCCGGCCGGCTGCGGGCAAGGAGTATGCTCCAGCGAGGGCATATGCGCCGTCCCCTGCGTAACCACGGCCGACTGTCCCGCCGGCAGCGAGTGCCGGCCGGGCGGCTACCGGCCCCCGGCCGGCCCGGAAATGCAGGTGCTGCTGTGCCTGCCTCTCGACCGGCAACTGGGGCAGCCTTGCCCCGGAGGAGACGCCGACTGCGCGGCCGGCCTGTTCTGCTTCCAGCCGCCGGGCGGGCAGGATGCCTACTGCAGCAAAGACTGCCAGCAGGACGGCGATTGCCAGCAGGATGTCCAGTTGTTCTGTCGCGACGACGGCGGTGGCCGCCTGGTCTGCCAGTTGCCGTGAGGAAGGATGATGGTGGACGAGAGGTCAGCTCAGGACCCTCCCGTGGGTGTACGCCTGCTGCGCCGTACCCTGCCGTTGGCGCTGCTGGGAGTGGCCGTGGCGCTGTGCCTGGTCAAGGTCATGGACATGTGGCCGAACCGGCTGACGGTACAACTGCGGCTGGACGAGCAGCTGCGCCGGCAGCTGCAGCGGGTGGACATGACCGTCAGCCGGGCGGAGGAACCCGACCACGTGCTGGTGTCGGTGTGGCTTGCCGCCGACGACGAGGACGTCGAGCGGCCCCTGCAGCACGTGTTCAAGCTCAGCAAGGGACGATACCGCTTCGCCTTCATTGTCTACCTGGACGACGGCAGCAGCAAACAATGGTACAGATCCCGGGAAATTAGCTCCGCCGAGGAATGGACGGTGAACCTGCCCGGCGAGGAACCGTGAATTGTTTTGACTAAGCGGACGGATGGGACAAGAATAAGTGCATAGCGGGCGGGGGAGGGCGGTGGGTTGGTATGCCCGACGAGATATTCGAACCCGAGGAAATCGTGCTGGCCGGCCGGGTGCTGTCGGCGCTGGTGCGTGACGGCTCGGAGGAAGCGCAGGCCAGTTCCGAGCACCTGACCATGGTCATGGACCAGCTGGTCAGGCTGCGCGAGGTGGTCACCACCTATACCTCGGTCATCAAGCCCCACAAGGTGGCCGGCCGGAAGCGCGACGTGCGCACCCTGGTCGAGGCCATCTGCCGCTCCAACCCCTACAACATCGAGGCCATCATTCCCACCCGGGCGGTGGTGGGACGGGCCTACCTGGTGGCCAAGTTCAACTTCCTGCGCCTGCTCGGCCGGGTGGTACGCCATCACCTGGACCCGGGCCAGGGTCGCGACGAGCTGGCCGCCGAGATCGACCGTTTCGTGCGCCAGGCGGTGGCCACCATCATCGCCGAGGACATCCTCATCTCCATCGCCGGCGACGAACGGCTGGAGATCGACCTGCGCCGCAAGGCCACCTTCGTGCTGGCCGACCTCTGGGAACACCGTACCGCCCGGCCGGTGCGGGAGTTCTTTCCGGTGCTGATCTCGGTGTGGGAAGCCAAGTCGCGCTTCACCATCTCCTACGGCACCCTGGCCGGCACCAGCGAGATGCTGGAGCTGATGCGCGAGGGCTGCGACCCGGCCGCCATCGACTACTTCACCTCGGAGCACCTCAGCGAGGAGGAGCAGCACGCCCTGACCGAGCTGGTGTTCAACGCCACCTACGAAGAGCTGGAGAAGATGCGTCGCTTCATGTCGGAAAACGGCCGCCAGGTGTTGGGCCCCGACGACGTGGCCCGCCTCTTCGGCGTGCCGCTGTCGCGCCTGCACCGCACCATCGCCACTCCCAAGGACATGTTCTTCACCTTCCGCGAGCGCCAGGTCAACGCCTACCACCGCCTGGTGCACGACCTGCCCGGTCCCAAGAAGACGGCGGAAGAGTACCTGATGATCTACCTGTTGACCAACTCCGACATCGACGTTCCCCCCATAGATCTCACCTGCCCGGAAGACGACTAGCCTGAAGTTCCCCGACGAACAGAGGCCAAGAGCACCTACAAGTAGCAGAAATTACAGGAAAAGAAAATTATTCTGTCCTTGTGCCATACAATGCCCATGTATATCGAAATAGTGCCCAACCGCAACTCTCCCCCTTACCATCTTGCTGCGCGAAGGATGGAGAGAGGGGAATAAGGTCAAGAAGCTCGACTTCGACAAGCTCATCTCGGCCAAGCGGTGAGGGGAGAGGGACATCATCGTCGCGGTGACAAGCGGGCGCACAAATGCGAGTCGATGCTGGATGCCACGCGGCGACACCTGCGACCCACCTCGTACAAATCGTTTTTGGGGGGAGCCAGCCTGCGCCTATCGGAGGGCGTCGAGGAGGTCCCGGGCGAGTAGCTCGCACGAGACGGCGAGCTCGTCGGCGTCCACCATTCCCCCGGCCGAGCGAATCGCCATCTCGATCCCCTCGGCCGCACGCCGGCCAAAGAGCGCCTCGAGGAGATCCAGCGCTTCCCGGGTGACCGTCGCGCTCCGCGCGTCTGCGCGTAGGTGTCGCATCCGCTCCGCAAGGTCGGCGGTCTCCACGCCGCGAAGCAGGCGGGCGACGTCGAGGGCGTCCTTGTCGCTGTGGCGTGTCGTCTCGCGGCGATCGCGGATCTTGAGCAGCTTGGCGACCAGCAGCGCCGCGGGGCCGGCGACCTGCACGTCGAAGACGCGCTCGTCCCCCTCGGCCAGGGCGCCGAGCTGCATCCGGTCGACGTCGACCAGCGCGCCCTCCAGGCCGACGACCTTGCGTGCCGCCCGCGGGTCGTGCCCCGCGAGCCGAGCGGCGCGACGCCCCTTGCCTGGGCTCACGCTCTCGGGGACCAGCAGGTCGACGGCGACCTCGGTCTTCGGGCTGAGGGAGCTCTCGCGGTGCGTGATCCAGACGCCGACCGAGTCGGCCTTCTTCGGGAGGAAACCGGCGTCCAGAAGCGCGCGCTCGAGCGGCGGGATCTGACCGAGCACGGCGGGGTCTAGGACCAGGTCGCCGTCGGTCGTATACGGAGCGACCGCCAGATCCGCGTCGCCGACGTGGAGGTAAACAGCCTGGGCCCCCACGAGCACGATGGCATCGCGGTGTGCGCCGAGCGCCTCGAGCGCGTCCAGGAGTACCTGGCGCGCGAGCACGTAGAGCTCATGCACGCCAGGCCTCCTCGTTCGACGTCATCCACTCCATGAGCGCTTCCGCCTCTGCCGGGCTGCGGCCGGGGCCGGTCAAGAGATCGGCGGCGACCTGCACCAGCGGCGCCCACCGTACACCGTCCTCGTCTGCCGTGGCAGCCGACAACACGCTCGCGTCCTTGGGCTCGATGAGCAGGACGTTGGCGCCGGTGTCGGTCTCGCGAAGGTCGAGGACGCGCTGTGCGATGTCGGCCGTGTCGACGTAGATCGTCGCCAGCCGGGGTGGTGCGACGGGGGCGACCCGGGCCGCCGCGAAAGACCCGGTCACGGCGTGCTGCAGCTCGGCCTCGCCGAGGTGACCCATCATGGTGGAGATCCCGCGAGGGGCGATGAAGAGACGGGAGCGGCCTCGCGCCTCGATCGGCGCCGCCTCGGCCCATCGACGCACGAGGTGCTGCCAGTCCACGCTCGTGACGCGGCCCCTGTCGTCACGCTCCACCAGGGCCTCGCGGTCGAGGAAGGCGAGCATGCGGGAGACGTAGCCGGGGTTGGTGTCGGTGGCCGCAGCGAGTTCCCGAACGCCCCAGGGCTCGCGCCGCTCGCACAGCGCCCGGACGATGCGCCCGGCCTTGGCGCCGGCGAGGCTGCGGGCGGGGCGGCGGCGCGGGCTCGGGTTCTTGTCTGCACCGGAGGCTTCGATGAACAGGCCGGGCTCAGCAAGCGACACGCGCAGGTTGCCCGTCTCGTCCACGAAGCCGATCTCTGCCTCGCGCAGGCGCCGGCGGACCTCCGGGCTAAGGTAGGGCGCGACGACGAGGTCGGGTAGTGCCTCGCCGCGTTGCTGCTCGCGAACCTGCATGGCCAGCACGGAGCGCGGGTCGAGCTGGTCCCGGCGAAGCAGGACCAGCTCGGCGCGCCGCCCGTCTGGGGCGACGACCACGAGGAGCCCGCTCGCCTGCCCGTTGGGCGGGTCCCGCTCTTCTGCCCGCCACCCGGTGGGGAGCCGTTCCTGCAGGATGTCGATGGCTGATGCCATGGTCGTTGCCTCACGTTTGGATGTTGCGCACCTCGGGCAACATGGTACCTCCAGGCAACGGATCCGTCAAGTAATCGTTGCCTCGTACGGCCCTGTTGTCCATATCGGGCAACAGGTACAATTGAGACAACAGCAGGTCCAGGCACCGTTGGACCGGGAATGGCACGCAAGGTGGAGCGGCGATCTCGGCAGCGGCGCCGATCCGGCGGCTGCTTCCAGGCGAGGTGCTCACTTCTTGATGGCCTGTATGGCCTCGTCGAGGGTGTCGCCCATGCACAGGTTCTCGAGCAGGCCGCGCTTCCTGGCCCGGCGCAGGGCCTCGAGCGCCGGGCGGTACTTCATCTCGCCCAGCCTGCGGGCGGCGCGCTTGCGGGTGGAGCAGGAGCCGGCGTACTGGAGATCCAGCAGGTAGGCCCGTCCCATGTCGATGTCGTCGCGGCGGCCGAGGCGGTCGAGCAGCTTGATGCTGTTCCAGCGCAGCCAGTAGCGGCGCGAGCCGGCCGCCCGCAGCAACGGCTCGACGGCCCGCTGGCCCAGTCGTTCCTCGATGAAGCCGGCGGTGGCGGCGGCGTCGGAGCAGTCCAGGCTGGCCACCAGGTCGTCGATCACTTCCGGCTCCAGCAGCAAGCCGGGACGCTGCCCGACGGCCTGCCGCAGCAGCCTGCCGGCCTCGGCGGCACGGGGCCGGGGCTGGGCCAGCAGCACGTGCGCCTCGTGGGCCCGGCCCGCGGGGGTGCGGCGCAGCCGGTGCCGCTCCATCAGTTCCAGGGCCCGGCGAGGACGACCCGCCGCCAGGGCCCGGTCCACCTGCTCGAAGGGCCCGCCGGGCCACAGCACCGCCAGCAGCGACAACCCCAGCACCACCGCCGCCGCCACCAGCCAGAGGCGCCGGGGCACGCGTCCCAGCAGCCGGCCGCCGGCCGCCAGCCCGGCCCGGGTTTTCTCCAGCAGGCGGGGCAGGCCGTTGGCCACGCCGTCCAGCAGCCCGGTCAACGGCACGGCAACCGCCGGCTGGCCGGTGCGGGCCAGGCCCAGCCCCCCGTAGGGATAGGCCGGCGGCTCCAGCGGGCTGGCGGAGGGCTGCTCCTCCGCCCCGCCGGAGGAGGCCAGCTGGTAATGGCTGGCCGGCACCACCCGGTAGACCAGCACCGGTTCGCTTATTCCCTTGAAGGTATGATGGCCGACCTTCTCGGCCGCCACCTCGCTGCGGGTCATGGCCAGGTAGGTGGATTCGGTGAACCAGATGGCCCCGGCCGGGGTGACCGACTCCAGGCGGGCGGCCAGGTTCACGGCCTCGCCGAAGACGTCGCCCCGCTGCAGGCGCACCTCGCCCACGCTGACGGCCACGCGGATGCGCATGCGCTGTTGCTCCTCCACCTCGAGATTGCGGGCGAAGACGCTGTCCTGGGCGGCCATGCCGAACAGCAGGGCATCGGTGGGCGATTCGAAAACCAGCAGCACGGCGTCGCCGATGGACTTGACCAGGCGCCCGCCCAGGCGACCGGCCAGCGATTTCATCAGCCGGCCGAACCGGGCCAGCCAGGCCGCTCCTTGCTCGCGGCTCTGGGTGGAGCTGATGCGGGTGAAGTCGACGATGTCGACGAAGACTATGGCCAGGTTGCGGGATTTCATTTTTGTCCGCCGGACCGGCGGAGGGGCTCAGTGCCCTCACCCCGCCGGGCCGCACTGGGCGGCCACCTCGGGATGGTAGTAGGTCTGCAGGAATTTCTTGTCGAAGACCTTGCGGGCGATCTTGGGCTCGATGGCGAGCATCTCCTTGATCCAGTACTGGGCAATGGCGCTCTCGACGTGGTTGCTGGCCATGTGCCGGGCCAGCTTGCTGGCCAGGGGACGCTGGTAGTTGTTCCACAGGTAGCGGATGGCATGGTGGTAGGCGGCCGGCCGCGAGTAGATGCCGCGGCGGTTGATGGCCCCCAGGATGATGTTCAGGTCACCCTGGCGGGCGGCCTCCTCGGCGGCCTTGTCGAGGTTGGGCAGGCGCAGGCGGTGCACTATCCAGGCCAGCACCACCGCCCCTACCACCAGCCAAAGAATCTGTTCGCTATCCATGTAACCACTCCTCCATGCTCCGGGCAGTTTATGTCAAGATGGCGGCCACGGCAAGCAAGAAGCCCTTGTTCCCGAATGACACATGCTTGACGTCCCTCCAGGCCAGGACCTAGTATCGGGTACATGAAAAGAAAAACCCTACCGCTGATTCTGCTGTCGCTTTTGCTGTTGACAACCGCCCGGGCCGCGGTGGTGTTGCGGCTCGAGCTGCCGCAGCTGGTGCAGCGTGCCGAGCGGGTGGTGGTGGCCCGCCTGGTGAAGACCGGCCCTTCCTTCTGGCGGGGCACGCGCATCTTCACCTCCTACACCTTCGCGGTGGAGCGCCAGGTGGCCGGCGGGGGAAGCCGGCAGCTGGTGGTGATCCAGCCGGGAGGGCAGGTTGACGGGCTCAAGCAGGTGGTGAGCGGCTACCCCGGCTTCGAGCCCGGCCGGCGCCTGTTGCTGTTTCTCGACCGGGCCGGGTCCGCCTGGCGGGTGGTCGGTCTCAGCCAGGGAGTGTTCGTAGCGGCCGAGCGGGCCGGGCACCAGGTCTGGCGGCAGCGGCTGGAAGGAGTAAGCTCGCCCCGGGGCGCGCTCCAGCCGCTCGAGATCGACGCCCGCGAGGGACTCGAGCGCATCGGCAGGTTGTGGCGGGAAAGGAAGGCGCGGCCATGAGGGCCTTCTGGCTGCTGTTGCCGGGCCTGCTGGTGGCCTTGCTGCCCGATAGCGCCGGGGCCTACAAGCGCAGTCGCGATCCCGACACCGGGGTGTGCGTGTACTGGTCGGACGCCAGCGCCGGCATTTACGTTCACCAGGCCTGCAGCGACGACGTGGGCGATACCAACTCCTGCATCAACGCCGTCAGGGCCGGGCTGGATGCCTGGAACGCGGTGGACTGCTCGCGCTTCGTGTTCACCTACGCCGGCACCACCGACGTGACCGAGGTGGGCTTCGACCAGGACCACTGGAACGACAACATCAACCTGGTGATCTTCCAGGAGCAGCAGTGGATACACGATTCCGGGGCCATCGCGCTGACCACCACCACCTACGACATGAACAGCGGCGAGCTGGTGGACGCCGACCTGGAATTCAACGGGGTCGATTTCACCTTCACCACCAGCAATCCCGGGCCGGGTCGCACCGACATCCAGAACACCGCCACCCACGAGGCCGGGCACATGCTGGGGCTGGATCACTCGTCCGATCCCGAGGCCACCATGTACGCCGAGGCCCCGGAAGGAGACACCGCCAAGCGCACCCTGGCCCAGGACGACATCGACGGCCTGTGCTTCGTCTATCCCGTGGGCGGCAAGATCCCCGGCTACACCGACGACACGCTGAGCGAGCTGTGCCAGGGGCAGGGAGGCGGGAACGGCGGCTGCTGTGCCAGCGCCGGTGATGGTCGCGGCGGGCTGCTGGGCCTGTCGTTGCTGCCGGGACTGTTGCTGACCCGGAGGCGGCGCGCCCGCCCGGGCGACGGCGGGGAGAAGGAATGATGGCGGGAGCAAGCACCGGGAAGCTGGCCCTGGCCGCCCTGGGGTTGGTCCTGCTGGCCTGCGAGGACGTGCGCTTCACCCCCAGCGGCCTGCAGGTGGATGTCTTCGAGCAGGCTCCTTTGCCGGTGGTGGACATTCTCTGGGTGGTGGACAACTCGGGCACCATGCGCGAGGAGCGCCAGCAGCTGGGCGAGAAGTTCGACCAGTTCATGTCCGAGCTGGAGAAGGTGGGAGCCGACTACCACATCGGCATCGTCTCCACCGATACCGATGATCCCACCCACAGCGGCCGCCTGCAGGGCAGCCCCAAGATCATCGGCAACGACACCGCCGATCCCAAGGCCACCTTCATCGCCAACGTCGACCTGCCCGAGACCAGCAACCGCAACGAAAAGGGCCTGGAGGCCATGCGCCTGGCCCTGTCCGACGAGTTGCTGGCCGGCGACAATGCCGGCTTCCTGAGAGAGCAGGCCAGCCTCTACGTCATCGTGCTCAGCGACGAGGACGATCACTCCCTGGGACCCACCCGTTACTACGCCCGCTGGCTGGAGCACCTCAAGGGCAAGGGCGAGGAGAACCGGGTGAGCCTGTCGGCCCTGGTGGGTCAGGCGCCCAGCGGTTGCGAGGGGGCCCAGGCCGGCGCGCGCTACCTGGAGGTGCAGCAGCTCACCGGCGGGCTGTTCTACTCCATCTGCGAAAACGACTACGGGCCGGTGGTCAAGGCCCTGGGGATAGAGGCGGCGGGCATGAGGCGCAAGTTCGTCCTCAGCGAGGTGCCGCTGGTAGACACCCTGCGGGTGCTGGTGGCCGCGGCCGGGGCGGCGGCCTGCAGCGCCCCGGAAGATTGTTCCGCCGGCCTGGTGTGCGCCGCCTCCAGCCACTGCGCCGAGGAGCTGGACTCCGCGGGCGGCCGGTGGGTCTACGAGCCCGGCGACAACGCCGTGTTCTTCCCCGGCGAGTACCTGCCGCCGGCCGGCTCCAGCATCGAGGTGGCCTACAAGCGAGGTGTGAGATGAAAGCGCCCCTGCCGGCGACCACCCTGTTGCTGTTGTCGCTGCTGGCCGGAGCGGGGTGCTCCGGCAGCCAGGACTTCGAGGGCGAGTGCAAGCGCGACTCCGATTGCCAGTCCTACCAGCGTTGCGACACCCGCGATTACCGCTGCATCTGTGCCTCCGACGAGGCCTGCGCCCCGGGCGAGTTCTGCAATGCCTCCGGCTCCTGCCAGACCAAGACCAGCTGCCTGAGCAACGACGATTGCACCGGGCAGGGCGTCTGCGACGTCTTCAGCGGCGAGTGCATCGGCCCCAGCGCCTGCAGCGACGACGTGCAGTGCGACATCGGCCAGATCTGCGAGCAGGGGGTGTGTCGACTGGGTTGCCGGGAGACGTCCGACTGCGACCTGATGCAGAAAGAGATCTGCCTCGACGGCCAGTGCCGCCAGGGCATGTGCGACGGCAACCCCTACTGTCCCTTCGGACAGGTCTGCGACCTGGACAGCCACCTGTGCACCCAGCCCGTGGAGCCCCATTGCCTGACCGGCTGCAGCCCCACCTGCGAGCTGTGCGGGGAGGATACCTCGGTGGGACCCTGCCAGAACCCGGCCAACGTCTGCGTGCGCCAGGACGGCGAGACCTACTGCTGGGTCTACTGTGAAGGCGACGAGCAATGTCCCGCCGGCTACCAGTGCGTGCCCACCACGGTGTCCTGGAGCCCGCTGTGCGAAAGCGACAGCGATTGCAGCGATGCGCCCGATCCCAACGACCGGGTGATAAACGTCTGCGACGGCACCTCCGGCGGCCAGGTGGTGGGCCGCTGCCGGCTCAACAAGCAGCCCTGCTTCAACGATGCCGATTGCTATCCCTTCGAGACCCACTGCCAGGAAGGCCAGTGCGTGTTCGCCTCCCACTGCCGCCCCCCCGGGGGCTGCAACTAGCTGCCCCGGCCGGGCCGCCGTTTCTGGAAACGCCCCCCGCCGGACGATCCGCAGAAACGCCCCTGGCGCGCCAGCAACACCCCCCTTAGTACCACCAGCCGGGCCCGTCCCTGCAGCAGCCGTCCCTGGTAGGGGTTCCAGTCTATCGAGGTCTCCAGCGCCTGCGGCCGTACCCGCCAGCGCAGGCGGGGATCCCAGACCAGGATGTCGGCGTCGGCGCCCGGTGCCAGCCGGCCCTTGCGTGGCCAGAGGCCGAACAGCCGGGCCGGGCCCTCGCCGTGCAGGCGGGCCCACTGGCTCGAGGACATGACCCCGGCAACCGGGCCCAGGGTGTGGGTGACGGCGAGCGACGTCTCCAGGCCGGCCAGGCCGTAGGGAATGCGGGTAAAATCCCCCCCCCAGCTGTCTTTCTGGGCGCGGGTGAAGGCGCAGTGGTCGGTGGCCAGGGCCTGCAGCCACCCCCGGGCCAGAGCCCGCAGCAGGCCCGCCTGTTGCCCGCGCCCGCGCAGCGGCGGGCAACAGCCCCAGAGGTGACCGTCGCTCCGGCGCAGCCGCGAGCCGTCGAGCGCCAGGTACTGCGGGCAGGTCTCGCCGCTGACCGGCACCCCGCGGCGGCGGGCGGCGGCCACCGCCGCGGCCGAGCCGGCGCAGGAAAGGTGCACCAGGTGCAGGCGGGAGCGGCAGTACTCGGCCAGCAGGATGGCCCGTTGCACTGCTTCCTCCTCCGCCAGCGGCGGCCGGGCGGCCGCCAGGGCGGCGGCTCCCCGGACCCGCTTCCCGGCCCGGGCGGTGAACAGGCGGATGAGATCGTTGTTCTCGGCGTGCACGCAGGTCACCAGGCCCAGGCGGCGGCCCAGCTCCATGATCTCCACCAGGCGGGCGTCGTCCGAGCGCCAGCCCCGCTCGTCGTAGATGAGAAACAGCTTCACCGAGGGCGCGCCCAGCTCGACCAGGCGCGCCAGGTGCCGGCGCCAGCCGGGGCGGAACTCGATGAGCACGTTGTGCAGGCTGTAGTCGCAGTTGACCCGGGCATCGGCCAGGCGGCGCCGGGCGCGGAAGGCGGACAGGGGAGACTGGCCGGGTTCCGGCGTGGTGTAGTCGATGATGGTGGTGATGCCGGCCGCGGCCGCCGCCCGGGTTCCCGAGGAGAAGTCGTCGGCGGTGGTCATGCCCGGGCCGATGGTCAGCGACAGGTGCACGTGGGGATCGATGGCCCCGGGCAACACCAGGCAGTCCCGGGCGTCGAGCACCTGCCGGCACAGGTGTCGCTGGCGCCGGCTGAGCCGGGCCAGGGCGGCGATGCGCCCCCCGCGCACGGCCACGTCCAGGCGGCGCCAGCCCGCCGGGGTCAAGGTCTTGCCACCCACCACCGCCAGGTCGTACATGCCGGTCATCCTCCCCGGGCCGGGCTCAGCCCCGGCCCGCCGCCTCGTCCAGCAGGGAACGGTGGATGCGCGGGCGCGGGCGCGCCAGCAGGGATTCCGCCACCCGGGCCAGCCGCAGCAGCAGGTGTTCTTCGAAGGCCCGGCCCAGGGCCTGCAGGCCCACGGGCAGTCCCTGCTCGTCGGCGCCCACGGGAAAGCTGATGGCCGGCAGGCCGGTGAGGTTGGCCGCCGGGGCGAAGCGCATGATGCGCTCGGTGGTGACCAGGTCGGATTCGCCGGTGCGCAGGGCGTCTTTCCTGATGGGCGGGGCGGTGCAGCCGGTGGTGGGGGTGACGATGGCGTCCACCTGCTCCAGCGCCCGCTGGAAGTTGCCGCAGAGGCGCAGGCGCAGCCGCTGGGCCTGGATGTAGTCGTAGGCGTGCAGGCGCCGCGCCAGGGCCAGGTTCATGCGGGTGTCGTGGGCGTAGGACTTGCGGTGGCGGCGATAATGATCCTGGTGGGCCGCGGCCATCTCCGAGACGATGATGACCAGGTGTACCGGGCGTACCAGCTCGAGGTCGCCGATCTCGATCTCCACCAGCTGGCAGCCGGCCTGCTGGAGGCGGTCGAGGGCCTGGCGGCAGATCTTCACCACTTCGGCGTCGGCGCTGTCGAACCAGGCGGGCACGATGCCCAGGCGCAGGCCGGCCAGGTCCTGGCGCTCGAAGCCGTCGAGGTGGACCGGTGGCTGGCCGCGGGTGTTGGGATCGTGTTCGTCGACCCCGGCCATGAGGGTGTAGGCCAGGGCGCAGTCGGCGGCGGTGGCGGCGATGGGGCCCACGTGGGCCACGCTCCAGCACAGGGGAGCGGCCCCGCGTTCGCTCATGCGCCCGAAGGTGGGCTTGAGCCCCACCACCCCGCACAGGGCCGCCGGGATGCGGATGCTGCCGCCGCCGTCGGCGCCCACGGCGATGGGCACCAGGCCCGAGGCCACGGCGGCGGCCGGCCCGGAGGAGGAGCCGCCGGTGACCCGGTCCGGGTCGAAGGGGTTGCGGCAGGCCCCGTGGTGGGGATTTACGCCGGTCACCCCCAGGCCGATCTCGTGCATGTTGGCCTTGCCCACGAGCACGGCGCCGGCCGTGCGCAGGCGGGCCACCACCTCGGCGTCGGCCTCCGCGGCCTGCTCGCCCAGGAAGCTGGTTCCCACCGTGGTGGGATAGCCGCGCAGGTCGAGTTCGTCCTTGACGGCCACGGGGATGCCGTCGAGCGGCCCCAGCACCTGGCCGGCCTGGCGGCGTTGTCCCGCCGCCTCGGCCTGGGCCATGACATCCCGGGGATCCTGGGCCACCAGGATGCGCAGGGGCGGCTGCCGGGCCTCGAGCTGCTGCTGCCAGTCGATCGACCGGCGGGCGAGCGCCTGCGGGGTGCTGCTGCCCTCGTCCAGGGCCTGTCTCAGGGCGCCGCTGTCGGTGAAGAAGGTCTGCTCGCGGTCGGAACGGGGAGCCGACGCCGCCAGCTCGAGCCACCGGGACACCTCGGCTTCCTGTTCCGGCCAGGCACTGCGGGCCGGCCGCAGGGGAGGGGCGAAGGGCAGCGCCTCGTCCACCTCGAGCCGGCGCAGGGGGCTGATGCCGATATCCCGCAGCAGCTTGGCCGACAGGGGTGCGCCGCTGGCGCGATTTTCCATCAGGCGGGTGGCCAGCCGCAACATGCTGCCGGCCACCCGGGGGGCCTTGATGGGGGGAGGGGTGCTGGACATGTTCTGTCTCCTTCCGCTGGGAGCCGGATTCTTTGTAGCACCGGCCGGGTCGGCTGGGAAGAACTAGTTGCCCCGACCGCGGGGACAGGCCCGGGACTGGTCCGGGCCTGTCCCCATGAAAACAAGTGTAATTACAGGGGTGTTACCCGGAAAACAGGCGGGCCTGTCCCCGGGCCTGTCCCCGGGTCTGGGCGGGCCTGTCCCCGAGAAAACAGCTGCAAATACGTGGTGATACCTGGGTGTTCGCGGTGTCAGCGGCACAGGCGGATGCGGTACAGCAGCAGCTGCGAGCCGGAGCCGTGGGCCCAGGCGACGTCACCGCCGGGCAGGGTGACGAAGTCGGTCTGCTGGTTGAAGCTCACGGACAGTACCTCCGGGCCCAGAAGGAAGGAGCCGTCTTCCGTCACCAGGGCGGCCATCGTCTCGCCGCCGGCCTGCCAGGCCGCCAGCAGGTCGGTGCCGTAGCGGGCCAGGTGGGCGCTGCTTTCCGAGATGTCGTCGCTCGAGGTGAGCCAGTGCAGCGGGCCCACGCCGGCGTCGTCGCCGATGCGCACCAGGGCCACGTCGCGGGAGGCCCGGCCCTCGGGGGAGACGAAGCTGAGCAGGAAGCCGCCCGCCGTGGCGGGTACCAGCCCGCCCAACTCGGCGTCAGAGCTGCCCGAGCAGTTGCCGCTGGGCTCGTCGTGGATCACCGCGGAACGGTGGTTGAAGCAGATGGCCTTGGAGGGATAGCAGTCGGACAGGCATACCGGGGCCAGGCGCTGGTCGTCGTAGGCCAGGCGCACCTCCAGGCTGTGGCTGCAGCCCCAGTCCCAGGAGCCGCCGGAGCGGTTGCCGTCGCGATCGTAGAACCACAGCAGGTCTCCCTGGTGCACGCCCTGCGAGCCCCAGTTCATGGTGTGTCCGAAGTACACCACGTAGCGGTCCTGGTACCAGGCCAGGCGCCCGTTGTCGCCCCAGTCGCGACGGATCCACTTGTCGCCTTCCTGGTCGTGGTTGTTGGCGCCGATGATCAGGGTGTCGAACACCTGGGTACCGGCCGCAGCGAAGCCGACGATGGCCATCTCGTCCTCGCCCCTTTGCACCAGCACCGCGTAGGCCCCGTCCGCCTGCGCCGCCAGGCCGCGCAGCTCGTTGGCGGGGACGGTGACGTCCGGGCCCGCCCGCTGCAGTCCGTTATCGAGGGGGGTGACGTGGGCCCGCCCGGAGCCGTCCTGCCAGCCGAGCAGCACCCCGCCGGGACGCACCGCCAGCAGCGGCGGGGTGTAGCGGGAGAAGTAGCCGCCGGCGGCGGTGTTGACCCGGTCGGGGTCGACGGCGATGGTGAACGTCTCCAGCCGCCCGGCCAGGGTGGCCGGGCAGGGACCGGGATCGGCGCCGGTGTCGGCCGGGCCGCCGCCGTCGTCGCCCCCCGTGTCCCCGTCGCCGCCTGCACCGTCGGCGTCCGGGCCGGCGGAGCCGTCGTCGCCGCCGGGAAGGTCGGCGGGTTGGTCGGCTTCCGCCGGCGGGCCGACATCGCCGTCGCCGTTGCCGGGATCACCGCCGTCCGGGAAATCCACGTCACCCGGCTCGGGCCCGGCGTCGAGCACGATGTCGCCCCGGCAGCCGGAAAGCGGCGGGGCGAGCAGGAGAAGAACAACCAGCCAAGGCGCACGCGGGATCATGGGAACCGTCTTCCTGCCGGTGATGATACAACGGCCGGGGGAAGGGCACAACGCCGGGTCCGGTCGCCGGCTGCCGCGATTGTGAGAGCGGTCACATTTTCCGGGGAAGAAAAACGGTAGTCCCTGGTAAAGCAAGCGCAAGCTCCGTCTGCAATTGCCCGGGCGGACCCGGGGTACGAGCGGGCGCGATATGAATGGGATGTTCGTTTTCCAGGGAGGACGAGATGAGAAAGATGAAGAGGATGAGGATGAGGATGAAGATGCTGCCCATGACGCCCTGGCTGGTGTTGCTGCTGCTGGGCGCGGTGCCCGCCGCCGCCGACACCCTGACGGTGACGGTGCCGGTCGCCCGGCCTCTCGTCTGGCAGGACGCGGAGGGATTCAGCCACGTGCACATTCCCGGGTTCGTGGCCATCGGCCGGCCCGGGCAGCCGCAGTTGCCGGCCGGACTGCTGCAGGTGCTGATCCCGCCGGGGCAGCAGGTGGATTCGCTGGAACTGGTAACGGCGGACATGGTCGATCTCGGCGACGGCCACGTGGTGTACCCGAAGCAGCAGCCCTGGCCGCTCTCCTGGGGCCCGAGGCCCTTCACCGAGCCCGACCCGGCGGTATACACCGGCACCCGGACCTATCCACCGGCGCTGCTGGAACGCCAGCCGCTCGAGCATTTCCGCGGCTTTGCCATCCTGCCGGTGGTACTGCGGCCGGTGGTCTACAACCCCGGCCCGGGAAGGCTGGCCTACCTGCCGGCGGTGACCCTGGTGGTGCACACCTCCGCCGCCAGGGCGGGTGCCGGACCGGGGACGCTCTATCGCGGCTACCGGCGGGACTTTCAGGCCCTCGGCCGCCTGGTGGCCAACCCGGAGGCCATGGCCAGCTACCGGTCCCGGCCCGCGGCCAGCCGCGACAACAATCGCTACGTGGTCATCACCAGCCAGCAGCTGGCCGGCTGCAGCGGCCCGGACAACCTGCAGTCCCTGCTCGACGACAAGGCCGGCCGCGGTCTCAACCCCCTGCTCAAGACCATGGAGGAGATCCGCACCCAGTACACCGGGGCCGACGATGCCGCCAAGGTGCGCGCCTTCATCACCGACATGTACCTCAACCACGGCACCGACTACGTGCTGCTGGTGGGCGATGCCGACCTGCAGGTGGTGGGCGGCGAGACCCAGGCTCCCGTAGTGCCGGTGCGCGGCCTGTGTTGCTATCTCGACGGCCTGGGCACCGAGGACAACATTCCCTCCGATCTCTACTACGCCGCCCTGGACGGAGACTTCAACGCCGACGGCGATTCCTGCTGGGGCGAGCAGGAAGACGGCACCGACCTGTTGCCGGAGGTGTGGGTGGGCCGGGCGCCCGCCGACGGCTGCGGCGAGGTGGGCAACTTCGTGCGCAAGACCCTCGATTACCAGAACGCCGCCGGCGACTGGCTGCGTAATGTCTACATGGTGGGCGAGTGGCTGTGGGACAACAACGGCGACCACGAGTTCGGCATCGACTTCCTCACCGACGTGCAGAACTCCTCCACCGCCGACGGCTACGATACCAAGGGATTCTCCGAGAGCAGCTTCTACCAGGTCGCGGTACTGGACGACAAGTTCATGAGCGGCCCCAACTGCCCCGGGCAGTCGAGCCCCTGCTGGTCGCAGGCGGACATCCTGGCGGTGCTCAACGGCGGCAACCACATCATCAACCACCTGGGGCATTCCTACACCGACTACAACATGCGCCTGTACTGCAATGACCTGCCCGGCGGCCTGACCAACACCCTGCCCTTCTTCGATTACTCCCAGGGTTGCTACCCGGCCGCCTTCGACAACCGTACCGATTCCTCCTATGGCTACGCCGTGCTGGAGCAGGACTCCTTCGTGGAGTACCTGCTGCTGGGAGACCACGGGGCCTTCGCCGCGGTCATGAACACCCGCTACGGCCTGGGCTGGTACTCGAACTACTTCCACCGTTTCTTCTGGGACGCGGCCTTCCGGCAGGGCCTGAACCAGCTGGGACCGATGCAGGCCTACGCCCAGGAACAGATGGCCCCGGGGGTGTGGTCGGACAGCGGCATCCAGTGGGCCTTCTACGTGAGCAACCTGTTCGGTGATCCGGAAGCGGCCCTCCACGGCATTCTTCCCCAGCAGGGGCCCTACCTGACCTATTTCGACCACGAGATCACCACCGACGGCAGCACTCCCGCGCCCGCCGGGCCCGGCCGGCACCTGGTGATGCCCATCATCCTGCGCAACCTGGGAGCCGACACCGCCAGCGGGATCGCCGCCACCCTGAGCAGCAACAGTCCACTGGTGACCATCACCCAGGCCAACCCGGTCTTTTCCGATATCGCCGCCGGTGCCAACGGGCGCTCCGGCCTGCACGCCGAGTTCGACATCGCTCCCCAGGCCCAGGACGGCGAGCAGCTGGACTTCACCCTCGACTGGACGGCCGCCGGCGGCTACTCGGGCGAGGTGCACTTCGCGGTGCGGGTGCAGCAGGCGCGGCTGGTGTACGTCTCGCACGCGGTGGACGACTCGGCCGCCGGCTGCGACGGCGACGGCATCGCCGATGCCGACGAGACGGCCGTCTTCACCGTCACCATCGCCAACCGGGGCGGGGGACCGGCCAGCAACGTGCAGGCCGGCCTGGCCGCTTCCGGCTGCACCGTCTCGCCCCCGGTGAACCTGGGCGACCTGGCGGCGGGGGAGGAGACCAGTGCCGTTTTCACGGTCACCCCGGCCTCTTCACTGGACTGCCCGGCCCTGGACTGGCCCTTCTCCCTTACCCTGGAGGCCGACGAGTTGCCCCAGCCCGACAGCGACGGCTTCACCGAGACCCTGAACGCCGACCTGGTGCAGGCGAACTTCTTCGACGACATGGAAGGCACGCCTCCCAACGGCTGGTCGCACTCGGCCGGCAGCGGCAGCGACGACTGGGGCTACGCGACCACTTCCTTCCACTCTCCCTCCCACAGCTGGTTCACCGCCGACGTGGAAGGGCAATCCGACAAGTACCTGCTGACACCGCAGCTGAACATAGCCGGCACGACGCAGCTTTCCTTCTGGCAGCGCCTGGACAGCGAGGCCGGCTACGACGGCGGCGTCATCGAGATCTCGGTGAACGGCGGCCCCTTCGAGGACCTGGGCCCGTACATCACTGCCAACGGCTACAACGATACCATCAGCTCCTGGACGGACTCCGCCCTGGCCGGTCGCTCCGCCTGGGCCGGCACCATCGCCTGGCAGCAGGTGACGGTCGATTTATCCTCCTTCGCGCCCGCGGAGGTGGTAGTTCGTTTCCGCTTCGCCAGCGATTCGACCGTGCACGTCACCGGCTGGTGGATAGACGACGTGCTGGTCGACGCCCGGCAGCCCGTCTGCCAGCAGCAGTCCTGTAATCCCCCCCCGGTGGCCGATGCCGGCCCGGACCAGGACGTGGAGTCGGGCGCCCTGGTGCAGCTCGACGGCAGCCAGAGCTACTCCCCCGGGGGGCTGCCCCTGCAGTACTCCTGGAGCCAGAGCAGCGGCCCGGCGGTGACCCTGAGCGACAGCCACGCCAGCGCGCCCACCTTCACCGCGCCGCCGGTCAGCGGCTCGGCCGCGCTGGTATTCTCGTTGCTGGTCAGCGACGGGGGGCAGGACGCCAGCGACAGTGTCACCGTCACCGCCTGGAACTGCGACGACGGCGAGGATTGCACCGGCGACAGCTTCACCGGCAGCGGCTGCGAGCACCTGGCCTTCGACGACTGCACCCTGTGCGGGCAGGATGGCGTCTGCCTGAACGGCGTCTGCCAGGCCGGGGGCCAGAACAGCGAGGTGATCTGCGACGACGGCGATGCCTGTAGCAGGCACGACACCTGCCAGGGGGGGCTCTGCCGGGGTGGCGACCCGGTGGTCTGCCAGGCGCTCGACCAGTGCCACCTGGCGGGAGAGTGCGACCCGGCCACGGGCGCCTGCAGCAACCCGGAGAAGGCGGACGGCAGCCCCTGCGACGACGGCGACGCCTGCACCCTGTCGGACAGCTGCCAGGCGGGGGCGTGCGTGGGGGGCGAGCCGGTGGTCTGCCAGGCGCTCGACCAGTGCCACCAGGCGGGAGAGTGCGACCCGGCCACGGGCGCCTGCAGCAACCCGGAGAAGGCGGACGGCAGCCCCTGCGACGACGGCGACGCCTGCACCCAGGTGGATAGTTGCCAGGCGGGGGTGTGCACGGGGGCCGATACCGTCTCCTGTTCGCCCCCCGACCAGTGCCACGGCGCCGAGTGCAATCCCGAAAGCGGCCAGTGCGAGTACCCGGCCTTCGCCGATGGGACTGCCTGCGACGACGGCGACGCCTGCACCCTGTCGGACAGCTGCCAGGCGGGGGAGTGCGTGGGGGCGGAGCCGGTGGTCTGCCAGGCGCTCGACCAGTGCCACCAGGCGGGAGAGTGCGACCCGGCCACGGGCGCCTGCAGCAACCCGGAGAAGGCGGACGGCAGCCCCTGCGACGACGGCGACGCCTGTAGCCTGTCGGACAGTTGCCAGGCGGGGGTGTGCGTCGGCAGCCACCAGGTGGATTGCCTGCCGCTCGACCAGTGCCACCAGGCGGGAGAGTGCGACCCGGCCACGGGCGCCTGCAGCAACCCGGAGAAGGCGGACGGCAGCCCCTGCGACGACGGCGACGCCTGTAGCCAGGC